>Ga0136617_10003178_pt1 | contig 14686 bp, 11 predicted proteins | sample AntDrymUQ3222106_2_FD_129672 | JGI IMG/M metagenome (GOLD analysis project Ga0136617, IMG submission 129672) | Polar desert sand microbial communities from Dry Valleys, Antarctica - metaG UQ322 (21.06) | ecosystem: Environmental > Terrestrial > Soil > Desert | place: Antarctica: Dry Valley... | reverse complement strand
GCCGGTTTTTCATTCAAGTTGTCGGAACTGGCGGCGCATCCGCCGTTTTTCGCTTCGCTTAAACGGCGGGCGGACGAGCCGTCCGCGCTCCGACTATAAAATAATTCTGTCCGCTTACTTAATGAAAAAGATGTGATATATTTTTGCGTAGCCTGGTAGACTTTCGATTTTTCGGGCAGCTTTCTAATCTCGTCAAGAATTATCTTCTAAATTCAAACTTTATCAATTCAATGAAAAATTTCGTCGCAATCGTCAAACCGAAAATGAATCCGTCCGAGCAGAAAATTATTAATCTGGTCATTGACGGTTTGCCAAGCGAGAATTCACGCCGGGCTTATCAAAGAGCTTTAGAAGAATTTTTCCTCTGGCATCAATCACAAAACCGTCCCGAACTGAATAAGGCTTTGATTCAGAGATATGTGAAATCTCTTCGTGAACAAAAACTCTCGTCTGCCAACATCAATCAAAAACTTTCCGCCATCAGAAAACTCGCGACTGAAGCCGAAGACAATGAATTGATTGATTCACGCCTTGCAAATGGAATCCGCGCAGTCAAAGGCGTTCCTTTTCGCGGGCGGCGGACAGGAAATTGGCTGACCAAAGAAGATGCTCAAAAATGGCTCAATGCTCCCGACACAAAAACTTTGAAAGGAGTGCGCGACCGCGCTCTGCTGACAATTCTTATCGGCTGCGGACTCAGACGCGCCGAAGCCTCGATTTTGTCCTTTCATCATATCGAGCAGCGCGAGGGACGCTGGGCGATTGTTGATATTGTGGGAAAGCGCGATAAGGTGCGAACCGTGCCGATGCCGAGTTGGGCAAAGGCAACCGTGGATGCGTGGAAAGCGGTTGCTCATTTGGAAGAAGGCTTTGTTTTTCGGAGAGTCAATAAAGGCGATAAATTAATGGGCGAATCAATCACGCCGCAAGCCATCAGAAATATCGTCAACGGCTATGCCGGAAAGTTAGAAAATGTGGGAATTGCCCCGCACGACCTCAGAAGAACTTTTGCGAAACTCGCCCACAAAGGCGGTTCGCCGATTGACCAGATTCAACTTTCCTTAGGACACGATTCGATTCAAACGACTGAAAAATATCTTGGAGTTGAACAAGACTTAACCGACGCTCCGTGCGACCATCTGGGTTTGCGGATTTCTTGAAGTTTTAAGAGAATCGCCGACTTAAGTTTTCCAATATTCTTTAAATTTCAATTGTTTGCTTTCTCTTCCGACTAACATTTCTAAATCTATAACATTTTCAAAAACGTAAAATCACAATCTCAATAATCATTTGCGAAAATGAAATTCCGGTGTATTTTAGAGAGGTAAAATTCTCTCCGGGAATAAATGTTTGCGGTTAATTATTTTATAGAAAGAATGCTTTTCGCTCCTCACTTATTCAAAACCGTCGTTGATAATAGAATTTTTGGGAGAACAAAATTATGAGCCGAAAAAGCGTTACAATTCCTTTAACCTTTGTAACCGACCCAAATCTTTCGACCGCTGCCAAAGTAATCTACGCCGTGCTTAAATCTTTTAAAAGCGGCAAATCCGGTTCTCTCGTTGCACCTTCAATTATTGCCAGTCATAAGGAAATTATTGACAGAAGCAATCTATCCCAAAAGACGGTTGTCAAAGGCTTGAATAAATTAGAATCGGCTGGCTGGATTGCGCGGCAGAGGACCGAGGGATTACCAAACAGATACATTTTTACGACTCCGCTCACTTATAGAGATTTTCAGTTGAGTGCGACCAAAAAACGAACCGCCTCCGAGTCGGAGCGCGGACGGCTCGTCCGCATCGAGCGCGTCTTAGCGCGAGCCAACCCGCTTACCAATAGAGACGCGGGCGGGTAAGCGAGCAACGTCATTTCACTCCGTTGGCGGATGAGCCGTCCGCGCTCCGACTTAAAAGTTTCACCCAACTGAAAATCGCTATAGTTTGATGGAGATAACGAACGGATAAAATAGCGACGGTTAGTTTTGGGCAAAAGAAGAACAATTTTACAAAAGTCTTCGTCAATTGTGGTCGTCTCTGAAGAGTCGCCGGGTAAAATCATTGGCGAATTTATTATCGGGGTCATATTCGTCCATCAGTTGGACGAACTTCGCAAAGTGCGCTCCGTGTAACCGAACCATATCGCTTTTGCGTAAATTTTGGCAGAACTTTCCGAGATGCGGACGAGCGTTAATCTGTTTCACTTCCTCTTCGGCGGCGGCATAATACTTTTCAAAGCCGTGCGAATCATTGCAGATTAAGTCAATCCAGGTAGAGCGACGCTCGCGCCCCGCGCCAATCAATGTCCGGTCGTGTCCGGCGGGTGTAAAGCGAACTTCGAGTAGCGTGTAGGGCAGCTCGGTCGAATACATTTGTTCATAAAGATTGAGAAAGCGGCGGCACATCTCGAAGGTCTGCTCATACGGCACGGTGAACTCCAACTCCTGATGCAGATGATAAATCGTCCGGTTGAAAGCCTTGTTGCTTTCCAACACCAGATTTGTCCCGCGTTTCAAACCGTATGAAAGCGTTGCGAGTTTCGGCAATAATCCCGTGTATGCCATAAAATTTCCGAACCAAGCCGAAAGCAATGCGTCGAATGAGATAGCGATAAATTCACGGAGAGGTCCGAGAAATGATTTGTTTCTTGGGGTGCGATTCCAGGTGCTGATTTGGCATTTGTCCGAAAACGGAAACAGATAAAGACTCAAATGTTCGTTAGTCTGCAATAGTCGGTCAAGGTTGTTCTCGATGAAAGCGATGTTCGACATCTCAAATTTTTGTTCGACGTTGAAGCGGTCAAAGGCTTGGACAACTACTTCGGTGATTATGCCGACCGCGCCGACTCCGCCGATTGCCGCCTTGAAAAGGTCGTCCGACGGCTGGCACTGGTGAACATTTCCCTTGCCGTCAATTATCTTCAGACCGACGACCCATTGGCTGACAAAACCCCAATCCCTTCCGGTTCCGTGGACATCGGTGGACAAAATACCGCCGATGCTCTGCGCGTCGTGCGAAGGAAGCGCGCCGAAAGCAAGATTGTCGTCGAGCAATATTTTGACGACATCCCGAACCCGTGTTCCGCCTTTGACGGCGATTTGCTTGTTTGCCAAATCCTTCCAAACGATGCCGCTGTATTTGTCGAGCGAAACGAGCGTCGCGTCCGTCACAACACCTTCGTTGAACGAATGCCCGGAACCGAAAAATCTTAAACCGCTCGAATTTTTTACAATCTCGATTATTTCTTCTTCGGTCGTCGGTTGAAAAAATCTCTGCGGTTGATAACGATATTGTCTCGCCCAGTTACGGAAAATTCCTCCGCGAACTCTGCCCTCAAGCCAGAGATAATTTCCAACCGTAACGGCATTAGCTAAAATATTAAAAGTGGTGGTCAACGCGCCGTAAAAATAACTGCGTGATTTTATTGTTCTTTCCATTCCGTTTAGAAAAGGCGGAAACACATTTTGCTAAATGTTTCCGCCGCAAAATCAGCCGGCTTTAACTGGTTGTAAGTCCCTGGCTATTTCCAAATAAATATTTTTTATTTGGTTTTCATATTCCAATTTTTGTTTTATCAATTCAATCAAACTAATTCCGAAAAGCGGATTGCCGGCTTCTTCCAAATCCCACCAACCGACCTGGTTCAAATGGTCGGCGGGCAATGGAAATTCTTTTTGCGCGACCGGCTTTCGTCTGCCGTCTCCGGCAACTAATTCTTTTTTCCACTGCTGCGACGTGAACGGAACAAGACCGTCGTTTCTGCCTTCGATATTGCGGATGAAAATCCACGAAAGAACGAGCGGCGCAAACATCCGACTAATATCTTCGGAACTCGCGTAGGTTTGATAAAATACTTCGTTGGTCGCTTCCTGTTCTTCCGCCCGCCGGTTAAATTTCTCACACTCGGTTTTCGTCAAATCTTTAAGTCCGTCCAGATTGAGCTTAATGACTTTCCTAAGAATGTCTATCAAGAAAATTCCGCCGTTACGGATAATGTGGTCGGCAAGAACCGTTCCTAAATGAGGCGTGCCGACGGTTGTTAAACTGGCGACTTTATCAGCCATTCCCAAATCAACAATCATTCGCCGCGCATCCAAGCCGCCCATACTGTGAGCGATAATATGCACTTTGCCCGCTCCCGTTTCAGAAATAATTTCGTTGATTCTATTTCTCAACTGCTCGGCTCTAAAATCAACCGAACCGGCAAAATCCTGATTCGTGTGGAAAACCGGCTTGAAACCGTGCGACTCGAGATGAGTCTTAATGTTTTTAAAGTATTGAAATTCGTCGGAAAGCGGGTTTTCCGGCAGGTTAAATTTCTTCCGGTGAATCTCCAGCAGAATATCGAATCTGGCAATGCCGTGCACTAAAACTATCGGTAGCATTTGGTTATCAGGCATTCTGGTTTCCTTCCAAAAAAGAGAGAGTTTAACTAAAAGTTAAGTAGCTTTCATTCGGCTTTTCAGCGTGTTTCGCAGGAAAAATCTCAAACCGATATAGGTTTCTCAATCAATTCGGGCTTGATAGCAATTTCAGGCTCGTAGTATTCAATTCTGTCTTTTCCCATCGGCTTCCAATCTCGCGGAACTCTTTCAATTTTTATCGGATAAATCGTCAACGCGCCGCTTTTATCAATGTGCAGGCGCAGAAAGTTTTTATAATCCTCGATTTTCAACGCGGAAAAAGCCTCGTTGTCGTGCCGACCGAAAATGTGCAGCGAGATAAACAAGTAAAGTCCCATAATAATCGCGCCGATTAAGTATCCGCCGATGGCAGGGATAACCAGAACACAGGCAAACCAAATCAAATTTCGACAAGTAGAATTCTCGACATTACAATGTCCGATAATCCAAATACTTATCCGATATGCCCACCAGCCGACAAAAAATATCGCCGCCAGATGTGCTAATCCATGTGCAAATCCGCCAAACCATTTTTGCCGCCACGAGCTTGAATCGGTAAAAAGTACCACCGCCAACAGCATTAAAACCACCACAATTGTCGCCAACGGCGTAAAAATTATTCGGTCGACAGTTACAAGAACGGCTTCCCACCATGAAAAATTTTTGCCTTCCGCTATTCTTCCGTTTATCAACCAGGCTAAAATCGCATAGATTATCGCCGTTACAATACCGAACTTCGGATTATTCCAAAAAAACCAAAAATTTTTCCAATCCTGTTTTCTCGATTCATTGAAAGCAGGATAATCGGATTCCAGAGAAAATCCTTTGGTTTTGTCATTGTCGTGTTTTCTGAAATCGAAATCGTGCGTCGGATGCAAAAAAGCTCCGCCGCCGCCCGACGTGATTTTTTGCACACGGTCAGCGTTTTGAAACCGGCGATAATGATGCAAATCGCCCGCGATATAAACCTTGACTTCAACGCCCCTCTTTTCAAAAAAATCCTCGAGTTTTTGAATACTATCTTCCTTCTCTTCAATTTCAGCAAGATTGAATTCGTCATATTTTATTGATTTGACCCAATACGGTTCGGGAACGCAAAAAATTATCTTGTCGCCCTTTTCCATCTGTCCGACGATTGATTCAAAATAAATCAGCTGGCTGACATCGATGTTGTGCGAAAGCTGCAAATCAACCGCCAGCAGCCACCAATTGCCGGGAAGTTTGAGCGTAAAATAACTTCGCTTCTGGCGTGTGCGCCAAGCGTCGGCAAACCTGCGGTCATTGAAAATATGTGAACAAAACAATTCTTTAAATGCCACCAGACTGTCATACCAATCGTGATTGCCCGGCAGCGCGAAAATGTGCGGCTCTTTCTTCAGATTGACCGCGCCCGAAAATGCGGCGGCAGTTGTTCCGCTCGCTTTGAAAGCCATCCGGTAAGGTATCAGTAATCTTCTTTTATATTCGTTAGAGCTTGCCGTCGGGTAAACGCCGTCGCCACCAAAAATTAAAATTTCACCGCGTTTGAGACCTTCTTCGGCATCGCCGACCTCAAGCGTTTCTCTCGCCAGAGTGTAAGCAACCGCGTAAGTCGGATTCCAACCGTCGCCGACATCGGCAACATAATCAATCCAGATTTCGCTCCGCTCCCTGCTTTCGTTCGGCGCAAAAATGTCTTCGTTCGGCGCAATGATTTCTTTTGTCTCGGTCAGCTCTTTTGAATAATCGAAAATTTTTCCCGGTTTTGGGTCAGCCATTCCCAATCTCGGGTCGGCAAATTTGCCGACGGTAGTTGAAATGGCAGTTTTTTTCGCTGTATCTAAAAGCTGCGAAGGGTCATACCAACCGACCATTTTGAGTTTTTCATCTTCGATGACTTTTGACATATTTTTAATTTCAAACTTTTAAGGACAGGTCTGATGCTGTATTTACTACCACCTTTTTCAAAACAAAACCTCTCTAAACTGCCAATCAAAGCCGCTTTATCCGCACAAGTTTTTAGTTACCGGTCGAGCCGTTATCTTTCGGCAACGGCTCGACCGGTTATCGGTGAGGCTTTATTCAATGCGCTCGATGAGTTCGGCTTGAATAAACTCAGGAATTCTATGGCTTAAAAGTTGTCAAAAACTTCATACTCGGCGCGAAAAAGAACTCTCCGCCTTTCATTTTGACAAAACCCTGAAACGAAAATTCCTTCGTTTTGACATCATCGGGATTATCCGGCTGGGTATCGCCGCCGTAATGCGGTCGCCAGTTTTGGGGTGCCGGGATTGTACCGGCAGGATTCTGTCCAATAACCGGATCAATTCCGGTAAGCACTTCGCCGGGCTTAAAGCCTCTGACAAACCGCTCCTCGTTCGCCCAACTTGCTTGCATAAAAGCAAATTGTTTTTTAATGTCCGACTGAAAACACATAAACAACAGCCCGACTCCTTTGGTCGGAAAATCTGAAAGTGCTTGTGCATCATTCGGATGCTTTTCGCGTTTGCCGAAAGGTATGCCGCGTCGTGTAATACGACGGTCTCGTTCAGCCTCTCGTTCGTCTGCTTTAAATCGCCGCACAATGTCGCCGCGCGGATTTGTTTTGCGAATATGTGCCTGATAGGGACATTTCAAACCACCTTCTTTAATAATTTTGCCGGCTCCGTCAACCACATCGTCATCGTCCGCGTAAGTAAAATTGTTTTCTTTTTTAGGAATAAAGCCGTCGGTTTGAGATAAAACCAGTGGAGTTCCGTCCTCAAATCTGCCGACCGCCATTGCGCCGGCACGCTCCTTTCCCTCTGCGGTGGTAAATCCGAGTTCGTCAGCCAGTTCAAGTTCACGCGTTTTGAAACCTAATACATTTTGTTCGAGTTTGCGAAAAACGAAGTAACTGCCCCAATGCTCGCCGCCGGAAACTGCGTTATCTTTCGTCAAAACGATATTCAGCGGCTCAACCGGATTCCATATGTCCATCTTTCCTTCGTCTTTCTCATCGCCTTTGAGATAGATCGGCTGGCTGCGTCCGTCAACGTAACCGAAATGCTCGATGCCTTCGTCGGTTTCCTTATTTCGCAAAGCCTCGCCTTGCTCGACGACGAGAATCGTGCAAAATTTGTCAAGCTCGTTCATCAACAACCGCACTTGTCGAAGCAAAAACTTCTCATCGTCGTCGGCAAACAAAAACATCGCGTCAATTTCACCGGATTGATAACCTTTTTCCCATTTGTCCGGCGGCGGGTCGTTAAAGTCGCCGCTGCGCTTGGGCATTCCGTCGCGGAAAAACTCGTCTTGAAAAGTGGTGCTTAATTGTTCTTTAGTAAAACCAAGAGCGCGATAACCGTTTGCAGTTAATAAAAGATTGCCGAACATTGCGCCGGGAATCTTGAAATTTTTGAACTGCTCGGACTCGACATATTGCTGCAGTCCCGAAGTAACGGTTTTCGCAGCAAAATCGGCAAGACGTTTCCGCAGTTTTGCAACGTCTGAAGCGTCGAACTTTACGAAGACGTGAACCGTGTAGTTGCGTCCGTGACCTTTTAAAATGTTCCCTTGCAGCGTGGCAAGTAGTGCCTGCATATCCGCACTTTCCGGGTCGTGTAATTCTTGTTTCTTAAAATCTATCGCCATACTTCCTCCTAAAAACTAACTTTTGTTGAACTTGTTTTTCTAAACTATTTCTGCACCGCGTAACTTTTTGCAAAGCCGGATTTGCGGAACTCAATTATGAATCCAAAATATGAATTACTGCGGAAAGCAATGAGCCGGAACCGGAAACATCATTGGGTTTGTCACTTCCCTGGAGGACTTTTTCACGATAATTGACGGTAGTTTGCGAAGCGTACGCGGTCAAGACCACTTTGGCGTTTTTCACCTTTTCCTCCAAACCTTCCCTGACTTGCAGAGCCTGTTCTTTGGCATTCTGTGCCGCATCTGCTCGGTTTGTTTGGCGACTAATCTCATCTTTGAGCGTTTTTTCGTTTTGCTGAGCGGGCAATCTGCCGAAGTAATAACCGATGATAACGAAAATAACCGGCTCCAGCCGCGTAACCATTTCCCATTCCTTCAATGATTCGAGTCTGCCGGTAAGAGCTAAAATATACAGAATAATAAAAATAAAAGTTAGTGCTATCATCACCCAGCTTTTGAGATCAACATTCATATCATTATTCGGCGATACGCCGGTTTCGATTTGGGATAACTGTTTTTTATCAATCACTGCTCAAGTGCCTCAACTGCCGCCAGACAATTTAAAATTTTTGTCTGCTTGTTTTATTTTTGAAGAAACGACTTTTTGCTTGCTTAGTTGACTGCAAATGCGCTATAAGGGTTATGTTTCACTCAAATCACTGACCGAAAATTAATGCTCCGCAAGCATTCCGCGTTTATTGTTTTGTTTTTTGTTTCTTCACCCAAGCTAACGCACCGAACGGGAGCGAAAACTATCAAAGAGGGAAATTTTTAAATTGGATTTAATACTCTTTTTGTATGTTGTTGAATAAAGCTGAGAATTTTTAGTCAAAGATGCGAGGATGCTATGTCGGATGCCCTTGAAATAACTGCTTTGTTGATTGATTGGAGCAACGGCAGCCGTGAAGCCCTCGAACGGTTGTTTCCTTTAGTCGAAAAAGAATTGCACCGGTTAGCTCATCATTACATACGTCGAGAGCAGCCCGGCAACACTTTGCAAACGACCGCAATAATTAACGAAACCTATCTGCGGCTCATTGACCAAAAAAAAGTGCGCTGGCAGAATCGCGCTCATTTCTTCGGGATTTCCGCGCAGATTATGCGCCGTTTTTTGCTGAACTACATCCGCGACCAAAAGCGACAGAAGCGCGGCGGCGGCGCAATTGAAGTTTCGTTTTCCGAATCCGCTCATCTTTCTCCCGAAAAATCCGTTGAGTTGGTGGCTCTGGACGAAGCCTTGCAGCGGCTGGCGGAGTTTGACGAGCGCAAAAGTCGGGTGGTCGAACTGAGATATTTTGGCGGGCTGAGTGTGGAAGAAACTGCCGAGGTATTAGGCGTTTCAACCATTACGGTTATCCGCGATTGGAATATGGCGAAAGCCTGGTTAGCCCGTGAAATCAGAGATGAAGACTGAGAATTGGCAGCAAATCGAAACTCTTTTTCACACCGCGCTTGATTTAGATGCCAAAAAGCGCGGCGAATACCTGACCCGCGAGTGTGCGGACGACGGCTCGCTGCGCCGCGAAGTTGAGTCTTTGCTGGCATCTTTCAACACCCGGGATGAACTTTTCGAGCAGCCGGTTTTTGAAACCGCCATCGGTTTGATGGGGAAAACCCGCGAGACTTCCCTGACCGGCAAAACCATCGGCTCTTATCTAATCGGAGAAAAGCTCGGCAGTGGTGGAATGGGCGAAGTTTATCTGGCTGAAGATACCCGGCTCAACCGCAAAGTTGCGCTGAAATTTCTTTCCCAGGCTTTCATAAATGACAACTGGGCGAAACGACAACTGATGAAAGAGGCGCGGGCGACAGCAATGCTGGATCATCCGAACATTTGCGCGGTTCACGGTTTTGAGGAATCGGGAAATTTCAGTTTTATTGTGATGCAGTATGTCGAAGGTCAAACTTTGGCAGAGTTAATCGCCAAACGCAACGGTATTCGGAAAAATGTTCTTCCGCTCGGACGGCAAATAGTGGATGCCTTGGCAACGGCACATGCTCACGGAATTATTCACCGCGACATCAAACCGGGCAACATTATGGTAACGCACACCGGACAGGTTAAAGTGCTTGATTTCGGTTTAGCCAAGTTTATCCAAAACCAGCCGTCGGCAAATTCAGATGAAGCGGTAAGCCAGGTTTCGCAAAACGGTTTGATTGCCGGAACGGTGGCTTATATGTCGCCTGAGCAACTGCGTGGTGAAAAGCTCGACTTCCGAAGCGACATCTTCAGTCTCGGAATACTTCTCTTCGAACTGGTCGGCGGCGAGCGTCCCTTTACCCGCAAGTGCGATGCCGAAACTATCTCGGCAATCCTGAACGCGCCGCCGTTGCCGCTGCAATCTGCCACAGACCTTCCGCCCGGCATCGAACACTTGATCCAAAAATGTCTGCAAAAAGATAAGGAGCAGCGTTATCAATCCGTCAGCGAAATTTTGATGGATTTACAAAATCCGGTCGAGATTAAAAGAGCGACAAAACTATTTGCATTTCGCAAAGAGGCAATCATAGCTTTCGTGTTCATTTTCGTTCTATTGATCGCGCTTGGAGTATCTATTTATTTCCAAAAAACTAAAGTTCACAATTTAGCCGTTCTGCCAATTATCAACCAAACCTCAGACCCCGGTCTCGATTATCTCAGCGACGGTATGACGGAAAATTTGATAAATCGGCTCGGTGATGCCGCCAAGCCATACACAATTGTTTCCGGTTACAAAGGCGATAACCAAGATTACCTCAAAATCGGGCGAGAATTAAATGTAGATGCCGTTGTCATCGGCAAATTCATAAAAAAAAGCGACGGTCAAATTCTCTTGCAGAACAACCTAATAAATGTTGCAGACAATTCAAAAATCTGGAGTCAAGAAGTGGTTTTCGACACTTCGGATACTCTGAAAATCGAAGAACGGATTTCCCGCAAAGTAATTTCGAGTCTTAACGCGGAAGAAAACAAAGATTTGGAGAATTCCACCAGCAACCGACAAACATCCGACCCGGAAGCATTCAGACTTTATATGTTGGGACGACATTACTGGAGGAACAGAAATGAAGAGAATATAAAAAAAGCTATCGAAGCCTTCTCCAGTGCAATTGATATTGACCCGTCATATGCAAAAGCACATTCCGGCTTGGCAAACGCCTATGTGGTGCAGAGCGGTCCGGCATATGGCTCGGTCTCGACCGAAGAAACAATGCCAAAAGCACGGGCATCCGCAAAAGAGGCGATGACGCTGGACGATAATTTAGCGGAATCGCATGCTGCAATGGCAGTAGTCTTAGGGAAATATGAATACAATTGGAAAGAAGCCGAAGATAAATTTAAAAGAGCTATTGAATTGGATCCCGAATATGCTCAGGCACGATACTGGTATTCAGAATTATTATCTACTACCGGACGCACGGACGAGGCGTTCAGAGAAGCAGTGAAAGCCAAGGATTTGGACCCGTTTTCTGCCTATATGAATCGGAATGTCGGAAGAGTCCTATACTATGGACACCGATACGATGAAGCACTTAAGTATTTTAGTCAGATGGTTCAAAAAGAGCCGGATAACTTAAAGGCAAAATATATGCTCGGATTAGTCTATTTGCAAAAAAAGATGTATCCCGAAGCCGTTCTAATTTTTGAACAACTTTATAATGGCAAGGAAAGGGAGTTAGCCGCCTCTGCTCTCGGTTATACTTACGCTAAAACCAATCGAGAAAGCGAAGCCCGCCGAATCCTCTCGGAGATGAATGATAATTCAAAGGAAAACCCAACTCCTCCGCAAGAAAAAGCCATCGTCCTGACTGGATTAGGAGAGAAAGGTGAAGCCATAAAGTGGCTGGAGAAATCATATGAACAGCATCTCTCCACATTAAGCAGTCTAAAAGTGGAACCGCTTTTCGATGATTTGCGTTCCGATCCTAGATTTTTAGATATACTTCGCCGTATGAATCTTGATTATTAGCCGGAGCTTCGTGGAAAGAAATAATTGACCGAGGTAAACTGGTCTTAATTTTTATGACATTTTGGGAAGCAGAAGTTGAAATTCTTGGCAGATGGTGTTCGCGTCAGGTCGCTGTTTAGGGTTTGGATCGAGCAGTTGTTCTATGATTTGGCGGATTTTCTTTGGCACTTTGCGGCGTTTTATCTTGAGGTCTATCCCGTTCCCGGAAACTTCCGGCAGTCTTCCCTCAATTAAAAAATAGAGAATAATTCCGAGAGCAAATATATCGGCAGCCGGTTTTGACTGTTCGACGGAATTTTTGTTCGATTCGCGGGGCATAAAGGATTGCGTTCCCCAAGACAACAAATCAGGTTGTCCAATCCGGCAAGCACCTTCAAAATCAATCGGTCTGAATTTTCCATTTTTAGTAACGAATAAATTCGCCGGTTTCAAATCGCGCCACACCAAACCGACCGAGTGAATTTGAGCGACGAGCCTTACAATTTCGATAGCGAAACGAACGATACGCGAGATTGACAACCATTTTTTTCTCTCTTGAAGCAATTCCTGCAAGCTTTTACCGGCGATTGATTCGACAACCAGATAATAATTGTTCTCCGTTTCAAACGAAGCATAGACGCGCGGCACTACGACTCCCGCAGACATCAAAGTTTTGAGCATTTTTTCTTCGTGCCGGACACGGGCGAACCCGTCGCGTCCGTCCCAATCCGTTTCGCCGTTTCGCCGTCCTTCCTTGACAATACACAAACGGGGCGGAGAAACGCTGAAATCCAGAGCTTGATAAACGCCGCCCTTTCCGCGTTGTGAAAACGCCTGAAAAACTTTAAAAGTATCGTCGAGAGGATTGATTAAAACATCCGGTTTTGGAAACACGGGGAATGGATTGTTTATCCACGCCGGCTTGCCGTCTTCGGCATCGCGCAAATCGGGCACCAAATTGCCTGAAGAATTGCGGATAGCGGGCGTTTGAGAACCGTCCGCATTTTCAATTTGCTGTTTTTTGAATGAACCGTAGCGATAATAAATACAGCTTCCAGGTTTGTAACTTAAATCGAAAGGAACCGGCGGAGCCGAAAAAGATAAAGTTAATTGATGCAATTGTTCGGCGAGAAAAACTGCTTCGTCATCGGATTGAGGATACACGGTAATGAATTTACCGATTTGAGGATACCCGTGAATTATTCCGGCATTCAAATTTTTCAAGCTCACGAGCGATGCCGGTGCTTTGAAACGAACTTTCAATTTTTGCAGAAAAGGTGCTGCTTTTTCCAAAACATCACTTGCCGTGAGAATTGTTGCTGAAATGTGAAGTTTCCAACCTTGCTCGAGAGGAGTTGAGTTAGATGGACGGCTGTATCTCCAGATTGAATCGTTATCAACGACTGGTAAAAATCTGGAACAAAGTTTTTTATAACGCGCTTTATGAAACAAAATCTTATCAAAAACAGAAAAATGCTGCGAGGCAGAACGCTTTTTACCGGTTTCTGAACTGAAATTAAGCTCAAAATTGTTCACAAATTAAATGGGTTTTTATTTAGTCGAACGAGCAATAATATTTTTAGTCGTTCGGGTATTAGGTATCAAAATTTAGAACATTATCTTCTAAAAAACATAGAAGATAATGTTCTAACAGGTTTTCGCAAGTGCCAGACAAAGGTAGTTTTACCAACCTTTGAAATTAAGGCTCATCGAGGGTGTCGGTGACCCCGAAAACAAGAGGAATGTCCGTTGAAGCACCGCCGCAAGGACTATTTCCGACTAAGTAAGCTAATGCCAAATCCTTTCGGGCATTAGTGTGAGGCATGAGTTTTTTTAATTCACTTTCGCTAAAACCGAAGAGTGACAGATAATCTTTCCACTCTTTGCTGTCGGCACTCTTTAAAATAAGAGCTACCGCTTTTTCTCGGATTATGCGACCGGTTTCTCCGTTTTCTCCTTCAGACTTAATTTTCTTTGACAAGGCTTCTATTTTAGTTCTAATCGGTCCCTTTTTGGACGTTGAAGAATCACCTCCAACTTTTTTGCTGCTTGAAGTGGTAGGTGTACCGGATGTTTTTTTGTCTTGATAATCGGTTTGCTTGCCCATTTTTTCTCCTTTCTGTAATTTTAGAACTCATGCTTTTACAAATGTGTTTTGGGTTTCATACATAAACGCCCCAAAGCTTTTCAGAAACTATCATTTTTAAAATTTAAATTTTTAGTCCTGTTGGTTTTTACTCCAAAATCAGACAATTCGTCCGAAGTTGTCTCAAAAATCCTTTGCGCTCTTTGCAATTTCCTTTGCGGTTTAGCTTCTAACTCGAAAATTTAACGCGAAGAAGGAAAAGGCTTTCATCAGAATTTTTAGGAACACCCCAAAACCAAAAATATGTTTCAGTGTAATTTCCGTGTATGCAAGTCCTGGTTTTGCATAGAACAGATTTCAGTTTTTCATCAGCTTTTTTTATTCATCTTTCAAAAGTAGAATACTCTCGCTATTTGTTCAATGGCTTTCTGTATAAATAATCTGCAAGTCAAATCGTTTGTATATCCGTAAATAATTTCTTCCTAGGTTCTGTTGACATTTTGTTTTTGTGCCGAAGGCACTGCGGAAATTAGCCTGTGGCGTGAGCCACAGGAACAATAGATAAAATGATTCGCACTCTGGAGGAGTGCCGGACACTCG
>Ga0136617_10003177_pt1 | contig 14687 bp, 16 predicted proteins | sample AntDrymUQ3222106_2_FD_129672 | JGI IMG/M metagenome (GOLD analysis project Ga0136617, IMG submission 129672) | Polar desert sand microbial communities from Dry Valleys, Antarctica - metaG UQ322 (21.06) | ecosystem: Environmental > Terrestrial > Soil > Desert | place: Antarctica: Dry Valley... | reverse complement strand
CTCGACGCAGCTCATCCTCGGCGAGGTGCTCGATCTCGGCGTAGACGGTGACCATCGCGTTGTCGACCCAGGTGTGGATCCCGCCGAAGCGCTCGACCGCTTCTGCGGCGAGGGCGTCGACCTGCTCGCGAGCCGTTACGTCCGTCGAGACGGCAAGCGCCTCGCCGCCCCCCGCCTCGATTTCGGCCGCGGCACTCGCCAGGGCATCGCCGTTCCGCCCGGCGAGCACAACCCTGGCGCCTCGGCGGCCGGCCTCACGCGCGACCGCCCGTCCGAGCCCGCTGGACGCGCCCGTGATCACCACCACCTGCTCGTGAACCGGTTGCTTGCGCACGGCGAATGCCTCTCCGTGAAGTCCTCGACCAAAACGCTGCTACCCTGAGTCCGTGCCGTTCGGTATTGGTATCTGGGAGATCGCCATCCTTCTGCTGGTGGCGCTTCTGATCTTCGGGCCGAAGCGTCTGCCCGAGATGGGCCGCTCGCTCGGCCGCGGGATGCGCGAGTTCAAGGACTCGGTCACCGGCAAGGATGAGGATGACGACGATCGCTTCGAGCTTCCCCCGCCGCGCGAGGACAGCTCCGTGACCGCGCCGCCGCCGGCCACGCCGTCGCGCAAGCGTAAAGCCGTCTCCTAAGGACTTCCGCCCATGGCCTGGAAGCGGCTTCCGCGGCGCCTCGGCCACGGCGAGGAAGCCTCGCTGGTCGAGCATCTCGGCGAGTTGCGAACACGGATTCTGATCGCGCTTGCCGCGCTTGCCGTCGGCTTCGTCGTCACCTTCATCTTCCACGAGCAGCTGATCGAGTGGCTGACCGCGCCGCTGCCCGATGACAAGAGGCTCGTCACCCTCGGGGTAACCGAGCCGTTCTACACCGCGATCAAGGTCAGTCTCTACGGCGCCTTCGCGCTGGCTCTGCCCGTCCTCCTCTATCAGCTCTGGAGCTTCATGGCGCCCGCAATTGAGGAGAACATCCAACGCGTGGTCTCGGTCTTCGTCGTGATCGCGACCGCGCTGTTCGCCGGCGGCCTGGCCTTCGCCTACTTCGTGATCCTGCCGCGGGCGGTCACGTTCCTGACGGAGTTCGACGACGAGCTGTACGACGTCCAGATCCGGGCGAGCTATTACTACTCGTTCGTCTCGCTTGCGCTCGTCGGCATGGCACTCGTGTTCGAGATGCCGATCTTCATCCTCGCGCTCGTTCGGCTGCGCGTGCTCACGGCGGACCGGCTCCGCTCGAATCGGCGGATCGGCTACCTGTCGACGCTCGTCGCCGCGATCTTGCTGCCGACCGTGGATCCAGTCTCGCTCGCGTTGGAGGTGATCCCGCTGGTGATCCTCTTCGAGGTGTCGATCTGGCTCTCGGTGCTGATGGAACGCCGCTGGGAGCTCGACGTCGAGGAGGACTGGGCCACGAGCGAGCTGTAGCGCGCATGCTCCTTTCAGCGGACTGGGTCTTGCCGGTCGATGGGCCTCCGATCCGGAACGGGGCCGTCGCTCTCGACGACGCACGCATCGCCGCGGTCGGGCCGGTCGACGACCTCGGCGAAGGGGAGCGGTTCGAGGGCGCGGTGATCATCCCGGGCTTCGTCAACGCCCATTCACACCTCGAGTACGCGGTCTACGCGGGTTTCGGTGACGGGCTGCCGTTCGGCCCGTGGATCCTCGATCACACCGAGCGGAAGCGACGGATCGGCTGGGACGAGATGCTGGCGATCGCCCGGCTCGGCGCGGCGCAGTGCCTCCGCTCTGGAATCACCACCGTCGCAGACGCGAGCTTCTGCGGCGCATCCGCCCGCGCGTGTGCCGATCTGGGACTGCGGGCGCTCGTCTACCTCGAGGTCTTCGGTCGCGGCACCGAGCAGATCGTCGACCGCTTCGGAATCAACCGCGCCCGGATCGAGAACGCGCTCTCAGAGCGGGTTCGCCTCGGCATCTCGCCCCATGCCCCGTACACCTGCTCGCCGGAGCTCTACGCCGCGTGCGCCGCCCTCGACCTCCCGATCGCCACGCACTTGGCCGAGAGCGAAGCGGAGCAGGAATGGCTTCGCAGCGGTACCGGCGCATGGGAGCACCTGGCCGAGCTCTTGCCTCCCCCAACCGGCCAGACAGGCATCCGAACACTGGCGGCGCATGCTCTCTTGAGTGCGGCGATGGTCGCCGTTCATTGCGTCAAGGTCGATGCCGAGGAAATCGCGCTGCTCGCCAAGCACGACGTCGCCGTCGCGCATTGTCCACGCTCGAACGCACTCCTCGGCTGCGGAGTCGCGCCGTTCACCGACCTGCGGCGAGCCGGGCTCCGGGTCGGGCTCGGGACGGACAGCCCTGCTTCCACCCCGTCGTTCGACATGTTCGACGAGTTGCGTGCGGCGGTGATGGCGGCACGCGCTCGTGAGGAGCGCTCCGACGCGCTCAGCGCGACTGAGGCGCTCGAGCTGGCGACGCTCGGCTCCGCCGCCGCGCTCGGACTACGCGGCGAAGTGGGATCGCTTACCCCGGGGAAGCGATCCGACCTGGCGGTTGTATCCCTCGACGGCTCGCCCTATTTTCCGTGGGAGGATCCGGCCGCGGCAGTCGTCTTCGGCGGCTCACCCGAGCGCGTACTCTTGACGGTCGTCGATGGCCACGAGTGCTACAGGAAAGGAGGGACCGAATGGCACGAGCTGACCGCCGCCGCGTCGAGCGCGCGAAGGCAGCTGCTCCAGACCGCCGCTACGAAAGTGCCTACGTAGGCACCGAAGGTCTCTTCTTCCAGCGGCTCCGTCGACAGGCGAAGTGGATGTTCGTCTTTCTGGCACTGGTCTTCGGCGTCGGCTTCGTTGCCTTCGGGGTCGGGTCCGACGTCCAGGGCGGCATCGCGGATGTGCTCGGCGTCGGTAGCGGCGGAACAGGCCTACCGTCTGTCGACGACGCACGCGAGAAGCTCGAGGACAACCCGAACGACGCGGGGGCGCTGCGCGAACTTGTGACTGCGCTCCAGACCGCCGGCAACTCCGAAGAAGCGATCGAGCCGCTCGAGCGATATACAACCCTGAGGCCGCGCGACGCGGATGCCTTGAGCGAGCTCGGCGGCCTCTACCTGACCGAGGCGAGCCAACTGCGGAATGAGCTTCAGCTCGCGCAGTTCGAGGCCCAGCTGCTCAATCCGGGCGGCGACCTCCTGCCGCCGGCCGACAGCCCGCTTGGAAAGGCACTGGGCGCGCGACCGGTCACGGACGCGGTCAGCGCACGGGCCAACGAGCGCGTGAACCGGCTCTTTTCAGAGCAGAGCAGCGCCTACGACCAGGCCAAGACGACGTACCAGAGGCTTGCGCGGCTCAACCCGGGCGACGCGAACGTTCAGATCCAGCTCGCAGACGCAGCCCAGAACGCGGGCGACACCCAGACTGCCCTGGCCGCGTACCGCCGGTTCCTGAAGCTGGCTCCGGACGATCCCAGTGCACCTCTCGTTCGGCAGGAGATCGAGCGCCTGCAAGCGTCGAGTGCCGGCATCGGAGCGGCCGGGGGTTAGACTCCCCCGAGCGGCAAGACCTCGCGCGGAATGAATTTCGACATCAAGACAGAGCAGCTGTCCGAGGGCAGCTACGTGATCTCGCTGGCGGGAGAGGTTGACCTCTACACGGCGCCCGAGTTCAAGCAGCAGCTCCTCGACGCGATCTCGAACGGAGCCAGGAACGTCGTCGTCGACTTCAGCGGCACGACGTTCATCGACTCCACCACTCTGGGCGTGCTTGTAGGAGGCGTCAAGCGACTGCGGTCGAACGACGGACAGCTCACGCTCGTCTGCAACGACCGCAACATCACCAAGATCTTCGAGATCACCGGGCTCGATCGGATCTTCACCATCTATCCGACGCGTGACGAGGCGGTGGAGCAGATCGCATCATCCGGGCCGACGCCGGCGTAGATGCGGCTCGTCGTTGCGCTGCTCGCGCTCGCCGGGCTCGCGTTCGCAGCCGGGTGCGGCACGGTTGGCCGGACGACGGAGGGCAGCGCCTCGCGGGGGAAGCAGTTGTTCTCGGAGCGGTGCGCCTCGTGCCACGCGCTCGCCGACGCGGGCGCGCAGGGCAGGATCGGCCCGAACCTGGATGATGCGTTCGGCAACCTCCGCAGCGACGACAAGCTCGGCCAGGGATTCGATGAGAGCACGATCCGGGACGTCGTCCGTGGCCAGATCGCCTATCCCGTCGAGGATCCGACGACAGACGCGACCGGGATGCCGGCTGACCTCGTCACAGGCGACGACGCTGACGCGGTCGCCGCCTACGTCGCCTCCGTTGCCGGGTTGCCCGTTCGCAACGGCGGCGACGGAGGAGCGGCGGCGACGGACGGCAAGTCGATCTTCACCGAGAGCTGCGGCAGCTGTCATACGCTCGCTGACGCGGGCACGACCGCGACGATCGGCCCGAAACTCGACGACGCGAAACCGAGCATGCAGCTCGCGGTCGATCGGGTGACGAACGGCAAGGGCGTGATGCCCTCGTTCAAGGGTCAGCTGTCGGAGCAGCAGATCAAGGCGGTCTCCGAGTACGTATCGAAGTCCGCCGGCACGTAACGCGGAATCGCACCAAGTTCGCGTCAATTGTGTCGCCGCCCCGCGTGCGGGCAGGTGAACCGGCATCCTCGCTGGCGCGGAGGGTGAAATCTCGGGTGAGATGCACGGTTGACAGCAGCTGCGGCCGGTTCGTCATCGGCCTCGGTTCGAGTCCGACGCCCTCCGCGAGCGCGGGTCGAGTCTCGCGCGGCGGCCGCTAAACTGCGTGCGTCAACCGTGCGCGGGGTGACCACCCGCTTCACCAGACTCGGCCCGCTTCGGCGGGCCGTCGTCGTTCTCACAGGTGGAAAGATCCTTCCACATCTGGGAAACCGTGCCTGCTAGCGAACGTCCTCGCGCTCGGCCTCGAGATCAACGACGACGTGTGTGATCGGCACCGTGAAGCGGGCGCGCGCTTCCCGGACCACGCCCTTCTCGAGCCAGTGCGAGCGGCCCGGAGGGTGCGTCGAGATGATGATCTCGTCGGGGCCAAATGTCCGCAGGGCGTCCTCGATCGCCTGGAGCGGCTCGCCGTCACCGACCTCTCCCCGCGCGCTGATTCCCAGCGATTCCAAGCGGTCAAGGCTGCGGCTGAGCCGGTCGCGAGCGGCGTCGCGAGCCTTGTCATCATCGGAGGCCCAGTGCCTGATGGGCGAGTTCAGCGCCGGACAGACGACGAGCACGTCTTCGCGAAAGCCCTCGCTCTTGTCGCGGATCATTTCCCGGAGCGGCTCGCCGCCGACGGTCTCGTTCGCGATCACGAGGATCCGCTTCTCGTCCTCGGCGCCACGGCGCGCAGACGCCGTCTGTGGAGGCCGCTCGGGCTTCCCGCGCATCAGCCAGACGAGCGCGAGGAGGCTGACGACGACGAACACGATCACGGCGGCAACGTTCCCGAGCAGCACCTTCGCGAGCACGATCGCGGCGAAGTAGCCGACCAGCAGCATTACGAGGTTGAACGCCTCGGCCTCGCTGCGAAATGGGTTCTGCACGTCTAGGCGCCGCTCGCGGTGCCTAGATCCAGGACGGGCGGGCTCTGCCCGCCTGTCCGTCGGAAACGACCGGTCGAGCGGAATGACGTTTTCACACCCAGGCTCCTAGCCGCTAGAGGAGGTAGACGGTGGCGTAAACGACGATCCACATCACGTCCACGAAGTGCCAGTAGATACCGGGGATCTCGACGCCGTGGTGGTGCTCGGGCGTGAAGTGGCCGCGAAAGGCACGGACGGTGGCGAAGGTAAGCAGCGTGAGCCCGATGAAGACGTGAGCGCCGTGGAGGCCCGTCAGCCCGAAGAAGACCGATCCGAACGCCCCGTCGCGCGGCGCGAAGCCGACGCGCGAGTACTCCAGCACCTGCGTCAGCAGGAACGTCAGCCCCATCGCAAGCGTCAGCACGAGTCCGGCCTGGAGCCCGGCGCGGTTACCCCGCTTGATCGACTGCAGCGCCCAGTGCATGGTGAAGCTCGAGGTGACGAGAATCGCCGTGTTCACACCGGCGACGAACACCGGGAGGTGGAAGCCCTCAGGTGGCCACAGCGGGGCGTCGTTCACGACTCGAACGAAAAAATACGCCGTGAAGAACGACCCGAACAGCATCACCTCGGAGGCGATGAAGATGAACATGCCGAGCACGGGCGCGCTCACCCGCGAGCTCTGATTCGCAACTGGCGGATGCGCGGCATGCGCCTCGGCGGCGTGGGCGGCGCTCACTGAGGAGCCTCACGACTTTCAGCAGCGTGTCGACCGGTCGGTTCCGACGGCCGCACGAGCAAAGCTCGCACGGCCTGAGGGCGACACCGCAAGCGGCGTCTCATGACGCTTCGGCTCCCACGGCGGCGGGCTCGGTGACGACGTGCTCGACCGGGAGGCCGGTCTCCTTCCGGACGCGGTCGACGAGGTCGCCTCGCATCCAGGAGCTCCTCTGCCGGCCCGGAAACGTCGAGACGACGATCTCGTCGATCCGCTCGTCGCGAACGGCGTGCATCGTCGCGGTGAACGGATCGGGATGGGCGATCTGACCGTGAGCCTCGATCCCGATCGCACGCAGCTCGGTCAGCGCCCGGCGAAGGCGGCGGTCGGCCTCCGGGGTCGGCGACTCGCCCGGGTCGTTCTGGGGGCAGATGAGGAGGAAGCTCGCCGGTGATCGGGTGGCCCGGTCACGAATGAAGTCGAGCAGCGGCTTGCCGACCACCGTCTCGTTCGCGACGACCAGCACGTTCGCCGCCTCGCCCTCGACCTCGTCCACGACGACGTGCTCGACCGGGAGGTCGCCCGCCGCCTTGCGAATCTTCTCGACCACATTCCGCCGAAGCCAGCCCGAGCGCTGCTCGGGATGCGTCGAGACGATGATCTCGGTCGGCGGCGGCTCGAGCTGCGCGATCGAGTCGCGCATCGCGTCGAGAGGGCTGGCCTCGACGACGATTCCGTGGGCGGCGATGCCCGCTTCGCGGAGCGCCGTCAGCGTGCGGTCGAGTCGGCGTCCCGCCGAGGCACGGCGGGTGTCCTCGTACACGAGATAGCCCTCCGACGGCTGCGTGACGGGGCAGACGACGGTGACCAGATCGTCGCCATCGCGCGCGCGCTGCTTGAGCGTCTCGATCAGGCTCCGCCCGGCGACGGTCTCGTTCGCGATCACAAGTACGTGGCTAATGCGCGGCGACCCTTTCATCAACTGGCGTCCGATCGCCGTTCAGGACGGCGTGGCGTGCCCCCGGGACCCCGTACTCATATGGATTCCCGACCACCTGCGGGATCTCGTCGAAGTTGAAGATCGGCGGCGGTGAGGTCACCTGCCACTCGAGTGTCAGCGCACGCCACGGGTTGCCGGGCGCCCGCGGTCCGCGAGTCCAGCTGACGATCATGTTGTAGATGAAGACCATGAAGGACGCGCCGAGACCGAACGAGGCGATCGAGATGAAGAAGTTCCAGTCGGCGAATTCGGGTGCGTAATCGGCCACGCGGCGCGGCATTCCCTGCACGCCGATGACGTGCATCGGGAAGAACGTGGCGTTGAAGCCGATGAACGTGCACCAGAAATGGAGCTTCCCCAGACGCTCGTCGTACATGCGCCCGGTCATCTTCGGGAACCAGTAGTAGATGCCGGCGAAGATCGTGAACAGCGAGCCTCCGAGCAGTACGTAGTGGATGTGCGCGACCACGAAGTAGGTATCCGAGGTGTGGATGTCGATCGGAACGGCGCCGAGGTAGATCCCGGAGAGCCCGCCAATCACGAACATCGAGACGAAGCCGAGCGCGAACAGCATCGGCGTCGTGAAATGGAGCTTCCCCTCCCATAACGTCGCGAGCCAACTGAAGACCTTGATCCCAGTCGGCACGGCGATCAGGAGCGTGGTGATCATCATCGGGACGCGCAGCCAGCTGGCCATGCCCGAGACGAACATGTGGTGCGCCCAGACGGAGAAGCCGAGGAAGAGGATCGCCATCAGGGACAGCGCCATCAGGCGGTAGCCGAAGATCGGCTTGCGCGCCATCACCGAGATCACCTCGGAGACGATCCCGAAGCCCGGCAGCATCATGATGTAGACCGCCGGGTGGGAGTAGAACCAGAAGATGTGCTGGTACCCGAGCACGTAGCCGCCCGAGTCCGGGCCGAAGAAGTCCGTCCCGAGCACGCGGTCGAAGAGGGCGAAGAACTGCGAGCCGGCGACGAACGGCGTCGCGATCACGACCAGCAGCGATGTCGTGAAGTTCGCCCAGACGAGCAGCGGCATACGCCAGAAGGTCATTCCCGGCGCCCGCATCGTGATGATCGTGACCAGGAAGTTGAGGGCGGTCATGATCGAGGACGCCCCGGCCCACTGCACGCCCATCTGGAAGAAGATGTTCCCGTCGGACCCGACGACAGAGAGGGGCGCATAGCCGGTCCAGCCGGCCGCGAACGCCCCGCCCGGGATCAGGAAGCTCGAGAGCATCATGACCCCCGCGATCGGAAGCAGCCAGTAGGAGAGCGCGTTCAGCCGCGGGAAGGCCATGTCCGGCGCGCCCAGCATCAACGGCACGACGAAGTTCGCGAGGCCGGCGAACGCCGGGATGACGAACAGGAAGATCATCAGCGAGGCGTGGACCGAGAAGAGGCCGTTGTACGTCTGGGGATCGACGAACTGCGTCCCGGGCCGCGCCAGCTCCGCGCGCACGAGCATCGCGAGCAGGCCGCCGGCGAGGAAGAAGAAGATCGTCGTGACGACGTACTGGACGCCGATCACCTTGTGATCGGTGTTGACGCGGAAATAGTCCCGCCAGCTGAACGCGCCGTGACCCGAGTGATCCTCGGGCCGCGTGGGCCGGCCGATCGCATAGCGCGTCCAGTAGTCGAAGGCGCCGATCCCGGCGAGGAAGCCGATCGGAGCTGTGGTCAGGAACGCGACCGTGAGGATCACCGGCCAGTACCAGAGCGGATCCCAGCCAGCAATTGCGCGGATTCCGAGCACAAGCGCCACGCCGATCCCGAAGAAGAGCGCCGTCATCCAGGGCGCGCGAAGCCAGCCCGGCGCAAGCAGCTTTCGCCAGCCCGTCGGCGGGGACGCGGGCGGTGCGTGAACCGCGTGCTCGTGCTCGACGACCGTCACGACCCAGCCCCCTCGCTCGCTTTCTCACCGGCCTGACGAACCCAGGCATCGTACTTCGCAGCCTCCATCACGACGGCCTGCGTCCGCATCAGGGAGTGCCCGAGCCCGCAGAGCTCCGTGCAGATGACCGGATACTCGCCGACCTTCGTCGGCGTGATCGCGAGCTTCGTCACCTCGCCCGGCACGGCGTCCTGCTTCTGCCCGAACTGGGGCACCCAGAACGAGTGGATCACGTCGCGTGCGGAGAGCTCGAGGACGACGTCGCGGTCGAGCGGCAAACGAAGCGTGCCCGAACTGACGCCGTTCGGATACTGGAACGTCCAGGCGAACTGCTGAGCGGTCACCCGGACCCGGAGGGCGTCGGCGCTGGTGCGGTCGTTCCGCGCGAGCACGATGCCGCTCGCGACTCCGATGATGATCACGAGCACGGTCGGGACAGCCGTCCAGGCGATCTCGATGCCGGTGTGTCCGTGGATCGGGAGCCCGTCACTGTCGTCATCCGGGCGCACGCGGAACTTCCAGACCGAGTAGATCGTCACCGCGGCGACGATGGCAAAGATCGCGATGCAGATCGCGGTCGTCAGCCAGAACACGAAGTCGATCCCGGCGCGCTGCTCCGATGCCTGTTCGGGGAGCCAGTCGACCAGGAGGGCGATCGCAGTGGTGATCGCGCTCACGACGACTCCAATCGCGACGAGCATGAAGATCGCTCCCTTACGCACGCGGCGCGAGCCTAGCTCATTCAGAAAGGAACTCGGCGGGCATGCCGAACGTTGTACGGAACGGCACTTCCAGCCGCGTTAATTGCTGTCGCGGGAGGTCACATGGGTCTAGGAGTCAGTCTCGTCATGGTCGCCGTGGGGGCGATCCTCACGTGGGCGGTCACGGCCGAGGTCTCGGGCCTCGACATTCGAGTGATCGGCGTGATCTTGATCGTTGTTGGTATCGCCGGTTTCCTCCTCTCGATGGTCTTCTGGTCCTCGTGGGGCGGACCGGCGCAGTTCGGGCGCGGCCGCGAGACCTACGTCGAGGAGCGCCCCGTCGAGCGCGTGGTCGAGCGCCGCGACGTGGTCGAGTAACCAGATCGCACGTCGCTACGCCTCGAGCGCGCTGCGGGCGCTCGGCGAGGTGACGAACGCGAGGAACTCCGCCACGACCGGCCGTGACGGCCCAATCGTCGAACGCATCGCATACCAGTCGCGCGGCGCCGGCTCGGACGCGACCGCGATCACGCCGAGCAGCCCGGCGTCGAGCTCGGTCGCGACCGCGGCGCGCGACATGAACGACACCCCGAGGCCGGCCCGCGCCGCTTGCTTGATCGCCCCGTTGGAACCGAGGGTCATCGTCTGCACGTTGATGCCGACGCCGGCGAGAAACTCCTCGTTGACCAAACGCGTGCCCGAGCCCGGCTCTCGCAGCAGCCACCGGCAGCCTGCTAGCTCGGCCGGCGAGACTGCCCGAACACCCGCGAGGGGATCCTCGGGAGCGGTGATGAGGACCAACTGGTTCGCCAGGATGGCGTGAGCCTCGATGCGCTGATCGGGAGGCGGGCGGCCGCCGATGGCCAGATCCGCCTCATGGCCGAGGACCATCGCCAGGACCCGGTCGCGGTTCCCGACCTCCAGCCGCAAGCCGACCTGCGGGTGAGACGTCGCGAAAGCCCGCATGAGCGGGGGAACGAAGGATTCGGCGGCTGTCGTGACCGCGGCGATCGACAGCGCGAGCGCACTCCTGGCTTCCGCCTCGTGGGCGGCGTGTCGGCCTTGCTCCAGGAGGCCGATCACATCGGCCGCATAGGCCGCGAACACGTGTCCGGCCGGAGTCGGCCGGACCCCGCGCCCCTCGCGCTCGAGCAGGCTGGCCCCCACCTCCCGCGACAACGCGGCCACAGCAGCCGAAACCGACGGCTGGGTCACGACCAGCGTGTCCGCGGCGGCGGTCACCGAGCCGCCGCGGACTACGGCCAGGAAGCTCCGCAATTGCGTCAGCGTGATCGACATTTTTCGACTAGAAACATAAAGGCATTCCTTTGTGTATGTGGAGAATTCCACTGATTCTCAAACACTCATACGGGTAGGTCAGGCGCATCGCCCCACGACCAGAACCCACCGCCCTCGAGCTTCCAGGAGACGCGCCCGCGCGCGACTCTCAGCCCCGGAACGGGGTCCGGGGCTGAGAAGCGCGCTGCGGATCGGTCGAGCGCCCGAAATACATAGGTTCAAAGTTAAGTGAACTCGCGAATCTTTAGCTAGACAACTTTAACTTCTGTGGCGTAGATTGCCTCTACCACCTCAGCAGGAGAGGAGTCCCAGATGACGACGACCACAGGCCCCGGCGCAACAACAGATCGCTGGAAGTCGGGCGTAACCCCGTACGCCGAGATGGGCTTCTGGGACTCCGACTACGAGCCCAAGGAGACCGACATCCTGTGCGCCTTCCGCATCACTCCGCAAGAGGGCGTCGACGCGATCGAGGCCGCGGCGGCCGTGGCGGGAGAGTCCTCGACGGCAACGTGGACGGTCGTCTGGACCGACCGCCTGACTCAGTACGAGCATTACCAGGCCAAGGCCTACCAGGTCGACGAGGTCCCGGGCACCCCGGGCCAGTACATCGCCCTGATCGCGTATGACATCGACCTCTTCGAGGAGGGCTCAATCGCGAACCTGACCTCGTCGATCATCGGCAACGTCTTCGGCTTCAAGGCTCTCAAGGCGTTGCGCTTGGAGGACATGCGGATTCCGCTGCATTACGTCAAGACCTTTCCAGGCCCGCCCCACGGCATCGTCATGGAGCGCGAGTACCTCGACAAGTTTGGCCGTCCGCTGATCGGGGCCACGACCAAGCCCAAGCTCGGCCTATCGGCAAAGAACTACGGGCGCGTGGTCTACGAGGCGCTGCGCGGCGGCCTGGACTTCACCAAGGACGACGAGAACATCAACTCCCAGCCCTTCATGCGCTGGCGCGATCGCTTTCTGTACTCGCAGGAGGCCGTCAGCCGCGCGGTCGGCCAGACCGGCGAGGTCAAGGGCCACTACATGAACGTCACGGCCGCCACGATGGAGGACATGTACGAGCGGGCGGAGTTCGCCAAGGAGATCGGCTCGCCGATCATCATGATGGACCTGACGATCGGCTACACGGCGATGACTTCGATGTCGAAGTGGTCGCGCGCGAACGGAATGCTGCTGCACCTGCACCGCGCCGGCCACGGCACCTACACCCGTCAGAAGACCCACGGCGTGTCCTTCCGGGTGATCGCCAAGTGGTGCCGGCTGCTCGGGGTCGACCACATCCACGCCGGCACCGTGGTGGGCAAGCTGGAGGGCGATCCGGACATGGTTCGCGGCTATTACGACGTGCTGCGCCAGCGATACAACGTGGCCAACCCGGAGACCGGAATCTACTTCGACCAGGACTGGGGCTCGATGCCCGCGGTCATGCCCGTCGCCTCAGGCGGTATCCACGCCGGCCAGATGTACCAGCTGCTGCATTACCTCGGCGAGGACGTGATTCTGCAGTTCGGTGGCGGCACGATCGGCCATCCGATGGGGGTCGCGGCCGGCGCCACGGCCAACCGCGTCGCCCTCGAGGCGATGATCCAGGCCCGCAACGAGGGCCAGGACTTCTTCAGCGAGGGGCCGGACATCCTCGCCAAGGCCGCCAAGGGTTGCCCTGAGCTCAACGCGGCGCTCGAGGTCTGGAAGGACATCACCTTCGAGTACACGTCCACCGACACGGCCGACGTGGTCGTCACTCCAACCGTGAGTTAGGAGTCCGGCATGCGCATTACCCAAGGGACGTTCTCCTTCCTTCCCGACCTCACCGACGAGCAGATCGAGGCGCAGCTTCGGTACGCCCTGCGCAACGGCTGGGCGATCATGGTCGAGCACACCGACGACCCGCATCCGCGGAACGCTTTGTGGGAGATGTGGGGCCAGCCGCTGTTCGAGCTCGACGAGGCCGAGGTCGAGGTCGCCATGCGCGAGGTGCGCGCCGCGCGCGAAGCCTGCCAGCATGAGTACGTCAAGATCGTCGCCTACGACCGCTCGCTGGGTCGCCAGACCACCGCCTTGTCTTTCATCGTCGGGCGCCCGCCGGTCGAGCCGGGCTTCCGCCTCGAGCGCCAGGAGAAGGCCGACCGCCAGATTCGCTACACGCTGCACGCCTACGCCACCGACCTCCCGCCCGGGCGCCGCTACGGGGCGAGCGGCATGTCGACAGCCGACGATGGACGGGCCGGCGACGGCGCCGGGCCTGTCTCATGAGCGCCCAGCTCCAGTCGGTCAGCGAGAAGGAGAGCGGCGCGGCCGGCGACGACATCGAGCAGGTGCTCGCGCAACTCGACGAAGATCTCGTCGCGCTCGAGCCTGTGAAGATCCGCATCCGCGAGATCGCGGCCCTGCTCGTGATCGACCGTCTGCGACGCGAGGAGGGCCTGATCTCCTCGCGTCCCTCCCTCCACATGAGCTTCACCGGCAACCCCGGTACGGGCAAGACCACCGTCGCGCTGCGCATGGCCGAGATCCTGCACCGCCTCGGCTACATCGAGAAGCCCAAGGTGGTCTCGGTGACGCGTGACGACCTCGTGGGCCAGTACGTCGGCCACACGGCCCCCAAGACCAGGGAGGTGCTCAAGCGCGCACAGGGCGGGGTGCTCTTCATCGACGAGGCCTACTACCTCTACCGCCCGGAGAACGAGCGTGATTACGGTCAGGAGGCGATCGAGATCCTGCTGCAGGTGATGGAGACCGAGCGCGAGGATCTCGTCGTCGTGCTCGCGGGCTACCGGGACCGCATGGAGACCTTCTTTCGGTCGAACCCAGGCATGGGCTCGCGCGTGGCTCACCACATCCACTTCCCCGACTTCGACGTCGACGAGCTGATGGCGATCGCAGCGCTGATGCTCGGGCAGCAGGCTTACGAGCTCACGCCCGCCGCCGAGGCTGCCTTGCGCCAGTACGTCGAGCGCCGTGTGCGGCGCCCGCGCTTCGCGCACGGTCGCAGCATCCGCAACGCGATCGACCGCGCACGAATGCGCCAGGCTAGTCGGCTCTACGACCGCCGAGACGCGCTCGGGCGCGCAGACCTGGTGGCGATCGAGGCCGAGGACATCCTTGCCAGCTCTGTCTTCACCGACGACGACGGCGACCTGAGCGACGATGGCGGCACATCCACCGTACCCGGCAATGTCAGCTGAGCAGGAGGACACGATGCCTCGCCCGATCATCCTGGGAGTCGTCGGCGACTCGGCGGCGGGAAAGACCACCATCACGCGCGGCCTGGTGCGCGGCCTGGGGGAGGACGCCGTCACGCACGTATGCACCGACGACTACCACAAGTACGACCGTGCCCAGCGCGCCGAATTGGGGATCACGCCGCTGCACCCCGACTGCAACTACATCGACATCATGGAGCAGCACCTCATCCTCCTGCGCCGCGGGGAGGCGATCCTGAAGCCGGTGTACGGCCACGCCGACGGGAAGTTCGGCCCCCCCAAGTACGTCAAGCCTCAGCGCTTCACCGTGGTGGAGGGGTTGTTGGGCTACCACACCGAGGAGATGCGCAACGTCT
>Ga0136617_10003176_pt1 | contig 14689 bp, 10 predicted proteins | sample AntDrymUQ3222106_2_FD_129672 | JGI IMG/M metagenome (GOLD analysis project Ga0136617, IMG submission 129672) | Polar desert sand microbial communities from Dry Valleys, Antarctica - metaG UQ322 (21.06) | ecosystem: Environmental > Terrestrial > Soil > Desert | place: Antarctica: Dry Valley... | reverse complement strand
GCCCAGAAGCTCGGCGGCATCTGCGCCTTCATCGACGCCGAGCACGCGATGGACCCGCTCTACGCGCGGGAGATCGGCGTCGACATCGACGAGCTGCTCGTCTCCCAGCCCGACTACGGCGAGCAGGCGCTCGAGGTCTGCGACATGCTCGTGCGCTCCGGCGCCGTCGACGTCGTCGCGTTGGACTCCGTCGCCGCGCTGACGCCGCGCTCCGAGCTCGAGGGGCAGATGGGCGACCAGACCGTCGGCCTGCAGGCACGGATGATGAGCCAGGCGATGCGCAAGCTCGCCGGCAACCTCAACCGGGCGCAGTCGCTCTGCCTCTTCACGAACCAGATCCGCGAGAAGGTCGGCGTGATGTTCGGTTCCCCGGAGACGCAGCCCGGCGGTCGCGCACTGAAGTTCTACGCCTCCCAGCGCCTGGACATCCGGCGCATCGAGACGCTGAAGGACGGGACCGAGGCGGTCGGCAACCGCGTGCGGGTGAAGGTCGTCAAGAACAAGGTCGCGGCGCCGTTTCGCCAGGACGAGTTCGACATCGAGTTCGGTCGGGGGATCTCGACCTCCGGCTGCCTCCTGGACCTCGGGCTCGAGCACAACATCGTCGGCAAGTCCGGGTCGTTCTTCTCCTACGGGGCCGAGCGCCTCGGCCAGGGGCGCAACAACGCCAAGGGGTTCCTCGACGAGCATCAGGAGATCGCAAAGGAGATCGAGGCGAAGGTCTACGCTGCGCTCGGCATCGGCCAGGATCTCGTCGCCCCGATCGAGCGCGACGAGGACGCTTCGCCCGTGCCGATCGCAAGCGCCGTCGAGGCCGCGTAGCGGTCCGGCGCTCGCGTGACGGAGAGTCCGACCGCCCTCGATCCGGAGCGCCGGCTGGCGCACGCGCTGGAGCTCGCGTACCGCCATCTGCATCGGCGCGACCGCACCGAGGCGCAGCTGCGTCGGCACCTGGCGAGTCGGGGCGTGCAGGCGCCCGTGATCGACGACGCCGTCCGAGCGCTCGCGCGCCAGGGCTATCTCGACGACGCCCGCTACGCCCGCGTGTTCGCCGAGGATCGACGCGCGCTCGACGGCTGGGGGCCGGAGCGCATCGAGCGCGCGCTGCTCGCCGCGGGCGTCGACGGCGAGCTCGTAGCGGGCGCGGTCGGATTGCGCGACGCGGGGGACGAGCTCGACGCCGCCGTCGCACTGCTGCGTCGTCGCTGCCCCGAGATCCCCGCCACGGACCGCGAGCGCGAGCGCGCCCTCGGGCTGCTCGTGCGCAAGGGCTACGACCTCGAGCTCGCCTACGACGCGGTGCGGGAGCTCGAGCGCGCCGCCGTGGACTAGGACGGTCGTCACCGCCCCGCTCGATCCTCGAAAGCGTCATCGTGGTGGGCACACGAGACGCGGCCGCCGCCCATCGCCCCGCGCCACGCACGGACCCCACCGGGATCGGTCCGTGCCACTGTCGCGCCGGTTGTGCCGGTGTGGTCTCGGTGCAATCATCAGGTGAAGTCGAATCGAGCCCGCACAGGGCGACAGAAACGCAGCATCTGAGCAGTTCTGAACCCAGGCAGCTTCCACGACGGCCCCGAGAGCGAACGACCCGGGCGGCCACCGCCCACACCACACTCCTTCAACCCAGTTTCATCCGTCCTCAGAGGCAGGGCGCTCCGCGCCACCTGTTGCCGCCCGCCGCACGCCCGGTCCGACCCCTGACATCGACTGCAACCGCGCGGACCCGGAGGCGTCATCCCGGGCTGCTCGGGGAGAGGAACGGCAATGGAACTGATCGTGGCGGCTGCGATCATGGCGGGGGCGATCGCGTTCGCGTTCGGCTCACGTCACCGGCACGCGCCGCGATCGGCCGACGCCCCCGCCGTGGAGGAGCTTGCGCGGCTCGAAGAGCGCGTCAGCCTCCGCGCCGAGGAGCTCGATCGCCGCGCCCGCGAGCTCGACGACCAGACCCGCGCCATCGAGGCCGAGCGCGAGCAGCTCACGCGGCGCTGCCGCGAGCACGAGCAGGCGCTCGAGGAGATCTCCGGCCTCAGCGCCGGCCAGGCGAAGGAGCGCCTCATGACGCAGATCACCGACCGGGTCCGCCACGAGTGCGCCCGCCACATCCGCCAGATCGAGGAGGAGACCAAGCGCGATGCCGAGCGACGGGTGCGGTCGATCCTCTCGGTGGCGATGCAGCGCCTCGCCGCCGGCCACGCCGCCGAGACGACCGTCTCCGTCGTGCAGCTGCCGTCCGACGACATGAAGGGCCGCATCATCGGCCGCGAGGGACGCAACATCCGCGCGCTGGAGAACCTCACGGGCGTGGACTTCATCATCGACGACACCCCGAGCGCCGTCGTCCTCTCGGCGTTCGACGGCGTCCGCCGTGAGGTCGCACGGATGACGCTCGAGAAGCTCCTCGCCGACGGGCGCATTCATCCGGCCCGCATCGAGGAGGCCTACTACCAGGCGAAGTCCGAGCTGGAGGCGCACCTGCGGGAGGCGGGGGAGGAGGCCGCGTTCCAGTCCGGTGTGCAAGGGCTGGACGCCGAGATCATCAGGACGCTCGGGCGGCTGAAGTTCCGCACGAGCTACGGCCAGAACGTGCTCGCGCATTCGATCGAGTGCGCTCAGCTCGCGGCGATGATGGCCGACGAGCTCGGAGCGAGCCCGAAGACCGCCGCCCGGGCTGCGCTGCTGCACGACATCGGCAAGGCCGTGTCGCACGAGATCGAGGGCCCGCACGCGCTTGTGGGCGGCGACATGGCACGGCGTCACGGCGAGTCCGAGGCGGTCGCGCACGCGATGGAGGCCCACCACAACGAGGTCGAGCCGCAGACGGTCGAGGCCGTCATCGTGCAAGCCGCCGACGCGCTCTCGGGCGCGCGCCCGGGCGCCCGCGGCGAGTCGCTGGAGTCCTACGTCAAGCGCCTGCGCGAGCTCGAGCTCATCGCCTCGCGCCACGACGGCGTCGAGAAGGTCTACGCGATGCAGGCCGGGCGCGAGATCCGTGTCATCGTCGCGCCGACGACCATCGACGACGACGCCGCGCTGCTGCTCTCACGCGAGATCGCCCGCGAGATCGAGCGCGAGCTCGAGTATCCCGGCCAGATCAAGGTGACGGTCATCCGCGAGTCTCGGGCGGTCGAGTTCGCGAAGTGATCCCGCGCCGGACCGGCGCGGCGGGCGGGCGTTTACCCTTGGCGTCGCATGAAGCGCTACCACGTCACGACCTTTGGCTGCCAGATGAACGAGCACGACTCCGAGCGCATGAAGGGCATGCTCGAGTCGCTCGGCTACAGCGAGGCGCCGGCCGCCGAGGACGCCGACGTCATCCTCTTCAACACCTGCTCGATCCGCGAGAAGGCCGACAGCCGCTTCGTCGCCCACCTCCACCAGGCCAAGGGCCTGAAGGCGCGCGACCCGGAGCGGATCATCGGCGTCGGCGGTTGCTGGGCGCAGTCGGTCAAGGACGAGGTCTTCGCACGCTTCCCGTTCGTCGACGTCGCCTTCGGGCCGGGCCAGGTCCACAAGCTCGCCGAGTTCCTCACCTCGGACTCGATCACGGCCCAGGGCTTCTTCGAGTTCGAGGGCTTCACCGGCCACCTGCCCGACAAGCGCGAGCGCGAGTTCCAGGCGTGGGTGCAGATCTCCGTCGGCTGCAACTGCCGCTGCTCGTACTGCATCGTGCCCTCGACGCGCGGGCGGGAGGTCAGCCGTCCCGCCGGCGAGCTCGTCGCGGAGGTCCAGCGCCTCGCCGCAGACGGCGTGCGCGAGGTGACGCTGCTCGGTCAGAACGTCAACTCCTACGGGCGCGACCTGCGGCCGCAGCGCACGTCCTTCGCGGAGCTGCTGTCGCGCCTCGACGCGGTCGACGGCATCGAGCGCATCCGCTACACCAGTCCGCACCCGAAGGACATGCACGAGGACGTCATCCGTGCCCATGCCGAGCTGCCCTCCGTCTGCGAGCACGTCCACCTGCCGCTGCAGGCGGGCTCGTCGCGAATCCTCAAGGCGATGCGCCGGACGTACTCGCGCGACCGCTACCTCGACCGCGTCGCGCTCATCCGTGAGCACGTGCCCGACGCCGCGATCACGACCGACATCATCGTCGGCTTTCCCGGCGAGACCGAGGAGGACTTCGCGCAGACCCTCGAGGTCTGCGAGCAGGTCGGCTATGACGGCGCGTTCACGTTCGTCTTCTCGCCGCGGCGCGGCACGCCCGCAGGCGCGATGACCGACGGGCTCGTCGCGCACGAGGTCAAGGTGCAGCGCATGCAGCGCCTCGTCGAGGTCGTCCAGCGCCGGGCTCGCGAGCGTGCGCAGCGCTTCGTCGGCCGCGAGCTCGAGGTGCTCGTCGAGGGCAGCTCGCGCACCGACCCGTCGCGGCTGCGCGGCCGCTCGCGGCACAACAAGACCGTGAACTTCGCGGGCCTGGCTGCACCCGGCGAGCTCGTTGCGGTGCAGATCACGTCCGCGACGAGCCAGACGCTCACCGGCGAGCTGTCCCTGCTCGCTCGCGCCGGCACGCGGTAGCAAACCCCTGCACGAGGCCCGGTGCCCGCGGGCCGCATGGCACTCCGGTTGCTCCGCGTCTTGCGTAACGCAGAAAACCACACTTCCGCGTATCTGCGGGGGGGTCACGACGCTCTAAGAAACTGAGGACGCGGGTGCTCCCATCAGGGATCACGGCCTCACGTAGGGAGGCGTCGTCTCACCAATGACACAACGCCTCGTGACCCCCAATCGGAGAAACCATGATGGCTACTCAGGAACTGCCCCGGATGCACGTGCTCAAGCGCGGCAACCGGAGCGAGGCAGCGCGTGCCCTACAGGCTGCCACCAATCGAAGGCTACGAACCCGCGGCCTCGAGGCGCTCGCCGTCGAGGAGGACGGCGTCGTCGGTCCCCGGACGCTCGAGGCTGTGCGCAAGGTCGCGTGGACGCTCGGCGCGCGAGCCGAGGTCTACGACGCGATCACGCGCGAGGGCGAGATCCCGGTCGGCGTGCAGCGGATGATCCGCAATCCCGGACGCCGCACCGATGAGCAGAAGAACCGCGGCAAGGCTCGCATGTCCCGGATGCGCGCCGAGCGCAAGCGCCGGGCCGCCCAGGGCGGGTCGTCGTCGCGTTCGCGCGCCGTCAACGCGTTCCTTGCCAAGGTCGGCACGCGTGAGCGGCCGGCGAACTCGAACGCCGGCGGAATCATCACGACGATGGAGACGTTCTGGGGCTTCGGACGTGTTCCGTGGTGCGGGATCGCCTGCGGCTACCACGCCAAGAAGTTCGGCGGCGTCCAAGGGCTGCGCTCGGATGTCGCCGCGGTACGCTCGATCGAGGACCACGCTCGGGCTCGCCACGCGCCCTACGGCCGCTGGCAGTCGAGCCCGGAGGGAGCGCTTCCCGGCTCGTTCGTCGTCATCGGCGGCTCGGGGACCCACGTCGGGATGCTCGTGAAGCCTCTGAGCGGCGGCAGGGCGAGGACGGTCGAGGGCAACACGTCGTTCGGTCCGGGAGGCTCGCAGTCCGACGGCGGCTGCATCGCGGCCCGCGTCCGTTCGGCTGCGGAGATCACCGGCGTCGCGACCATGAACTACCCGGGCTGAAGGAGACGACCATGTCACAGCTTTGGACACCGTCCGACGAGATGCTCCGTCACGATCCGATCGCGCTGCAGAAGATCGAGACACCGTTCGAACCGGCCGACCTCGAAGCGCACGGCATCAAGCTCTTCGACGTCGAGGACGACGCGGCCAACGAGGTGGCCGCGAGTCTCGTGCTCGCGTCTCTGGAGAGCGACGACGTCGCCGGCGACGAGCCGGGTGAATGCGACGACGACGAGGATCTCGACGATCCCGAAGACGACGAGAACGTGAAGGGCGACATCTGACCGGGGCGGCTCGCGATGCGTGCCGGGCGGGAACAGACCGCCCGGCGCCGCGATCGCGCCGGACCGAGGACAGCGGTGGACCAGCCGCTCAGGTGCGATCCCGTTCGAGGCGCTCGAGCCGCACCGCGAGGCGCCGGACCTCGTCGACGAGGTCGCGCGTTCGGCCGGCCGGTGCACGAGCTCGAGCTTGATGCCGTCGGGGTCGTAGAAGAAGACCGCGTAGTACCCGGGCGTGTAGCCGTACTCCTGCGGACCGCTCTCGATCTGCGCCTCACGTGCGCGCAGCCATTCGGCGCGCTCGTCGACGGCCGACCGCGAGGACGCGCTGAGCGCGAGGTGGTGCAGGCCCACGGCGTAGCGGTCGTACGGCACGGGGTGGGCGTCTGACTGCGCCTCGCGCAGGCTCACCGATCCCATCCCGCCGATCCTGCCGAGGTACACGACCCGCTCTCCGCGCTCCCCCTCGATCTCGCTCACACGCACGTAGCCGAGCGGCTCGAGCAGGCCACGATAGAACGCCAGGCTGCGCTCGAGCGACGTGACGACGAGGTCGAGGTGGTCGATCGGGCTCATGGGGCGCCTGATGCTAGACGCGGCGGAGCGGGTGGGTTGTCGCCAAGGCTGTTGTCCACGCTGTGGTCCAGTTGCATTTGGGCAGGCGGGGCAGGTCGAGATTGGCGAGCACGAGCCTGGTGAGCCGGGTAGTGAAGCCAAGCGCGATGAGGACCTGGGCCTGGCGGAGAGCGGAAATGCGGGATTCATGAGGACACGATCCGTCGCGGGATTCGTGAGCTTGAGTGTGGTGAGCGGTTGCCTGCGCGCCGGGTGCGTCGGGCGGGCGCGGGGCGCAAGGCGCTGACTGAGACTGACCCGACGCTTCTGGCGGATCTTCAGGCGCTGGTGCGTGACGAGGAGCGCGGCGATCCTGAGTCGCCGCTGTTGTGGACGGCCAAGGGCGTCAGGCAGCTTGCCCGTGCGCTTGGCGAGCAGGGCCACAGCGTGCATTTCGCGTCGGTTGCCAAGCTCTCGCGGGCCTGGGTACGGCTTGCAGTCCAACCGCAAGACCAAGGAGGGCGCGTCGCATCCGGACCGTGACGCGCAGTTTGCGCACATCAATGAGACCGTCAAGGCGACGTTGCACGCCGGCGAGCCTGCGATCTCCGTCGACATTTGAGCGCGACGCCGCGCATTCAAGCGGACGCGTGAGAGTCGGAGACACTGCGCGCCGTCGGGCTCGATTAGTTCGATGCTACGCCGTGTCGTCGCCGAGCGGCGTCATAGCGCGGGCCGCGGATGTGGAACACACCTCGTCCGCGGGTGCGTTCGCTGCCGAACGCAACCACCTCAGCCTCGCGCAGCTCGCGGAGGATGCGGCTGCCGGACGGCTCGGTGATGTCGAGCATGTCAGCGACGTCCTTGGGCTTTATTGTTTCGTGCGTCTGAAGATGGCGGACGATGAACTCCTCCGCTTCTGATGCCGACGTCGTCAGGTAGGGCAGGATGGCACGAAGCTGCTGACGGGCACTGTCGCTGAGACGCCAGCGGGCTCGTGCGCGTGTACTCCAGGAAACGGATTGCAGCACGCCGGCAACCTCGCCACGGCGCAGGGCCTCGACGCATTCCTGCTCCAGCTTCTGCAATACGTCGGTCAGTTCGGGCGGCGAGACATTTGCCCGGCTGAGCAACGTATGAAGGATGAGCGCGATGTCCACATCGTCGCGCGCGTCGCTCGGCAGCGAAGCCATGAGAGCCACTACAGGCTCAGATGGTTCGCCGCCAACGAGCACGCAGCGGACGCGTCCCTCGCGATCAGCGATGCTCGGCACCGGATGTCCGACGCTGACCATGTCGCGGAACATGCGGTCGACTCCGACGCCTTCCTGCTCGGCGAGTCGGAGGCTGCGAAAGACGTTCGTGAGCGCTGCGTTTCGGGGGTGCGAGCGCTCGGAGATGATGTTGTCCTCGGTGATACCGGGCGGGAACCCGCCTGGCGACGTGACAATCAGTTGGGTGCCGACGAACTCAACGTCGACAGCCTCGGCGTGGCGGTAGTCGCGATGGATGAGAGCGTTGACCAGCGCCTCCCGAACGGCGCCGTCGGGGATAAGCCGAATGCGAGGACGCACGCCGCTCAGCAGTTGCAACTCTCGAACCTCATTGACAGCGTCGATGCGATTCTTGACCTGCCGGTAGGCCTGAATCAGTGGCGCAGTTTCCTCGCTCCGGTCAACCGATGAGCCGCCAGGGACCTTCCGGCGCTTGTAGTCGATGACTACGTGATCGCTCGGGACGAACAGAACCGCGCCGGCCTGATTGAGCCGGTCATCCGGTCCCATGACACCGAGGCGGCGCAGCATGTCCGGCGTGGGACGGCCAGCGAGCTCCATGCGTGAGTCGTCCTCAGTTGCGCGCAGGTACTGACGAACAAGCTCGACCGCTGCTTCGCTGACGTCGGCGAGCGTGTGGTTGCTCGGCTCGGCCGACCAGTCATAACTCGAACGGTCCTCCTCCGCGCGGCGTTGGTCTTCAGCGCTCATCTCGACGCAACCCGTGCCGATGCGGTGCTTGAACTTCCTGTCCGCGCGATGCAGTCGAAACCCGCGCTGGACGAGCACCAGCAAGAGCCGGACCCCGTCCTCGTAGCGCTCCTCGACCTCTACGCCGAGATGAGGCTCAGTGCACGCCCAAACCCTCTCCCGCAGCCACTCTGGGTCGAGTTCGGCGCCGATGAGCGCGTCCTGACCGACGCCCTTGTCGGCGACGCCGATGACGAGCACGCCACCCTCCGTATTCGCGAGGCAGGCTGCCGCCTCGGCTAGTGACCGCGCAGCCGCGTCGTTGTGCGCAGACCCCGGTCCGTACACCCCGTCGCGCGCGCGGCGGCCCGCTTCCTCCTTGAAGTCGAGCGTCAGTGATTCGACGTCATCAACGCGAACGCCCGTCTTGATGACGGCGATGGCTCGGAGCGCCTCGCGGATGTGGCCGGAGAAACCTCTGCCCATACTCTCGAAACATAACACGATTGGTTGTTCCACACGATGTTATATTTAGCGCCCGCCCCCAAGCATTCAAAGCCGGGCTCGTGGGCAACGCCGCACCCAGCAGGCCCGCCCAGGAACACTTGTTCGCATCCGAACTGGATGTATGCGAACATGTGTTCGTGCGTTGGGATCACCTGACGATCGGCGAGGACGAGGCGACGAGGCTGCCGGGCCATCGCGACCCCGCGGTCATCCGGCGCTTCGACGCGCCGGAGGCGCTGGACATGCGTTTCTACGAGATCCACGCGCGATCCGCGCTCAACCGCGTGCCGAAGACGTCGCGGATGCCGTTTCGTTGGACGATCAACCCGTATCGAGGGTGCAGTCACGCGTGCCTGTACTGCATCGCGGGAGACACGCCGATCCTCATGGCTGACGGCTCCCACAGGCCGATGGCGACCCTTCGTGCCGGCGACGAGATCTACGGCACCGAGCGGCAGGGGAAGTATCGGCGTTACGTTCGCACGCGCGTCCTCGCCCACTGGACGACCGTCAAGCCGGCGTTTCGGGTCGTGCTCGAGGACGGCACGGAGCTCGTCGCCAGCGGCGACCATCGGTTCCTCACGCAGCGCGGCTGGAAGCACGTCACGGGCTCGCAGCACGGACCCGATCGGCGGCCGCACCTCACCGTCGGGCGCACGCTCCTGGGCACCGGTCGCTTCGCGGCCGGTCCGCTGCACTCCGACGACTACGAGCGCGGGTACCTGCGCGGGATCGTCCGCGGCGAGGGCACCCTGGGCTCGCCCGCCAGGCTGGCGCCCGTCGACGGCGAGGCGCTCGATCGCGCGGAGCGGTACCTCTTCTCCCACGGCGTGTACACGACGCAGTACGGATTCGAGCCCGGCTCGGACCGCACGCGGGCGATCAGCACGCGGGCCGGCGCGCGGTGCGAGCGCGTGCGCGAGCTGCTCCGGTGGCCGCTGAGCCCGAGCGAGGAGTGGCGCAAGGGGTTCCTGGCGGGCATCTTCGACGCCAACGGATGGGGCCACGCCGTCATCCGGATCGGCAGCGGCGACGAGACCATCGGGCGCTGGCTGGAGTCCTGCCTGGATGCGTTCGGGTTCCGGATGGTGCTCGAAGGTCCTCGCCGCCCGAGCGGCATCCGTGTCGTCCGGTTGAGGGGAGGGCTGCGGGAGCGCTTGAGGTTCTTCCACCTCGTGGATCCGGCCTACCGGCACAAGCTGGAGTTCGACGGCATGGCGCTGACGTCGGATGCCCAGACGGCGGTGACGTCGATCGAGCCGCTCGGGATGGCCATGCAGCTGTACGACATCACGACCGGCACGGGCGACTTCATCGCCAACGGCGCCGTGAGCCACAACTGCTTCGCCCGCCCTACGCACACGTACCTGGACTTCGACGCCGGTCGCGACTTCGAACGTGAGATCGTCGTCAAGGTCAGCGTGCCGGAGGTCGTCCGCGCTGAGCTCGCCCGGCCGTCGTGGAAGGGCGAGCACGTCGCGATGGGGACGAACACGGATCCCTACCAGTGGGTCGAGTCGCGCTACAGGCTCATGCCCGGCATCTGGGAGGCGATGCGCGACGCGCGCAACCCGTGCTCGATCCTCACGAAGTCGCCGCTGCTGCTGCGCGACCTCGAGCTCATGCGGGAGATCGCCGCGGTGACGGACATCCATGCGAACCTGTCGATCCCGACGCTCGACGCGAAGGCCTGGCGAGCGACCGAGCCGCACACGCCGCACCCCCGCGCGCGGCTGGAGGCGGTCGCCGAGCTCAACCGGGCGGGGATTCCCACCGGCGTGCTCGTCGCGCCGCTCATGCCCGGCATCAACGACGCGCCCGAGCAGGTCGAGCCGCTGCTGGAAGCGGCCGCGGAGGCCGGCGCGACGGGAATCGGCGGGATCGCGCTGCACCTGCGCGGCGAGGTCAAGCAGATCTTCCTGGACTGGCTGCGTTCCTACCGGCCGGATCTGCTGGCGCTCTACGAGACGCTGTACGCGCGAGGGGCCTACGCGCCGCCCCAGGAGCGCAACCGGCTGGCCGCGCTGGTACGGCGGGAGGAGGTCTCATGGCCGAGCCGCTTCCGCGGCCCGGAGCCAGATCCAGAGCCAGAGGCTCAACCCGCGCCGGCGCCGCAGCAGTCGCTCTTCTGACGCTGCGCCGCGCGCCTAGCGCTTGGACATGTGCGCGGTCTCGTGCGCTTCAACGATCTTCTGGCCGCCGGTCCCCCGTGTCACCGCAGCGGCGATGTCTGGGACGAACCCGCCGAGCACCGACCCGATGCGCAGGCCGACAGGGGCGACATCGACCTCGGCCTTGTTGTGCTCGATTGCGCTCAGCGTTGCCTGCGCGACCTGCTTGGGCGACTTCGTCCCGACCCCGAACGGGAGCTTGGCGCCGCTCTCGTGGAACATGCCCGCGTCGCGGATGAAGCCCGGGAAGATCGCCGACACGCCGACCCCGGTCCCGTGCAGCTCGGCGCGCAGGCCCCCGGCGAACCCGCGCAGGCCGAACTTCGTGGCGTTGTACAACGACGCGCCCGCAGTCGGGGACTTGCCCGCGAGCGATGACATGAAGACGAGATGGCCCGCGCGGCGCTCGACCATGTGCGGCACGAGCAGGCGCGCGAGCATGATCGCCGAACGCAGGTTGACGTCCAGCGCGCGGTCGATCTGCTCCTCGGTCCAGGAATCGATGACGCCGGCGGCCGACAGGCCCGCGTTCGAGACGAGGATGTCGACGCCGGTGTGCGCCGCCGCAAGGGCGCGAACGGCCTGGGCATCGGCGAGGTCGGCCGGCGCGACCTCGGCGCCGATCTCGCTGGCAAGATCGGCGAGGATGTCGCCGCGGCGGCCGGACAGCACGATGTCGGCTCCGGCGGCGGCCAGGCGGCGGGCGATGGCGTGGCCCAACCCGCCCGTGGCGCCCGTCAGCAAGACCCTCTTCCCAGCGACGTTCACGACGCGAAGACTGCCACGGTTGCCGTGAAGCCGTGCAGGAAGCTCTCGCCGCCGACGGGTCCGATCTCGCCGGCGGCGAAGAAACCGGCCATCGGGATCGCCCCGAGCTCGTCGCTCAGCGTGGCCGCATCGTGGTCGGCGATGCCGAACATCCCGCGGCCCCGGCCGTTGCACGTGAACATGAGCGCGCCCGCCGCCACGTCGGATCCGAGCGCCTGGCGCCGCAGGCCGAGCGCCTCGTGCAGGTCGCGATCGGCGGACGTCGCGTCGCGGGCGTGCACGCGCACGACCTGCCCCGGGGAGATCGGCGCACCGACGGCGATCGTGCCGTTCTCTGGGTCGCCGCCGAGCACGCTGCGCACGAGGAAATCGCCGTGGACGTAGTCGGGCTGGCCCTGCTCGACGACGATCCCAAGGAGCATCCCCTCGGCGAGGATCTCCCGCTCGGCATCGTCGAGCTCCTCGACGACCGCTCGCAGCGCTGCGAGCGCCGGCCGTCCGGCGAGCTCCTGGATGATGCGGCCCTCGCCGGCCGTGATCGTCAGCTCGGGACCGATCGGCGTCGCGCCCTGCGAGACGTACGGCAGGAGCTCGACGCCGTCGAAGCGCAGGCCGACGGCCCCGCCGGAGACGACCTCCTCCCCGAGGAACAGCGCCGCCTGCCCGCGCAGCGTCCGTGCGCTGGAGACGCCGCCGAGGACCGGCACGCCCGGCGCGCGGTCGTGCAGCTCGGCGAGCACGGCGTCCGTCGGGAACGAGGAGGGGTCGGGTAGGAGGATCGCGCCGCCTGCCCCCTGGAGATCCGGGAGGCCGGCGACCGCCAGCCCGTCCTCGACCTCGGTCACCTCGGCGTGGAACGTCGACACGACGCCATCCTCGAACGCCGCCGCCCACACCGCCACGGCCGTCCCGCCCTCGATCTCGCGACCGGCGCCGACGACGCCGCCCGCGCCACAGCCGACGAGCACGTCCGGCGAGAGCTCGTCGTGCACGCCCTCGAGCGTGGCCTCGGGCGCGGCGAGGTGCGCGCCGGACGTGAAGACGACGGCGAGATCGACGCTCGCGCCGGACAGCTCCGCGGCGACCTTCGCCGCGGCCTCGATCGCCCCGGTGCGAGGATCTGCAGCGGTCGACAGGCCGCAGGCGATGCGCACGCTCATCCTGGCCGGACGATACTCGCCGGTCGCCGCGGGCCGCCGGAGCAGATGCACGCGGCGTGCGCATACTGGCCCCGTGCGCGCGCGCGTCCTCGCCCTCTTCGGACCGACCGGCGTCGGCAAGACCGACGTCGCGATCGCGCTCGCCGAACGCCTGCGCGAGCGCGGTGAGCGCCCGGTCGCGGTGTCGGCCGACGCGCTGCAGGTCTACCGCGGGCTGGAGCTCCTCACCGGCGTCCCCGACCTCGCGCAGCGGGCGCGCCTCGAGCACCGCCTCATCTCGCTTGTGCCGGTCGACGCGCGCTTCTCGGTCGCCGAGTACGCCGAGCTCGCGCACGCCGAGATCGACCTGCTGCTGGCGGACGGGGCGATCCCGATCGTCGTCGGTGGCACCGGCCTGTACCTGCGTGCCGCGCTCGCGCAGCTCGCGCTGCGCCCGCCGCCGCCGGAGGGCGCACGCGAGCGCTGGGAGGCAGCGCTGCTCGTACGCGGGCCGGAGGCACTGCACGCGCATCTCACGCGCGCGGCGCCGTGGGCCGCCGCGACGATCGGCCCACGCGACCGTCACCGCATCGTCCGCGCGCTCGAGCTGCTCGACCAGGGTGCGCTCGAGCCCCCGCAGGGTCCCAACCGCCTGTGGACCTCCGACACGCGCCATCCGACACGGCTCCTCGGGCTCGTCCGCGACCGCCACGAGCTCTACGCGCGCGTCGACGCGCGCGTCGATGCGATGGTCGCCGCCGGGGCGGTGGAGGAGGTTCGCCATGCGTACGCGGCCGGCGCGTCGGCGACCGCGCGGGTCGCGCTCGGCTTCGAGGAGCTGCTGCATGGAGACGTCGACGCGATGAAGCGCCGCACGCGCAACTTCGCCCGCCGGCAGCTCACGTGGCTGCGCAAGCTCCCCGACGTCGAGATCGTGGACCTGACCGGGGATAAACCGGAGCTCGTTGCGAAACGCCTGCTGCGGTGACCCGACGGTCAGCGGGCGGGCACCGGAGGAGGTCGCGGCCGCCGTAGACTCCGCGCCCGCATGAGCCCCGAGATCGCGTTCGAGAAGTGGCAGGCGCTGGGCAACGACTACCTCATCTTCGAGGCGCGGGCGTTGCCGTTCGCGCTCACGCCGCCGCGCATCACGCGCATCTGCGACGTCCACACGGGCATCGGCTCCGACGGGATCCTGCTGCTCTCCGAGCCCGACGAGCCGGGCTTCGTCGCGCGCCTGCGGATCTTCAACCCCGACGGCTCGGAGGCCGAGCTGTCGGGCAACGGGGCGCGCGAGGCGGTCATGTACCTGCGCCGTGCCGGCTGGACGGACGCCGATCGCTTCTCGATCCAGACCGCCGCCGGCGAGATCCGCCCGCACATCACCGGACCGGCGACGTGCACGCTCGACATGGGCCGCGCGCGGACGTCGTCGAAGGACTTCCCGTCCGGTGACGCCGACGGCGCCGGGACGCTGCAGGCCGGGGGACGCGGGTGGCGCTTCCAGCACGTCTCGGTGGGCAACCCGCAGTGCGCGATCCACCATCCCGACCTCGACGAGCTCGAGGCGCTCGACCTGCCCGCGATCGGCCCGGCGATCGAGCACCACGAGCTCTTTCCCAACCGCACGAACGTCTCGTGGTTCGCCGAGCTGCAGCCCGGCGTCATCCGCGCGCGGATCTTCGAGCGTGGGGTGGGGGAGACGATGTCCTC
>Ga0136617_10003175_pt1 | contig 14692 bp, 13 predicted proteins | sample AntDrymUQ3222106_2_FD_129672 | JGI IMG/M metagenome (GOLD analysis project Ga0136617, IMG submission 129672) | Polar desert sand microbial communities from Dry Valleys, Antarctica - metaG UQ322 (21.06) | ecosystem: Environmental > Terrestrial > Soil > Desert | place: Antarctica: Dry Valley... | reverse complement strand
CCAAACACCAGTGCGGTAACGGCCTTCGCGACTTATAAGCCTGATTATCTTACCAATGTGCACCTTGAGTTTCATCTCGTTATCTGCTTGTCGCAGACGAGCAAGGCTACTCGGTTCTGTAGTGAAGTTGTTTTGTCAGATGGTCGTGATTTCGTGGCCTCTCAGGTTTCAAACGCGGAAGCGTGCGGTTTAAATCTGTGCCAACTGAAAGTCGGCGGCAGTGCGTGAGAATCCACCCTTGAAGACAGAAAGACGTATGGCCAAGAAAGGCTCGATACTTGTTGTTGACGACGAAGAGATAATGCGCGACGTATTAGAGACGCTTCTCTCGGCGGAAGGATATCGAGTTGACCTGGCGAAGACCGGCGAAGAAGGACTCGAATCATACGGGCGGCGCTCTTATGACGTCGTACTTCTGGACGTTTCGATGCCCGGGATTGGAGGCCTTCGAGCGCTGGAAGAATTTCTTAAGGCGGATGTCGACGCAGTGATCATCATGATCACCGCTTATGCAACCTTTGACACCGCCATTGCCGCCTGGGAGCGAGGCGCTTTCGGTTGTATACGCAAACCCTTCCAAAATGAGCAGATCACCGCAACGATTGCCGCAGGGATAAAGCGCAGGCGCAAGGAGGAGGAGCGGCTAAGCCTGAGACGGGCGATGAGCCGGTCCGTCGACCGCGGGGCCATCGTTGGGCGTTCAGACATAATGCAAGAAGTATTTCGGTTGGTGGAACAAGTGGCGCCCGCCCGTTCTACTATTCTGATCACGGGAGAGAGTGGTACCGGAAAGGAATTAATCGCCAAAGCGATTCACGAAGCGAGCCCGCGCGCCGGGAAGCCCTTCGTTACCGTTAACAGCCCGAACATCCCGTCCGAACTGCTTGAGTCTGAACTCTTCGGTCACACTCGCGGCGCGTTTACCGGTGCGGTGGCAGTGAAAAAGGGTCTTTTTGAAGTTGCTGATGGGGGATCAATATTTCTTGACGAAATCGGCGACATCCCCCCTGAAACCCAGGTGCGTCTACTGCGCGTCATCCAGGAACGCGAGTTTACCGCTCTGGGTGACACGACACCGCGGCGAGTAGATGTGCGCATCATTGCGGCGACGAACATTGAGCTGAAGGAAGCAGTCAAGCAAGGAGCCTTCCGCGAAGATCTTTACTACCGCCTCGCAGTTGTGCCTATTGAATTGCCACCATTGCGCGATCGTCGCGAGGACGTTTTGGCGCTGGCACAGCATTTCATAAGAAAGTACAACGAAGAAAACGGGCGCCAAGTGTCGGAACAGTTAGCTCCTGAAGTGTTGGCCTTGCTCGAAGCCTATTCCTGGCCCGGAAATGTGCGTGAGCTGGAGAATACGGTCGAGCGCGCAGTGGTGATTGCTTCTGGCGATGAAATAACTCGCGAGTGTTTGCGCGCTGAGATTAGCGACCCACAGACGGTAGCGGCCAGCTCCCACGACGGCGCCAGCACCACCGCAGTACAGGACATTAGTCGGGGCGTAAATTTCTACGACGAAGTCCGCCGCTTTGAGATCGATCTTATTAGGAGGGCACTGGAGCGGACCAGTGGTCATCAGTCGCGAGCGGCAAGACTGTTGGGAATGAATGCGACAACGCTGAATTCGAAGATTAAGACGTACAACATCAACCTGCGGGCTTAGTAAGGGTAGTGAGCGTGGAGGCCCGGGAGCCAGTCCGAACTTAAGTTTCTTCTTGACTCAGACGGAAGGGTTAAGCGTGCGAAGACGTGATCTTGATGGCTGTCCAATTGCCGGCGCGCTGCAGATGATCGGCGATAAGTGGACGATGCTGATCATTCGAGATTTAGCCACCGGACCAAAACGGACCATGGAGCTTCACTCCAACCTCGAGCCGATCAGTAGCCGCACTCTGGTGGGTCGGCTGCGCGACATGGTGAAAGACCGGCTGCTCGAACGGACAGACTTCGGCGGTAACCCTCCGCACATAGAGTATGCGCTCACTGAGCGCGGCCAGATTCTGATACCCTTGCTGGATGCTTTGCGAGAAGTGGGCCAGTCGCTTGAATGCAACGAGTGTGAGGATCGTAAGAAACGGCGCGGCCGTTACTGCGAGGTTTGCCCCAACTCTCTTGAGATACCTCAATCACGACGCGTCGCAACACCCTCCCGCACACCGCGCCGCAAACAGGACGATTCAATTGTGCTGCTTTAGTCTCCAGGAGCCGCACTCTCAACCTTATTGGGAATGATATGCCCGTCGGGCGTGATTATGGCTTCGTGGTCAGGAGTGATGTGCTCACCTTCCATCGTAACCCCTTGACCTGAGGGCATCAGCACTGGAAGGTGGTCCAGAAATCTCTCGGCGTCGAGCGCCGCCATGCACCCGGTTCCGGCAGCGGTTACGGCCTGACGATAAACTGAGTCCTGCACGTCCCCGGATGCGAACACTCCAGGAATATTCGTAGCCGTTGACCCTGAAGTCTTGATGTACCCGACTTCATCCGTCTCGATCTGGCCTTTGAATAACTCAGTGTTTGGTTTGTGGCCAATGGCAATGAAGACGCCTGCACATGGAAAGATACGCTCTTCGCCGGTTTTTAAGTTACGCAGTCGAACACCAGTTACTCCGTCAGCCGAAGTGCCCACGATTTCCTCAACCGCGGTGCCCCATATGAACTCGAGTTTCTGGTTACGAAAAGCCTTTTCCTGCATGATCTTTGACGCTCGCAGCCTATCTCGGCGGTGAACCACGTACACGCGCGAGGCGTAGCGAGTCAAAAATGTTGCTTCCTCCATCGCGGTGTCGCCGCCGCCGACTACTACCAGCGGCTTGTTGCGAAACGCCGGGAGAGGTCCGTCGCAGGTGGCGCAGGCAGAGACCCCATTACCGCCCAAGCCGTCTGGAACTTTGGCTTCACCGGGAATACCCAACCATTTCGCCGAGGCACCGGAGGCGATTATTAATGTTTCCGTCTGGATCACATGCTCGTTGGTGTGGAGAGTAAACGGCCGCTCCTGAAGTTCAACTTTGTCGATCCAGGCCTCGAGAAACTCAGTTCCGAAGCGTTCGGCCTGTTTGCGAAACTCCACCATCAGGTCGGGGCCTTGAATGCCTTCCGCAAACCCGGGGTAGTTTTCAACTTCGGTCGTGATCATCAACTGTCCGCCCGGCGCCGTCTGTTTCTCAGCATCAGCCGGGGCGTCGATCAAAAGTGGCTTGAGATTAGCTCGCGCCGAATAGATGGCGGCGGTCAAGCCGGCCGGCCCGGAACCAATGATGACAACGTTCCGGTGGAGGCTTAGTTTGCTCATTGAGTGTCGTTCAATCCTTTCGCCAAGCCTTGAAATATTGCCACTAAATGCATAACAGTATAGCCTTTTCGGCCATGCGTATAGTATAACTACGTGTACTAAAGTAGTCGAACCGGGCTTAGTGCGTTACGGTCAGATAAGCTAAACATACAGGGGAGTTTGGCAAAAGCTTTGAAAGCAGCCAGCGATCCGCAAACGATTGAAACGATCGGCGTGATTGGGGCAGGCACAATGGGCCACGGCATTGCCCAGGTTGCCGCGGCCGCTGGCTACCGAGTCATTCTTCGCGATGTGGATCGAGAGACGCTGGCTCACGGTATTCGAGCCATCGAACGCAACCTGGCCAGGGGAATTCAGCTAGCAAAACTCACGGAAGCCGATCGCGACCAAACTCTCGAGTACATTCGCGGCACCACACATTTAGCCAAGCTTTACAACGCGGATTTGATTGTTGAAGCCGTTCCCGAAAGATTGGAGCTGAAACAAACCATACTTCGCGAGCTTGAATCGGGCTCTGACCGGCAGTTCATTTTCGCGTCCAATACTTCATCGCTCTCGATTACCGAGATCGCCAAAAGCTCCCGGCATCCTGAGAGAGTAGTGGGCATGCACTTCTTCAATCCCGTCCATGTCATGCGTCTGCTTGAAATCGTAGTCGGCGAGGCGACCAGTCCAGAGACCGTAGCAATTGCGCGGGAAGTTAGTCGTCGCCTACGAAAAGAACCAATTGTGGTCAAAGACGTCCCCGGGTTTGCTTCCAGCCGTCTGGGAGTTGCGCTCGGACTCGAAGCTATGCGCATGCTGGAACAAGGGGTGGCGAGCGCACAGGATATCGATAAGGCAATGGAACTGGGTTACAACCACCCAATGGGTCCGCTGAGGCTAACAGACCTGGTTGGCCTTGATGTTCGGCTCAATATCGCAGAGTATCTACACCGCACACTTGCTTCGGAAGCTTTTCGGCCCCCTGAAGTTCTGCGGCGTATGGTAAACGAAGGGAAACTAGGCAAGAAGAGCGGCGAAGGGTTTTACACTTGGAAAGACGGGCTCGAAGACGCGCGACCAGCGCGTTCTTCCTGAGAGTAACGCCACTGTGTTGTCTACTATGAGCACGCCGTACAACAACGAAGACAGACGTTTTGCTCTACGCATGTCACTGCGCTTGCCGATCGTCGTTTCCGGACGCGCAGAAGATGGGTCCGCCTGGAGCGAGCCTACCGAGACCGACGACATTTCGACTTCCGGCACACTTTTCCACCTCAATCAGAAGGTCAACCGGGGCGAACGCCTTTACCTGCGCGCTCACCGTCCAGATGGTGCTCCCATCGAAGTAACCGCAATGGTTGTGCGTGTGGCGCCCGCCATCTATGGCACAGCCCGGGTCGGTGTGCAGATTGCCGAGCCCTCGGAGAACTGGCTACGACTGTTCGTCTCGTGGGTCGCAGACGAACAACCAGCCACGTCGGATCCCGAGTCACCTCCCTCCGAATAACTGCAGCCCAATCAGCGTTCGACGCTCACACTTATTGCTGAACGAAGCTCATGTCGCGGTCTCTCATGAGGTCAGTACCACCTCGCAGTAGCGGGTGGGTTATGGCTATCGACTCGCTCACGCCGCAGCATCCCGGCAGTTGGTACTGATGCGATCTGACATGCGAGAGGCCTTGCCACTCAATTACAGAACCGAGTAGCGACCGGGTCTTGTTGCGATTCCACTCAGGCAAGGGAACACGTTGTGCTAAACGAAAAGCCGGTGTTATTATCCCGCCCTCTCAGATGAGGACGTCGATAACGAATTTCCCTTGCGACCTCCGTTCTTTTCCAATCCTCATCTATTTGAAGCTTTTGTAACTCGGTACGCATTCCAGGTCAGAGCTCACGCGATCTTATTGGGCGGGCTCGGGCGTAACAGTCTTTGTTGGCCCGCTTTTTCTCTTTCCCAGAAATACTCAGAGGGAGAGGAGCCACCGTCCTCCGCATGGTTTATTTTGCTCATACGTGCAAGGGTCACCCTCAGCCTGACGAACAATGGCAGTTGTTAGCGACGCACCTTCGGGGAGTTGCTCGATTGGCCGAACACTTCGCCAAAGAAGCTGTTTCGGTGCTGTCGGCTACCGACGACGATTGCTTGAAAGAGCAGCAATGTTTTGCTGATGCGGCTCGCCACGCAGGACTTCTACATGACGTTGGAAAATATCAGGCTGGCTTCCAAGATTACTTGAGAGCTGTTGCCAGAGGCTTGCCACATCGAAAAGTTCCACACGCACCAACCGGTGCTGCCAAAGCGATCTCGGCATTAGGCGCAATCGCCCACGGATTCGTGCCAGCCGGTCACCATCAGGGGCTTCCGGCCCCACAAGTTCTGAAACGGTACTGCAATGAATGCGGACCAGTGGCGGATGCGATTTGGCCCGATGCCACAGAGGACTGTACAGAACTAAAAGCTCTTAGCCCTCTCAGGCTCCCAAATGCTATTGCCAAAGAGCCGCTGCGTGCCGATGTTTTCATTCGCATTCTGTTTTCATGTCTTGTTGACGCAGATTGGTGTGACACGAACGCGTGGGTAGAAGGAGAGTACCCGTACTGCCATAAACCCGTTCCGCTGACGTCATTCGAGCGGCTAGAAACCTTGAAATCCTATGTAGCTGCAAAGCCAGGCACAGGCCAGATCAATGCCATCCGGGCGAAAGTTTTCCAGAATTGCTTGAGCGCTGCAGAGCGAGCCACCGGCTTCTTCACGCTCACGGTACCGACCGGTGGTGGCAAGACTCTGGCGTCCCTCGCATTTGCACTAAAGCATTGTGCGGTCAATGAGCAGGCGAGCGGTCCGCGGCGAATCATCTATGTCATTCCTTATCTAAACATCCTGGAACAGACAGCAAACGTATTCTACGAGGCACTCGGCATCACACCTGCCGACCGCGTTATCCTCGAACATCACAGCTTGGCATATTCGGATCGGGCAACGAATGATCTAGGTCAAACCCATGGCAATGAACAGGATCTTGAAACCGAGAATCCGGTTGCTCGACGCATGGAGGAGAATTGGGAGGCGCCTATCATTCTCACGACCTCGGTGCAATTCTTCGAGAGTTTGTTTTCGAATCGCCCGGCGGCCGCGAGAAAACTGCATAATGTCGCTCGCAGCGTAGTAATTTTCGACGAATGCCAAACGTTTCCCGAAGGTCTCTACACCCCAACCCTTCGCACTCTAAAGGAACTCGTGCGCCATTGGGGAGTGTCATTCGTTTTTTGCACAGCTACGCAACCTGCCGTGCGCGAAGGGAGCGCCTTGCGACACGGTATTCCAAAAGAGGAAATTCGTGAGATCATGACTGACCCGCCTCCTGACGTTCTATTCCGAGCAATGCATCGCATAGGAGCAGAGGGCATGCCGCCGCGTGTACAGGTTGAGTGGCCCAACTCAAAGGACGATCGTGTGAGTTGGGATCAGCTTGCCTTCCGGATGCGCGAAGAGCGTCAGGCTTTGGCGATAGTCAATCTCAAGAGCCATGCACGGCTGCTTTTCCAGGCGCTGGGCGGTAAGGTGGGTGCCGATTGTCCAGATGGAGTTTTCTACCTTTCCACGTTGATGTGCGCAGAGCATCGCAGACACGTCCTTAGGGAGATCAAACGGCGACTGAACCCGGACATGCCCGTTGAGAAACGTTTGCCATGCTTTGTCGCGTCGACTCAATTGGTCGAAGCAGGTGTCGACTTTGATTTCCCTGCTGTGTTCCGGGCGTTTGCCCCACTCGACGCAATTGGACAAGCTGCAGGACGCTGCAATCGCGAAGGCGCGCTGCTTGATACATCCGGCTCGTTTGCATCCGGTAGAGTTGTCGTCTTCAGGCCCGAGATGAACTCCAAATCAAGACGCGAATACCCAACAACTGAATACGAGAGCGGCGCCAATGTCACAGAACTACTGCTGAAGGAAGCAACTCTTGCTGGACTGGATGGGCCGGAGATTCTCGATTCAAAGACATACGACAAATACTTCGCGACGCTCATCAGTCGACTCGATACCGACTTCAAGGGAATTGAGGACTTGCGGCGCAAGTCCGACTTTCCTGCCATCAGTAAGCAATACGCGTTAATCGACCAGAACACCGAACAGGTGATCGTTTCATTTAGTCCAGATGGCCGCAAAGAGAACTCGCCCGTCCGAGAACTGCTCCGCGAGGCGAGAGGGCGAGGATACGTGTCGCTGGAGATGACTCGCAGGCTGCAACCCTACCTCGTTAACCTGTGGCCACACGAGTTCACGCAGGCCCAGTCCATGCGGCTCTTACTAGAGGTGGCCGAAGGCTGGTGGGAGTGGATAGGTCGCTACGATATGCGTTCAGGCTTGGTGTTCGATATCGATCCTCTGCCCATCTTTTGATTAGTTATGAGGTGAGGTTATGAATCACACATTGAGGTTGAAAGTCACCGCGCCGCTCGCTTGTTTCACTCGTCCCGAGGCGAAAGTTGAACGGGTTTCATACTTGTGCATGACGCCGTCTGCAGCCCGAGGTGTGCTCGAGTCGATCCTGTGGAAGCCGGAGTTTGTTTGGATCGTGCGTAGCATCAGTATGCTTCGGCCAGTTCAGTTCACGTCCATTCGCCGCAACGAGATCCAAGACACTATTCCAACCCTCGGCGCTCTCAAGTGGATGAGAGACCACTCGTCTTACAGTCCGTATTACACGGACTCCGCAGGTCGTAAGAGTCCCTACGGTGAAAACCGCGTTCAGCGTCACACTCTGGCTCTACGCGATGTGGCCTACGTGATCACTGCGGAACCACAGCTGACCGAGAAAGCCAATCTGTCTCGAACGAAGCCTCTCGATCCCGATGCGGCCGACGGACCTAACACTATCGAAAAGTACGTAGCGATGTTCAACCGCCGTGTGACAAAGGGCCAGTGTTTCCAACAGCCTTACCTTGGTTTGCGGGAATTCGCGGCCAACTTCGAAGCTCCGACGGTAGCCGACGAGCCGGATCCAACAGACACGATTCTCAGTTCTGACCCCTATCCACTCGGCCGAATGTTCTACGACTTCGACTACCGAGGTGATGGCACTCGATCGCCGCTCTTCGCTCCAGCGTTTTTGCGCCGTGGGGTGCTGGATGTGGACGAGATGCGGGCAGGCCTCACTCTGGAAGCTACGACGGAGGCGCAATGATCATCGAGAAGCTTGTGGAATACTCCGCGCGTGAGGTCGCGGACGAAAGGCTGTCGAGCCCGGCGTTTCGCAAAAAACCCGTAAGGTATTTGATAACCGTCGACCATCACGGCAATTGCCTTGGAATCGATGCCACGCGTGGTAAGGAAAGGCGTACGAAAAAAGGCGTTACTTACGACCCGAATGAATACCCAATCCCGCTGTTTGAAAGTCCGGGATCGACAATCCTAGCCACGCCGTTAATTGGGACCACGTCGTACGTCTTCGGACCTGGTGATTGGTCAAGCAACGATAACCGGGACCGTCACAGTGAGCACCACGAGGCATTTCTACGCACTCTTGAAGAAGCTGTAGCTTGCGAACCGCGGGTGGCCCAAGTACTCAAGTTCTATCGCAACCAAACTCCAGACCTCAAGCTGCTTAAACTGAAGGCGAATGACCGCCTCGCCTTTGTATTTGCAGAAGACCCTACGGTGTTGGCTTGCCAGGTAGATTCTATGCGGGCGTTCTGGTCTCAAAGATTCGCGGATTACGTTGCCGCAAAGCAAAAGGGGTGCGGTCGCTGCATGGCCTGTGGTCACGAACGTCCGGTCGCTGAAACCCAGGGGTTCGTCTCTGGAATTCCCAGCGACGGACTCATGAAGAGATTCAAATTAATCTCATTCGACAAGAACGCATTCTGTTCCCATGGATTGATCAAATCCATGAACGCGCCGATGTGCCAAGACTGCGTGGATAAATATACGAGCGGGCTTAATCAATTGCTAGCCGGGTCCAAAACGCATTACCGGGATAATGATGCGAACGTCGTTTACGCCTTCTGGAGTCGCCAGCCAGTTGAGTTCGACCTAACCGCTAGCTTTGTCGATGCGGACACTGAGGCTGTGAATGCTCTGTACGCGTCGCTGGATCGTCCCAGTCAGAGTGAGGAGATTTCCATACAGGAAGCCAATCAATTCTATGTGTTGGCGCTGTCGGCTAGTGGTGCTCGGGCCGTCGTTCGCGATTGGATCGAGACGCACTTGTCGAGCGTACAACGCAACATCGTCAAGTGGTTCGCCGATCTGACTATCGCAATTGATCGTCCATGGCCGAACGCAAGCGAAGCGCGCGCTGTCCCGCCTGAGCGCTTCGGCAAGTTTCCGCTGCGTGTTCTTTGTCGCTCACTCGGACGGGAAAAGCAGCGGGGATACGAAGTACCGGCTGAATTGTCTTCACGCCTTTTCAGAGCTGGGCTGACCCGTGCCCCTTTGCCTGATTCGGTGCTTGCCGCTGCCCTCAGAAGGGTGCGAGCCGACCACGACATTCCGCCACCACGCGCAGCATTAATCAAAGTGGCTTTGAATCGGTTAAATCAATCACGTAACCAAGGAGAGAATGAAATGCCAGAAGCATTAGACGCAGGGAAGCCAGACATCGCGTATGTTTGCGGCAGGTTGCTCGCCGTGCTGGATCGCATCCAGGGCCGGGCACTCGGCAGCGTAAACGCAAGTATCATTGACCGTTATTACGGCGCTGCGAGCACAGCACCGCGACCCATCTTTCCGCGTTTGGTGGCGAATGCCCAGAACCATCTTGGCAAAATTCGCGGTGAAAGACCCGGCGAGGCAACCAACCTTCAAAAGGACATAGAGACAGTCATCGACAAGATTGGAGACCGCGAGGCTTGGATCGGTGACCTTCCTCAATGGCTGGATTTGGAGGCTCAGGGACGTTTCGCCATCGGCTTCTATCACCAACGCGCGGACTATCGCGCTCGCCCCAAGAAATCTTTATCAGACAAATCGGGTTCACAGCCGGATTCGGCAAACGCCAACCCTCAAGAATTGGAAGGAGCAAATCATGCCAGCTAAGAACTTGAATACTGCCATCGACCAACGCTACGACTTCGTCTTTCTATTCGACGTCAAGGATGGTAATCCCAACGGTGACCCGGATGCCGGCAACCTTCCACGTCTCGATCCCCAAACACTGCAAGGCTTCACGACGGACGGCTGCATCAAGCGAAAGATCCGCAACGCCGTCGAAGTGATCAAAGGAATTGAGGCGATGGCGCCAGACCAAGACGAGACACTCAATGGTAAGCTGCGCTATGAGATCTATTTCAAGCAGCAGGGCGTTTTGAACGAGATCAATCGCCGGGCCTTCAAGGCATTAGACATTGAGGATGTCGAGGGTTTGGCGGAGCAAGAAGGCGATGAGGAAGATAGCGAGGAGGCCCCGGCGAGGACGAAACGGAAGGGAAAACAAGTCAAGGATCCGAAGACGGCACGTTCTCGAATGGACTTGGCCCGTCTCTGGATGTGTAAGAACTTTTACGACGTTCGAACCTTCGGTGCCGTAATGAGCACGGGTGTCAACGCCGGACAAGTGCGGGGTCCAGTGCAAATAACCTATGCAAGATCTATCGATCCGATTCTCCCCGCCGAAGCGAGCATTACACGCAAATCTGTGAACAAGCAGGAGGACGCGGACAAGCAGATCCTGAAACACGGATTCGTGACTGGCACAATGGGTCGGAAGAACACCGTTCCTTACGGCCTTTATCGTGGGAACGGCTTCGTGAACCCTCATCTGGCGATGGGCGAAATGGGGACCGGTTTCACATATGGCGACCTCAAGCTCTTTTTTGACGCCATGCTGCGAATGTTTGACTTTGATGCCTCCAGTTCACACGGCACTATGGGGCTGCGAGAGATTCATGTCTTCGAACACAACTCCGCGCTCGGCAATGAACGGGCGTTTAGATTGCTCGAACGTATCAAGGCCAAGCCACTCACTGAAGACGATGATCCCGAGCGGCGTTCCCGTCCAGCGCGGTCTTTCGATGACTACCGCGATCGCGTTTCGGTTGACGACAAGGGCCTGCCAACCGGAGTCGCCTACTACTCGCTACCGCGTGATTGGGATAACTTGTTCCCGGATGGTGACGTGAAATGACTAAAGAAGTCTTCATCACGCCGCACGCGGTGACGCAGTTTCAGAGGCGCATTTGCACCGCTGAACGACGAGCAGGCGTGGCGGATGATTATGGCGGGCGTCAGCCAGGCCACCAACGTTCGCGATTGCCCGATGGAGAGACGCTGCGCGTGCGTAACATGCCGCCTTTCCCGTACGAGTTTCGCGCCTACTGCGTCTACGATCATGGGCGCGGCATCGGTGTTGACGACCATCGTTCGCTGTGACTCGCGCGCGAAGCGCAAGCGCAAACGAGTCCAACATCAAGGTGAACGACGAGTGAACCTTTAGAGCAGTGCGGCGACTAGTCGCGGCTTTCGAAAGGGCTGACAAGTCCGTGCAGTCCATATGAAACGAAACACAAGATGACCCAAAGCATAGCAACTGAGGTCGGACCGGTTCTGATTTCGGCGCTCAACGAGTATGTATTCTGTCCGCGTCGTTGTGCCTTGAAATTCATCGAAGGGCACTGGGGTGATAATGAACATACTTCGCTGGGAACGATCTTACACGATCATGCGGACGAACCGGGTTATGAGACCGATGCGGGTGTGACGCTGCTGCGGGCGCTGCCTTTGTTCTCGGCGCGCTATGGTCTGACGGGCAAGGCCGACATTGTAGAGGTGCGGGAGAGGAATTTCGAATTGCGGATTTCGGATTGCGAATTGAAGCAGAGGGAACTGCGAAACGCGAATAGCGAGACTAACGCTCGGTCTGATTTCACAAGATCCGCAATTCGAAATCCGCAATCCGATATTCGGCGCAAGCAGTACGCGCCGGTGGAATACAAGAAAGGGCGGAGGCGAAAGTTTGAAAACGACGACGTGCAGCTTTGCGCACAGGCTTTCTGTTTGGAAGAGATGTTCTCGGTCGCCGTGTCCGAAGGCTTCATCTACCACGCGGCCAGCAAGCGCCGGCGCAAAGTGATCTTTGATGAGCACTTGCGTGCGGAGACGGAGCGAACCATTGAAGCAGTTCGAACGCTGTTGGCGAAAGGCGAGGTGCCGCCGGCGGTGTTGCTGCCGCGCTGCGATGGTTGCTCGCTGCGTTCGATCTGTTTGCCGGAATTGACCCAGATAAAGGCCAGGACCGAGTTGGAGCACTATGGCAGGAGCCTTTGGACGTAGCGCAAACTCAGCCGCGTAGCGGCGCAATGTTTATAGACTGTATGCGCCGAAATAAACGCCAGCTCCTTTAGGTGCGCGATGTTCTCTGTCGCCCATAAATGGGCTTAAAACCCCTGATTGTATGTGGTCTATAAACATTTGGTGCCTACGGCACCGAGGACCGCTGTAGACATACTCGATGGACATCAAACAAAACACGCTCTACCTAACGACCCAAAACAGCTACGTCTCGCGCGACCACCTGACGCTAAGGATTGAAGTCGATCGCGATCTCAAGCTGGCAGTTCCCATTCATCATCTCGAGTCCGTCTGCATCTTCGGTCAGAGCCTCGTCAGTCCGTCTGCTTTGGAATTATGTTGGGAACACGGCGTGCCCGTGAACTACTTCAGTGAGAATGGCTACTTCATCGGGCGCTGGGAAGGCGTCGCCAACACGAGCGTGATGTTGCGGCGCGCGCAATACCGGGCCGCCGACAATCCGCAAGCTGCCGCGTCGATTGCCCGTCAATGCGTGGCCGGAAAACTGCAGAATTCGCGCCAGAGCCTGCTGCGCACGGCAAGAGAAACCGATTTTCCGGACGAGGAAAAACAGTTGCGTTCCGCGGCGGCCGACATTGCACGCGTGTTGCAGCGGCTGCAGGAGCTTCCCCTGATTGGCGCTGTTAGACCTGATGATCGCCTTGATGGAGCTGGTAACCCGGTTGCTACCGCTCTCGGTACTGACGGTGCGGTTGGTACCCCTTCCAGTACTGGGGTTGATGTTGTTGAGTGCGATCCTCGCTCCGACGGTGAGGGAGATAGAGCGGCAAGTGACGTAGATCGCATTCGTGGCTTCGAAGGACAGGGCGCCAATCTCTATTTCAAAGTGTTTGCGCTTCATTTACGCCAACAGCGCCTGGATTTTCCGTTTACCCTCCGCACGCGGCGACCCGCGCTCGACCCGATGAACTGCTTGATTTCGTTCCTGTACGCCTTGCTGCGGCACGATTGCATCGCGGCGTTAACGGCTACTGGTCTCGATCCGTTCGTTGGCTATCTGCATTCTGATCGGCCAGCCCGGCCAGGTTTGGCGCTGGATTTGATGGAGGAGTTTCGACCGCTGATCGCTGACCGGCTGGCGATCACGCTGGTTAACCGCCGCCAAATTGAGTTGAAAGATTTCGTCCCACACGATGGCGGCGCTTTCGAGTTGAAGAAGGATTCTCGCAAGGCCGTGATCGCCGCTTATCAAACAAGGAAGCAAGACATCATCACCCATCCGGTGATTGGTCAAGAGTTTCGCATTGGGCAGTTGATGCTTGCTCAGGCGCGCATTCTCGCGCGCCACTTGCGCGGCGACATACCTGAGTATTTGCCGTGCGTCTTGCGTTGAAGTTTAGGGCGTGCGCTTATGCTCGCCTGTAGGACCTGGACTGCAACTAGGGTATCGCTCATGTTCGTGCTTGTCACCTATGACGTCTCTACAATCGACAAAGCCGGGGCGCGCCGCCTGCGTCGGGTGGCTCAGGCGTGTGAAGACTATGGCCAACGCGTTCAGAAGAGCGTATTTGAATGCAAAGTCGATCAGAGGATCTGGATAATGTTGAAAAGCAGACTCTTGCAAGAGATCGACGAAAGCCAGGACTCCTTGCGTTTCTACTTTCTCGAGGTGGACACATCCACGCAACATTTTGGCATTAACAAACCCGTCGATCTGGAAGACCCGCTCGTGTTTTGAAAGGGAGGTTAAATTCAGATTTGCTATCGATTAGATTGGTGTTTTGGCGGCGCGCGAACCCAAAGTGGCGACTTTCTGCCGAGATGTTCGCGGTGCCGCCAAGCCCTTCGGGACAAACAAGCTTGCCGAGAGATCGTTATTACTGCTGTCAGCCGCGGGGCTCCAACTTTGGCGTTCGCGAACAACGCGGGCTAACTGACGAACACGAGACGACTTGGCAAGATGACAGTTCGCCTCACTGATTCAGTGAGGCGCGGATTGAAACTTACGCGACTTTTGCAGGTTTAAGCAGCTCAAGTAGTTCGCCTCACTGATTCAGTGAGGCGCGGATTGAAACCAGAACAGTACTTTAGTAAGCGACGGGATTCCGGTGTTCGCCTCACTGATTCAGTGAGGCGCGGATTGAAACAAGTATGGGCTG
>Ga0136617_10003174_pt1 | contig 14692 bp, 11 predicted proteins | sample AntDrymUQ3222106_2_FD_129672 | JGI IMG/M metagenome (GOLD analysis project Ga0136617, IMG submission 129672) | Polar desert sand microbial communities from Dry Valleys, Antarctica - metaG UQ322 (21.06) | ecosystem: Environmental > Terrestrial > Soil > Desert | place: Antarctica: Dry Valley... | reverse complement strand
CGGGCCATGTGGCGGGAACAGAATCGGAAAGATCTGCTGCAATGGGCTTTTCTTCCACTCACAAAAAAAATCCAGATGCTCGAAGACATGGAAGAAGTCGCGAAAGCGTTCCATGGCGGGAAGTTGCCCGTTCCTCCTTCGGAACGCTAGGCACCCGGCGTGTGTACTCGTTAGGCGGCACGAACACCTGGCTTTGACAAATCAATTTTGGGCGCGAACGCGCTATTCCTTCGGCGTTGGCGCGATCTTTTTCTTTGGCTCGGTCTCTCCTGTTCTCAACGGCGCCCTGTTGGTCGTTAGTCAGCAAAACGCTGCTGCCTCGGATGAAAATCCCGGGAGCGAGGAACTGCCGCTGAAAACGATCTCGGCCGCGGCGGCAAAGGTGAAGGCCGGCGATAGAGTACTGATTCATCGCGGCGACTATCGTGAAACCGTAATCATCACCGCCTCCGGGACAGAAACCGCACCGATTGTCTTCGAAGCCGCTCCAGGCGAAACAGTCGTAATTAAGGGCTCGAACATAATCAGAGAATGGGAACGCGAAGAGGGTTCGATCTGGAAAGCCCATCTCAAGACCCCTGCTCCGCGCGGACCATCAGGAAAGGAGGCCGCCTTCTGGGAGACGAACGATGTGCGGCAAGTCTTCACCCGCGACGGAATACTCCTCGACGCACAACGATTGCGACGGGTCACGAGCCGGGAGGCAATAGAAGCCGGCACATTCTTCTGCGATCCAGTCGCATCCGTACTTTTGGTGTGGCTCGCTGACTCGGGCTCGCCGATTGAGCGTCCTCCAGAAGTCTCGGTGCGCGGGGCTTGGCTGTTTGTGTTTGGACGCCACATTATCGTGCGCGGAATCGCGATGCGGCATGCGAGCACAACTGCTATCGCTAACTGGCCGGCCTGCGGCCTGTCGGGCGAAAACATTACCTTGGAGAACTGCGTGATTACCTGGGGCGACTTCGCGGGGGTCAGCTTGTCGGGAAAATTGAATCGATTGTTACAGACTACGGTCGCCTGTCACGGAGCTTGCGGTATTGGCGGCACAGGCGAGAACCATGTGATCGAAAATTGTCGCGTCATTTTCAACAACGTGAACCGTTATGACACTCAATGGCACGCGGGCGGAGCCAAGCTTATCCCCAACTTTCGACACGGCACGATCCGCCATAACGAGTTTGCACATAATCTTGGGCCCGGACTTTGGTTGGATGGCCAATGCGATGAAAACGTGATCGATGGGAACCTCGCGCATGACAACGAAGGTCCAGGGATCATGGTCGAGATATCTTCCGGTAACCGGGTCTTGAACAATGTTGCATTCGCGAACCGCAATCTTCTTTCCGGTCCATATCGGGACGAGCACGGCGTTCAAAGGGACATTCCCTACAGCGAACAGCGGATCGCTCCCTCCAGACTTGTAAGGCTTTACCACGCGGGGGATGGGCGCGGAATTTACATTTCGTCGTCGCCACGAACGAAAGTTTTGCATAACACTGCTTACCTAAACGAAGGAGAAGGGATTTGCGTGGAAGGTCCGCCGCGAAGCGACGTGACCGGCACGGTTGCAGCGCAAGATTATGTGGTCCTGAACAACATCTGCGCTTTCAACCATGGATCGCAGCTCACGGTCCAGCCCAGGGAAAAAGCAAAGGATTCCCGCGCCATCTCTGATTACAATCTCCTCTTTTCCGTCGGTGCCGTTCTGGCAAAAAATGGTTGGGCGGGGAATTCGACTTTCGATCTCAAAGAATGGCAGAAAACGAGCGGACAGGACGCGCATTCGGTTGATGCCGATCCGCAGTTTGCGATGGCCGCAATGGAAGACCTCCGTTTGCTGAAGACCAGCCCGGTCATAGTAGGAGGAAAACCGTTGGCCGAGGTCGGCCACGATTATTTCGGCCACCCGCGCGGGCGAGAGAAAACAGCGATGGGCGCTTGCGAGCGGCCGGCGGAGATATATCCGATACCCCTTCGGAATCACCTCTCCACGAGTTCGGCGGCGAATGAGAATGGTCAGGAACGGCCGCTTGCGGGAAAATGAGAGACGATGGATCTCGCACCTTTCGATTACATTCCCAGCCAGACGACAACCAACGATAAGCGGGCTCTGCTGGCATTGCAGGAGGCAAACCGCCAAAGGACAGGAGGTAACTTTGTTTACCTGGAAATCGGATCTCACCTCGGCGGATCGCTGCAGGCACTCGTCCTCGATCCCACCTGCTCAAAGATTATTTCAATCGATCCGAGACCGCAGAAATTTTCGGACGAGCGTGGTCTCGATCTCACCTATGATTCGAATAGCACTGCCAGGATGCTCGAGCTCCTTGGCAAAATTCCCGGCGCTGACATCGCCAAGATTGAGACATTCGAATCGGATAGCGGACGACTGAATCCCCAGGAGATTTCGCCGCCACCTGACTACTGTTTTATTGATGGCGAGCACACCGACGCCGCGGCTTTATGCGACGCCCGCTTCTGCCTTAGAGTGGCGAGCCCTGACGGCTGCATTGTCTTTCACGACGCGAACGTCGTTTATCGTGCGATCGATCTGTTTCTTATTGAACTGGCCAGCACGCGGCGGGTTTTCAGATCGTATGTTCTCGCCGATGCGGTCTTCGTGGTTGAATTGGGCACGTGCCACATGGCGGAAAGCGAACCTATCAAGTCACTCTTAGGGGAAAACTATCGAGCGTACCTCTTCGCGCTGAAATCAAATGAATGGTATCGCGCCGTGCTGAACAAGCCGTTGTTCCGCAAACTGCGACGCACTCGTTTTGTGCGCCGTCTCTTCCTTGTTTCTGATCTCAAAGAGCAGGGCGTTTAATAAAGGGCGCCGGTCTGCGAAGACGCATTTCGAGGAAACGTCCTGCCCGATCGAGCACTGCAGATGAGCGACCAACCCAGCAGCAAAATGATCCGTTACATGCTCACAGACCGGTTGGCGCGCCTCACTGGCACAGCCATGTTTTTCGGTCTACTCGGGACGGCGGTTCGCGTTGGTTCAAACATTCTGCTGCTTCCGGTGGCCCTGGCGCATCTCTCCCCCGCGGAAATGTCCGCATGGTGGATTTTTCTCTCGTTAGGCGCTATTTCGAACCTGGCCGATTTTGGCTTCGCTCCCGCCATCACCCGCGTTTACAGCTTTCTCTGGGCGGGCGCAGATGATTTTGACGTGGAAGGTCTTCGTCCGCCCCGTGAACATGACAAGCCCAACCTTCCACGCATTTCCCAGCTTCACGGGACGGTCGCGCATCTGTATGGCTTGCTCGCGGCGCTAGTCGCACTGGCCCTCGCTGGCGGCGGGACGTTTTTTCTTTGGCGAACCGGTTACCTCATTGAAAGTCATTACGGCTGGATTGCATGGGCCGTCTTTATTGCGGTTACCACACTGAACTTGAAGACCAGCTACTGGTCGATGGCTGCGCAAGGAATTAACCGCGTGCGCGAGGTGCAGATGTCGAATTTACTGGGCGGGCTCGTCTATTTGTTCGTCGGGGCTTTCCTGCTGATGTGCGGTCTAAAGTTGCTGGCCCTAGCGGCAGCAGTCGGTACCCGAGCCATCGTCTCTCGCTGGGTCTGTATGCACGCGTTTCGTCAAGCCGCCTACTCGGATGACCTGCAGCCAACCGGATACGATCGCTCGATGCTGACGCGCCTTTGGCCGAATGCAAAAAAACTCGGAATCATGTCGATCGGCTCTTACTGCATCACGCAAGGGCTGATCCTGGTTGGCAGCCAGTTTCTTCCTGTGGAAACAGTTGCTTCGCTTGGCCTCACTCAACAGATAGGCATTTTTGCCACAAGCATCGCGTCCCTCTGGCTTCAAGTGAAGTGGCCGCAGATCACCATTCTACGAACGCAAGGCCGGCTACAGGAAATGAGCGCGCTCTTTGCCCAGCGACTCTTTCTTGCCATCGCGAGCTTCGCACTCATCGCGGCGGTCATCATCGCGGCGGGGAATATGTTTTTGGAATGGAAAGGAACCCAGACCCGACTTTTGCCCTTCCTCCCGCTTACCTACTACCTCGGCTACCTTGCGTTCCAGATGACCTACGGAACATTCGGCGTTCTTACCATGACAGAGAACGTGATTCCGTTTCACCGCATTGCCATTTTCACCGGCATTGCGGCAGTCACCCTAAGCGTCCTCATGACATCCCGGTGGCACCTCTGGGGGCTTTTACTCGCGCCGTTGATTTGCGAGGCGGCGTATAGCGCGTGGTTTACCATCAGAAGGGGATTCGCCGGTCAACCCCTCACCGTCGGCCAATTCGTTCGTGCGGCTGTGCCCGCCCGACCATGAGTTGGGGGGCCGTCTCGATTCGAAGACCAGCCGCCAACCTTCCAATTAATGCGTGTTACCGCTCACGGAATTACCATCGCCGTCACAGTCTACAACCGCCGTGATTACATTCTCCAGGCAATCGAGAGCGCGCTCTCTCAGAACAAGCCGGTGAGAGTGATCGTGGTCGAGGACTGTGGTCCAGACCCCGGCATTCGAGATCTGGTCGAGGAACATTTTGGTAATAAGATTTCCTACCATCGCAACGATGTCCGGCGTGGATTGTTCGGTAATTGGAACGCATGTCTCGATCTATGCACCACACCGTGGATCTCCATACTTCACGACGACGATTACCTCGCTCCCCACTTCGTCGAAGCCATGGAGGAAATTGGGGAAGCGCTGCCTGACCGTGGCATCTACTTCAGTTCCATCACTCATGTCGATAACTCCAACCGTCTTTTGCAAATTCCCGTTCGTGAGTTTCCTGGCTCTTTCCGCGAAATCGATCCTCGCGCGCTTGCATATGTGAACGACGTGCTTTTCCCCGGGCAACTTCTCCGCGTAGATCACGCCCGCGCCCAGGGTGGTTTCCGTGAGACATCACAGTTTTGCGGCGATTGGGAAATGTGGTTCAAACTCGCCCATTACTTCGGGGCGGCGCAGACCAAGAAAGCAGTCGCGTTTGCCCGTTCGCACGAAGGTATCGAACGCGGGACCAATAAAATCGTGCGCACTGGTCGCAAGCACGCACTCGACTTCGTGCAGGCGAAACGAAATCTCCGCCTGATCCGCGAAACCCAGGCGAACGGATTTTTCGACCGTCGGATAGCACTACGCAAGGCACCGCTCCCCACGCGGCATCTTCTTCCTCACGCGTCCGCCATGTCACCGCGCCTCTTACGATACAACGTAGGACTATTGCTCTTGTCCCATCCGCCACATTGGCGATACGCCGTCTTCCAATTCGCAGTTCGCATCTTTGGACCGCGTTTCGTGCTGGGGGTCTCGCGACTATTTGGGTCCATGACGTAAGGGTCGTTCTCCCTTGTCGGCCGCCTCGAGCTAGGGCAAGCGATTGCAGTCGATACTCCGCCCGCACATGGTAGGCGGATGAAAGTCGCAGTCATCATCGTCGACAACCGCGAGGATCACGGGCGATACGAAGACCCGAAACCGTTTTTCGGTATGGCGCCAGCAGCGCTTGTAGACGGGTTTGCGCAACTGCCGGAGGTCGAAATCCATGTGATCTCATGTCTACAGCGTCCAGTGCGCTCGCCGGAAAAACTCGCTTCGAATATTTTCTACCACTCACTGGTAGTGCCGAAGTTGGGGTGGCTGCGCGCGGGTTATTTGGGATGCATCGCGGCAGTCCGACGCAAGCTCCGCGAAATCAAGCCGGATATCGTGCACGGGCAGGGAACCGAACGCTATTGCGCGCTATGCGCGGCGTTTTCAGGATATCCCAACGTCGTAACAATCCACGGCAACATGCGCGCCGTAGCTCGTGCGCTCCGAGCCCGATTACTCTCATTTAATTGGATCACCGCGCGCTTGGAAGCGCTCACGCTGCCACGAACACAGGGTGTCTTGTGTAACTCGGTCTACACCGAACTAGAGACTTTGAATCTGGCAAAAAAAACGTGGCGCGTTCCAAACGCGCTTCAGCCTATATTTCTTGAAGAGCCTTCGCTTATCCCTCGAGCGAAGCCTCCCATTCTCATCACGGCAGCAACTTTCTCACCATACAAACAGCAGGCTGAGATTTTGGACTGCCTGCAGCGGCTCCGCGACCGAGGATTTGATTTCAAAATGTTGTTCGCGGGTAAGTCCGATTCGCCCTACGGCACGAAAGTACTTGAACGCCTCACGCAACCGCAAACCGCTTGCTTCGCGCAGTACATCGGCTTGAAGTCCGCGGAGGAATTGAAGGCAGTCCTGGATTCAGCCTCCGCGATGATTCACTTCCCGGTCGAGGAAGCGTTTGGACTGTCTGCCGCAGAAGGGCTTGCGCGGAATCTCAAGCTCTTCTGCGCGCGCACTGGAGGTTTGGTCGATATTGCAAACGAAGTTGAAGGGGTGGAATTGTTCGATGCAAAGGATTGGCAAGGATTGGAGCGATCAATTGGTGCTTGGTTGATTGCAGGCGCGCCCACCCCAGTCTCTTCAGCGGAGGTCATGCAGCGGCGCTACCATCCTCTCTCCGTAGCCCGGAGGACTGTGGAGATTTATCGAGAAATCCTCGCGACTTGAAGCAGTAATGAAGGGAGACGTCGCCCTGAGTAGTGCAAGTTATCCAGATGATTCGAAGGAAGAGCGTCGCTGAATTCTCTAGCGCTTTCGACTTTGCTTGCTGGTGTGGCAACCGAGAAGCGGTCCCCTTTTGTGCGCAGATGTTTCGCCGCAAGTTTGTAGTGCTTAGATGCTGCGCTTGTGGAACTCACCGCATCCTGCCGCGGGCGCTCCAGTCGCAGAACGACGCTACCCGCCTTTATAATCTCCAAGAGCATACTCGCGCCGTAATCCCGAACGCTGTTCTCGAAGAGAATGCGCAGAAGATTCTGGAGCGCATTCAACGCGTGGGAATCGCCTTCAATGGAAACCAAACCGTGATAGACATCGGATGCTCTGATGGCCTGCTGATTGAGTCGATTCGCCGGCGTTCGGGCTGCCGGGCCATTGGTGTGGATGTGGACCAAAAAGTCTTAGCCCTCGCTCAACAGAATTACCCACAGGTAGAATTTATTCAGGCTCGCCTCGACGAGGTTGAGAAAACGCTTCCTGCCGCGGACGTTGTTATCGCAAGTGCAATTTTGGAGCACGTGACCGACCCCAAAAACTTTTTGAAAACGCTCAAAGACCTTCTGAACCCCGGGGGCCACATATTCCTTCTGACGCCAAATTCTGACAGCCGGAATTACCTCATCTTACGGAGCTGCTGGCGCGAGTTGCTGGCGATCGGAGAACACATCTATCTCTTCAATCCGACCAGTATCGGAACGTTGGCGGAACTTGTTGGCCTTCAGATCAAAGAAATGGCCACCGGTTATGATCGTACTATCTTGTCGTTTCAAATACGATCCGGGAAGGACCTCGTGATAGTATGCTGGAGAATAATTTTATACGTCGTGAAATGGGCGTGCCAACGCAGAGCCAATGATTTCAAGGGTGATATTCTCTTTCTCCACCTAGAAGCCGAGCAAATGCTGAGACAGCCATCTCACAAACTTTGAGATAAGAAAGAGCTCCAGGGCCTTCAGCTTCTCATCAGGATCAGATTTTACGTCGTCGACTTCGCCACCGTGTTGTAGACCCCAATCAGTCGCGTTGCGACGTCGTCCCAGGAATAGTGCTCGATTCGCGGAGGAGGAAGGTCTGGGGAAGAAGCGTAGAAATTCCTAAGACTTTCTGCATTCGACATTAAATTATCTGGTTTGAAATAAGATGCCTGGTCGAAAAAGCATTCACGCGACCACGTTTGATCGGGCAGGAGCAGCGGTAATCCACAAGCAGCCGCTTCGTGCGCAGCTAAACTCCAGTTCTCATAGTGGCTAAATAGGACAAAACCTCGGGCGGACGAGAGCAAGTTCAGCATCGCGGCGCGATCAACACGGTGATTCTGGTAAAGGACGAATCGATCGTCGACCAAAGTCTTGAATCGTTTCCAATAGGGATCAGTCGTGGAATATGGATCACCGATAAAAAGAATCGGCACTTCAGCCGCACGCGCGAGCTCCGCCAGTTCGACCGATCGTTTAACGTCACAAATTGTGCCGATCGTAATCAGATACGTCCCAGGTCGGCGATCCTGTTTGGTCGCTAGGTAAATATTGTCCAAGCCCAACGGCACGATCGAGATTTGGGATGGCGGCACCCCGTAAACTGTTTGCAGGACGCGGCGCTCCGCCTCAAGACCCACGATGAGATGGGAAGCTTCCCGGTACGATTGCCACTGAAGTTGTGCTTTGACCGAATCCCAACCAGGCAACGCGAGGAGCCCGCGAGTAACAAGACCTTGAATCCGTAAGCGAAGGTCGGAACGATTGCATGTCGAAGAAAGAAAGGTGGTCAAGACCACGGGGACCCCTTTTCGGCGCGCCAATCTCAAATAGGCACTCGAAATTGGCCCAAAATAATGGATGAGATCACCCTTTTGTTGATCTTCCCACCAGTGAACAAATTCGACGTCGATTCCCACCCTTCCGAGAGCGAGTTTCGTCTCTTCGATTTGCACCTGGACTCCGCCGTGGGCCAACAAAAATGGACTGGAATGATCAAAAAGAATTTTCATTGGCATCAGACGACCAGTCTGGAGAACAATACGTTTGCGCTACAGAAGTCTCCTCAGAAAGCGACTTGTGACGGCAATCGTCAGCGGTGACAATCAGGCCGATGGATTTTTCTCCCCACAACCCGCGACTGACAGGGGCCCTCGTTCTCTTCGTTTGTTTGCTGTTCGCCATTTTCTTGGGCTACATCATCGGCACGGAAGGGTATGGGTCTCTCCTCCTTGGAACTGTAATTGCACTCGGGTGCTGCCTCTGGTTTTTCTCCGGGCGCTTCTTATGGGTCCTCATTGTCGCTTCATCTTTTCTTGGAGGCACCTTTCCGATCCTCGGTGGTGCCTTTACACCTTTCCAAATTCTGATGGCGATGGGTCTGGTAAAATTCGTAATCGAGGATGTGATCCTGCGGCGAATTCATATCAAGCTGCCCAGCCGGTTCGATGTGCTCATGATCGCTGGCTTTATGGCTGTTATTACCATCCACGGCGTGCAAGACCGTTTCGGGATGCGCTTTCTCGGCTCCTCCGTTTGGGGCGGGCGACAATATGTGAACGTCTTTGTCGGTTTGGCCGCTTTCTTTGTGATTCAGAGCATCCCGATGAAGCCCGGGCTTTGGGCTAAATTTCCCTACGTGGTTCTGATAGTTGCCGGCTTTGATCTGTTGGTCGCGCTGGTTACGACGGTGTTTCCCGGGACGATCTACGCCATTTATCCCTTTTACTCAGCCGTCTCCAACTCCAGTTTGCAAGAGGCTCTCGGTGGTCCTTCAGATGCGGTCACGGGCCGTATCGGTGCCATCGGAAATTTTGGGGTCCTGTTGATCATCCTCATTCTGTCGGTGGTCTCAATGCGCCGGCTCTTCCACCCTTCCAATCTCATTCGCGTGTTTCTTCTCGGTCTCGCAAGTCTCGGTGTGCTTTTATCGGGTTACCGAACCTCGGTTGGGCATGCCCTGCTAGCGGCACTCGTCGCTGGAATCCGAGACTTGAAACTCGCCGCGCTCGCTCTTCTCCCTTTGCTGGCTGCTGCGCTCTTTACGCTCTCGGTCGTGAATTCCGAAATTGTTGCTTTACCAAAGCAGTTTCAGCGCGCGCTCGCCTTCGTCCCCGGCAATTGGGATACAGAAATGGCGCAGGACGTTCGCGCTTCTAATGACTTCCGATTTACCGTCTGGACACTCTGGTGGCGCCAGTATTTTCCTGAGCAACCCATTCTTGGAAGAGGATTCGGTTTCAAAATGGAGTGGTCCAAACAATCGGTCTACTACGGCAGCACCGTCGATCATCGACAGATGGTTGAAACTGGAAATATCCACAATGGGTTTCTCGCGGCCCTGGATACTTTCGGAATCCTCGGCACGATCTTCTTCATTGCTTGGAATGTAGTCATGCTGCTCCGAGCTTTTCGCGTTTCCTACGATCAGCGAAGAGGCGATTACCTGGCTCTGCGCTTCCTCGCTTTGTACCTGGCTGTTTCGATCATTTTCTACTGGGGCGGGGCCACGAGCATCGGCTCCTTCTTGCCCAGAGAATTTGCACTGGCGGGCTTGTTCCTCCGTCTCAGCAGAGATTTAAAGCCAGCCGAAGAAAAGAGACGACGGGAGCCCACTCCCGCCACGCACCGACAGTTCCGCCGGGAGCTGGTGCGTGTCTGAACCAGTGCCCTCGGCGCGTTTGGCGCGTCGGTGGGATTCACAGCAGAACGCCTCTCTCGGAGCGACGTATGATATCCATTGTCACGCCCAGCTTGGAGCAGGTGCAATGGCTCCGCCTTTGCATCGCCTCGGTGGCAGACCAGGAGCGAGTAAGAGTTGAGCACATCGTGCAGGACGGCGGAACAAGAGAGATTTCGCAAAACATCCTGCCGGAAGGCCCGGGAAAACATGACTACAACCTCCAGCTCTATGTGGAGAAAGACGCCGGGATGTATGATGCGGTCAACCGAGGGCTGGCGAGAGCTAGCGGAGATGTTTGCGCCTATTTGAACTGCGACGAGCAATATCTGCCCGGGGTTTTGCACGAGATCATGAATTACTTCGGGCGCAATCCTGCGGTCGATGTGTTGTTTGGTGATGCCATCCTTGTGAACGAGGACGGGAATCCTCTCGCTTATCGACGGGCTATTCTCCCCTCTCTGTCTCATCTGCGTCTGGCAGATCTGAACACGCTCACGTGCGCGACGTTTTTCCGGCGCCGTCTCGTTGATGCCGGGTTCCGGTTTCCTACTCACCTAAGAATCGCGGGAGATCAGCACTGGGTTTTTCACCTTTTGAAAGCAGGGATCAAGATGGGAGTGATGCGACAGCCTTTGAGCGTCTTCACCTTTACGGGAGCAAATCTGTCAAACAGTAGATGGGCCGAGAAAGAGAAATTTGGTTGGCTACCGAGCAGCGAAACGCCAAATCGCTGGATGACCCCTGCGATTGTGTCATGGCATCGGGTGAAAAAACTGTTCGCGGGTGCCTACCGCCGCCGTGATCTGACCATTGAAATTTACACGCGGGCTAGTCCGGATCGCAGATGCATGATTTCGGCTTCAGGAATCGGCTTCCGGTGGCCCAAGTCGTGACGGAACCGACAGGACATGAAAGTAAGGTTACTTAAATGGCTTGTCTGTCCGGTTGACCAGGGAGGCTTGAGCCTTGGAGGGCCGCAAGAACAGGGCGGAGAAATCGAATCCGGCACACTCACTTGCAACCGCTGCGCGCAGGCATATCCGATCGTGAGAGGGGTGCCGAGGTTCGTGCCGACTGACAGCTACGCCTCCAGCTTTGGCCTACAGTGGAACCGGCACGCACAAGTGCAGCTCGATTCGCGCAATGGAACGCGATTTTCCCACGATCGATTCTATTCAATCACGGAATGGTCGCCGGGCGCACTAAACGGGCGTCTTGTCCTTGACGTGGGCTGCGGTGCGGGACGCTTTGCCGAGGTCGCACTCAACGCTGGGGCCGAAGTTATTGGAGTCGATTTGAGTTCGGCAGTTGATGCGGCTTACGCCAATCTCGCTGCGCATCCGCGGTTTCATTGCCTGCAGGCTTCTGTCTTCGAAATGCCCTTCGCGGAGGCAACTTTTGATTCCGCCTACTGCATCGGCGTTATCCAGCACACACCCGAGCCGCAGCGAGCTGTGGAAAGCATTCTTCCCAAAGTTAAAGTCGGCGGGAAGGTCGGCTTGTGGATTTACGAGCGGGACTGGAAGGCCTTCGTCGGAACGCTCGGCTTCAAGTACCTTCTTCGCCCGATCACGCGACGATTGAGGTTCGAGCAAACGGAAAGCTACTCCGCCGCGCTGGAGCGTCTCTTCTATCCGGTTACGCGATGGGCGCGCGGCCGCGGGCTGATCGGAAAAATCACCATGCGGATGTTGCCCGTCGCCTCCGCCCACCTGCATTCGGTCCCTTTGAGCGAAACCGATTTTCGGGAATGGGTGAAATTGGACACGCTCGATATGTATTCGCCCGCGCACGATCATCCGCAGACTTTTGCGGGCGTGAAAAACTGGTTGGAGGCGGCCGGGTTCGAAGTGGACCCGAGACATCCCCACGGGGGTGTTTCGATTACGGCCCGACGACTACGCTAGCGCTGTTCCGTTGCCGAAGAACCGGTCGGCCCAGACCTCGAACGCGACCACCGCATGCAGCTTGCGTCCGAAGTTCCGCCGACCGGAAATGTGCGCCTCGACAAATGACTGGAGCCCTTCCGGGTCTAACAGGCCGCGCTTCCGGATTCGAGCAACGGATGTGTACTCCTCCAGCACTTTCCGGAGCGGCCTGCGATACCAGTCGTTCACCGGCATTCCAAAGCCGCCTTTCCGGCGGTCGAACAAATGCAAGGGCAGGCGTTTGCCTAGCATCTCTTTTAAGACTGCTTTCCCTGGCCGCGCGCGACAGGCGCATTGAAAAGCAGCGTCGATGAACTTGTGGTCCAGGAAAGGATTCCGGACTTCCAGACCGTGGGCCATGCTCGCCCGGTCTACTTTGGTAAGAATATCGCTGGTAAGATAAGTCTCCATGTCGGTAACCATGAAGCGCTCCAGCACGGGAAATGTGCGCGCGCGGTTCCAACTGCGCGAGAAGGCGTCCCCTCTACTCTGCGACAGCTTCGCGTCTCCAATCAGTGCTTCTAACTCAGATTTTTTCCAGAGGGCAGATAACCAGCGCGCCATACCCTCGTCGTCTGGCGCGGCCAGTGCCTCCAGGCTTTTCGTAACGCGGTCCCCGCCTCGATTACCCACTAATGAAAGGGCCTTACGTGTTCCTGCCGGCAGGAAGCGCCGGAATCGAGCAGCGGCCGCGAAGCGGTTGTATTTGTCGTAACCGCAAAACAGCTCATCCCCGCCGTCACCAGAGAGCGCGACAGTTACTTCACGGCGTGTTTCGCGCGAAATCAAAAATGTGGGAAGAAAGGAATCGTCACCGATCGGCTCCGACATTTGTCCTAGGATGGAGGTGAATTCATCTATTATCGACACCGGGCTGACCATGATTTCGTGATGATCGGTCCCGAGATGCCGCGCAACTGCGGCCGCGTAGGAGGCCTCGTTCATCGGCGAATCTTTGAACCCTACCGTGTAAGTCTTGAGATTACCGGGAACCAGATCCTGCGCATGGGCCGCGACCAGGCTTGAGTCAATTCCGCCGCTAAGAAAACAACCCAGTGGCACGTCGCTGATCAGCCGGCAGGCGACAGCATCCCGCAATGGAGCGTCCAACATGGTCGCCGCTGTGCTGATCTGGATCGCATCGTCTCTCGCCGGGGGATGTTCCGGAAGCGACCAATATGCGTGCACCGACAAACCCGCGCGGTTCCAAACGCCGAAGTGTCCGGCCGGCAACTGCTGCACTTCTTTCAGAATCGTTCGCGGACTTTGAACATAACCGAATTCGATGTATTCGGAGAAAGCCGATGGAGAAATGGAGAGGGGCAGATCGGGCAGATGCCGAAAGACGGTAAGTTCCGAACCGAAGGCAAACCGGCCCTCACTTTCGGCGAAGAAGAACGGTTTCTTTCCGAGTCGATCACGGGCGAAGACCAATTCCTCCTTGCGCTTATCCCAGATCGCCAGGGCAAACATGCCGCGCAATTTTTCAAATAAACCTTCCTGCCAGGTTTCATAACCATGCAGGAGAGCTTCCGTGTCACTACGGCTTTTAAAGCAATGACCTAACGACTCCAGCTCGCTTCGCAGCTCGAGGAAATTGTAGATCTCGCCATTGAAAGTTACTCGCAGTTCACCCGTTTCATTTCTCATCGGCTGTGAGGCCAGGGGGGAGAGGTCGATCACCCTCAAGCGGCGATGAGCAAAACCGCAATACTGATCGAGCCAAACATCGCCTTCGTCCGGTCCGCGATGGGCCAGGCACCGTTCCATCGCGCGCAAAACACCTGCCGCCGGTGGAGTTTTCCAGCTAACGTAACCGGCGATGCCGCACATGAGTGAAACACTAATAGACCGTTCGGGAAGGCCGTCTAAGGAAAAGACCGCCGTGCGGGATCGCAATAAGCCGAGCCGGCCGCTGCGAATTCTCTATGTGCACAACAGCGCCGATATCTATGGCGCCAGTCGTTCGTTGCTGCGCCTTTGCAGCGCTTTGGATCGCACGCGCTTTGAACCGGTGGTGTTGCTGCCGGAAACCGGGCCATTGGTGCAGCTCCTTCAGCAGGCCAGAGCAGAGCTGCTCATCGAGCCGAAGTTGAGCGTCATAACTCGCGGCGTTTTCAAGTCGTGGCGAGTGATTCCTTTTCTCCTAGATATCCCGCTCGCGGCCCGGCACCTGAGCGCCATTATTCGCCAGCATCGGATCGATCTCGTGCACACGAACGTTGGCATCATCCTCTCTTCCGGCCTAGGCGCTCGCCTTGCCGGCGTTCCGCATATCTGGCACATACGCGATTGGTACGGCGAGTTTCGGGGACTGTGGACGTTCTACCGCCGATATATTCTCGGCTGTTCCGAGATCGTGATCTGCGTTTCACACGCGATCGCGGCCCAATTCCCCGCGCAGCGCAAAGTTGTCGTCGTCCACAATGGCTTCCAGACGCAGGAATTTGAGACGGACCAAGAGCGGCTCCGAGACGAATTCCGAGCAAAGTTTCAAATCGGAAACGACCGCGTCGTG
>Ga0136617_10003173_pt1 | contig 14693 bp, 12 predicted proteins | sample AntDrymUQ3222106_2_FD_129672 | JGI IMG/M metagenome (GOLD analysis project Ga0136617, IMG submission 129672) | Polar desert sand microbial communities from Dry Valleys, Antarctica - metaG UQ322 (21.06) | ecosystem: Environmental > Terrestrial > Soil > Desert | place: Antarctica: Dry Valley... | reverse complement strand
TGTCCTCCGCTTCAACCAGGGACAACGCCCGTGGCAGACGCGGAGGCGTTTGATCGTCCTCGAGCGCCGTGCGGTACGTCGTCGCGCTCCGGATATAGAAGACGGACCCGAAGTTCACATTCTTCATGACCGCGCGGTTCTTGGCGGCCTGGATCTCGCCCGACACCTCGCGCACCGCCGCGCTCATCTGGTAGTTGCGGAAGTAGCGCCCGATCTTCGGGATGGCGACCGCCGCCATCACGACGATGATGAACACCACGATCAGCAGCTCGATGATCGAGAAGCCCGCCTCGTCGTCGCGGGTCCGAATACCTGGCTTCATGTCACCTCCTATGAGCAAGAGACGTACCGCCCCGACTTAACGGTCCTAACCGCCCAAGAGTCAGATAGTTACGCTGAGACAGTCCCGCCGCTAGGCGCGCTGGACGACCCATGGACGCTACGATCCGTAACACTGCGACCATTCGCGGGTCCTCCCGTCGGGAGCCGGGCCGTTACCGCCGCCCCCCGAGGCGAGCGCTCCCCCAGGGTCAGCACCCCGTCGTGGAGCCGGACGATCTTCAGGGTGATCGCAAGCCCGAGTCCCAGCCCTCCTGCCTTGGTGGTGAAGAACGGCCGCAGGGCCGAGCGGGTGGCCGGGCTCAGCCCAGGGCCGTCGTCGGACACGGTGACGGAGACGAAAGCGCCTTCGCGAGCCGCGGTCACCCAGACGTGCCCTCCGGCGCCCGCCGCCTCCCGGGCGTTTCGCACGAGGTTCTCGAAGGCGCGCTCCAGGAGAACTTCGTCGGCGGTGATCGATCCCGCGGCGCCGGCGTCAACGGCGACGGGCGCGCCCGGACGCTGGGTCTCCCGTTCCACGACCCGGATCAGCATGCGGGAGACGTCCATGGGGCCGAGGACGAGCGTCTCGCGCTTCACGAAATCCATGAACCGGCGTATGACGGCCTCGAGGGTCTCGCATTCCTCGCGGATGCTTGCCGCGCTCTCCGCCCCCGCGGGGTGCGTGTTCTCGATGAGCCGCGCGTACCCCACGATCGTGCCCAGGCCATTGCGCATCTCGTGCACGATTCCCGCCGTCAGCTCTCCCGCCCGGGCCAGCGCCTCCTTGTCGCGCAGGACCTCCTCCAATTCCCGCCGCTCCGTCTCGTGGCGGACGGTCAGCTCCTCGCCGTGGTCGCGCAATCTTTCCATCGCTTCCTCGTACGCGATGAGCGCGCGCGGCGGCGTGGAGTCCTTCTCGGCGCGGCGCGGGGCGAGCACGAGGCCGCCCACGAGCAGCAGGACCAGCAGCGTCACCGCGTGCCCGAGGAACATCTGGCGCCATTCCCGGCGGTCGAGGTCGAGCTCCGGCGTGGCGCTGGTGAACCGCAGGACCATCGGGCCGTCCGCAAGGGCAACCAGCGCGTAGGCGATGACGCGCTCCCCGCCACTCCCCGGCTCGGGGCCGACGAGCACTGCCCCGGAGCGCAGCGCCGCGATCTCCGAAGCCGATGGCCAGTGCCGCGAGCCGGCGCGGCCGGGGGCGGTCTCATGCGGTTGCCCATCCACGTCGAACCCCTCGACCGAATCGGCGCCGCTGTCCGCCGTGGCCTGGCGCAGGGCGGTCTCACGATCGCGCAGGCCCCCCATCGCGATGCGCTGGCCGAGGGCGGTACGGATGCCGGTCACGCGGGCGCGGGCGGTGGCAAAGGCGCTCTCGCGAAAGCGCGTGTGGGCGCGGATGCTGAGCACGAGCGCGTTGGCGTTGACGATCGCGGCGACGACCAGCGCGAACACGATCAGCGAACGCGCGGGCGGAAGCTGCATCAGAGCCCGCTCCGCTCGGCGTACCAGCGCCACACCGGCGCGCCGGCCAGCACCACCGCGATGCCGCCCACCCCGAGGAATGTCCCGAACGGGATGGCCGTGGTCCGCGTCGCCTTGCGCAGCGCGACAAGAGTGAGGCCGATGGCGGCGCCCACGAACGAGCCGATGAACACGGTCAGCATCAGCCCCTTGAAGCCGAGGAACGCGCCGATCACCGCGGCCAGCTTCCAGTCCCCTCGTCCCAGCGCTTCCTGCCCGTAGTAGCGGCGCCCGGCCCAGGCGATGAGCGCGAACGCGAGATAGCCCGCGAGCGCCGCCACCGGGGACTCCCACCACGCCGTCCCCCCGAAGAGCGTCTCGCTGGTCGAGCCTTCGTTCCCGAATCGATGGACGGCGAGGGAAGCGAGAATCCCCGCGGCGATGGCGGGCTTCGTGATCACGTCGGGAAGGATCTGGTGATCGAGGTCGATCAGGCTCAGCACGAGGAGCGCCGTCACCAGCGGCATGGCGATCGCGGCGGCGAGGGTCGGACCGTAAATCACCGCCACTCCCCAGTATGCGAGGGCGTTCGCCGCCTCCACCAGCGGGTAACGCGGGGAAATGCGCGTGCCGCACGACCGGCATTTGCCCAGAAGGAAGAGATAGCTCAGCACCGGGATGTTGTCCCAGGGGCGGATCGCCGTTCCGCAGCCGGGGCAGCGCGAGGGAGGGAACCCGATCGACTGGCGCAAGGGAATGCGGTAGACGCACACGTTGGCGAAGCTGCCGACGATGAGGCCGAGGGCCGCCGCCGCGAACTCCCAGAACGGCGGCAAGAGGAGGTCCTGCAGCGCGGCCAGTGGTCCTGCCAAACAGTGCGGATCTTAGTATGATCGCGCCGCGGAATGCAGCAGGACCCGACGGCGGCCCGTCCGGACACGGCGACCGACCGCCGCGCGACGCTGCTGCTGCTGGCAGCGGCCGCGCTGGTCGCCCTCGCCTTCCTCGCGTCGATGCTCTCCGCGTCCGGCGGCCAGTTCGTCCCCCAGGTCGCCGACCTGTACCTGGTCTGCCACTACGCGCGCGCGATGGCGGACGGCCACCCGTTCCAGTACAACGCCGGGGAGCCCGCTTCCAGCGGGGCCACGAGCCTGCTCCACACGGGGATCCTCGCCGCTGCGCACCGCGTCGGGTTCCGGGGCGAGGGATTGATCGCGTTCGCGATCCTCTCCGGCGCGGCCCTCTACCTCGCGACGGTGAAGATGGCGATCGACATCGGCGCGCGGCTCGGCGATCGGAACGAGGGCTGGCTCGCCGGCGCCCTCGTAGTCGCCGGTGGACCGGTGGTGTGGGGATTCCTGTACGGGGCGGACATAGCACTCTTCATGTTCCTGGCCACCTGGCTGCTCCGATCGATGCTCACGGCATGGCCGGACGCGCGATTCGGTCCCATCGTCGCTCCCGCGGTGCTGCTGGCTCTGACGCGGCCGGAGGGGCTTCCGCTCGCGGTCCTGATCGCAGCCGGATGGATCTTCGGCCCCGGGCGCAACGCGCGGGGAGTCGAGAGGGTCCTGCCCTGGGCGGGCGTTCTGGCGGGCCTGCTCGTCCTCGCCAACAACCGCGCGTTCACCGGGTCCTGGGTCGGCACGTCCATCGCCGACAAGTCGCTGTTCGCGAACTACGGCTTCGTGAGCGCGATCGGCATCGCCGCCGAGTACGGCGTCGACGTCATCCGCGGCCTGCTCCTCGGCTTCTACCCGTCGTCGGCGAGCATCGGGTTCAATCGCGGGTGGGCCGCGCTCGTGTTCCCGCCCCTCGGCCTGCTGCTCGTGGGAGCGGCGGCGCTCCGGCGTCACGCACTGGCGCGCCCCGTCCAGCTCTGGCTCATGGCGGCCGCGATCCTGTTCGCGGTCGTGTCGCCGAACATGTTTCTCGGAGTCCACTTCAACCGTTACATCCTCTGGGCCTTCCCCGCGCTTCTCGCGCTGGTCGCGGTGGGAACCGGCGTAGTGGCGCGGGCGATCGGCGGCCCCCGCGAGCGCGCCATCTTCGCGGCGACCGCTGGGCTGTTCGTCGCTCTGGGCGCGTTGTCGACGATGCGCTTCGGCGCCCTGTACGGCGAGATGGCGGGCGAGATCTACCGCCGCGACGTCGCGGCCGCGCGCTGGATCTCGCGGTCGGTGCCGCCGGGCACGGCGATGGCGAACGTCGCCACCAGCGTCGAGTACCTGACCGGCCATCGCAACGTCAATCTCCACGGCGTGACCAACCCCGCGTTCTTCGGGACGCGGGCCGGGGAGCGCGAAGCGGGAATGCTCGAAGGGTTGGCGCGCCTGAACAAAAAGCCAGCGTTCCTGATCTCGACCGAGGGCACGCAGGAAGGCTCGGCGTTGTTGCGAGAGATCGTCGACGGCCCGCCCCTCTTCCGCACCACGAGCTTCGGAGACGAGATCGAGATCTACCGCACGCGTTACGCCGCCCTCGAGGCAGCGCCCCGGGTGTTCCTGCCGCGAACGATCGCGGCCATCGCCGCGCGGCAGGAAGTCGACCGCCTGAACGTGTGCGAGCCGGCGGACGAGGCCGCCCATGGGTATCGGTTCGATTCCCAGCTCGGCAACCTGCGTCTCCACGGCACCGCGCGCGTCGACGTCTACCCGGGCGGCGGCGAGAAGACGGCCGATGCCGGGCGGGCGATCGTGGGCACGGAAAGCTTCGAGGTGAATGCGGTCCCCGGGAACGATCTCCTCATCGTGATGCGGACGGCGCAGGTGGTCCCGGTCAACATCCTTCGCCCGGGGGGAGGCCGCGCGGAGCCGTTGCAATTCGTGGAGGCCGAGGTCCAGGTCCGCGTGGACGGGCAACCCGCGGCGCACGGCCGGTTCCGTCCCGGCGAAGGTTGGGACGAGATGCTGATCCTCGTCCCGGCGTCCGCGATCACGCGACCGCGGCCGCGCATCGACGTTTCCGGCCGGTACGCCGCGTATCGCTACTGGTTCTACCAGTAAGAGCGCCCCAGACCCGAACGCGCGCCACTGACTGCGTCAACGCGCCTGCCGACGCGGGGCTCCTGCCTCGAATAGAACCCGGAACGTGCGAAGATGGCGCCGCTTGCGCCGACCCGCCCCCGCCCAGGAGAACGTCGTGGAGCAGGTGCGCGCTTTCTACGAGGCGCATCCCCGGGGCGTCGCCGGCGCGCCACGATCGCGCGCCTACTTCCACGACTACCTCGCCCGCGTCCTTCGCGCGCGCATTCCCGCCGGCCAGCGCGTCCTCGACGTCGGATGCGGCGGAGGCGACCTGCTGGCGGCCCTTGCGCCAACGCGCGGCGTCGGTGTCGACCTGTCCGGCGCGGTGATCGCCGGCGCGCGGGCGGCTCATCCGGAGGCCACGCTCGCGTTCCATCAGGGCGACGGCGCCGATCCGGCTTTCCTCGCCGGCCTCGGGGGACCGTTCGACGTCGTCCTGATGATCAACGTCGTGACGACGATGGCCGACGTCCAGGGCGCGTTCGAGGCGGTGGCGGGGGTCTGCCACGAGCGCACGCGGCTGTTCGTCTACAGCTACAGCCGCCTCTGGCAACCCGCGCTGCGGGCGGCGGAGATGATGGGCCTGAAGCCGCGCCCGCCCGCCGAAGCATGGCTGCCGCCCGAAGAAGTGGGCAACATGCTGCACCTTGCGGATTACGAAGTCGTGCGGAGGGATTACCAGGTCGTCATGCCCCTGTACGTGCCGGTCCTCTCGGACGCCTTGAACCGATACGTGGGACACCTGCCGGGGATCGAGCTCCTATCCCTCATGTACGGCATCGTCGCCCGCCCTTCGCCGCATCGCTTCCCTGCGCGGCCGCGGCCGACGGTGAGCGTCGTGATCCCCTGCCGGAACGAGGCCGGGCACATCGAGCCGATGGTGCAGCGCCTTCCCGATCTCGCCCCGGGCTCGGAGTTCCTCTTCGTCGAGGGCGGGTCGAAGGACGACACCGAAGAGGTCATCCGCCGGACGATCGCCGCCCACCCCGAGCACAGCATGCGGCTCCTGAAGCAGACCGGGAAGGGAAAGGGCGACGCGGTGCGGCTCGGCTTCGCGGAGGCGAAGGGGGACGTGCTCGCCATCCTCGACTCCGACATGGGCGTGGCGCCGGAGGACCTCGAGCGTTTCGTGGACGCGCTCTCGGGCGGCAAGGGAGAGTTCCTGAACGGCTCCCGGCTCGTCTATCCGATGGAGGGACAAGCCATGCGCTTCCTGAACCTGATCGCGAACAAGCTGTTCGCGCTCCTGTTCTCCTGGGTGCTCGGGCAGCAGGTCCGGGATACGCTGTGCGGCACCAAGGTGCTCTACCGAGCGGACTACGAGCAGATCGCCGCCAACCGCGCCTACTTCGGCGACTTCGACCCCTTCGGCGATTTCGACCTGCTGTTCGGCGCCGCGCGCCTGAACCTGAGGATCGTCGACCTCCCGATCCGGTACCACGAGCGGAAGTACGGGGAGACCAACATCTCGCGGTTCAGCCACGGCCTGCTCCTTCTGGCGATGAGTTTGTTCGCGGCGCGAAAGTTGAAGTTCCTGTGACGCGACCCGGCCGTCTCGAGCGCGAGATCGAGTTTCACCGCGGCATCTCCGACCGCGCCGAGATCATCTGGAACTGGGACAGCCCCTCCGGGCGACGGCGCGCGGCGCGCCGCAGCGAGATCTTCGCCCGGGAAGCGGGGCTGCGACCGGGACGAAGCGCGCTCGAGGTCGGTTGCGGCACCGGCATCTTCCTGCAGGTCGCCGCCAGCACCGGCGCCGACATCGTCGCCCTTGACCTGTCCGCGGACCTGCTCGCCCAGGCGCGCAAGCGCACGGCCTCGGCGGCCAATGTGCGCCTGTCCCTGGGCAACGCGGAGCAGATGCCCTTCAAAGGCGGCAGCTTCGACGCCGCCTACGGCAGCTCGATCCTTCACCACCTGAACATCGACGCCGCACTGGCGGAGATCTTCCGCGTCCTCCGTCCCGGTGGGCGCATCGCCTTTGCGGAGCCGAACATCTGGAACCCGCAGGTGGCGGTGATGTTCCACCTCGGCCTCACCAAGAAGTACTTCGGCGTGTCGCCCGACGAGATGGCGTTCAGCCGGTTCCGTGCCGCGCGGGCGCTGCGCCGCGCGGGGTTCACCGCCGTGGTGATCAAGCCTTTCGATTTCCTGCACCCCGCGACGCCCGCGGGCGCGACGGCGAGTATGTCGGCGATCGGCCGCATGCTGGAGGCCATTCCGCTGGTGCGGGAGATCGCGGGCTCGATGATGATCACGGCGCGACGGCCGTGAACTTCGGTCGCTCCGCCGACGGGGTTTCGCTCGCCATCGTCCTCCTGGTTCCCCTCTTCCTCTTTCGCGACGCTGTGTTCGGCGGCGGAGTCCTCTACGAGCGAGACATCCACCTCCTGTGGCACGCGCAGATCGAGGGATTCGTGCGGAGCGTTGCCGGCGGTTCGTGGCCTTCGTGGGATCCGTGGATCGGGTTCGGCCAGCCGCTGCTCGCAAACCCGAATACGCAGGTCTACTACCCTCCGACGTGGCTCAATCTGCTGATGCGGCCGTGGACGTACTACACGGGGTTTGCAGCCGCCCATCTCGCCTGGGCGGGGCTGGGGGCGCATATCCTGGCGCGGGTCGTTGGCGTCTCCACGCCCGGAGCACGCGTAGCTGCGGTGGTGTGGATGGCGTCGGGGCCCCTGCTGTCGCTCGCGACTATGTGGAATCACTTCGCGGGCGCAGCGTGGATGCCGTGGGTGCTTGCCGCGACCAAGCGCCTCGGCGATCAACCCAATGTCCGCCACGCGGTCATCCTTGGCCTGGCCGTCGCCGCGCAGTTCCTGGCGGGCTCGCCCGACATGTCCTTGTACACCGGGCTTGCGGCAGCCGTCGCCATCGTGACCGCAACCGTCCGGCTGGCCGGAACAACCGGCGACCGCCTGCGCCTGATCGGCTTGGCGGTGGGCGCCGTGACGGTCGCGGTAGGCCTGTCGGCCGCGCAGTGGATGCCCACCCTCGACCTCATCCACGGGTCTGCGCGAGCGAGCCTGTCTCCCGAAATGCGGACGTACTGGTCGGTTCATCCCCTCGGGGCCCTCGAGATGCTGATCCCGGGAATATGGCGGACCCTCCTCCTCTCCGACGCCGGCCGAACCGCTTTTTCCGAATCGCGCGAGCCCTTCCTCATCGGCACCTACCTCGGCCTTCCCACCGTGGGGCTCGTCCTCGCCGCGTTCATTGCGCCCGCTCGACGCTGGGCGCTCCTCGCGTCTCTCGGTCTTGGCGCCTTCCTCATCGCGCTCGGACGGAACGCTCCCTTCTACGAAGGCCTGGTGACGGCGATCCCGTTGCTCCGACTCTCGCGCTTTCCCGTCAAGGCGGTGCCGCTGATGGCTATGGCGTGGGCGGTCCTGGCCGGCCTCGGGTGGGATGCCTGGCGCGATGCGGCGACCGGCAGGCGGCGCGCGTGGCTCGTCGTCGCGACGTCGGTGTTGGTTCTGGCCGGTTGCTCGGTGCTCGCCATCCGGCTGGTGCCATGGCTGGCGCCAGCGCTATTCGAGGGAAGCAGTCGCGGTTTCCCGGGTTACCTGGTCGCGTCCGCGCTGACCGCCGGAATAGGGGCTGCAGCTTATGGCCGCGCGCTGCGCCCGCTTAGGGCAGCGCCACTGTCCCTCGTGGTCGCCGGCCTGGCGTCCCTCGACCTGCTCGCTTATCACCGCAACGCGAATCCCACCGCGCCAGTGGCGCTCTACACGCATCGCCCGCCGGTGGTAGCGGCTCTCGCGGGGCCGGTCCGGGTGTTCGTCCGTGTGCCGCAGGATCACCTGGCCGCGGAACGCGAAGGATCGGCCGGGTTGTTGCGGATCCCCGAGGGATGGCGGATCGGCTCCGCCATGGCAATGGGGCAGCAGATGAGCCTCGACTCGCTTACGGCGGCGCGCTGGGGAATTCGTGGAAGTTTTTCCGTGGACTACATGGGATTCCATCCCATCTTCCTGGCGAGGCTCGCCGCGATGGTTGCCATTGCGGAGCGAACTCCCCCTTACGAACCGCTCCTCCGCCTGGCGGGCGTCACTCACGTCGTCACCCGCGACGCTCGGCCGCTGGGGAACCTGCACCAGATCGCCGTCCACGAAGGGCTGCTGCAGTCGCCCGTTCGGGTGCTCGCCGTTCGCGCGCCCATCCCGCGGGTCCTCGTCGTCGGATCGTCCTGGCAGACTGGCGACGCGACTGCGCTGCTCGACCCATCCTTCGATCCGACCCGCGAAGTCCTCTTGCCGAATGGCCCGGAGGTCGCGCACCCCGAAGGCTTCGACGCCTTGATCGAGAGCGTGGTCGACCGCCCCGATGCCGTTTCGGCCCGGGTGCGGCTTTCGCACCCCGGATTCCTCGTCGTCCTCGACGCCTGGGCGCCGGGGTGGCGCGCGCGAATCGACGGAACGGATGCTCCCGTCCTGCGCGCGAATCACGCGTTTCGCGCGGTCGCCCTGCCCCCCGGGCACCACGACGTCGAGATGGAGTACCGTCCCCTTTCGGTGCGGGCGGGAATGTGGGTTTCCGTCGCAACCGCCCTCTTCCTGGCTGCGGGGGCTCTGTGGCGACGAGGGGCGCGAGCGACGGATTGAGCCGCGAGAGGCTCGACGAGCATCGCCGCATCTGGGCCCGGAAGCCGGTGCTGGCGGCGGTTTATGCGCCGTGGTTCGACGCGCTGCTCGGCGAGGCCAGGCCCGGGGAACGCGTGGTCGAGATCGGGGCCGGGCCCGGCTTCCTGGGCGCGCACGCGAGAGCCAGACGCCCCGATCTGCGATGGATCGCTACCGACATCATCGGGGCGCCCTGGAACGACGTCGCCGCGGATGGGGGGCGCCTCCCCTTCCTCGCCGGGTCGTGCGACCTCGTCGTCTGCCTGGATCTCGTCCATCACCTCGCGCGCCCGCGCGATTTCTTTGCCGAGGCGGCTCGCGTGTTGCGGCGAGGAGGACGGATCGCCGCCATCGAGCCGTGGGTGACCCCGATGTCGTACCCGATCTACCGGTGGCTGCACGAAGAAGGGTGCGATCTCGGCATCGATCCCTGGGACCCGTTCCCGGCCAGCGCGGGAGCCAAGGAGGCGTTCGAGGGGAACGGCGCCCTCGCGTGGCGGGTCGTGCGCGGCGGCGGTGAAGCGGAATGGGCGGCGCAGGGGCTCGGTTCGCCGCGGGTGCGCCGGATCAACGCCTTTGGCTACCTGCTGAGCCTCGGCTTCAAGCCGGGCACGCTGCTGCCGCGGGCGCTGGTGCCGCTGGCCCGCCTCGTGGACCGCGTGACGAGCCCCGTCGCTCCGCTCACCGCGATGCGCGCGATGATCGTGTGGGAGAAGTCCGCCGACAGCGACGGGCGTGAAAGAGCAGCCGACCGGTAGGCGGGCGACGCGCAGCGGCGGCCGCCGATGGGGGGTCTGAGGGGGAGCGAGGCGAATCGCTTGCGCCGACGCCGACGTTCCCCCCCCAGCTTATTACGGGCGGAAGTACTCCCCGAGCGTGATCGGGTCGAGGATTCCGACGCCGTGGTTCTCCACCTTGCCCCCGGCGGCGATGCGCACCGTGGTCGGGGTCCGCGAGACCTTGTAGGCGTTCAGGAACTCGCGGCTCGGCGACTGCACGACCGGGAACGCCACCGGATAGGCCTCGAAGAAGCCGGCGGGTGCGCGGTCGAGAAGCACCCCGACGACGTTGACGTTCTTGGCGCGCCGCTGGTAGGCCCGGTTCCACTCCGGAAGCATCCTGTGGCACGTCGGGCAGCTGCTGAGGAAGAAGAGCAGGACGGTGGCCGATCCCTTCGGGTACGCCACCTGCCGGGTCGATCCGTCGACGGCCTGGGCGGTGAACTCGGGGACGACGTAGCCGGGAGCCACCGGCGGCGGGTTGTCCGCTCTCGCCGGGAGGGCGGATCCCGTCGCCATCGAAGCCGCCAGCACGCCCGCCAGGAATCGTCCGGTCATTGCTTGTCTCCCATCAGGTCATCGCGGCGGAGGTACGAGCGGCGCGAAACCTCTACCTTGCCCGTCTGGGAATCATAATCGAAGGGAACGCCGATCGGATCCACCAGCGGCTCCCGGGTCAGCCCCGCCGCGTGCAACTCGCCCAGCGCTCTCGGCAGCCGCCCGGCGCGCTCGTGGAACCGGACGACGAGGGCGCTCAACCGCGCGGCGGCGTCGGCGGCGTCGAGGATCAGGAGATGGGTACGGGCGTTCTCCTTGATCGCGCCATCGGACGTCTCGTACATCTCGCGCCACATGCGCCGGGCGATGTCGCGCTCGCCACCCTTGCTCAGGACCTCCGCGGCCAGGCTTTTCAACCAGTAGGCCGCCCCGGGAATACGTGACGCCTCGACGAGGATCTCCGCCGCGCGCTTCGGGTCCTTCAGGTACACGAAGTGGAAGAAGCCGAGCTCCTGGGCGAGCCTCCACGACGAGGGGTTGTTACGGACCCCGCGCTCGAGCACCTCGACGCCGAGGTCCGGCCTCCCGGCGCCGATCGGCACCGGCTCGGCGAGGAACACCGAACCGTAGCGATAGGCGATCTCCATCCGCGGGTCGAGCGTGGTCGTGATCTCGATCAGGGGAAAAAGCAGGTCGAACCGCGTGTTGCGGCCGAACACCCGCTCGCCTCCGAAGTACTGCACCGTGCGCAGCCAGTAGATGTCCGCGGCGAGGTGCTCGAACCCTGGAAAGAGCCGCTTCACGTGCGCTCCCTGCCAGAGATAGAGGACCTCGTCCTGGGCCTGGGTTCCACCCCGCGCCCGGTCGACGCGGGCCTGCAGCCACGGCACGGCGGCGGCCGCGATGACCGCAACAACCCCCGCCGCCCATTTCACTGGAACTGCTTCCTCCGGAAACAGAGAACGCCGAGGGCGAGCACCGCGGTGATGTAGGCGATGTTGTAGGCGGTGATCCAGCCGAGCGTCGACCAGGGCACGAAGTCTCCGTAAGCGACCTTGTCCTTCAGGTCGAAGTTCCGGAAGTTCGGCAGCGCGTAGTACAGGACGTCGACGAGCGTGTCGGGCACGTCCGGCGCCACCTGCTTCATGTTCTTCACGACGTCCGAGAAGCGTCCCGCGAGGAGGAGGCATACCGTTCCCACCGCGGCAAGGGCGGTGGACGTAACGGTCGAGAACAACATCGCGACCGCCACCACGAGCAGCAGGGACAGGTAGATCCCGAACACCGCCTTCAGCAGCGCGGGGTCGGCCTCGCCGCGGGTGAGGAGGAGCGTCGCGAACAGCCCCGCCGCCATCGCCCCGACGTTGACGAGCAGCGTGAAGGCGAGCCCGGCGAACTTGCCGAGGAACAGCTCCTCGCGCGACAGCGGTTTGGCCATCAGGGGGTAGAGGGACCGGCGCTCGATCTCCTTGCTGACCAGCCCGATGCCGATGAATATCGCGATGAGGTGGCCGAACAGCTCCATGGCCGCGAGGCCGATGTCCTTGATGATCTTCTCGTCCTGCCGGATCGAGAGCTGGCTGAGCAGCAGCCCGGACAGCGTCATCAGGATGGCGAAGAACACGAGGTTGTAGAGGACCCTTTCCCGCACAGACTCGCGGAAGGTGTTGGCGGCGACCGCGGCCATCCGGCTCAATCCCACGAGCCGGGCCCTCCCGCCGACCCTCCCATCTCCTTCACGAAGTACTCCTCGAGCGACTGCCGGATGGGATGAACTGCGAGCACCCGGCCACGCTCCGCCTCGATGGCGCGCACGACTTCGCCGAGGCGTTCCTCGTCCACCTCGAGGGTCCACCGCTCGCCCACGCGCAGGCGATTACGCGTGGGGATGCGCTGGGCAGCCTCGTCGGAGAGACCGCTGACCAGGACTTCGAGATGGGACACGTCGAGGGTGAGGATCTGGTCGAGGGCGCCGACCTTCAGCAGCTCGCCGCCGCGAAGCACGGCCACGCGGTCGCAGAGGCTTTCGGCGTCGCTCAGGATGTGGGTCGAGAAAAGCACCGTCTTTCCCGCTGCCTTCAAATCCATGATGACCTGGCGGACCAGTCTGCGGCCGAGGGGATCGAGACCGGACATCGGCTCGTCGAGGATCACGAGCTCGGGATCGTTGATCAGCGCCTGCGCCAGACCGACCCGCTGCGTCATGCCCTTCGAGAACCGGCGCAGCGGGACACCGGCCGCGGACTCGAGGTTGACCAGCCGCAGCAGCTCCGCGGACCGGCGCTTCCGCGCACCTTTGTCCATCCCGAAAAGCCGCCCCGCGTAGTCGAGGTACTCGGCGGGGGTGAGGTAGTCGTAGAAGTAGGGATGCTCCGGCTGGTACCCCGCCTTGTACCGCCACTCGCGCGAAGCCAACGGATGTCCGAGGATCGTCGCGGACCCGCGGTCGGGAAACAGCAGGCCGACGAGGATCTTGAGCGTGGTCGTCTTTCCCGAGCCGTTCGGGCCCAGGTAGCCGAAGATCTCGCCGCGGGCGACGGAAAACGTCAGCCCCTTGAGCGCGAGCCGGTAGACGGCACGGAGGTGGCCGGTACGGAACGACTTGGCGAGATCGCGGACGTCGATGGCGGGCGTGGCTATTGCCGGTTCCGCCGCGGGGTCTCCCATCGCGCGATTATCACCGCAGTACGTTGCAGGTATCGAGCATGCCGTTGGTGGAAGGGACCGCGGAGCCCTCGGTCGTGAAGCACATCATCCCCGAGCAATCGGCGGCGAAGCCGCGGACGCCCGACTGCCCGGGAACCGTCGGCGTCGTGTGATACGCGTAACAGGTGATGTCCGACCGCACACCCGTGGCCCCGCCGGGCTGGAAGGACCGGCTGTAACCGGCCTTGGCCTGCAGCGTGGCCAGCTGCTGGTCGAGGAAGAGGGGCGCGTTGGTCGGATAGCTCGGGATGCACGCTGCGTTCGCCGGCGCGGCGAGGCAGCTCGGTGGCCCGTAGAAGCCTCCGTTCGCACCGTGGTAGGCCGCCTCGGCGGAGACCAGCGTGCGGATGTCGCCGATGGCGGCGGACTCGTTGGCGGACACGCGCGCGCGGAGCAGAGACGGGATGGCGATGGCGGCGATGATGCCGATGATCGCCACGACGATCAGCAGCTCGATCAGCGTGAAACCGGCTTCCGGCCGCTTGCGAGTCACACATTCCTCCAGGGCGCGCCGCAGGTCAGCGCAGGTCGTTGCAGGTAGCGGGCAGGATGCCGGCGACGGTGCCGACGGCAATCCCGTTCGTCGTGAAGCAGATACGGCCGCTGGAATTCGCGGCGAAGCCGCGAACACCGGTCTGGCCGACCCACCGCCGGAGTCGCGTCGTAGGCGTACACCGCGGTCGAGGTGGGCGCGATCGTCGGTAGCTCGGGATGCACGCGCCATGCTCGGCTGCACCAGGCAGGACAGCTGGCTCTCGTAGAACCCGCTGTTGGCAGACTGGTATGCGGCCTGCGCCGAAATGAGCGTCCCGATGTCGCCGAGAGTGGCTGACTCGTTCGCCGACACCCGGGCGCGAAGCCGGCTCGGGATCGCAGTGGCAGCGAGGATGCCGATGATCGCGACGACGATCAGCAGCTCGATGCGTGAATCCTTCCTGCTTCTTCATTTGCTCTCCTTGGCCCTTGATCAGCACGAACGATACCAGGAGGAGTCGAGTCTTAAGTTCTTGATCCGCCGAAGGTAGCTGGAGTGGTTGCCAGTATCGGTCCTGACACTTAACGGCGGGGCGACATTTTTTGTTGGGGGGGGGCGAAGGGGAGCCCGAACGCTCCCCTTCGACTAGGAACGGCAGCCTTACCGCAGGTCCTGACAGGTTGCGGGCAGGACGCCGGCCGCGGCGCCGACGGGCGTTCCGTCGGTCGTGAAGCAGATGCGGCCGCTGGAATCCGCGGCGAAGCCACGAACGCCCGTCTGGCCGATGACGACCGGGGTC
>Ga0136617_10003172_pt1 | contig 14697 bp, 13 predicted proteins | sample AntDrymUQ3222106_2_FD_129672 | JGI IMG/M metagenome (GOLD analysis project Ga0136617, IMG submission 129672) | Polar desert sand microbial communities from Dry Valleys, Antarctica - metaG UQ322 (21.06) | ecosystem: Environmental > Terrestrial > Soil > Desert | place: Antarctica: Dry Valley... | reverse complement strand
GATCGACATCCCCCGCATGGCGACCATTGCGCAGGCGATGCTGCGCGATGCGCTCGATGCCTATGTCCGACGCGACCTGACGATGGCCGAGGGCGTGCTCAACGAGGATGACGCGCTCGACGCGTTGAAGACCCAGGTGTTCCGCGAACTTCTCACCTACATGCTCTCGGATCCCTCGAAGATCGAGCCCGCGCTCGACTTGATTCTCATTTCACGCCACCTCGAACGCATCGGAGACCACGCCACCAATGTCGCCGAGGACGTCATCTTCATGGTCTCGGCCCGAGACGTCCGGCATCACGCCACCGATCAAAGCGCCGAGTAGCACCGCCAACGGCGCCGACTTACAATGAACAGGTTGTGCGCGCCGCGATGAGGCCATCCGGCGCATGTGGTTGAAACATGCCCGAGCCGAGGTGTGCATATTGCCGCCGCCATCCTGTCGATGCAGAGTGGCGTCCCTTCTGCAGCGAGCGGTGCAAGCTCGCAGACCTCGGAACCTGGCTCAGCGGCGACTATCGAGTAGCCGGAGATCCGCCGCCGGAGGCCGACCCTGAGACCGCAGCGGACGAGGAGTAGCGTGGCAGAGAGTCTGACGATCACCGACAACCGCACCGGAAAGCAGTACGAGCTGCCGATCACCGACGGCACCATCCGCGCGACCGACCTCCGCAAGATCAAGGTGGAGGAAGACGACTTCGGGATGATGACCTACGATCCGGCGTTCATGAACACGGCCGCCTGCCGCAGCCGCATCACGTTCATCGACGGCGACAAGGGGATCCTCCTCTATCGCGGGTACCCGATCGAGCAGCTCGCGGAACGGAGCGATTTTCTCGAGACCGCGTTTCTCATCCTCTTCGGAGAGTTGCCGCGTGAAGGGGACCTGAAGGACTGGGCCCACCGCATCACGATGCACACGATGCTCCACGAGAACATCAAGCAGTTCCTGCAGGGGTTTCGCTACGACGCGCACCCGATGGGGATGTTCCTCAGCGCCGTCGGCGCCCTCTCGACCTTCTACCCTGACGCCAAGAACATCTTCGACGTCGAATCACGCCGCCTGCAGACGATCCGGCTGATCGCGAAAGTACCCAGTATCGCGGCGTACGCGTTCCGCCACTCCATCGGCCGTCCATACGTGCTGCCCGACAACGAGTTGAGTTACTCCGGCAACTTCCTGAACATGCTGTTCAAGATGACCGAGCCGCGCTACAAGCCGCATCCGGTGCTCGAACGCGCGCTCGACGTGCTCTTCATCCTTCACGCGGACCACGAGCAGAATTGCAGCACGAGCGCGATGCGGAACATCGGCAGCTCGCAGGTGGACCCGTATTCGGCGCTCGCCGGTGCGGCCGCCGCGCTCTACGGCCCGCTCCACGGCGGCGCCAACGAGGCCGTGCTGCGGATGCTGAACGACATCGGATCGAAGCAGAACATCCCGGCGTTCATCAAGAAGGTCAAGGCGGGCGAAGGACGCCTGATGGGCTTCGGCCATCGCGTCTACAAGTCCTACGATCCCCGCGCCAAGATCATCAAGCGGATGGCGGACCTGGTGTTCGAGGTCACGGGCAAGAACCCGCTGCTGGAGATGGCGCTCGAGCTCGAACGCATCGCGCTCGAGGACGATTACTTTGTCTCGCGGAAGCTGTATCCCAACGTGGACTTCTATTCAGGGCTGATTTACCAGGCCATGGGCTTCCCCGTCTCGATGTTCCCGGTCCTGTTCGCCATCCCGAGAACCGCTGGCTGGATCGCGCAGTGGGAAGAGATGCTCACGGACCCGGATCAAAAGATCGCGCGCCCGCGGCAGATCTACATCGGATATGGGCCGAGGGATTACGTCCCGCGCGACAAGAGAAAGTAAACAAGAAGGCGGTGGCCCGTTCACCTACTCAGTGCGCAGCGTCCTCAACGGATCCACTCGGGTCGCGCGCCGTGCGGGCAGGTATCCGGCCAGTAAAGCCACCGACAGCAGCAGCAGGGTAAGCGCCGCGAGCACGAGCGGATCCCCCGGCTTCACTTCATACAGCAACGCGGTCAGCGCCCGCATCGACGGAATCGCGATCGCCAGACCCAGCGCGATCCCCGCGAATGCGATCGCGAACACGCGCCCGACGATGAGGCGGAGGATGTCCGCTCGCGCGGCGCCCAGCGCGAGGCGGATGCCGATCTCGCGCGTCCGCTGCTGGACTCCCTGCGTCATCACCCCGTAGACGCCGAGCGCCGCGAGCGCCAATGCCAGCGCGGCGAACGCGCTCAGAAGCCAGGCGCTCATGCGCGTCCGCCATGTGGCGTCTCCAAACCGCTTCTCCATCGTCCTCGCGTCGGTGACCGGGAGATCGGCGTCCATCGCGTGGACCTCGGCGCGGATGGCAGGAATCAGCGTCTCGTTCGACACCCGGCCGCGGACAAACAGGTAGCCGCTTGCACGCATGGATTGCTGGAGCGGCAGATATACGTCGGGCGAGACCGCTTTTTCGACTTCGCCGTAGCGAACGTCCGCGACCACGCCGACCACCTCGGCGCCGTCGCCGAAGCCCCCTTGCCCGACGCCGATGCGCTTGCCGATCGGATCTTCCGTGCCCCAGAATTCCCGGGCGGCTGCTTCGTTGATGACAACAACCTTCGGCTGGCCTGCCCGGTCGTGTGACGTGAACACACGGCCTTTGACAACGCGGATCCCGAGCACGTCGAAGTACGCGGGTGATGCCCAGAAAACGCCGACGCTCGGTGCGCTGCCGCTCGCAACGGGCGGCCGTCCCGGGAATGTAGCCACTGTCCCGTTACACCCTCCTGACACCGGGGGGCAGTTGCCATAGGCGACACCGGCCACTTCGGCGCGCGCCGCCAGCCGTTGCACCAGCTGGTCGAGAAACTGCGTGGCGCGCTCCGACGTGTACTGCGGACCCGGAAGCGCGACCCGGACGGCCATCAGGCCGACCGGATCGAACCCAAGCTCCGTCGCCTGGAGCCGTGAAACGCTCTTCACCAGGAGACCACCCGCGGTCAGCAGCACGAGCGCAATGGCGATCTCCCCCACCGCCATGACGTTCCGGACAGCCGTGCCGCGCGTCCCCTCCGACACGGAGCCGGAGCCTCCGGACTTCATGGCGTCCGACAGGTCGCGTCGCGACGCGCGCCAGGCGGGACCCAGACCAAAAAGAATGGCTGCCACAACGGCAGTCAGACCCGTGAAGAGGAGCACACCGGAGTCCAGCGACATGGCGCTCAGCCCGACACGCGTCAGCCCGGTGGATTGCCCGCGCGTCGGCAGGACCACACGGAGATCCGGCATCATCGATGCCCCGGCCGACACGAGGACGTACGCCACGGCAAGGCCGGCGGCGGCGCTCACGAGTGCGAGCAGCAGACTTTCGGTCATGAGCTGCCGGACGATGCGCCAGCGACTTGCCCCGAGCGCGAGGCGTATGCCCACCTCGCGCTGGCGACCGAGCGCGCGGACGAGAACAAGGTTCGCGACATTGGTACAGACGATCAGCAGCACGGCCGCGACTGCCACGAGCAGGAGCAGCATCGATCGCCGGATCAGCGGATCGGCGCGCTGGTCATTCAGCGCGCCCGCCGATGCTCCGAAGCCCCCGCGGCCGGCAATCGGGCTCGGGATCGCCTGGTCCAGGAGCGCTCCGAGGGTCCGTGTCTCGGCGTCCGCCTGCCGGAGCGCGACCTCCGGTTTGACACGCGCGACGACGGTATAGGAATGGTTCCATTTCTCGCCCAGGAGGTCCGCAGGCAGCGTCGTCAGAGGCACCCACAGGTCGGCTTGCCCGGTGAGCCCGCGGAAGTCTGGTGGCAGCACGCCGATGACCTCGTGCGGTATCCCGTTGAGTCCGATCGTGCGCCCGATCACGTCCGGAGACCCGCCAAAGCGCCGCTGCCAGAACCCGTCGCCAAGCATCGCGAGCGGCGCCGACCCAGGGCTGCGCGCTTCCTCCGTTGTGAACTCGCGACCAACCCGCGCGCGCACGCCAAGCGTCTCGAGATACGTCGCGTCAACCATTTCGCCGACCACCCGCTCGGGCGAACCGGAGCCGGTGACGTTCCATGTCCAGCTGCTGAACGCGCCGACCGATTCGAACGTCTGCTGGTGCTCGCGCAGGAACTGATATTTCGGGTATGACCAGATCATGTTGCGGTAGGTGCCGGGGGCCTCCGCATCAGGCGCACGCAGGTGGACCAGCATGAGTCGATCCGGCTGTGCGAAGGGTAACGGGCGCACCAGAATCGCGTTCACGAGCGCGAAGATCGCCACGTTCGCGCCGATGCCAACCGCGAGCATCAGGACGGCGGTTGCTGTGAATCCCGGCTGCTTGCGCAGCGATCGAACGGCGTAGGCAAGGTCCTGACGCAGCGCGGCCATCGTGTTCCTCTTTCGGGAAGGCTCGGGTGAGTCGAGCCCGCGTTCGAACACGCGGGCGCGAAGGATGCTGAGCACCTGTCGCCAATACCACCACGTCGCGCGGCGGCGGCCATGTCGCGCGGCATTTTCGCGGAAGCCCTCTTCGAGATCTCCGGAAATGACTTCGACGTCATCCGGCGGCAGGAACAGGCCGAGTAAGCGCACCGCCTTATCCTTTCGCCGTCTTCAGGCGTGTGCGAAGGCCGTTCGCCATCAGCCGCAGGGACTCGTAGACGTGCGCGACGGCGCGTTCGCCGGCGGGTTCGACGGTGTAGAGCCGTTTGCGTTTTCCGCCGCGCGCGGGTGTCGGATCCCCGAGGCGGGAAGAGACCAATCCGCGTTTCTCCAGCCGGTCGAGCGCCGTATAAAGCGCGCCGGCGGAGATCGCCCTGCCCGTCCTGTCCTCTATTTCGGCCCTGACGGTGACGCCATACGCGTCAGCGCCGAGATGAAGCAGCGCGAACAGGATGCGTTGTTCGAAATCTCCGATGGGAGGTGTCATGGGGGAATAATAACACACTGTAGTTTTAATAGGGACGACGATCACGGATATTTCCACAGACGGAGGATCAGAGAAACGGACCTGTAAAAATGGTCTCCGTTTTTCCGTTCCTTCGTTTGTGAAGTATTTCCGTTGCCTCCGTCCCCTCCCAAATCACTTGACCCGCAGCGCGATGGCAGGAAGAGCGGCAATGAGCACATCTCCAACGATCTGAAGACTGGCGGCGGAGACCTTGTCGAGCGTGTCCCCCTCGGTGTGCCAGTAAGGGTAATCGAGATCGATGATGTCGACCGCCGGCACTCCCGCGGCCAGGAACGGCAGGTGGTCATCGTCGATTTCCACCGACTCGTCCAGGAATTCCCGCCGATCCAGCTTGCGGGCCGCGGACCAGATCGCATCCGTCAACCACGGCGTCGAGCGACTCTCGCGCTTTATGGCCAGGTCCTTGTCGGCAATCATGTCGACCAGGATCATCGCCTTGATCTGCGGCAGACTCCCCGAGCCGCGCGCGACGTCGACGTAGTGTCGGCTGCCGAAGGTGTTGCCGGTCTCCCAGTCGCCGATCGCTTCCTCACCGTCCAGGAACAGCAACTCGATCGGCATGGCGTTGTTCCGTCTCTTCAGCACGCGCGCCAGCTCGATGAGAAACGCAGTGCTCGACCCGGCATCGTTTGCGCCGACGAACGTGAAGTCCTTGAACAGCTTCGTATCGTAGTGGCCGGCGATGATCAGCCGTCCGGTACCGGGACCCGGAATCGGGGCACTCACGTTCACCATGCGCACGATGCCTGCCGGCGTCTTCGCATCGAACGCCTGCTCGCTCGTCTGGATCCCGAGCGTCGACATCTGCTGCTTGATGTAGTCGCGTGTTTTCTGCGCGCCTGCCGAGCCCGCAGGGCGTGGCCCGATCGCGACGACGCTCTTCAGGTGCTCGAAGGCACGATTCCCGTCAAACGCCGGCGCCGGCGGAGCAGCAGGCGTCTGCGCCGAGGCACAGGCGCATGTCAGCAGAACGAAGAGCGCCGCACTATTGATCCGCACTGGCCAGCTCCCGGAGGATTTCCTTATCCGTCAGCACACAGTCGGAGGCCTTGGCCTTCGAGAAGATCCTATCGACGGCGGCATCGTCGGCGGCGAGCCCGCGGCGCTCGAGCCAGAAGACGACATTCGACTTGCCCGACATCGGTCCGACTTCGATCTCCTGCTCGCGCCCGACCATACTGGCGGGCACGCCCGAGTACACGGCGTCCACGAGCTCGCGGTCGTTCTTGCGAAATGCCTTGATGACCGCGGACGCGTGAACACCCGTTGCGGTTCGAAAAGCGTCCCTCCCGACGACCGGGTAGTTCGCGGGGATCGGCACACCGGTGGCCTCGGAGACCACGCGGCAGTAGTCACCTATGGCGGACAGATCCCGCTCGATGTATCCCATCAGCACGAGGTTCACGAGCAGCGTGTCCATCGGGGTGTTGCCCACGCGCTCCCCGATGCCGATTGCGGCGCCGTGCAGCCGTGTCGCTCCGGCGTCCAGCGCCGCCAGGGTGTTGCTGATCGCGAAATCCCGATCCCGATGGCCGTGCCAGTCGAGGCCGACGCCTCCACCGCACTCCTCCACGACCTGCGCCACGAACCGCACCACCGCTGCCGCGCCAACGGGCGTTGCGTGTCCAACAGTGTCCGCGATGCACACTCGTGCGGCGCCCGCCCTAATGGCGGTCGAATACAGTTGCCGCAGGGTCTCTGGATCGGCGCGTGTCGTGTCCTCGGTGACGAACATCACCGGCAGCCCTTCGCCGACCGCGAATGCAATCGCCTCCTCGGTCAGCTTCAGCAACTGATCGAGCGACCAGCCTTCCGCGTATTGCCGCAGCGGGCTCGACCCGATGAACGCGCAGGCTTCGATCGGGATCCCGACGCGCTGTGACACCTCGGCGATCGGCCTGATGTCGGCGATCACGGTTCGCGCGGCGCAGTTCGCCTTCACGTTCAGGCGCTGATTGGCGATCTCGCGCGCGAGCCGCTCGACGTCCTTGACGACGTGAGGGCCGGCGCCCGGCAGGCCGATGTCAGCGGTGTCGATCCTCAGTTTGTCGATGAGATGCAGGATCTCGAGCTTCTGCTCGATCGTCGGGCACCGGACCGAGGGCGACTGCAGCCCGTCACGCAGCGTCTCGTCATCGAGCAGGACTTCCCGCGGGCGAGCCGCAGACGTGCCGTTCCAATCGTAGATGAGACCTGGTTCCATGGTCAGGCGTTACCGTCGGTGCGGCGCGGCCGCATGCATTTGATGGTCACGAGGCCGGCGAGGACCACCAGCGACGCCCAGAACGTCGAGGTGAGGACGGCGTCGGTGATGTACGGATCGACGACGGCGCTGACTGAGACGCGAGGCGCGCGGCCGGCGTCATGAAGCGCGCTGCGGAACAGGTACTCGCGAAGCCCCTGCCCCACGATCATGTCGTAGACGCCGTTCCACAGCGCGACCCCGAGGACGAGCCAGCCAGCGACCGCGATCGATTCCCGGCGCGGCAAGCGCTCCACGTCACCCTCGATACCGGAGCACCATCGCCGTGATGTCGTCGCTCTGCGCCGCCCCCGTCGCGAACTGGCGTACGTCGGCAAACAGCGATTCGAGCATCTGCTGCGGCAGCTGCGTCGCGTTCTGCTGGACGCAGGTGACGATGCGCGCGTCGCCGTATTCGTCCCCTTCGGCGGAGAGGGCTTCCGACACGCCGTCGCTGAAGACGATCAGCCAGTCGCCAGGCGAGAGGGTCACCGTCTCTTCGTCGTAGGGAGCGCCTTCGAAGAGACCGACGATTGGACCGCCGCACTCGAGACGGCGGACGTTGTCCCCGGTCGCACTGATGATCAGCGGCGGATTGTGACCGGCATTGCAATAGGTTAAGCGGCCGTTGGCCTCGAGCGCGCCGTACATCAGCGTGACGAACCGCGATTCGATGCCGCGGCGGTAGAGTGCGAGGTTGACGCGGCTGATCGTCGTCGAGGGGGGCTCGCTTCGCGCGGCCTGCGCGGCGAACATCCCCTGCATCATCGCGCTGAGCAGCGCCGCGGGCGGTCCCTTGCCGGCGACGTCGCCGAGGACGAATCCGACCGCGCCATCCGGAAGATCGACGTAGTCGTAGAAGTCGCCGCCGATCGAGCGGCATGGGAGCGAAGCCGCCGCCGCGGTGAAGTACGAGGCGTCGCGCGCCATCTTCGGCAGCAGCGCCTGCTGGATCTCGGCGGCGATGCGCATCTCCTGCTCGAGCCGCGCCTTCTCCATCGTTTCGCGGTAGAGGCGAGCGTTTTCAATCGCCACCGCCGCTTCGGTGGCGAACGTCTCCAGCGCCGTCTTCGTGGAGCTGGAAAGAAGGATGCCCTTCTCCCGGCTGTCGAGATACAGGACGCCGATCCGGCGCTCTTCCTCCGCCGCGTCCGCGCGATCGAGGTAGCGAACGAGCTTCAGCGGCACGCAGAGGACGTTGCGGATCCCGAGCGCGACGGTGCCCATGTGGACGTCCTTCAGCTCGCCGTCCAGCAGGTCCGCGACGAGGCGGGGCTCGCCGGTGCGGAACACCTCCTCCGGGATCTTGCGGCTGGTCGCGAAGCTGCCGCCCGACAGGGTCGTGCGTCCGCGCCCGCGCCCCATCTTGAACTCGAGCTGCTCGCTGGCCCCCTCCAGCATGATGAAGCCGCGCTCGGCGCCACTGACTTCGATGGCCGAATTCAGCACCAGCGCGAGCACGTCGTCGAGCACGCGGCCCGATCCGAGCGCGCGAAGACCTTCGAGGAGCGCCGTGATCTGCCGCAGATCGCCGATGGCCGTGGTCGTGGACTTCTCGATTGCGGCCGGCGGCGCCGTGCTGTCGATGAGGAACAGCATTTCCGCGCCACCGGTGCGCCCCAGCCGGATCCGGTCGCCGTGTGCGAGCTGGCGTTCGGCGGTGATCTGCTCACCGTTGACGAACGTCCCGTACCGCGAGTCCCGATCCTTGATGACGTACTTCTTGTCGGCGTTGACGATCTGCGCGTGATCGCGCGAGACCTCGCTCCCGGCCAGGCGCAGGTCGTTCGTCTCACGGCGGCCGATGGCGAAATCCGGCTTGGTAATCGGAACGACCCGGCGGCCGAGCGCGTCGGTTACTTCCAGACGGACCTCGCCCATCAGCGTCGCCTCACAACTCGAAGAAGGAGCAGCACCACCGCGGCGCCCACGAGGACGGCCGCGATCGTCTGCAGACGATCAGGATTGACCGCCGTGCGCGACGCCTGCCCCATGTAGAGGGCCAGCAGCAGCATCACGGCAATGGCAATCAAGGACAGCAGCGGACTGCGCCGGCGCGTAACCCGGGCAGGCTGCCGCACCGGGTCGGTCGTCCCGGCGCCGCAGCGGTAGCAGATGATCGCTTTGTCGGCGATCTCTGTTCCGCAGTGCTTGCAGACCATTCGCCAAATGATATGTCAGATGGCGTGACCCTGAGGGGATTCAGGCGCGCTTCGGCCGCAGCACGGGGCGCAGGAGACCCATGACGACGAGGACGAGGCCGAACGTGCAGACGATCGTTGCACCAGTGGGCAGGTCGAGCGCAAGGGAGAGATACACACCCAGCGCCGACACGATCGTTCCCATGGTCCAACCAATTGCGAGACGCGCGCCGATCGAGTCCCCGTACATCATCGCTGCCACGGCGGGCACGATCAGGTAACAGAACACGAGAAGAACCCCCGCGATGGCGACCGACGACGTCACGACGAGGCCGAAGGACGCGTAGAAGAGAAAGTCCCAGAAGCGCACGTTCAGCCCGGTCGCCTCCGGATGATCGTGCTGCATTGAGATCGCCAGAAACGGCTTTCGGAGGACATAGTGGAACACTCCGACGGCGCCGTAGAGCGCCGCGGTCCTCAGCACTTCCGGCCACGAGACGGCAATGATGTTCCCGACCAGCATGTCCTTGAGGTGCTCGGCCTGGGATGTGGACTGGCTCATCGCGAGGATCGCCGCGGCGGAGGCGACGGCGTACGTGATCCCGATGATGGCTTCCTGGGGGATGCGCGCCTGGCGTCCCCGCACCATCGCGAAGATACCCGCGCCGATGAAGGTGAAGAGCAGGCTCACCCAGTAAACCAGCGCCGAATGCGGATCGCCGTCCGACATCGGCAGCAGGAGTGCGATCGTGCCACCGAGCGCGGCGATCTGCGCCAGGGAGAGATCGACGAAGATGACGCCCCGCTCGACCACGTGCAGACCGAGGTACGAATGAATGCCGGTCAGGATCAGGCTCGCGGCAAACGGCGCCGCGAGGAACTGGAGCACCTGGCCGAGCGAAAGCTCGGTCACCATCTATGGGACGGTCGCCGTCTTGAGAGCCGCGGCCAGCAGATTGACGCTGTAATCGAACAGACGGATGTAGTCCTCGGTGCCCTTCACACCTCCGACCGACGGCGGGAGCACCAGAACTCTCGCGCCGGAGTTCCGGGCGATCGCGTTCGGCGTCTTCAGGTCGAAGTACGGTTCGACGAGAATGATCCGGATGCCCTGCCGCTTCATCTCCTCGGTCAGCGCAAGCTGGTGCGCCGGCGACGGCGGAATCCCCGGCTTGGGTTCCACATAGCCGACAACGTCCAGAGCGAACGCTTCCGCGAAGTTCGACCATGAGCGGTGGTATGTCACGACCTTCGTGCCCTTGTACGGAGCGAGGATCCCTTTCCAGCGACTTTCGGCCGCGGTCAGTCTGCCGTCGAAATCGGCATACCGCTGTGCGAAGTACGCCGCGTCGCCGGGACTCAACTCGCTCAGCTTTCCCTGCACGGCTTTGGCGATCCTCCGGCCGTTGGCAGGATCCAGCCAGTAATGCGGATTCCCTTGTGGATGCACATCTCCCATCGCCCGCGTGATCTGGCCGGTCGGAACGTCCAGGATCCTCACCGTCCGCGACGCGTCGAGATACCCGGGGTTGCCCGGCTGAATTTTCGCGTTGCGGCTCTGCGTGACGAGCGCAGGCAGCCAGGCGCTCTCCAGCTCACGCCCCACGACCACGAGCAGATCCGCACCATGCAGCTTGATCACGAAACTCGGCTTCGCTTCCACCTGATGGGGATCCTGGTACCCGCGCGCGAGCGCCTCGACGGCGACCTTGTCGCCGCCGATCTCGGTCACGAGAGAGGCCAGGTCCTGCGTCGAGGTGATCACCTTCACCGCTGCGCGTGCCTGTGCCGGCACGGCGAGCGCCGCCGCCAGCGCGGCGACGATTGTCAGTTTCTTCATATCGAGCTCCTAGAAGATGTGCGCTCCATGCGCTCCGATCGAGAACAGCAACTGGAACAGCACCTCATTCGATGTCACTCCCTCGGCAAAATTGATGCGACGGTACTGTCCGCGTACCTGGCTGAACTCGCTCGGCCACAACGTGAGCAGCAGCGAGGGGCCCTTGTCCTTCAGCGATGCGTCGTAGGCGCGCTCGGACCAGTCGTACCTCGCGCCAGCGAACCACCGCCTCGAGAATTGATATTCGCCGGAGACATACATGCCAAACGCGGGCACCCTGCCCTCTTCCTGGTCACGCCGGCTCCAGAAGAGCTCGGTCCGGCCCAGAAACCGGCGATACATAGCACGTTGCAAGGGTCGATACCTGAACGTCGCGTCCACGGCGAACAGATTCGTGTGGAAATCCGGCCCGGCGTCGTTGTGACCCCGCGCAAATGACGCACCGATGTCCACATTCGTGGACTCGGACATATCCCGATACCCGCGCAGGCGGCTGACCCAGCTGACGTCGCTGCGCTGGTGCGACTGGAAGACGCCGGAGTTCCCCTGGTACACCTCACCGGTTGCCTCGAGGAAGATCCACGGATTCGCGATCAGCTTCGAGACCGACACACCGGAGTCGGCAAGGCCTTCTTCACCGCCGAGCAGATTGATGCTCGCCAGCGGCCGGTCCACCCACGGCAGCCTATGCGCGTGAAGCGTATTGACCTTGCCGACCTGCTGTTTCAGTTTTCCCACCTTCGCGAGCAGACCCCACGGGAGCGTCGGAAACGTGATGAAGCCTTCCTCGATCTCGACGCCTTCCGGCGAGAACGCCAGGAAGAAATCGGCCCGGGCGTAGGGATCGACAACCGCCTGGAAACTTGCCTCGGCCTCGCTCATCTCAAAGACCGGCGCCGGATTCACGGCGTTGCGTCCCACGGCGCCAAGGAAATTCCCGATCACGGCGATGTCTGGATTGAAGATCTTCGACGTCGCCGTCGGGCCGCCGTAAACTGGCAACGCTCCCTGTGGGCCTCCCGCGCCGGCGGCTCCGGCAGGCACCTCCACCTGACCGGGGGGTGCAGCCGCCGCCGTTGGCGGTGGCACCGCGGCGGGCGGCTGCTCGACCGGTGGTGGCACTCCTGCGCCGCCGATCTGCGTCAACTTCGCCTCCAGCGCAGCGAGTCGGAGACCGTAGGCATCGCGGACCGACTCGAACTCCTTCCGAAGTCGGTCGACTTCGTCGCGAAGCTGCTGCTGCGAATCTGGCTGTGGCGGAGGAGTGGATTGCGAGGGGTGGGGGTTCTGGGGAGTCTGAGCCGCAACGGCCCCCGCCGCTGCGAGCATCAGCATCCCCGCGCACGCCCCGCGCACGTGACGAGCAAACGTCAACGAGTTGTACACGACGACCTCCTGAATCGGCTAGAAACCAACACACGGGCCTCCCGCGTCAACGGAAAACCCGAAGAAACGATGCGTCGGATCTAGTTGAGCGGCGGAGAGCGGCCGGGGGAGGGACGCGTACGAGCGTCGTCGATGTAGTCGGGGGCCGCGCCGAAGGCCGCGCCGGCGTCGTCAAGACCGACGCCCGACAGTGGTACCGCATGCAACGGCGACTCGGCGGAGGATCCGACAACGCACGTCGAGCAGTGCGTTGCGGACTTCAGGTGGCAGGCGATGTCGTGGTGGCCGAGCGGCATGAAGGCCGCTGCCAGGACATAGAGCGTCAGAACCCCCTGCAGCAGGGCTCTCGACGCGCCGAACAGTCGCTGGTCTGACGTCAACATCGTCCCCACCCCATTATAGAGGAAGGCTGGCCAACCGCGGGCCCGTCGTGTCCAGCCCTTGAGGGCTGCGGCCCTTACGCCCTTCAGCCCTCGATGGGTGCGGATCATATACTGCGGACAGATGTTCCCTATCAGCGACGTCATCCCGTCGCGCACGGTTCCTGTCGTCACCATCGGACTGATCGCGCTCAACGCGCTCGCCTTCCTTTACGAAATTCAGCTCGACGACGACCAGCTTCAGCTGCTCGTCCATTACTACGGCGTCGTCCCGGCGACGTTCTCGTGGGCGGACGTCCTCACGAGCATGTTCCTTCACGGCGGATGGCTGCACTTTCTCGGCAACATGCTGTACCTGTGGATCTTCGGCGACAACGTCGAGGATCGCCTGGGGCACGGGCTCTACCTGGTGTTCTACGTGGCGTGCGGCGCGCTGGCAGCAGTCGGGCAGGTCGTCGTCCAGCCGTACTCGCCGATCCCGATGGTGGGCGCCAGCGGCGCCATCGCAGGCGTCATGGGGGCGTATTTCGTCCTCTACCCGCACTCACGCGTGCTCGCGGTCGTGTTCTTCGTCATCTTCCTGGACGTCATCGAGATCCCGGCGATTTTCTTCCTCGGCGTCTGGTTCCTGATGCAGCTGTTCAGCGGCGTCGGATCGGTCGTGGAAGCGGCGGAAGGAGGGGTCGCGTTCATGGCGCACGTCGGCGGCTTCGCCGCCGGCGTGATTGGCGGATTCATCGCGCGGGTGCGGGACCAGTCCCGGCAGGAATACTGGCGGGGAGTCGGGTAGTTACGTCTTTTTTCGGTTCTTGATATCGCGTGTCACCTTCGCGAGCTCGATCATCACGCGTTCGAACTCCTTCGCGTATTGCTCGGCGGGCAGGAAGCTGCGGCGGATTCTGAGCTCCTCGACTTCCGCTTCCAGCAGAGACTTCCGCTGCAGTAGTTTCAGCAACTCTTCGTCGGTCGGCGGGGCGCCGGCGTCCGCGACGTCCAGGTACGTCCGGCTGGCGGATGCGCCGTCCTGGCCCTGATCCGCGACGCCCCGGCCCGTGCCGTCTCCGTTGTCGTCGATCAAGGCGCGCTCGGTCGACAGCTGGCCGCGCTGCTGATAGTGCCTTCGCACGCCCGCGCTCGCGGACGCGAACGCCTCCCAGATCGAGATCCGCTGATTCTTGTCGAGATCCGCCGACGGCTCCTCGAAGGCCTTGACGAAATACTCGGGAAACACCGTGTCGAAGCGCTGTGCCACAGAATCGGTGGCGGTGATGACGACACGCCTCGGGCCGGCCAGACGTTCGATGAAGGGATAGCTCCCGGCCGTCGTGTTGACGACCACTACGCGGCCTGGCAGGGGTTTGAGGAGCGCCGCCCATTCGGCGGACTCGAGATCACGCCCCACGAGATTGAACTTCGCGTCCACGCCGTCGAACGTTCCGTGCCCGATGAGGATGACAATCAAAAGGTCCTCACGCGTCATCCGGTCACGGATGCCCGTCAGCGCCTTGCGCACATTCTCCGCCGTTGCCGCCGCCGCTGGGGATTCGGATTCGGTGAGAACCGTCACGGCTGCCGGATCGAAATTGAGCTTGACTGAGAAGACGCGCGACAGCGTGTCCGTCCATGCGGTGTACTGCGTCGCGTATTCCTGTCCGCCGGTTGCGCCCGACACAATCAGCGCGTATCGCTGCTCGGCGGACGCCCCACGGGGTATGATTTCGGATGACACAACGACCACCAAGAG
>Ga0136617_10003171_pt1 | contig 14698 bp, 10 predicted proteins | sample AntDrymUQ3222106_2_FD_129672 | JGI IMG/M metagenome (GOLD analysis project Ga0136617, IMG submission 129672) | Polar desert sand microbial communities from Dry Valleys, Antarctica - metaG UQ322 (21.06) | ecosystem: Environmental > Terrestrial > Soil > Desert | place: Antarctica: Dry Valley... | reverse complement strand
GCCGTCCCGCGGCCAGCCCGCAACTGATCCTCCGACGTGTTGGCCGCCCAGCTTGCCGAGGCATCGTCGGCGCGCCCGGAACCCGCGCGTTCAGTGGCCCACGTCCGGTATGCCTGAGCCCGGACCGCCGACGAGCTTGGTCGGGTGATCGCGCCATAACGCAGCGCTGCCAATGGCGGGCTGGGAGATGGGGACTTGCGACGGAAGCTCACAGACCCAGGTTCGTCCGTTCTAGGGATAGGGCGGCGCACGCGGCCCGCGTCGCTCGGAGGCACGAGCGTCCTACCTGCACCGCTACACACCAGCGGACAGCCTGCGGCGCCTGGAGCAAATCTACGCCGAGGCGATCGGGTGAACAGGTGGGCACTCGGACTACGCCGCGGGGACTCGAGCCCAACGGCTGTCACCCCTGCCCGGGCGGGTGCAGCCACGTGGCCGCCCGATCGGAATGGCGGCTCTTCTCAACAAGGCGTGGTGATCGCGCCGCGCCGTAGTGCCTGGCCTGGGCCGTGATGCACACCTGGGACCTCACGATCGAGGTGTCTGACGCCATCGATCACCGGAAGTCCCAGGTGCGTTTCACCGGAGCCCATTACCCTTGCACGACTGCAGCCTCTGCACGGGGCCGGCGATGGCTGGAGGGTTCGTGAGCGACGACGCAGTAGAATTGCGCGACCAGGTGGGCGCGCTGCGTCGGCGTTGGCGGACCGTGGCGGTCACGGTCGCCGTCGCGCTCGGGATCGCGCTGCTGGTGTCGTTCTTCCAGACGCCATTGTACGTCGCGTCGACGGAGGTGCAGCTTGGCCCCCCTGATGCGGAGACCTCGTTGACTGCCGAGCAGGTCGCCACTGAGACCAGCGAGGTGACGTCGTCGGACTCGCTGGTGCAGGTGATCGACGACCTGGGCCTCCAGGAGTCGGACGACGAGCTTCGCGAGTCGGTGACGGTCGAGCCTGACGACTCCGGCGCGGCTGTGCTCACCATCTCCGCCAGCCGCACCGACAGCGACGAAGCGGCGGCTATTGCGAACGAGGTGGCCGAGACCTACCTCGAGATGTCCGAGTCGCGCGACCTCGAACGCGCGGTGGTGATTGACGAACAGATCGACCAGGCCAACATTCGGATAGCTAAAATCCGGGGCCAGATCACCAACAGCGCGGCGACGGGCCTGCAGTTGACCCGGCTACGATCCGAGCTCGAGCAGAAGCAGTCGGAGCGCGAGTTCCTAGCAGATGCTCGAGCCAACATCGCGATCAGCGACGCTGGCGGCATGGTTTTGGATCCCGCCGATCCGCCGAGCTCACCGTCGTCGCCGAAGCCGCTGCGCACTGCCGGGCTGGCCGCCGTGATCGGTCTCCTGCTCGGTGTTGGGTTCGCCTACCTCCGCGACTATTTCGACGACGTCGTACGCGACGAGCGTGGCCTGCGGTCGAGCGTCCCCGGACTCCCGGTGCTCGGCCGGATCCCGCACTGGCGGCGTTCCACTACCCAGCCCGCAACGCTGCGGGCACCCAACGACCGCTCGACTGAGGCCTACCGCACCATGGGGGTAAACGTCCGAACGCTGCTCGACGGGTGGCAGACGGATCGTCCGGCCGGCAAGGGGCGGGACGACGGCGGACGGGTGCTCCTGGTCACCTCCGCCACCCAGGCCGAGGGCAAGACCTCGACAGCCGTCAACCTTGCGGTCGTTGCGTCCCAAGCCGGGTTGCGAGTCGTACTGGTCGACGCGCACATCCGCAGTCCGGCCGTCGGCGAGGTGCTCAAGCTGAACGGGGAGCCGGGGCTGACCGACTTGCTCGCCGACAGCGCGACGGTCCGGCAGAGCCTGGTCGGCGTCGGACTGGAGAAGCTGCTCGTCCTGCCCAGCGGCAACGGCACCTCGCCGACCGCACCAGAACTGCTCGCCATGCCGCAGCGCGCACGGCTGATGGAGCACCTGTCGACCGAGGCCGACCTCGTCGTGATCGACTCCGCGGCCGTGCTCGGGGTGGCCGATGCGCTCGAGGTGGCCAAGGACGCCGACCTCACGGTGCTGGCGGTACGCGTGGGGGTCTCCCGCGGCCGTCAGATGACGGCCGCGCTGCAACGGCTAGAGCAGGTGGGGGCGAAGGTGGCCGGCATCGTGGTCACTGACGTGAGCCGGCACGGCGCCTGACTCAGGGGCTGTGAGGGCCGCACCATCGGCTGGCCGTCGGGTGTGGTCCGCGGGATCGGTGCGAAGAAGGCAGGCACCTCCTCGCTGATGAACTGGCTGCTGCTGCATCCGACGGTCGCACTTTCCCACCCGCGGCGCGAGGCACGACTCTGCCGCTCGGGCGGTACAACGCGCCCCGCCCGCCACCGATGGCATCCGACACCAGGCGCCACCTCGCCGACTATTGCCGGCCGCACAACGCGGAGCCTTAAGACCTACTCGGTCGTGATCTCGGCTGGGAGCAGAGCTATGCGCGCGCTTAGCATCGGCGTCCGGACAAGGATCCTCCGACCCGTGGCCGCGGGGCAACTCAGCGGCCGGGGGGATCCGCTCGGCATCCACGCAGAGCCAACACGCCACCATGGCGACCACGTTGCGGCTCGAGTCCAGTCGGGCGATTGAGCCATTCGGCTGAGCCCGGCCGGGGTGTTCAGCCGTCCCAGGTGACTGTTGTGTCACTCCAAGGACGAGGACACCTCCCGTGGTGGTCGGCGTCACGAACGATTCGGCACTGCTGTCGACACCGGCGGTGTCCGAGCGGCACCTGCTGAACCGCTTCAGCTTCGGTTGCACCCAGGATCTCGCTGCTGAGGCCGCCGCCGCCGGCGGGGCCCACGCGTGGTTCGAAGCGCAGCTGATGCCCGCCTCGGTCCCGGACCCGTTCGGGGACGCCATGCAGGACTGGTGGCCACACCTGTCCATGACCCCCGGCCAGCTGCAGGCAGCTGATGACGCCGGCACGCTCGACAGCGGGGAGGTGCCGCAGGACCTCATCCGCTGGTCGTTGATGCGACGCGCGTACAGCAAGCGACAGTTATTTGAAACCATGGTTTCGTTCTGGCTCGACCACCTGCGCGTCACCGTGAGCACCTTCGGCACGTGGGCGGTTCGGATCGAGCATGACACGGCCGTGCGCAAGCGCGCGCTCGGCCGCTTCGACGACATGTTGCCCGAGGTGGTGCTCGGCAGGGCGATGGGCTGCTACCTGGACAACTTCAAATCGACCGCGCGCCGGCTGAACGAGAACCTCGGGCGCGAGCTGCTGGAGCTGCACACCGTGGGCCGGGAGGCGGGCTACACCGAGAGCGACGTGCTCGACGCCGCGCGCGTGCTCACCGGCTACCGCGTCGACCTGGCCGGCACCTGGGACCTGGTACGCGCCGAGCGACCACTGGGTCGGCCCGGTGCGCGTGCTCGGCTTCAGCCACCCCAACTCGGCGCCCGACGGCCGGCCCGTGGCGGAGGCGCTGCTGCGCTACCTGGCCCACCACCCGGCAACCGCCCGGCGGATCGCGCTCAAGCTGTGCCGCCGGTTCGTTTCCGACGTGCCCGGCGATGCCATCGTCGACGCCGTCGCCCGGGCCTACCTTGATTCCGGCACCGACATCCCCACCACGCTGCGGGCACTCGTCAACCACCCCGACTTCGAGACCGCTGTCGACGTCAAGACCCGCACGCCGGCCGAGGACTGCATCGCGACCTGGCGGGTGCTGGGCATGCGGCCGAGCATGCCGACGAGGCCGACCGACTTCGCCAACCACTGCGTCTACCAGACCGTGGTCGCCGGGCAGCGTCCCTTTGCCTGGCCGCACCCCGACGGCCCACCGGATGTCGGCGATGCCTGGTCCTCGGTGAGCCGGATGCTCGGCTCGTGGAGCCTACACTACCGCACGGCCGGCCGCTGGCAACCCGACACGGGCGTCACGTTCCGCACGCCGGAGTCGTGGCTCCCGCCACTGCCCGCCACGGTCGCTGAGGTGATCGACCACGTCAGCGGGCAGTTTCTGTGCCCCCCCGCGGACTCCAGGTTGACCTCAGTGGTCGCGGGCAGGATCGACCTGCCGGCCAGCACGCAGCTGCGCACGTTCGACGACCTGCGCTCCTGGCGGCTGGCGCGGCTGCTGGCCGCCGTCCTGGACACCCCCGAGCACATGAGCCGCTGAGGAGCCGCACCATGACCAACCCGACTGCCGCCGATGCCTGCGGCTGCTCCGACTACCGCGTCTCGCGCCGCGCCCTGCTGCGTGGCGCGGCCGCCTTCACCGGGGCGGCGGTGACCACCAGCCTAATGGGTGATGTCTTCACGCAAACCGCGTTCGGCAACGTGGCCGGTGGCAATGTGCTCGTCGTCGTGAGCCTCCGCGGCGGGGCGGACGCGCTGTCGCTAGTGGTGCCGCACGGCGACCAGGCATACGCTGCGGCCCGCCCGCACATCGGCATCCCGACTGGAACCCTCCTGGCCAAGGACTCGATGTTCGGCCTGCACCCGGCGTTGGCTCCGCTGGCGCCGATGTGGGACGCCGGAACCTTCGGTGCTGTGCACGCGGTGGGCATGCCGCAGCCGAACCGTAGCCACTTCGCCGCCATGGAAGAGGTCGAGGACGCCGACCCGGGAAGCGCTGAGCGCCGCGGTTGGATCAACCGCATGGTCGGGCTCATGGGTGACCCAGACCCGGTCCGCGGCATGCAGCTAGGCGACGGCGTGGTGCCGACGGCGCTTTACGGCGAGCAGCCCACGGTGGCCCTGACGAACTACTCTAGCCTCAAGCTGCCCGGCGCGACCGGGTCCTGGGCGGCGCCCACCCGGCAGTCGCTGACCTCGGCGTGGACAGGCGTGGACACGGGCACTCGGCCGCGGTGCCCTGTCGGCACTCGAGGTCACGCAGCGGCTGACGAGCCTGTCGGGACGGCGGCCACCCGCAAACGGCGCGCGGTATCCCTCGACCGCACTGGGCAAGGCGGTCGGTGAGACCGCACGGACCGTGCGTGCCGATGTCGGCGCTCGGGTGATCGCTGTGGACTGCGGTGCGTGGGATCACCACACCGGCTTCGGTTCCACCGAGTCCGGTGAGTTTCGCGCCAACGCCGACGACCTGGCCAAGTCGCTCGCTGGCTTCTTCACCGATCTGGGCACAGACGCCAACCGGGTCACCGTGCTGACCATCAGCGAGTTCGGCCGCCGGGTTCGCGAGAACGGCAGCAACGGACTCGACCACGGCTACGGCAACTGCATGCTCGCGCTGGGCGCCGGCGTCCGTGGTGGCCGCTACCTGGCCCGGTGGCCGGGGCTGGCCGACGGCAACCTGGTGCAAGGCGACCTGGCCGTTACGACCGACTACCGCAGCGTGCTGTGGGAGGCGATTGTGGCCCGCTTCCCCGAGGCCAGCGTGCCGCAGGTGTTCCCCGGCTTCACGGGCACACCCGTCGGAATGTTCCGACCACGTGGCGGGCCCACGGGCGCCGTGCCCACGTGATCCGGCGTCGACTCTGTCGCGTTCGTGTCTGACCCGTTCTCCCGCCGGATCGCGGGCTGGCGAGCGTCGACGTCGCTGCGCGCCGAGCTGGCCATCGACGCGCTCGAGCAGCGCTGTGGCAGCGCGACCGCGACGGCCACTCGGGCACCGAGCTGGCGCACCGCTCCGCCGCCTGTTTTAGGTTCCACCGGCGCACGTCGGCGGCCGCCTCATCAGCCTCCCGGCCATTGCCCGGAGTCGATCTCGGCGGGCGCACCCATGTGCGCATCGCCTCATTCGTCCCGATCCCGGGCTTGGTCGCGACCGAGTGCATCGTCTCCACTCCGAGCCGTGATCGTCCCGCGACTCGATCACCAACCACACCGTTCGCTCTCGCAGCCCCGCGGGTACTGCCCATGTCGCCCTGCCATCACCCCGTCCCTCCTCAAGAGGTGGAGCTCCGGACATCCAGGGAGGTTCAAGCCTCCAGACGTCCCGGGAGGTTCAGTCGATGCACAGTCAAGAGGGTGACACGCACGCAGCCTGTTGCTCACCGGGCCGCCACCGAAGTTGCACGAACCTCGGACATCCTCAAATCATCTCGATTACAGTTGCAGAGCGGTACAGAGTCCAGCGATCGCAACAAGGAGATGCATGGTCACGGTGTCGGTCGCGCCTACCGGAATAGTCGCCTCTATTGTGGCCGCGCTAGATTCGCCTGCAGTCTTAATAGCCCTGGTAGGAGTCAGCGCCTCCTTCGCAGCTGCGTCATTCATCGCGACCTCCCCCAAATCCCGCCCTTACGGAATCATAGCCATCGCCGGCTTGGCTACCACGCTTCCCGCAACATCTGGACTATTCGCGGTGGGGCCTCTGCGGCTATCTGAAGTCGCTCCAACTCTCATCCTATTGGTGACCTTCATCCCGGGGGTCACGCATCGATCGTCGACCGTAGGTATTCATCGCCGCTACTGGACTTCATACATTGTAGTTGTCATGACTTGCGGTGGTGTTGTGGCCGCGCTAGCGAGTCCCAATGAGATCGTTCAAGTGTTCGCGAAGCTAACAATCACCGCACTTCCACTTACTCTCGCCGTGAGCCGCCTGCTACCAAGCCGCCGCGAGATTTGCTGGCTTGTCTCGGGTTTGGTGCTTGGGATTACAGCTTCAACGATCTTCGGGGTGGGTGGATTAGTGGGCGACCAGGGACGTGCTATCGGCCTCACCAATCATTCGAATCAGTATGCAGTCCATGCGGTAATCTCAATGCCGCTTCTTTGGCTGTTGTGTAGAGAGCATCGGCTTGGTTTGCGGTGGATGCTCATCCCGGCCACGCTGCAATTATGGGGCCTCCTCTTGTCCGGTTCGAGGTCCGGCTTGCTGGCATTCATCGCCGTATTGGTTCTATGGCTCTGGCGTCGAACTGGCCTGTTGAGTTTGACAGTAGGATTGCTCTTCGGTCTTGTCACTGCAGTCGCCATTTCGTTGAGCCCACCGGTAACGATCGGTACACCTCTCATCGAGAGGCTGCTCAACCCAGAAGAGACAGAGAATTCCAATGATGCGAGAGTACAGCGCATCCAAGAAGGTGTGGCCAACGTCATCGAGCAGCCCATCTTCGGAACTGGGATACCGCTGCAAACCCTACCCCACAACGTCGTCCTCCTTGTCTGGACCGGGATGGGTCTGCTCGGGTTGTTCGCCTTCTTAGTCCTTGTGTGGCGCGCCGCGGGGCCTGCGCTACTTCTTAAGACGCCTTCGCTGCAGTGGGCACTATCCCTCTCGGTGTTGGCCTTTCTGGTGTCCGTGTTCTTTAACAACACCCCAGGGTCACCCGTGGCATGGTTCGTGATCGGACTGCTCCACGTGGCACAGCTCCATACCGGAGAGCCTGAAGCCCGCACACTAAACGGTGGCCGTGCCAAGCGAGGTTCACCGGTCTCGTAGAACTTGAGCCTGGTTGCCGGCGTGATCACACGTGGCAGGCGTCCAGCACCCCGGGTCGCCTTCGGCAACTGCGCTCTGAGCGCGGTGGCGTAGCCGCAACGGGTCCAACGCGGCCAGCGCGATCCGGTCACGCCAGCCCCGCGCGAGACCGGCGATCCAGGTCGCGTACACGGTGCCGGTGGGACCGGGCCGACATCGAGCAGCCGCGCCGCTCGACCTGACTGGACCGGGGTGGGGTCGACCGCCGGTGACATCAGCGGGAGGGGCGTGTGCACGTGCACCACGTCCGGCCGGAAGGCGCGAAGGGTGTCCTGGACCACCGAGCGCAACTCGACGTACCAGACCGATTATATGCCGGCGCGTACCGCGTTGAACCCGAGGTGGTCAGCGGGCGCCAGGGTGTACTCCCGCACCTTGTGCCCGTTGCCGCGGAGCAACCCGCCCTCGTGCGCGAGGACGTCCATCGCCCCACCCAGGCTGTGATGGTGGCTGTGTAGCTGCAGGATCCTCATCGGCCCCATCCCGGTCGCGAACGGGACCAGTATGCGCGTCTGGCCGCTACCTCAGGGCTGTGGCAGCGGCATGAAGGCCAGACCGTGGCGCTTCTCGCCGTTGATCTTGCGGCTGTCCGACACGATCCACAGGCCGTTGTCCGTTGCCAGGAAGTCCTTGCCGCCCAGCCGAGCCGGCTTGTGCGGATCCCAGGGCAACGCCATCCCGGTGCTGGGGTCGATGGCGCCGACACCCTTGCGAGGGGCGCATACGTCGAGGTCGTCGGGAGGACACTGGCTGGCATGTCCGTTGCGGTTGTTCAACCAGGTGAAGTGCCCCTGCGCGTACACGGCGGCACCCGTGGCGGCCACCGACCAGACACTGTCTCCGCCGGTGTAGTTGATCCACTCCGGGGTGCTGTCATCGGCCAATTCGAAGTAGCCGACACCGTCGCAAACCGTCCTATCCGTGTCGCCGGCGGCAACAATCTGGCCGGTCGCCGCCACCGCGAAGTGGGAGCCGGTTGGTGAATAGTCCACGCCCTGCAGGTTGGCCACCCGTCGCGGGTGGGTGGTCGCACAGTCCTCGCCGAACGGCTCGTAGTACCATGCGTCGAGCGTCGCCCGGTTGGCGCCGAGGTTGGCAACGAAGAGTTTGCCGCGCGGCTGCCCGGCCACCGTCCGGAAGTTGCCCGTGGCAACCAATTGGTTGTTGTCGGGGTTGACATCGAAATCGAAGATGGTCACCCCGCCGCGCGCGCCGGGCACGGGGTCGGAAATTCCGAGGTTGATGTAGCGGGTGTTCTCCCCGGTGGCCGGGTCGAGGGGCCACCAACTTCCTACCGCTCGTGCCAGCGACGATCAGTCGTCCGGTTACCAGTTGGATCTCCTCGATCCTGCCTCCGTCGAAGCCGGCGTCGAATACCGGGTCGACGCTGCCAGTCACGGGGTCGAGCTTGGTCAGCGCCGGGCGGAACGTCCCGTTCACGGTGCTGAACTCGCCGCCGATGTAGATCGTGGTCGGGGTCGCCTCGACCGCCCAGACGTTGCCGTCGACCACGGGGGCGAACGTCGGGCTCACCGCGAACGTCTCGACGTCGAGGGCCATCAGGTTACTCCGGTCGAGCTGCTGGCCCCCGTTGGCGGTCGAGTTGGCCACCCGCTCGAACAACCCGCCGGCATAGATGGTGCCGCCCTTCTGGTCGATCGCGTCCACATGGATCGCGGGACCATCGGGCACCGTTTGCACCAGGACCGGTGTGTTGTTGGCCGGGTTGTCGCTGACCACATCCGGGTGCTGGATGGAGGCGCCAACCGCGGCGGGCACGGCGACGGCGAGCAGGCCACCGCGACGGCAGCCAACAGACGGGTAGAGCGTGTCATTGAGTGAATCCCCTCGAACTGCCCCGATCCCGCGGGGCGGGAACGGCCAAGCAAACCGGATTCCAGCCCCGTGAGGACTCGGTGACGTCACAGTTCAACTACTCTCCACCTGATCTCGGCCTGATCTCACGCTGTGCCGTCGGAACGCTCCGCAACGTGGTCACAAGCGACCCACCAGTCACACCGAGGACCGCGCTGGCCGGAACGGGCGGGGTCTCCAAGTGTCCCGACTACCGTGATGCTCCCCAGTCGCAGTCCCGGTCGAGCTCACCGTCCAGCACCAGCGCGAAGGAGGATGCGTGCAAGCGAGGTCTCGCCGCGCATTCCTCGGCCTCGGAGTGGGAGGCATCGCCGCGGCCGGTGTCGGGTATGCGGTGGGCTGGCCAGGCTCCCCGGAGCCGGGTGCGGCCGACGGCCGTGCACTACCGCCGGTGCCGGTCGGGCCGGTCGCCCCGGTGGGCATGGCCGACGACCTGTGCGAGGCGTACGCCGTCAACACCAAGTTGTTCTACAACACACAGGTCTACGGCCACACCGATGCCGTGGTCGAGCTGCTCACCGAGCTCGGCGTCCGCACGGTCCGGGAACGGATCACGACGGGCTCGTCCCTGGGGGCACTCAACCAGCGGTACGCGATGCCGCGGCTGGCCGAGCGTGGCATCAGCTGGCACGCCACGGTCGGCGAGCTCGACGACTGGTCGCGGGCGCAGGCGACGACCGCGGAGGTGCTGCGGCTCCTCACCGACTATTACGCCCCCCTCGTCGACGGTGACCTGTCCGTGCTGCTGCACTCCCTGGGCGGCTGCAACGAGATCGACGGTCCGGTCGTCGACGGGCGGGTCGACCCCAAGTGGGCCGATCACGCCCGGCTGATGCAGACCCAGCTGTGGCGGCATGCGAAGGCCAACCCGCTCACCGAGACTATCCCAGTGGTAGGCCCCTCCACCCGCACCGACGTCACCGTCGAGCGGGCGGGCCGGCTGGGCGACCTGTCCGCGGTCAGCGACTGGGGCAACGCGCACCTGTACAACCGCGGCGGCAGCCCCACCCGCCTCATAGACGAGCAGCTGGCCATCCTCGAGCGGTGCTTTCCCGACGCCCCACGCTGGTTCTTCACCGAAACCGGCTACAACAACGCGCCGGAGGACGACGCCGGCCGCACGGTCAGCGAGGAAGCCGCGGCGACCTACGCCGTTCGAGGCATCTGCGACTACTACCTTCGCGACAGCATCTACGGGCGCTTCGAGTTGCTCGACGACCCGGACCCGATCGACTACACCAGCCAGGAGTCCATTAACGCGACGGTGGTCCACCATGCGCACTTCGGGCTGGTGGCCATGACGAGGACTCGGTCGCCGCCGCCACCCCGGAGACCTGGCGGCGGAAGCCGGAGTTTGTCGCGACCCGGCAGTTCCTTGCGCTCATGTCCGACCCTGGTCCGGCCTTCCGACCCGACCCGGCGGGCCCGTCCATCGACGCCGACGACGGCAGCGACATGCAGCACGCCGTCGTGCAGAAGCGGGACGGGCGGCACTACCTGCTGCTGTGGCGGGACGTGGACGTCGCGACCACCTATCCCGAGGCGGAGCCCATCTCGGTGCGCCCCGCGGCAGTGGCCGTTGGCATGAACCCGGAGCGACCGGTGGCGGTCCACTCACCCCGGCATTCCGCCACCCAGATCGCCCAGCAGCCCCGTCGCGACAGCATCTCGATCGACCTGCTCGGCGACTTGGTCGTCCTGGAGATCGGCTGACCAGCAGCGCCGAGCCGCACTACGATCGGCTCCCGTGACCGCCACCACGCTCGGCCCTGACTTGGTCATTGCCGAGGCGGCGCGAAGTGGGACCTCGTCCCTGGCCGCGTGGTGTGCTGTTGCTTTTGCGGGGACGGCTAATGTTCTCGTCGGCGATGACTGCCTCTGCTGAAAAATCCGTACGCCCGTGGGTCGTTCAGCCGCGCAGGCGGAGGCCGCGGGGGGTGGCGTGGAAGCCGGCGCGTTCCAGCGCTGCGCCGAGCGCGGTGCCGACCACCCGTTCCCCGTCCGCCCGTTCGACCGTGAGCCGGCCGAGTGAGCCGTCGCGTACGGCCAACGCCAGCGCGTCCACCGCCGGCCCGACCACCGACTCATCCTCGCTGAAGGTCAGCAGCGTGCGCCCGCCGCGCTCGACGTAGAGCACCAGCTCGCCCGCGACCAGCACGACCAGCGCGCCGGCCTTTCGCCCGGGCCGGTGCCCGGTGCCACCGGCCGCCGGCTCGCCGGTCCGGTCCGGCCAGGGAAGTGCAGCGCCGTACGGGTTCGCCGGGTCAGTCGCTGCGAGGGCGAGCGTGCGGGGCGGGCCGTCCACGCCGCCGCCACCGGTGTCAGCCTCCGCGCGCAGCCGGTCGACCGCGCCAGCAGTGCCGAACTGCGCCGCGCCCAGGCCCGCGACGAAGTAGCCGCGCCGGCAGCGGCCGGAGTCCTCGAAGGCGGTCAGCACCCGGTAGACCCCGCCGAACCCGTTCGGCACCCGCTCGGCCACAACCGCGCCCCGGGTGACCAGGCCGTGCCGGTCCAGCAGCAGCTCGGCCGCCGCGGTCGCCCGCCGGGTGGGGTCGTCGTCGCGGGCGGGCAGCAGCGACCAGCGGCCGGCCGCTGTCGCCGGTCCGGTCCGGGTCGGGAGCACCGGCCGTCGTCCGCGGGCGTACCGGCTCCGTGGCGTGGCCGGTCGCGGGCGGTGCGCGCCCCGGCCGGCGCCGAGCAGCGCGCGTAAGGGCGCCAATGTGTCGCCCGCGACGTGACCGGCCCAGACCAGGTCCCACAACGCGGTGTGCAGCGCCTTGTCGTCGGTGGACCCGATGGCGTCGCTCAGCTGCCGGAAGAAGAAGCCGCCACCACCTGCGAGCACGTCCGCCACCCGCGCGGCGAGGTCGCCCAGGTCGGCCAGCGGTGCGGGATCGGTCAGCGTCAGCGGTGCGGAGTCGGCAAGGTGCAGGCCGACCCAGCCGTCGGAGCCGGGCAGGCTCCCGCCGCCTGCCCAGAGCACCTCGCCGGCCGCGGTGAGCTCGTCGAGCATCGCCGGCTGGTAGTCGACCACCCGGGCGCCGAGCACTAGCGGCTCGAGGGCCGAGGCCGGGACCGCGCAGCCGGCGAGCTGCTCGACCGCGGTGAGCACACCGCCCACACCCCGAAGCCGACCGCCCACGTGTTGCCAGGCCGGCAGGAACCGACCGAGGCTCGCCGGCTCGACCGGCTCGACCTCGGCCCGCAGCGCGGCGAGCGAGCGACGCCGCAGCCGCCGCAGCACCTCGACGCCGCACCACTCGCTGCCGCGTCCACCCGGCCGGAACTCGCCCTCGACCACCCGCCCCGCCGCGCCGAGCCGGCGCAGCGTGTCCAGGACGACCGCAGGCCCGAGCCGCCAACGGTTCGCCACCTCGTCGACCGTGAACGGCCCATGGCAGCGGGCGTAGCGGCCGACCAGGTCCCCGAGGGGGTCCTCGACCGGTTCGGCGAACACCCCGGGGATCCCCTGCAGCACCGGCACCCCGAGTGCGTCCCGGAGCCGGCCGACGTCCTCGACCACCGCCCAGCACGGCTCGCCGCCGACGACCACGTCGACCACCCGACGCTCGGCGAGCAACGCCGCAATCCAGTCGTCGACCGGTGCGTCCGGCGCCGTACGGTCTGCCAGCTCGTCGTGGTGCAGCGGACCAGTCAGCCGGAGCAGGTCGGCCAGCGCCTCGGAGCTGGCGGCCCGTCGGTCCGGTGCAAGCCGTTGCAGCTCGGCCTCTAGCTCGGCAACGACGGTCTCGTCGAGCAGCTCGCGCAGCTCGGCCCGCCCGAGCAGCTCAGCGAGCAGCGCCGAATCGAGCGACAGCGCCGCGGCCCGGCGTTCTGCCAGCGGGCTGTCGCCCTCGTAGAGGAACGCCGCGACGTAGCCGAACATCAGCGAGCGGGCGAACGGCGACGGGACGTGCGTGTCCACCTCGGTGACCCGCACCCGGCGGGCGGCGACGTCGCGCAGCAGCCCGACCAGCGCCGGCACGTCGTAGACGTCCTGCAGCACCTCGCGCACGGTCTCCAGCACGATCGGGAAGCTTGGGTAGCGGCGCGCCACCTCGAGCAGCTGTGCCGACCGCTGCCGCTGCTGCCAGAGCGGGCTGCGCCGCCCCGGGTCGCGACGCGGCAGCAGCAGCGCGCGGGCGGCGCACTCGCGGAACCGGGACGCGAACAGCGCCGACCCGCCGACCTGCTCGGTTACCACGTCGTCGACGTCGTCGGGGTCGAGCAGGAACAGGTCGGCGCCGGGCGGCTCGGCGTCGGTCTCGGGGACACGGACGACAATCCCGTCGTCGCTGGACATCGCCTGGCCGTCGACACCGAGCCGCTCTCGCAGCCGGGCGTCGACCGCCAGCGCCCATGGCTCGTGCACCTGGCGCCCGTACGGGGAGTGCAGCACCACCCGCCAGTCGCCGAGCTCGTCGCGGAACCGCTCGACCACCAGCATCCGGTCGTTCGGGACGTGGCCGGTGGCCTCGCGCTGCTCGGTGAGGAAGCCGACCAGGTTGTCGGCCGCCCACGGGTCGAGGCCGGCCTCGCGGCATCGCGCCGTCGCCCGCTCCTGCGCGATGGACGAGATCTCGCGTACGAACGCGCCGACCGCTGCGCCCAGCTCGGGCCCCCGGCCGGGTGCGTCGCCCTTCCAGAACGGCAGCCGGCCCGGCTGGCCTGGCGCGGGGGAGACCAGCACCCGGTCGTGGGTGATGTCCTCGATCCGCCAGCTGGTCGCGCCGAGCGCGAACACGTCGCCGACCCGCGACTCGTACACCATCTCTTCGTCGAGCTCGCCGACCCGCCGCGCGGTGCCCTCGGCGCCGACGAGGAACACGCCGAACAGGCCGCGGTCGGGGATCGTGCCGCCCGAGGTGACCGCCAGCCGCTGCGCGCCGGGGCGACCGGTGACCCGGCCGGCGACCCGGTCCCACACGATGCGCGGGCGCAGCTCGGCGAACTCCTCCGAGGGGTACCGGCCGGCGAGCAGGTCGAGGGTGGCGTCGTACGCGGAGCGCGGCAGCGTCGCGAACGGCGCGGCCCGGCGGACCAGCTCGTACGCCTCGTCGACGTCGACCTCGTCCACTGCGGCCATCGCGACCACTTGCTGCGCGAGCACATCCAGCGGGTTCTGCGGCAGGTGCAGCGCCTCGATCGCACCGGAGTGCATCCGCTCGACGGTGACCGCCGCCTGCACCAGGTCGGCTCGGTGCTTGGGAAACAGCACGCCGCGTGACACCTCGCCGACCTGGTGGCCGGCGCGGCCGACCCGCTGCAGACCGCTGGCCACCGACGGCGGCGCCTCGACCTGCACCACGAGGTCGACCGCACCCATGTCGATCCCAAGCTCGAGGCTGCTGGTCGCCACCACGCACGGCAGCCGGCCGGACTTGAGCTCGTCCTCGATCTGCGCGCG
>Ga0136617_10003170_pt1 | contig 14700 bp, 15 predicted proteins | sample AntDrymUQ3222106_2_FD_129672 | JGI IMG/M metagenome (GOLD analysis project Ga0136617, IMG submission 129672) | Polar desert sand microbial communities from Dry Valleys, Antarctica - metaG UQ322 (21.06) | ecosystem: Environmental > Terrestrial > Soil > Desert | place: Antarctica: Dry Valley... | reverse complement strand
TGTCCTGCAAGCGCTGTGATTTCCCAGCCCGCTCCACCCGCGGCTCCACCATCGACCGCTCCACCGTCGCGTACCCGCCACTCGCGACCGCCGCCGCTGCTCCGGCGATGGCTGCGGCCTTGCCGGCCGCGGTGGTCTCCACGACGGCTTGGACCTTTGTGAATGATGTCGCCGCGCGATCGTGGAGGCCTCCGGCGATCATCTCGTAGAGGCGTGTGAGGAGGTTCGTGACCTGGTCTGCCGTGTCGGCGGTGACGACGGCGAGCGGGACCGGCAGGAGTGCGGCCAGTGGCGCGGAGCTGTCCTGGAGTGCCCGCAGCGTCGCGCGGCAGCCGGGGCAGTTGCGCAGGTGGGGGCGAAGGTCGATCAGCTGCTCGGGCTTCGCCTCGCCGTCGACCATTGCCGAGATGACGGGCAACCAACGCTCGCACTCCGCGCCCGACTCGATGTCCGCGTAGCGCTCGAGGAAGCTGCGCCTGCCCTCGGTGACGCAGCGGTTCACCTTCGTGTACGACCAGCCCGTCAGTGCGCTGATCTCGTTGTAGCTGTGGCCCTCCGCCCGCAGCCACAACGCGCGCAACTCCTGGGGCTTCAGCCGCTGCAACGCCTCGGCCGATCGCCGCATCAGGTCAAACGTCGCCAACCGCTCCTCGGGGGTCTGAAGCGAGCGGGCCTCGTGCCCGTCGAAGTTGACCTCGTCGGAGGCCACGAGCTTCTGGCGCGAGCGGCGGATAGCCTGCGCCTCGCGCTTGACGACGACATGCAGCCAGCCGGCCGCGCGCGCGGGGTCCAGCCGCTCGGCGTGCCCCATGAAGATCTCGAGCGCGCGCTGGTAGGCATCCTGCGCATCGTCGGGGCAGAGCGAGAACCGGCGAGCCGTGCGGAGGAGTGAGTCGGCGTGCGCTGCGACCGTGCGCAGGATGAGCTCCTCGACGGCACTGCTTCTTGTTCCTCCTCCCTGCGCGTCGTCCAAAACGGCCTCCCCGCTCTGGGCCTCGATCCGGCCTCTGCTTCTCCTAGTGAAACCTACGGTGACATTCGCCCCCGGCTGCGCGAGGAACGGCCGCAATTTGCGATGTTTTGCTCTGCCAGGTGAGCGCCAACGCGCCAGTCCGGCAGCCTGGGGAACAGCAAGGACCGCGACGAACCGCTTTGCGGCGACTCAGGCGATCGGCTTCAGGTCGCCGTGACGCACATGCAGCGGCCGGCGCTCGGAGCGGCTCAGCCGAAAGGACCGCACCCCCCGGTGCGGCCGAAAGGACCGCACCTGCGGCGCGCTGCGCGGCGTACTGCGAAACGTCACGTCCGGCAGCATCCGGCGCGCCGTCGAGCGCAGCATCATCGCCTCGGCCACGGCGGCCTCGTCGATGATGTAGTGCCTGTCGCGGACGAGTTGTTTGAGCACTTTCACACGCGGACTCATCTTCATACCTTCCGTGGCTCCGCGATCTACATCGGCAGCGGGCCCACGAACCCGCCCCATCGGCCTGGTGACCTCAACGCACGTGCGAGAGAGCGCGCCATCTCAGGCGCCGAGCACGCCGGCGATCGCGTCGCGCTCGCCCTCGTCCACCACGGCCGCCGAGCCGTAGGTCGCACGCTCGGCGCGCCCGCGCGCGCCCCAGTTGGACAGCGCGACGTCCAATGCCTCGATCGGCAGCTCGACCGCGTCGGCAAGCGCGCGCGCACGACGCTCGAGCAGCACGGTGTCGCCGATCCCGAACACGCGCTTGGCAGCCGTCGTCGTCGCATCGTCGGTGAACTTCAGCGCCGCCGGGCGCAGCTCGACCACGTCCAGCCGCCCCAGCGAGTCGAGCAGCTCGTAGCGCCCGGCACGCCCGAACCCGGGCAGCGTCAGCCGCTCGAACACCCGATCAAAGCGCCGCTCCGGCGTCCATACCGCCTCGCCGGTGAACGCCGCCTGCTGACTGCCTGCGCGCTGCGCCCAGGCCCGGTAGGCGAGGATCGTGCGCTCGCCGGCCGCCGGATCTGCCTCCGAGCGCGGACCACGCGCGACGTCCAGCCGCGGAAGCTCGCCCGCAGCCCACGGCACGTGCGCGTCGCGGATCGCCGCGAACGGGTCGTCGTCGTCGTTCAGCGGGCACACGTATGCGATCAGGAATGCGAGCCACAGCGCCTCCTCGACATCGTCCAGCGCAGTGATATCCGCGTACAACCCGGGCGGGTCGGCGGCGAGCTCCTCGAGGCGGGCGTTGGCGAACGCCAACTCGCCCGCCAGCCGCTCGGCGTCGGCGGTCGCCTTCAGACCCGCGACGAGCTCGCACCGGTAGCCGTCGTCCGCGGGCTGCGTGAGCTGGCGCACGCGCACGGCGCTGCTGCGCGCCGGTCGCGTCGGGCTGCCGGCCGAACGCGAGGGGGACGACCGCGCCGGCCGCTTCGTCGCCCCGCGCGCGGGCTCGGGGGTGCGGCAGATCGGGCAGTTCTGGATGAACCTGTTGTGACGGCAGAAGCTCGGCGGCACGCCCATCCAGTCTAGGCCGGTGCGACCGCCCGCACCGTAGCCTCGACCGCAACGTTTCCACGGAACATGCAGCCCGCGGGCTACGCGGCGCCCAGCCGCTCGATCCCGCCGAGGAAGACGCGCGTCGCGAACTGCGTCGCGCCCTCGACATCGGGCGGCTCGCGCTGGATCATCGCGACGCCGACCTCGAGCGCGGCCCCGACCATCGCCGCCGCCATGTAGTCGGCGTCGATCTTCGGCACGAAGCCGATCCTCATCGCCGTGCGCAGGTCGGCCGCGAGCTCGTCGATGCCGGCGCCGAAGACGGGCTCGTCGAACATCGTCCTGATCGTGCCGCTGTTACGGCGCATGAGCGCGAACGCCTCGGGGTCGTCGGCGAGGAAGCTGAAGTACTCGCGATAGCCGGCGGCGACGAACTCCTCCAGCGAGCCGGCCTCGCGGCGGGCGGCCTGCACGCGCGCGCGGACCTTCTCGGCGGTCTCCTCGAGCACCGCGCGAAACAGCGACTCCTTGTCGGGGAAGTAGTTGTAGAACGTGCCGCTGGCAAGGTCGGTGCGGCGGACGACGTCACGCACGGACGTGCTGCCGTAGCCGACCTCGGCGAAGACGGCGCGTGCCGCGTCAAGGATCGCGGCGCGGTTGGCGGCCTTCGTCGCCGCGCGCCGGCCGCCGTTGCGGTCCGTCGCGATGCTCATCGCGGGCCCCTGCGACACGCGTTCGCAGCAGCCGCCTTCGCCGGGCAGCGACGCGCAGTCATGCCGCCGCGGCCTCTGCCGAGCCGGAAACATCGGCGCGCGCCGGCACCGGCAGCGTCAGCCCCGCCCTCACCGCGCGCGCGGCGCCGCGGCGGCGCTCACGCTTGAGGTCGTACAGATAGGAGTCGAAATCGACCTGCATCGTGTGGCGCTTGGACGCGACGTAGCGCTTTCGCATGCGCGCCTGCTCGCGGCGGATGTCGGCCTCCATCGCGCGCGGCGCCGGTGGGTGGTACTCGCCCCGCAGGTACTCGGCGATCCATCGCCCCTGTGCCTCCGCGAGCGGCATGACTGCGCCGAGCGGCTGCAGCAGCCCGACGAACGCGAGGCTCGGGTTGCGCGGCCTGAAGACACGGCGAAACAGGTCGATGCGGTTGTCGGGCGCCGCGAGGAAGTCCTTGTCGAAGAACGGAAACGTGATGCGGTAGCCGGTGCAGTAGATGACGACGTCGGCGTGGACGCGCGTGCCGTCGGCGAAGCGTACCCAGTCGGGGCCGAGTTGCGCGATGTTCGGCCGCGGCGCGATCGCTCCGTGGATGATGCGGTCGAGGATCCGCCCGGAGACGGTCGGGTGGGCGGCGCCGAAGCGGTGGTCGGGCTTCGGTAGGCCGTATCGCTCGGGGCGGCCGGTGTGCAGCCGGATCATGAGCTCCGAGACGCGCGCGTTGAGCCAGTACGGCACGTGCGGCGTCGTGCTGATCTGGTCCAGCGGCTTGCCGAAGAGGTACTTGGGCACGATCCAGGCGCCGCGGCGGGCCGCGAGCTGTGTCGACTTCGCGACGTAGCTGGCCTCGACGGCGATGTCCATCGCGCTGTTGCCCATGCCGAGGATGACGACGTCCTTGCCCGCCAGGAACTCGTTGTCGCGGTAGTCGTGGGCGTGCATCTGGATGCCCTCGAACGTGTCGCTGCCCGGGAACGCCGGCTCGGGCCAGCGCTTGTCCCAATGGTGGCCGTTGGCGACGACGAGCATGTCGTGGTCGTGCGCCGCGCCGTGCGAGTCGGTCAGCCGCCAGGTGCCGTCGGCACGCTGCTCGGCGCGCTGGATCGCGGTCTCGAAGCGAATACGGTCGCGCAAGCCGAAGTGGTCGACGTAGGCATCGAAGTACTCGGCGATCTGCGTGTGGTGCGGGAAGTCGGGATAGGACTTCGGCATCGGGAAGTCCGAGTACTCCATGCGTTCGCGCGACGTGTTGATGTGCAGGTCACGGTAGGCGGCCGACATCCCGTTGCGGTTGCCGAACACCCAGTTGCCGCCGACACGGTCGGATGCCTCGAAGCAATCGAACGCGATCCCCCGCTCCTGCAGCGCCTTCGCCGCGGCGATGCCGGACGATCCGGCGCCGATGATCGCGGCTGTGGGCAGCGCGGGCATGTGGTCGGCCAGCCTCCTCCAGGATGACGAACGTGACGGGGGCGTCATTTTACTGAGGCGTCACTCTACTGCGCCATGCGAGACCGCGAGACCGACCCATAGACGACCGCTCACATCGCGACGGGGCGGTTGCGAAACATGACGGCCGCGGACCAGATCAGCGCGCAGACGAGGCCGGCGAAGGCGAGCGCCGCCAGCGCGGGCGACGCAGCGTGCGCGCTGGCGTAGAGCGAGCCGACACCGGCCCGCGGGGCGCTGCTGATCGCCTGCCCGGCCGCGTACGGCAGGTATGCTGCCGCCGCGCGAGCCGGCTCCCAGGACAGGGCGGCCGTCATCCCCTTCAGCGCCGGCTCGACGACGAACGGCCAGATGACGAGCAGCAGGATCGCGAACGTCTGGCTCGCGAAGATGCGCGTCAGCGCGAGCCCGAGCAGTCCCCAGCCCGCGACGAACACGACGTACCCGGCCTGTGCCTGCGCCAGCGTCCCGAGCGAAGCGCGACCGGCGACGTCGGTACCGAGCATCGCGAGCGCGACGGCCCAGCCGATCAGCAGCGATGCGACGGCGAGCACCACGGCGCAGAGCGCGACGGTGAGCGCCTTGGCGGCGAACGCGCGCATGCGTCGGGGCGTGACGAGCATCGTGACGTCGATCGTCGCGAACTTGTAGTCGTGGCCGAGGGACATCGCCCCGATGAGGCCGGCCACGAAGACGGTGACCGGCGACCGGGTCAGCACGACCGCGAGCGACTCCGACGCGCCGGCGGCGGTCTCGGCGGTGTTCGCCTGGTTGAGGACGAAGCACAGCCCCACCGCGACGAGCAGGCTGCCGATCACGCTCACGCTCACGAGCACGCGGGTCGCCGGCACGGTCGCCAGCCGGGTCAGCTCGTAGCGCAGGGCGAGGTTCATGAGGTCGCGCCGACGGCGACGTGGGCGGACCGGTCACGCGACGCGCGCAGGAACGAGCGCTCGAGGTTGTCGGTGCTCGTCATGAGCTCGTATACGAAGCATGATGCGGCGTGCGCGATCTGAGCAACCGTCCGCTGGTCGAGGGATGAGACGAGCAGCAGCTCACCGCCGGCGTGTTCGACGTCGCCGCCGGCGCGTGCGAGCGCGGCGCGCAGCCTGCGGGGCTTGGTCGTGCGCACGCGAACGGTCGACAAGCCGAACGATGTGATGAAGCTCGCCAGCGTGTCGTCGGCGATCAGCTCGCCGTTCCCGATGACGACGACGCGGTCGACGACGGCCTCGATCTCCGCGAGCAGGTGGGACGAGACGAGGACCGCAGCGCCGCCGGCCGCATGGGTGCGCAGAACCTCGCGCAGCCACACGATTCCCTGCGGGTCCAGCCCGTTCGCCGGCTCGTCGAGCAACAGCACGTCGGGGCGCCCGAGCAGCGACGCCGCGAGGCCGAGGCGCTGATGCATCCCGAGCGAGAAGCGCTTCGGCTTCGTGTCGGCGACCTCGTCGAGACCGACCATGGCGAGCACCTCTTCGACGCGGTCGCAATCGATGCCGGAGCCCTGGGCCACCATGCGCAGATGGTTTCGCGCGGTCCGGGTCGGATGGAGCGAGCGCGCGTCCAGCAGGACGCCGACACGGCTCGCCGGTCGCTCGAGCTGCGCGTAGCGGCGACCGTCGAACAGGGTCTCCCCGGCGCCGTCCTCGAGTCCGAGCATAAGCCGCATCGTCGTGGTCTTGCCTGAGCCGTTGGGCCCGAGGAAGCCTGTGACAAGACCCGGGCTGACGTCGAACGAGAGGTCGTTGACGGCCGCGACGTCACCGAAATGCTTCGTCAGTCCGCGTGCTTGTATGAGCGTCATCGCAGCGTGACCGTTCGGGTGATCGCGACGTCCGCCGGCGGGACGTGGCTGATGAGCAGGACCAGCGCGTGGCCGGCCCAGTCCGCGAGCTCGGAGACGACGATGTCGATGCTCTCCGCATCGATGCCGTTGAACGGCTCGTCGAGCACCACGACATCGAACCTGCCGAGGGTACACATGACGAGCCACACCTTGCGCGCGTTGCCTGTCGACAGCGCCCCGGCGTTGTGGTCCAGCCAGGGCCCGAGGCCGTGTCGCTCGGCGCGGCGGATGCCGTCCTGCGCCTCGACGCCGCAGCACCGGGCTCCGAACGCCAGGTGGTCTCGCACGGTCATGTGCGGATACAGCGCGACCTGCGTCCGGCAGACGCGGCGCGTGCGGCGAACACCCAGGTCGGCCGCCGGGGCACCGTTGACGAGAACGCGCCCCGCCCACGGTCGCAAATAGCCGCTCACGAGCTCGAGTAGCGTCGACTTGCCGGCGCCGTTGCGACCCGCGAGGCGCACGACGCCCGGCCCCTCGACGCGCAGGTCGAGCGCGCTGACGACCTCGCGGCCGCGCTGGTAGCCGGCCGTCACGCCATCGAGCTGAACGGAAGGAATCTGATCCTCCGTACGGTCCATATGCTCGCGCTCCCCATCAGTATCAGGACGTACAGCAGTGCGGCGGCGGTCAGCGCAGCGCCGCCGGCCACGAGCGCCGCCAGCGCCGGGACCGACAGGATCACCGTCAGAAACGCGGCGAACAGGCTCGTGGCGCCGGACCCGTCGGCGTGGCTGCGTGGGACGGCGTCGACGGCTCCGGCCAGCAGCGAGGCGGCTGCCGTCGCCACGCCGAGGGCCAGCACGGACAGGTTGACGCGCCCGAGCAGCAGGTAGAGCGACACGGCCGCCGCGATCGCGATCGAGAGGCCGGGAAGGACCCAGTAGGCAACGGCGCCGGGAAGCATGCGAGGCACCGGCGCGCCGCAGTCCCATGCATAGCGCAGCTGGTTGCGTAGCGTGACCGGCCCGCACACGTTGAGCACGATCTCGGTCGCAGCCAGCGAGGTCAGAAACGTGACGAGCAGCGCAGCGCGCGTCACGAGCTGGTGGCCGGCGTCGAGCGGCAGGAGGTCGTGCCCGCCGGCGCGCAGGCCGGCGATGAAGGCGATCGCCAGCACAACGACGAGCGCCGTTCGCTGCAGGAGAAACACCGGCGCGCTCGATCGCAGCTCGCGATGGAGCACCCCGACGAGAGATCGGGGCGCGGGCGACGTCGCCGAGGGCGCGCCCGGTGCCGTCTGTTCGATCTCGAACGAGTGGCGGCGCAGCTCGCCGACGGAAGAGTGCAGAGCGATTGCGACCAGCGTAAGCACCGCGATCATCACCGCGAGCGCCGACCACGACGCCACCGGCCCGATGACGAGCCCGCCGGTGCCGATGTCGCTCGCCGCGCCGCCACTCGCCGCGACTGCGGCGGTCGCCACCTTGGCGACGAGGTAGCCCGAACCTGCCACGAGCGTCGTCGCGACCGCCGCGTGGCGCGCGCCGATGCGCGGCCTGACCCGCGTGTTGCGCGCTGCGTGCCGTGCCGCGAGCGCGAGCAGCCCCGTGCCGGACGCGACGGGCATGAGGATGAGCGCTGCCGCGAGTGCCGGCTCGATCGCACCGAAGACGACGACGGCCGCGGCCGTCGCGATTGTCGCCAGCGCGAAGACGATCGCGCTGCGCACGACGCAGGCAGCGACGAACATGCTCACGGCAGGGATGTCGAGGGCGCGCAGGAGTCCCGCGTTCGGCGAACCGCCCACGACGAACCGGCGCTTGGAGAACGTCTCTCGAAACCCGTAGGTCGCCGCGAGATAGGCGTTGAACAGGACAAGCGCCACGACCGCGATCCACGCCCGCTCGGCGATCGCCGGGCCGCTGCTCTCCAGCGCGGCTCGAGCGAACGCGGCGGCGACGACCGCGATGGTGGTGACCACCGGAACGGCCAGCGCGCACAGCGCGACGACGAGCAGCTGCAGCCCGCGCACCGACATCCGCCACCCGAACTGGACGAGCAGCTCAAACGCGACGAAGTCCAGCGCTGGGCGGAGCGGCGGCTGCGCCTTGGCGATCACAGGCGGTTCTTCGGATTCTCGAGCGAGGCTTGGGCCCGCGTAAGCGTCGCGGCGACGCAAACCACCAGGGAGACGACCAGGCCGAACAGCAGGAGCGTCGATGCGGCCCCGGTGATGTCGGGGACACCAAACGCGACGCCATCGCCGATCATCGCGAGGACGAAAGCGGTGAGCACCCATGCCGTCGCCTTCACATCGGCCAGCGCGACCAACAATGGTCCGATCGTCGCGAGGCCCGCGGCGATCAGGACGCCGGTGACCGCCGTGCCCCCGGCGAGCGCCTGGCAGCCGATCGCTACAAGGTTCGCAACGACGACGATCGTCGCCGCGACGCGTGTGAGTGATGCGAGATAGGTAGCCATCTCAGGTATTCACGCTACGTAGGACGCCGCGGCCAGCAGCACCGATGACGAGAACACGATTGCTTTCTTTGATCGCGGGATATCGATCCAATGTTTGCGAAACAGCCAAGGAGCCGCCAGTCCGACCGCAATCACGTAGGCAAAGAACAGCGGCGTGTCCTTGGGCGCCGCGATCGCGAGCGTGGTGCTGACCGCATGCACCGGCACCGTGCAGCAGGCCGCGACGACGAAGAACAGGCCGAACGGGCTGTGGCCGTTGACCCGCAACCGCGGCCGGAAGATGTGGCGGTCCATCGTCGCAGCGAGCGACAGGTAGAGCGCCAGCACCAGCATGAAGATGAGGACCGCGACGAGCACTCCGATGTTGACCGCAAGGTCTGCCAATCCTGGATCCGTGACCTTGTCACGGGCAGCGCTCTCGGCAAGCCGCTGCTGGACCTCGGAGCGTAGCGTGGGGGCGGAGGCCGCGACCAGCGCGATGCTGAGCACGTAGAGGAGCACCCACCATCGGCGCGGCGTGGCTTCGACAGGCGGCGCGGCCGGCTCGTCGGAGCGCGCGCGCCCGCGTATCCGCTCCATTCGCGGGAGGCCTAGATCGACTTCTTGGACTTTCGCGTTCATGCCACCAACCTCACTGTCATCAGCGACTTAAGATCACAACTGTCTCGATCCCGCCGCTGACCGCGATGAGAACGAGCGAGTAACAGAGATACAGCAGAGCCGGACGCAACGCAGCGACGTAGCTGGCGACTGGCCGGATGCGCGAACTCTCGGCAAATGCGGCACGGACCAGGGCGGTCACAGGCATGAGACCCGCCGTAGCGGCGAGCAGCAGACCTGCGAACTCGACCGGCGCGTACAGCATCACTGATGACAGGGCGTCGGCGACGCCGACGTTCGCGGCCGCGACGCCAAAGGTCGCACCGACGTACGTCGACAGCAGCCCGAGACCGAGCACAGTCGAGAAACCCAGCGTACAGGCGCCGGAGAACATCAGCAGGAGCACGGACAGGTTGCGGCCCAGGATGTGCAGGAGCACGTCCGCCGATGCCGATTGCTTGGCCGTCACCCAATCTCCGCTGCCGAGGACGTGGCTATCGGACAGGCTCGCCCACCCGACGACGATTCCTGTGACGAAGACGATCGGCGGCACCAGCAATTCCGTTTTCGAACTGCGACCTTCGGCGCGGACCGACCGCGTCACCGTCGTCAGATGAGCAAGCATGCCCGTAGGGCTGCGCTAGATCAGGCAGCCGCGGCGGTTGAACCCAAGCGCTCGACAGCGGCCTTCGCCGTCGCGATCACGAAGGCGGCGGTTCCGCCGGACAACAGGCCAGTGACGATGGCGAGCGCGATGCCCCCCACCTCGACCGCGTGGACGATCTGGGTGGCCAGCGCGGTGGACAGGCCGAACAGCCCGGCGATGTACATCGCGCCGATCGTTGCGGTGGCCAAGCCGGCCACGCTGAGCAGCCCCGCGACAGCGAGCACAGCGTGATTGCCCTTCAACTGCGAGTTATGGCGCATGGTGTCTCCTTCATTTGGGGGTGGTCCGACGTTCCTTTCCCCGTCCTGCTGCGCACTTCGAGCACCAGTGCTCGATCAACTCTCGATGGCCGGGCTTGCCGGGCAATCGCTCGTAGCCGTGAATCGACCTTGAGGCGACACCCTGCTTGGACGCTATCCGCCGACGCCATGAAGGAGATGGGAGTTCAAGCCGGCCCGAGAAGCACATTCGTGCTCCTACGTGGCCGGCTCAGCGGTCCGAAGACGACTTCGGACGCATCCATGCGGCCCTTGACCTAACTCCACATCTCCTGGGCGCTTACTGTTTCCCTCCATCGGGACCTGATATTACCGCAGTGCCCAACTTCTGGAGTTTCGAAACACAGATCGAGCAGAAATTGCGGGATCGCAACACACCAGTCACTATCGCGGAGCTTGCGGCAAGGTCGGCTGCCCGATGAGGAGGGCGCGGTCCGCGCGTTCAAGGGCGGCCGGTCTCCTCCAGGATGACGAACGTGACGGGCGTCACGTTACGGCGCGCTGCGCAGCGCGGAGCACGCGCTTCATTTCCTCACCGGACGCGGCCTGGCGGCCCTCGGCGAGCTTGCTGCGGGCGGCCTCGAAGGCAAACCATGTCGGATCGCGCTCGGGCTCGGCGGTCAGGTCCGCGCGCTCGACCTCGAGCAGGAATGCCGTGACGAGGTCGTCGCCGTAGCGGTACTCGGCGATCGGCTGCTCACCGATCCGGCCCGCCGCGCCGGCCTCCTCGACCGCCTCGCGGGCGGCGGCCTCGGCGAGCGTCTCGCCGCGTTCGCAGCCGCCCTTGGGAAACGTCCAGCGGTCGCCGGTGCGCGTGCGTACGAGGAGGAACTCGACGCCGCCGGCCGCGCGCCGGCGCACCGGCACCGCGGCAACCACCCGGCGCCGCACGGGCGCACGGGTGAGCCATCGTAAGAGCTTGCGCACGCCGGCCGCCGTCAAACGGTGATCGGCCCGAAGCGGCAGCCGCTCTAGCGGTCGAGGCCGGGCGGCGCGCCCGGATCGGTGAGCCCGCCGCCGCGCGAGCGGCGGATGAGGTAGACGATGCCCGCGGCGAAGATGACCGACAGCAGGAAGCCCGCGCCGCGGTTGAACAACGCCGCCGAGACGATGCCGGCCAGGAGCGAGCCGCCGACGCCGATCGCGATCGTCTGCCAGATGCTCATCGGGTCCCTGCCGGGCAGCGCGAGCCGGGCGAGCGCGCCGACGATGAGGCCGATCAGGGACAGCACGATGAGATAGCCGATGAAGCTCATGGCGTCCTCAGGTACCCCGCGCGCCCGCGGTCTACGCTGCGATCCCGGGGCCGACGTGCTGCGGCGGGCCGGCCGCGCCCTCGTCCGCGTCGTCGGGACCCGCTGCGGCATCGAGCTCGCCGAGGTAGCGGTCGACCATCCGCGCGCACTGGCGCCCCTCGTTGATCGCCCAGACGATCAGCGACTGGCCACGGCGCGCGTCGCCTGCGGCGAAGACCCCGTCGACCGACGTCGTGTACGGCTTGACGGCCTTCGCGTTGCCGCGCTGGTCCTTCGCGACGTCGAGCTTGTCGAGCAGGCCCTGCTCCGGATGCAGGAAGCCCATCGCGAGCAGGACGAGGTCGGCGCGGAGCTCGCCCTCGGTGCCCTCGATCGGCTTGAAGGGCGGTGCCGCATCGGCCTGCGCGTAGTGCAGCGCGTGCACGCGGCCGTCCTCGTCGCCGACGAAGTGCGTCGTGACGACCGAGTAGTCCTGCTCGCCGCGGCCGGCCTCCCTGGCCTCCTCCATCGCATAGGAGAGGCGGAACTTCAGCGGCCACAGCGGCCACGGAGTGCGCTCGTCGGGGCGCTTGCGCGGCGGCTCGGGGAGCAGCTCGAACTGCGTGATCGACCTCGCGCCCTCGCGGATCGAGTTGCCGACGCAGTCCGCGCCCGTGTCGCCGCCGCCGATCACGACGACGTGCTTGTCCTTCGCCGTCAGCCCGCGCAGCGCGGGCGGCTCCGAGCCCGTCGGCGTGCCGGTCTGCGTCGCGACCCAGCGGTTGCGGTCGGCGAGGTACTCCATCGCGAAGTGGATGCCCTCGAGCTCGCGCGCGGGTACCGGCAGGTCGCGCGGCGTCCGCGAGCCGGTCGCCAGCACGACCGCGTCGAAGGATTCGCGCAGCTCGTCGGCGCAGATGTCGACGCCGACATCGACACCGCAGCGCACGTCGACGCCCTCGGCGACGAGCTGCTCGACGCGCCGCTGGACGACCGACTTCTCGATCTTGAAGTCCGGCACGCCGAAGCGCACGAGCCCGCCGGCGGACTCGTCGCGCTCGAACAACACGACGCTGTGGCCCGCGCGGCGCAGCTGCTGCGCGGCAGCCATGCCCGCTGGGCCGGCGCCGACGACGGCGACGCTGCGGCCCGTCTCGCGCTTGGGCGGCAGCGACTTGACCCAGCCCTCCTCCCAGGCGCGGTCGATGATCGCGTTCTCGATCTGCTTGATCGTCACCGCGTCGCCCTCGCGGATCTCGAGCACGCAGGCGGCCTCGCACGGCGCCGGGCACAGCCGCCCGGTGAACTCGGGGAAGTTGTTCGTCGCGTGCAGCTGGCGGATCGCGTCCTTCCAGCGGTCGCGGTAGACGAGGTCGTTCCAGTCGGGGATGAGGTTGCCGAGCGGGCAGCCGTTGTGGCAGAACGGCACGCCGCACTCCATGCAGCGCGCGCCCTGCTCGGCAAGCTCGGGATCCGGCCGGCGGACCATGAACTCCTCGTAGTCGCCGACACGCTCGGCCGGGTCGCGGTACGGGACGCCGACGCGCTCGATCTTCAGGAAGGCTCCCACCTCGCCCATCAGTGGCCCCTCCCGTGACAGGCTGCCGCGAGCACGATCACGGCTACTCCCCGTCGCCCTTGCGCGTGTTCGGCGCGCCGACGACGTCGACCGTCTCGTCCTTGAACTCGTCGGCGCGCGGCGGCGCGCCGGGCCCGCCACCGTTGGACGAGGCCGCCTCGGCAGCGGCGCGCTCGGCGAGCACGCGCTTGTAGTCGGTCGGGAAGATCTTCACGAAGTGCGCCAGCAGCTGTACCCACTCGTCGAGCACGCGCCGGCCGACGGGCGAGTCGGTCCGCTCGACGTGCTCGGCGATGAGCGCGCGCAGCTCGATCGCATCGCCCTCGTCGAGCTCCTCGAGCTGGTCGGCCATCTCCGGGTTCACGCGGCCCGCAAGCATGCCGTCCTCGTCCAGGACGAACGCGAGGCCGCCGCTCATGCCGGCCGCGAAGTTGCGCCCTGTGGGGCCGAGCACGACGACGCGCCCGCCGGTCATGTACTCGCAGCCATGGTCGCCGACGCCCTCGATGACGGCGCTCGCGCCCGAGTTGCGCACGGCGAAGCGCTCGCCGGCGAGGCCGCGCGCGAACAGCTTGCCCTCCGTGGCGCCGTACAGGACGGTGTTGCCGATGATCACGTTGTCCTCGGCGCGGTAGGTCGCGCCGTCGGGCGGCATGATCGCCAGCGTTCCACCTGACAGGCCCTTGCCGGTGTAGTCGTTGGCGTCGCCTCGCAGCGTGAACTCGACACCCGGCGCAAGCCAGCCGCCGAACGACTGCCCCGCCGAGCCGCGGAAGTCCACGCAGATCGCGCCGGGCGGCAGGCCCTCGGCGCCGTGGCGCTTGGCGATGTGGCTGGAGAGGATGCCGCCGACGCAGCGGTTGACGTTGCGGATCCCGCGCTCGAGCGTCACCGGCGTGCCGTCGTCCAGCGCGGCCGCTGCGGCATCGACGAGGTCCCAGTCCAGCGCGTCGTCGAGGACCGGCTCCTGCGGGCGCACGCGGCGCAGCGGCGCGCCTGCAGGCAGCTCGGGCATCGCGAGGATGTTCGTGAGGTCGACCCCGCGCGCCTTCCAGTGCGCGATCGCCTCGTCTCGGACGAGCAGGTCCGAGCGCCCGATGAGGTCGTCCATCGAGCGCACGCCGAGCGAGGCCATGATCTCGCGGACCTCCTCGGCGACGAAGAAGAAGAAGTTCACGACGTGCTCGGGCGTACCCTTGAAGCGCTTGCGCAGCTCGGGATCCTGCGTCGCGATCCCGACCGGGCACGTGTTCAGGTGACAGGCGCGCATCATGATGCAGCCCGCCGCGATCAGGGGGGCGGTCGAGAAGCCCATCTCGTCGGCGCCGAGCATCGCGGCGATCGCGACGTCGCGGCCGGTCTTCAGCTGGCCGTCGGTCTGGACGATGATGCGCGAGCGCAGGTCGTTGCGCAGCAGCGTCTGCTGGGTCTCGGCGAG
>Ga0136617_10003168_pt1 | contig 14703 bp, 18 predicted proteins | sample AntDrymUQ3222106_2_FD_129672 | JGI IMG/M metagenome (GOLD analysis project Ga0136617, IMG submission 129672) | Polar desert sand microbial communities from Dry Valleys, Antarctica - metaG UQ322 (21.06) | ecosystem: Environmental > Terrestrial > Soil > Desert | place: Antarctica: Dry Valley... | reverse complement strand
TCGATCAGATGGCCCTCGTGGTTGGACTGCCGCATCTCGATCCGGACGCCGAGGCCGCGGGCGCGGTCCTCGAGCCGGCCGGCGATGTCGTCGAGCGTGTCCGCGCCGTAAATTTCGGGCTCGCGGACGCCCAGCAAATTGAGGTTGGGGCCGTTGAGGACGAAGATGGTCGGTAGCGTCGGCATGGCCATGGCTTATATGGCGGCGGCTTGGATATCGCAAAGGCGGCGGACATGCATGACGACGGCACGGTTTCGATCAGCGTCAACGGCGAGCACCGCCGGGTGATGGCGGGGATGACGATCGCCAATCTCGCGGCCGAGCTCGGGCTCGAGCCCACCCGGGTCGCGGTCGAGCGCAACATGGAGATCGTGCCGCGCTCGACCCTCGGCGACGTGTGCGTCGAGGATGGCGACGATTTCGAAATCGTGACCTTCGTCGGCGGCGGCTAGGTCCTTCGCGCCAGCCAGATGGTCGCGTCCCCGCATTCGGGGTCGCCGATCGCGTTGGCGACGAGTTCGAACCCCGCCTCGGCGAGGAGCGCGCGATATTCCCCGGGCGCGAGGCTGCCATGATAGAGCGGCTCACTTTGCCATTCGCCGATCGACTCGCCATGCTCCCCACCCGATGTGAACATCAGGGCCGCGCCGGGCGCGGCGTGGGCGGCGAAGCGCGCGAACATCGGCCTTTGGTCTTCGGGGCTGAGGTGGAAGAGGCTGTGCCAGGCGAGGATGCCGTCGAAGCGGCGGCCGAGGTCGAGCGCGCGCATGTCGGCGGCCAGCCACTCCCGATCGGGAAACCGCGCGCTCGCCATCGCGATCAGCGAGGGCGCGGAATCGACGCCGGTGACGTCGAACCCGCGCGCGATCATGTAGCGGCCGATCGGCTCGCCCATGCCGCAGCCGATGTCGAGGATCGACCCGCCTTGTTTCACCTCGGAAAGGAAACGGTCCAGCCACGGTTTTTCGAACAGGTCGCGGCCGCGCAGCCGGTCCCAGGCCGCGGCATTCTCCTCGTAAAGCCCGACGATCCGCTCGTTCATATCGCCGTCCATAAGCCGGGCCTCGGCGCGGAACCAGCGGCGCGTCCGAAAGTTGATCCAGATGAAGCCGCACCACTTCCGGACAGGCGGCCAGTTGAGGAGTCGATCATGGGTGAATTCACCGAAAAAGCCAAAGGCGCGGCCAACGAGACGATCGGCAATGTCAAGCAGGGCGTCGGCGCCGCCACGGACAGCGAATATGTCAAGAACGAAGGCGAGCAGCAGGAAGCCAAGGGCGAAGCCCAGAAGGCTCAGGGCGAAGTCGAAGGCAAGTTCGGCAACGACATCTGATTGAACGCCGGATAACTCGGTACGCTGGGCCGCCGCTCTTCAACGAGCGGCGGCCTTATTCTTTGTGCGCCGCGCGCAGTTTCGCGATGGTGGTGCCGGCCGAGATGATCTCGACGTCGGTCCTGAGGTGCAGCAGCTTCACGCCCTTCTCCGCCGTCGCGCGCGCCAGCGCGTCGGCGAACGCCTCGGTTCGCTCGACCGTCTCGGCCCAGGCCCCGTACGCGCGGGCGAGCGCGGCGAAATCGGGGCTGGTGAGGTCGGTGCCGGCGACCCGCGCGGGATAGTCGCGCTCCTGGTGCATGCGGATCGTGCCGTAGCTTGCATTGTCGACCACGATCACCAGCATGTCGGCGCGGTAGCGGATCGCGGTGGCGAGCTCCTGGCCGTTCATCAGGAAGTCGCCGTCTCCCGCGACCACGATCACCTGGCGGTCCGGAAAGCGCAACGCCGCCGCGACCCCGGCCGGGGTGCCGTAGCCCATCGAGCCGTTGGTCGGCGCGAGCTGGCTAGGCAGCGCGGCATAGCGCCAGAAGCGGTGCCACCAGCCCGAAAAATTGCCGGCGCCGTTGCAGACGATGCTGTCGGCCGGGAGCGCGGCGCGCATCTGCTGGACGACGAGCCCGAGATCGAGCGCGACGCCTTCGCGCGGCCGCGCCTCGCTCCATTCGAGCCATTCGGCATGCGCCGCCGCGCCCGTCGAGAAGGAGATGAGCCCGTCGTCCCAGTCGGCGGCGAGCTCGGCGAATTCGCGCATGTCGGCGCAGATCGGCAGATCGGCGCGGTAGACGCGGTTCAATTCGTTGGGGTCGGGATGGACGTGGACGATCGTCTGGCCGGGATGGTCGGGCGTGATCAAGGCGTAGCCGTCGGTCGTCGCCTCGCCCAATCGCGCGCCGACGACCAGCAAAAGGTCGGCGTCCCTGACGCGCTGGACCAGCTTCGGATTCGGGCCGTAGCCGAGATTGCCGGCATAGACCGCGCTGGCGTTGGGCACGGCGTCCTGGCGGCGGAAGGCGGCGGCGACGGGCAAGCCGATCCGCTCGGCGAAGGCGGTGAAATAATGCGACGCGCCCGGGCACCAGCCGGCGCCGCCGACAATCGCGACCGGCGCGCAGGCGTCTTTGAGCAGATCCATCACCGTCGCCATCGCGACCGGATCGGCGGCCTGCGCGGGCGGGCGGATTTTGGGGCGGTCGGCGGCCTCTACCGCGTCGCGCAGCATGTCTTCGGGCAGCGCCAGCACGACCGGCCCCGGCCGCCCCGACATCGCGGTCGCATAAGCGCGCGCGACATATTCGGGGATGCGCGCCGCATCGTCGATCCGCGCGACCCATTTGGCGAGCGGGCCGAACATCGCGCCGAAATCCACCTCCTGGAAGCCTTCGCGGTCGCGGTCGCCGCGCGCGACGTCGCCGATCAGCAGGATCATCGGCGTCGAATCCTGCTGCGCGACATGGACCCCGATCGCGGCGTTGGTCGCGCCGGGTCCGCGGGTGACGAAGGCGATTCCCGGCCGCCCGGTCAGCTTGCCGTCGGCCTCCGCCATATAAGCGACGCCGCCCTCCTGGCGGCACACGATCAGGTCGATTTCGGGCGTGTCGTGGAGCGCGTCCAGAGCGGCGAGATAGCTCTCGCCCGGGACGCAGAAAATGCGGTCGCAGCCCTGCGCGACAAGATTGTCGATCAGGATGCGGCCGCCGGTGCGAGTCTTGGTCATGGCGCGGTGACTAAGCGGTTCGCGCGGCAATTTCCAACCCGGCTTGACTTGACGTTCGCGTAAAGTAGGGGGAGCCAAACCCGTTGCAGGAGCCAATCATGACCAAGAGTGAACTCGTCGCCGCGATGAACGCCAACAGCGCGTGGCTGCCAGGCAAGACGATCAAGATCGATTTCGGCGGCGACCAGGGCGTCATCCTGCTCGATGGCGCGGGCGGCAAGGCGAGCGAGGAAGACGGCGCGGCCGACACCATTATCAAGGTGAGCTGGGACGATTGGCAGGCGATGTCGTCGGGCCAGCTCGACGGCATGACCGCGTTCATGCAGGGCAAGCTCAAGGTCGAAGGCGACATGTCGAACGCCATGCAGCTCCAGGGGATTTTGGGGAAGCTGAAGGGGTAAGAGGGCACGGGCCGGCTCCCCGGCAGTCACCCGAGGTCTTGATCCGGGGTTCACCTTCTTTTCGTTGCTGCCCTCGAAGATGGATGCCGAATCAAGTCCGGCATGACGGCCCTTGCTCGCTTCCTTGACCGCAGCCCTGTCGTCCGCTTATCGCCGCGGCACGGAATAGGAGCGGTCGCGATGCAGAAAATCTATTCGGATGCCGCGGCCGCGCTCGATGGGCTGCTGTTCGACGGCATGACCATCTGCGCGGGCGGCTTTGGCCTTTGCGGGATTCCCGAGCGCCTGATCGACGCGATCCAGGCGCATGGGGTCAAGGATCTCACGGTCGCGTCGAACAATGCCGGGATCGACGGCGAGGGGCTCGGCAAATTGCTCCGCACCCGCCAGATTCGCAAGATGATCAGTTCGTATGTCGGCGAGAATAAGGAGTTCGAGCGTCAATATCTGGCCGGCGAACTCGAGGTGGAATTCTGCCCGCAGGGCACGCTCGCCGAGCGCTGCCGGGCGGGCGGCGCGGGCATTCCGGGCTTTTACACCAGGACCGGCGTCGGCACCCAGGTCGCCGAGGGCAAGGAGCATAAGGAGTTCGATGGTGAGGACTATATCCTCGAACGCGGCATCCGCGCCGATCTGTCGATCGTCAAGGGCTGGAAGGCCGACGAGAGCGGCAACCTCATTTTCCGCAAGACCGCGCGCAACTTCAACCAGCCGATGGCGACCGCGAGCCACATGACCGTCGCCGAGGTCGAGGAGATCGTCCCCGTCGGCAGCCTCGATCCCGACTGCATCCATCTGCCCGGAATCTACGTCAAACGCCTGATCCTCGGCGCGCCCTACGACAAGAAGATCGAGTTCCGCATGACGCGTCAGCGGGAGGCCGCATAATGCCCTGGGACCGCAACCATATGGCCGCGCGCGCGGCGCGCGAGCTGCGCCACGGTTATTACGTCAATCTCGGCATCGGCATTCCGACTTTGGTGGCCAACAATATCCCCGAGGGGATGACGGTCACGCTGCAATCCGAAAACGGCATGCTCGGGATCGGGCCGTTTCCTTATGAAGGCGAGGAGGATGCCGACCTCGTCAACGCCGGCAAGCAGACGATCAGCGAGCTGGCTTCGACCTCTTATTTCAGCTCGTCGGACAGCTTCGCAATGATCCGCGGCGGGCATATCGACCTGACCGTGCTCGGCGCGATGGAAGTCGCGGAAAATGGCGACATCGCCAACTGGATGATCCCCGGTAAGATGATCAAGGGCATGGGCGGCGCGATGGACCTGGTCGCCGGCGTCAAGAAAATCATCGTCGTGATGGAGCATGTCTCGAAGAACGGCGACCCCAAGTTCATCCCCGCCTGCACGCTGCCGCTGACCGGCAAGAATGTCGTCGACATGATCATCACCGACCTCGCCGTCTTCCAGCGGCCCGACCATGCCAGCTTGTTCAAGCTGATCGAGATGGCGCCGGGGGTGAGCGCGGACGAAGTCGCGGGCAAGACGACCGCGAAATATGACAGCTGATTAGAGGAACCCGACCATGATCAAGCGGACGTTGGCGGCTGCGGCCGCATGGCTGGCTCTGGGCGCGATGCAGGCCGCGCCGCTTCCGCCGCCGGCCAGGCCGCTCGCTCCGCTCTCGCTGTGGCGGCTCGATTGCGGCAATTTCATCATCAAGGATTTTAACGCCTTCTTCTCGGACACGATGGCCTACCGGCCCGGGCCCAAGGATATCGCGTCGAGCTGCTATCTGATCCGCCACGGGACTCGCTACATGCTGTGGGACACCGGCGTCGAAGCCGCGATCGCGGCCAGGCCGGTCGACAGCGCGGCGGCGAAGATCAGCTTGCGCAGAACCTTGGTCGCGCAGCTCGCCGAGATCAATGTCCGGCCCGACCAGATCGCGACGATCGGCATCAGCCATTATCATAGCGACCATATCGGCCAGGCGGCGAGCTTCCCTGGCGCGCGGCTGCTGATCGGCGACGGCGACTGGGCGGCGCTCAAGGCCAATGCCGGGGGGCGGGCGCGGCCCGAGCTGGTCGCGCCATGGCTGAGCGGGGGCGGCAAGGCCACGCAGGTCAGCGGCGATCTCGACATTTTCGGCGACGGCCAGGTGATCATGCTCGACACGCCGGGGCACACGCCCGGCCATCATTCGCTGCTGGTGCGGCTGGCGTCGGGGCCGGTGATCCTGTCGGGCGATCTGTGGCATTTCACCGAGCAGGTGCCGATCGACGGCGTGCCGCCGTTCAACACCGACCGCGCCGACACGCTCGCGTCGATGGACCGGATTACGCGGATGGCGCGCAATATCGGCGCGAAGATCGTCATCCAGCACGAGCCCGGTGATATCGCCAAGCTGCCGCCTTTCCCGGATGCCGCGAAATGAGAGCTTTGCTTTCGACGGCGCCGGGCGGGCCGGAGACGCTCGCGTTGAGCGAGCTGCCCGTTCCGGTCGCGGGCAGGGGCCAATTGCTCGTCCGGGTGAAGGCATGCGCGATCAACTATCCCGACGTGCTGATCATCGAGGACAAATATCAGTTCCGGCCCGAGCGCCCGTTCGCGCCGGGCGGCGAGATCGCCGGCGAAATCGAGGCGCTGGGCGAGGGCGTCGAGGGCTGGTCGGTCGGCGACCGGGTGATCGCGATGCTCGGCCACGGCGGACTGGCGGAAAAAGTGCTGGTCGACGCGAAGGCGGCGCTGCCGTTGCCGCCGGGACGCAGCTTCGCGGAGGGATCGGCGCTGATCCTGACCTATGCGACGTCGATCCACGCCTTGCTCGATCGCGGGAAGCTGAAGCAAGGCCAGACCCTGCTCGTGCTCGGCGCGGCCGGCGGGGTCGGGCTCGCCGCGGTCGAGCTCGGCAAGGCCTATGGCGCGCGCGTCGTCGCGGCGGTGTCGTCCGAGGAGAAAGCCGAAGCGGCGCGCGCGGCGGGCGCGGATGCGGCGATGGTCTATCCGCGCGGGCCGTTCGACAAGGACCAGTCGAAGGCGCTGGCGGGAGCGTTCAAGGATGCGGTCGAACCGAACGGCGCGGACTTGATCTACGATCCGGTCGGCGGCGATTATGCCGAGCCGGCTTTGCGATCGATCGCATGGGAAGGCCGCTATCTCGTGGTCGGCTTCCCGGCGGGCATCCCGCGGCTGCCGCTCAACCTGACCTTGCTCAAGAGCTGCGACGTCTGCGGCGTCTTCTGGGGCGCCTTCGCGGCGCGCGACCCCCAGGCGAACGCGGCGCATATCCGGACGTTGTTCGAACTCTGGGATGCCGGCAAGATCGCGCCGAAGGTGAGCCGGACCTGGCCGCTCGAACAAGCCGGCGACGCGATCGCGCACATGGCCGCACGGCTGGCGGTCGGCAAGCTGGTGGTGACGCTGGATTAGGCGCATCGCCGTTGCGCCGGCCCATCGCCGCGCCTATTTGACCCTCGACACCCCATCCAAAAGGACCGCCATGACCACGTTCGACGACCGCGAAAAGGCATTCGAGAATCTCTATGCCCGCGATCAGGAAATGCAGTTCCGGGTGGTCGCGCGCCGCAACCGGTTGCTCGGCGCCTGGGCCGCGAAGCTGATGGGCCTGACCGAGGTCGAGGCCGAATCCTACGCCAAGGACGTGGTCCGCGCCGATTTCGAGGAAGCCGGCGATGAGGATGTCGTGCGCAAGGTGCTCGGCGATCTCACCTCGGCCGGCGTCGAATGCGACGAGGCGCGGATCCGCGAGGCGCTCGCCCACAAGACCGTCGAGGCCCGCCGCCAGTTGATGGAAGCGAAGGGCTGATCGCATGCCGATGGCCGCCGACGATATCGAGGCCTTGATCCGGCAGGCCATTCCCGACGCGGCGATCGAGATCACCGATCTGGCCGGCGACGGCGATCATTATTCGGCGCGGGTCGTCGCCGAGAGCTTCCGCGGCCAGACCCGCATCGCGCAGCACCAGCGCGTCTACCAGGCGCTCGGCGGCCGGATGGGCGGCGCGCTCCACGCGCTCCAGCTCGTCACCGCCATCCCCGCACAGGAGCAAGCACCATGACCGACGCCAGCACCCGGATCGGCGAGATCGTCACCGCCCACGACATCGTCCTGTTCATGAAGGGAACCGCTCTGTTCCCGCAATGCGGCTTCTCGTCGCGCGCGATATCGATCCTCGACCATCTCGGCGTCGCCTATGAGACGGTCGATGTGTTGCAGGACCCCGAGATCCGCCAGGGCGTGAAGGAATTTTCGGACTGGCCGACCGTCCCGCAGCTTTACGTCAAGGGCGAGTTCCTCGGCGGGTCGGACATCATGATGGAGATGTTCGAAGCCGGCGAGCTCCAGCAACTGCTCGACGAAAAGGGCGTCGCCAAGACGGCGGCCTGACCCGGACGAGAAAAGGGCGGGCGGCGCGACCAGGAAAGCGCCAGCCCGCCCTGTTCGGGTGGAAAGAGTGTGGACGCAAACACAGATACACGGGCCGTGCCAAAGCGCGCGCCCCGCGGATTTCCGGGCGCTGCGATGGTGAACGCAAATTAACCGCATCCGCTGGGTGTAAAATCCCCCGACGCAATCGGGTGAATTTTGCATTCACCGCGCGTTCAGCATCTAGACTACATCTGTAATCCCTGAGGCTTTCCGGGGAGGTCCGATGCGCGAACGCATATCCGATGCCGAGCATGCCGTGATGGAAGTGCTGTGGGACGAAGCCCCGCTGGCCGCGGCCGACGTCGCCGAGCGGATCGATCCGGCGCGCGGCTGGAGCGTCCGCACCGTCAAGACGATGCTGTCGCGGCTGCTCGCCAAGGGCGCGCTCGCGCACGAGGAGGACGGCCGGCGCTATCTGTACCGGCCGGCGGTGGCCCGCGACGATTTCGTCGCCCGCGAATCGCGCCGCCTGCTCGACCGGATGTTCGGCGGCAAGGTGACGCCTTTGGTCGCGCATCTCGCCGAGCGCGACGATCTGAGCGATCAGGACATCGCCGAGATCGAGGCCCTGCTGAAGGCGCTCAAATCATGACCGGCTGGATCGCGGGGACGTTGGTCGCGACGACGCTGCTGATGCTGCTCGTCCTGCTGCTGCGCGGGCCGGTGGCGCGATTGTTCGGTGCGCGCGTCGCCTACGCGCTGTGGCTGTTGCCGGCGCTGCGCCTGATCCTGCCGCCGCTGCCGCGCTTCGATCTGGCCGTTCCGATTCCGCAGGCTTCGGCGCCGATCGACGTCGCGATCATCATCGCCGAACTGCCGATCTCGGACCCGGTGACCGGGCCGGACTGGGTCCTGTTCTTCCTGGCCTGCTGGCTGGCCGGCGCCGCCTATTTCGCGGTCCGTCACGTGATCGGCTACCGCGCCTTCGTGTCCGAGGCTCTCGCGGGCGCCAATTTGATCGGCAACGAGCGCGGCATCGCGATTTACGAGACCGACGAGGTCGAAGGCCCGGTCGCGATCGGCTTTCTCGAACGGCGCATCCTGCTCCCGGTCGATTTCGCCGAGCGGTTCGACGGCGCCGAGCAACGGCTCGCGCTCGCCCACGAGATCAGCCACCATCGCTTCCGCGACCTGTGGGCCAATGCCGCCGCTCTGTTCGCGCTCGCGATCCACTGGTTCAACCCGGTCGCGCACCGCGCCTATCGCGCCTTCCGCGCCGATCAGGAGCTCGCCTGCGATGCCCGCGTGCTCGCGCTCGCCGCGCCCGAAGAACGCCGCGCTTATGGCAATGCGATGCTCAAATCCGCGCGCGGGCACCGCCTCCAATCGGTGCTTCCCCTCAACCACGGTCAATTGCTCAAAAGGAGAGTGAAGATGCTCGGACGTCATGGAAAATCGGTGTTGCGTACGGCCGCGGGCAGCGCCGCGCTCGTTCTGGTCGGTGGTGCGGCGTTGGCGCTGACGGCCCCCATCTCCGCCGGGAATGCCGCACCCGCGGCGGCGCCGCTCGCGGAGGCTCGAACCGCGCTCGCCCAGCTCGTCGCGCCTCCGGCCCCTCCCGTCCCGCCCGTGCCGTTGGCGGCCGTGGCCCCGTTGGCGCCACTGCCGCCGATGGCGGTCCCGGCGCCGCCCGCGCCGCCGCTGCCGCTGATCGCAATGCTCGGCGCGGCCCACGATCCCGCGGTCAAGGAAGAGCGGCACGTCATCGTCAAGAGGATCGGCAAGGACGGCAAGACGGTGACCGTCATCGACGGCAAGGATATCGAGGAGATCAAGGCGCTGGCGCACAAATGCGAGGGCCAAAGCGCGCACAGCGACGTCGAGAGCGGCGACGACACGGGCAAGATGCGGACCCGCGTGATCATCTGCAACAAGGACGGCGGTGTCGATACCGCCGCGCTCAACGGCCGGGTCGCCGAAGCGCTGGAAAAGGCGCGCCGCGAGCTCGGCGATAACGAGAAATTGACCGAAGAGCAGCGCCAGAAGGCGGTCGCGGCGATCGACCGCGAGATCGCGCGGCTCCGCGCCAAATAACCAAGCGGGTGTTGGCATCGCCGGGCGGCGGTGCCACACAGCCGCGCATGGCGGACCAGTTACCCGGCGCGATCGAGACCCTGGGGCCGCTGGTCCGCCGCTTGCTCGCGCCCAATCCTTCGTCCTTCACCTCGAGCGGCACCCAAAGCTACGTCGTCGGCCGGGGCAGGGTGGCGGTGATCGATCCCGGACCGGCCATCCCCGAGCATCTCGACGCGATTCTCGCCGCTTTGTCCGGCGAGACGGTGACGGCGATCGTCTGCACCCACACCCATCGCGACCATAGCCCCGCCGGCCGCGCGCTCGCCGCCGCGACCGGCGCGCCGATCGTCGGCTGCGCGATGCTGGCGCCCTTCGCGGACGACACGCCCGCCGACGAGAGCTTCGATTTCGATTATGCGCCGGATCGCGTGCTGGCCGACGGCGAACGGCTCGAAGGCGAGGGCTGGACGCTCGAAGCGGTCGCGACGCCGGGCCACACGTCGAACCATCTCTGCTTCGCGCTACCTCAAGCGCACGCTTTGTTCAGCGGCGATCATGTAATGGGCTGGTCGACCTCGATCGTCTCGCCGCCGGACGGCGACATGGCGGCTTATGTCGCGAGCCTCGAAAAGCTGCTCGGTCGCGGCGAGCGCGTCTATTATCCGGGCCATGGCGACGCGGTCGCGGATCCGCGCGAGCGCGTGCGGGCGTTGATCGCGCATCGCCGCGCGCGCGAGGCGGCCATCGTCTTACGGCTGCGGGCAGGGGACCGGCGGGCGCCCGACATGGTGCGGTCGATCTACACCGATGTCGATCCCGATCTCCACGAAGCCGCCGAGCGTTCGGTGCTCGCGCATCTGATCGATCTCGAGGCGCGCGGCCTGGCGTCGCGCGACGGCGACCGTTGGTCCTCTTGAAAATCACCGGAAAAAGCCTAGTTTCGCGTCATTCGAGGGCCGGCAGGACGGCCTTGCGAAATTCTACCGATGCAGCTCGTACGCGATGCAGCGGGGCCCGAGGGACGAAGGTAGAAAATCCATGAACGCACCCCATGCCAGCCTGCAAGGGCTCGACATCCGCGCCGAGATCGACCGGCTCCGTAAGGAGCGCAACGCCGTCATCCTCGCCCATTATTATCAGGAGCCCGCGCTCCAGGACATCGCCGACTTCGTCGGCGACAGCCTCGACCTCAGCCGCAAGGCCGAAGCGACCGACGCCGACGTGATCGCCTTTTGCGGCGTCCGCTTCATGGCCGAGACCGCGAAGATATTGAGCCCGCAAAAGATCGTCGTGCTGCCCGACATGGACGCCGGCTGCAGCCTCGAGGATTCGTGCCCGCCCGACCAGTTCAAGGCGTTTCGCGAAAAGCATCCCGACCATATCGCGCTCACCTACATAAATTGCTCGGCGGCGGTGAAGGCGCTGTCCGACATCATCGTCACCTCGTCGTCGGCCGAGATCATCCTCAGCCAGATTCCGCCCGAGCAGAAGATCATCTTCGGCCCCGACAAGCATCTCGGCGGCTACCTCTCGCGCAAGACCGGGCGCGACATGCTGCTGTGGCCGGGCGTGTGCATCGTCCACGAGGCCTTTTCCGAGGTCGAATTGCTCAAGCTCAAGGCGCGGCATCCCGGCGCTCCGGTGCTGGCCCATCCCGAATGCCCGCCGCATATCCTCGATCATGCCGACCATGTCGGCTCGACCTCGTCGATCCTCGATTACGCCTTGCGCTCGCCCGACCAGCTGCTGATCGTCGCGACCGAGCCGCGGATCATCCACCAGATGGAGAAATCGGCGCCGCACAAGACTTTCATCGGCGCGCCCGGGGCGGACGGGAACTGCAATTGCAATATGTGCCCGTACATGGCGCTCAACACGATGGAGAAGCTCTACGTCGCCTTGCGCGACCTGCAGCCGCGGATCGAGCTCGAGGAGGGGCTGCGCCTCGCCGCCAAGAAATCGCTCGACCGCATGCTCGACATGGCCGGGCGGACGGTGGGCAAGGGCGACGTCGGCCGGCCTATTTTCGCGGGCGACTGAGCTTAACTCGGCACGAATACGTCCACGTTCATCGCGCGTGCGGCGCGAGCAAGCTGCTGATCGAGCGTGACGAGCGTAGCGCCGAGCCGCCGCGACGCGGCGGCGTGCACCGCGTCCGGCATTTGCAGCGGAATGGCGACGTCTCGCACCATCGCGGACGCCAGCCGAATGTCCGGCGCTTCCGTCGCGACTCGGCGCGCGTCGGTCGCGCACCATGAATCAAAGTCCGACAAAAGGATTCGTCCCGCATCGGCATCTACCTGCCGGGTTCGGACCAGCCGCGCGATCACGGAAGCGAACTCGCCGGCGGCGTAATCGCTGACGACGACCTGCTCGACCACGGATGCGATGAAATCGTCGGCGAGCGCGCTGTTCACTTCCTTTATGTGCATCGGCACCAGCATGCTGGTGTCCATGTAGAAGCTCAAAGACCCTCGTCCCGCATTTGGCGGATGAGGTCGACGGAAGTGATGTTGACGCTCGGCCGCGCGTCGCGGCGGGCCTTGATCCAGGCGTGGGTGCCGACGCCGGGCTGGTCCGAGCGCGCGCTGACCGCGCGTAGCTCGACCACCGGTTGCCCGCGGCGGGTGATGACGACTTCCTCGCCCTTGATCGCCTTGTCGATCAGGCCGGACAAGCCGTCCTTTGCCCTCGCAACATTGTAACTGGCCATGATCGTCTCCGTTCTGGCCATCTACATAGCCATCTCGACCTGGATTGTCGATGACGGGCCTCTCCCTTCTTGGCGGAGTTAAGGGTAGGGTGTCGGCCACCTCGTTCTGGAGACTCGCCTTGTTGCGTAACATTCTTCCGCTAGCCGCTTTGCTGCTTGCCGCCGCCGCGCCCGCCGCGGCCGACGATCCCTATCTCTGGCTCGAGGACATCCAGGGCACACGCGCGCTGGCGCAGGTGCGGCAGTGGAACAAGGCGACGGAGGATGTGCTGACCGCGAGCCCCGGCTTCGAGCAGCGCCGCGCGCGCGCGCGTGAAATCCTCGACGACGAGCGGCAGATCGCGTTCCCGGCCTCGGTCCAGGGGGATTGGGTCACGAACCTGTGGCGCGACGCCGCGCACCCGCGCGGGCAGTGGCGGATATCGCCGCTCGCCGCCTATCGCGCCGGCAAGCCGCAATGGCGGGTGCTGATCGACGTCGACGCGCTCGGCAAGCAGGAAAGCAAGAGCTGGGTCTGGCATGGCGCCGATTGTCTCGCGCCGGCTTATACGCGCTGCCTCGTCTCGTTGAGCCCGGGCGGCACCGACGCCGACGTGGTGCGCGAATTCGACCTCCCCAGCGGCAGGTTCGTCGCCGGCGGGTTCGTCGTCCCCGAAGCCAAGAGCAATGTCGCCTGGGTCGACGCCGACACTTTGGCGGTGGTCACCGATTTCGGCCCGGATTCGCTGACCAGCTCGGGTTACGGCCGCGTCGCCAAATTGTGGAAGCGCGGCACGCCGCTCGCCGCCGCCGTGACGCTGACCCAAGGCGAGAAGAGCGACGTGTCGGTCTCGCCTTTCTCGGCCCTCGACGGCGACACGCGCTGGACGTTCGTCACGCGCGGCAAGACCTTCTTCACGTCCGAGCTGTGGCTGATGGCCGCGCCGGGCAAATTGGTGAAGACGCCGCTGCCCGAGGACGCGACCTATCAGGATCTGCTCGGCGGCCGCCTGATCGCCAAGCTCAACAGCAATCTCGGCGCGCTGCCCGCGGGCGCGATCGTGTCTTATGCGCTCGCCGATATCGCCGCCGGCCGCGCGGCCGCGCCCGAATTGGTGATGGCGCCGACCCGGAGCCAGGCGATCGAGGAAGTGTCGGCCTCGGATTCGGTGTTGTGGGTGAAGGCGCTCGACGACGTGTCGGGCAAATTGTTCGCGTTGCGGCGCGGGGGCGATGGCACATGGTCCAGCAAGGCGATCCCGCTCGCCGCCAACAGCTCGGTTCGCCTGCTCGCCACCTCCGGCAAGTCCGACCTGGCCTTCGCGAGCGTCGAGGGAATGCTGACTCCGCCGTCGCTTTACGCGGTCGAGCCCGATGGCGCCGCCGACATTGTGCAGAGCCTCCCGGCCCGGTTCGACGCCAGGGCCTTTTCGGTCGAGCAGCGTTTCGCGACCTCGCGGGACGGGACCAAAGTGCCCTACTTCCTTGTCCGCAAGCGCGGCGTCAAAGGCGCGGTCCCGACCCTGATCCATGCTTATGGCGGCTTCCGCGCCGCGCAAACCCCGACCTATTTGACCGAGCAGCCCTATCGCGCCGGGCCGCTCGGCCTGTTCTGGACCGAGCGCGGCAACGCCTATGTGCTCGCCAACATCCGCGGCGGCGGCGAATATGGGCCGCGCTGGCACGAGGCCGCGCTCAAGGAAAAACGCCAGAACAGCTTCGACGATCTCCACGCGGTCGCCGAGGATCTGATCCGCACCGGGGTTACCGCCAAGGGCAAGATCGGCATTTCGGGCCGGTCGAACGGCGGCGTATTGGTCGGCGCGGCGGTCAATCAGCGGCCCGATCTCTATTCGGCGGTGATCTCCGGTTCGCCGCTCGGCGACATGAAGCGCTATTCGCATTTGCTCGCGGGCGCGTCGTGGATGGGCGAATATGGCGATCCCGACAAGCCCGCCGACTGGGCCTATATCGCGCCTTACTCACCCTATCAGAACATCAAGAAAGGCGTGAAATATCCGGCGATCTTCTTCTACAGCTCGACCAAGGACGACCGCGTCCACCCCGGCCACGCCCGCAAGATGGCGGCGCGGCTCCGCGAATATGGCAACCGGGTTTATTTCCACGAATATGTCGA
>Ga0136617_10003167_pt1 | contig 14705 bp, 14 predicted proteins | sample AntDrymUQ3222106_2_FD_129672 | JGI IMG/M metagenome (GOLD analysis project Ga0136617, IMG submission 129672) | Polar desert sand microbial communities from Dry Valleys, Antarctica - metaG UQ322 (21.06) | ecosystem: Environmental > Terrestrial > Soil > Desert | place: Antarctica: Dry Valley... | reverse complement strand
CGAGGACACGCACCGACACTACCGGAAACCAGGCCAGATCTCAGCTATTTTCGGGAACGATCAGGTCACGAAAACCCCAGGCCAACAGCCGAATCCATCAGCGACTTCCGGAGGTCTGAGCCTGGTACTACATTCGGACATGTTGGTGTAGGGGATCTCCTCGGGTGCGGTAGTGGCTGATGAGGGCCCTGGTCTGGTGGAGTCTGAGCGGAACCATGACCAGCGTAGGATGTGGTCACCCGAGGACCTCCGAATGTAGTACCGGTTGATCGAGTTTTCTGTGCTTGAGGTCGATCTCGTATATCGCCCGGTCGCGGCCAGGGCCTTTGACGTCGGTGGTTATTTCGATGCCGTGCTCGACGCGGTCGCCGGGTATGTTGACGAAGCCGAGTGCGAGCCAGGTGCGGTGTGCGACGATGTTGTCAGGTTCCGAGGTCAGATACATTCGGGTGCAGGCGTGCTGTATTGCGTACTCATTGACCGTCGCCAGCAAAGTACGGGCGACTCCCTTTCCGCGGTGCTCGGGGTGAGTGACGACGTCCTGTACGTAAACCTCGTGCGGTAGATCCTGGCTTCGGAAGGCGATGACCGCGCCGACCACATCGTCATCGATTATCGCTACTGGGCAGGTGGGTGAGAATAGTGTCGCGTAGAGCCAATAGTCGGAGTGGGTGCGTGGGCGAACGAATGACATCCCGAGGTGCATCAGCTTCCCGGTTCGGAACCTATACTGTGATCCGTACGGCCGCGGCACTGCCGAAGGCTCATGATGCTTGTGAGTGCCGCTGCCGGGTGAACCGCTTCCGTGATGCTGCGGCCGACGATCAGAATATCCCATTCGGCGGCGCGGATCAGCGGACTGTCGGTCGGCCCGAAGCCACCGGACACCGCTACCGGTAGCTGCGTCCAGCGTCGGAGCGCCGCAGCTCGCTCCAGCGGGTACGGCCCCCAGGCGACGCCGAGGTCGATGTTCGTGGTGACGACGAACGCGTCCACGCCCTCGCGTTCCATCTCGCGGACCCAGCCTGCGTCGAGCCGTTCGGGTGGGGTGTCGAGCATGATCGGGATGCCCAGGCGGCGACCGGCCTCCACCGCGGACGCGACGCTGCTGGCGGTCGACAGTCCGATCAGCAGCACCACGTCGGCGCCCGCCGCGGCGGCCAGCTCCACCTGGTCGCGTCCCCAGTCCGCGGACATCATCTCCGCGACGACCTGCGTGTGCGGGACGAGGTGCTTGATCTCGGTGACGGCGGTGAGCCCGAGCCGTTTGATCAGCGGGTCGCCGACCTCGATGAGGTCGACGCCAGCGGCTGCCGCCGCGGTGGCCACTCGAGCGGCGTGCTCGATGTCCTGCAGGTCGAGGGCCACCTGCACGGCTCGGCCGCCGCGGCGTCTCCGGAACACCTCGCGGCGCTGTGCGGGATCGTCGGACGGGTCGCCCGCACCCCTCGCCTCGCTCTGCACGACCCAGCTCGGCGAGCGCCGACCCTGCTCCAGCAACGCCGACCTGGTCCGGGGCGCCACGGTGGTCCATCCGGTGCGCATCTCGCGGAGCAGGCCGAACAGCGCGTGCTCCGCGGGCTGCGACGGGATCAGGGTGCTCGAATCCGGCCTGCCGTGCAGGAGCGCCATCCGCGCCACGAGCGGGGCGATGTGCGCGGGGGGCTGCAGCCACGACGGCTCGGCCGTGAGCACGGCACCCGCAGTGACGATCAACGACCGCTGCGCGGTCGTGCTGGGGTCGCCGGACAGGACACCGAGCAGCGCGCAGCCGCGCACGTGCCAGTTCTCGTCCACCAGAAGGTCGGCGAGCAGCTCCCGACCGGTCGTTGCCGGGCCGTGACCGACGGTCCGAGCTACCGCGGCCCGTACCTTGTAGTCGGCGTCCCGGGCCAGGACGTCCACGATCCGTTCGACCGGGCCGGTGGCGCCGGCGTCGCGCGCTCCCTCGGCGAGCGCGGCCCGCACCCGCCAGTCGCCGTGCCCGAGCAGGTCGGTGAACGGGCCGTCGAGCTCGGTGTCCGCGCCGAAGAACAGGAAGAAGTGCCGCGCGAAGAACACCGCCTCGCGCGGGTCGCCGAGATTCGCACCGTCGAGCATCTGGCGTGCGGCCTGCGCGTCGAGAGTCCGCTCGACCGCCCCAGCGGCGTCCGGCCAGATCGCGGCTCCGAAGCGGTGCAGCACCTCGTTCATCCAGCGCGGATACTCCGAGGCAAGCGCCCGTTGCAGCGCCGGATTGGCCAGCAGCGATCGCGTCAGCTCGACGGAGCTGTCCTGGTGGCAGCGGCGTGCGCAGGCGCGGAGCACGTCGTCGGTCGCGAAGGCGAGGCTGCCGGCGGCGGCCGTGTCGAGCAGCAGCGGCAGCGTGGTCCGGGTCGCCACGGTCGGGGCGACGGCCACGGCTGCCAGCAGGTCGGGCGCGGCCTGGTCTAGTGCGAACGCGAGGAACTCGAACACGCCCCGGGCCGCCGCGGAGGACACCGCCGTCTCGGCGATCTGGTTGAGTGTCCGCACCGTGACCAGCGACCGGCCGGACTCCCGGAGGTGGTCCGCGACGGCGGTCGCCGCGACGTACTCGCCGAGGACGTCGTGATCGAAGACCGGCCCGTCCGGCAGGTTGCGGACGAGCGGCAGCTGCGCCGGGTTCGTGTCGGCGTCCCATTCCGGGGCGCCGGCCGTCGTCCAGACCTGTTCGAGCTCGGGCAGCCGGTGCCGGGCCAGGGCGGTGAGCCGGCGCTCGACCGTGCCGACGTCGCCACCCACGGTCCGCAGCGCGGAGCGCACGCAGCAGCCGACCAGCTCGAAGGCGTTGGCGTGGGTCGTCGCGGTGTCCCCGGTGGCCTGGAGCAGCCGCATGTAGAGGGGGAGCCGGGCCAGCTCCCGAACCGCCACCGGGAGCTGGGAGAACCGGCGGCCGACGCCCGGCGAGCCGTCCCAGGCCCGGGCGGTGGTGACCGGGTCCCACGGGGCCAGGCGATGCGACGGACCCACGTTCACCGGCCGGCTCCGGTAGAGCGTCGCGGCGACGAGCGGCGCGCTCGTGACGTCGGGCTCCGGCGGGGTGCGGGCCAGCAGCACGAACCGGAGCCGGCTGCTGAGTACCTGACGGAGCACCCGGTCGACCGCGCTGGACACCCGGTCCATCTCGTCCTGCGTTGCGATCCCGTCCACGACCACCACGCACGGCCGCGTCAACGCCGAGCACAGCTGCTCCAGCTGCAGGGCGCCGTCACCCCGATCGGGCAGCGACGCGTACCGCAGGATCTCCGCCGACATGCTGTCGTCGAGCGCGGCCCAGGAACCCACCGTGTGCACCTGGACGTCCGCGACGTCGTTCAGGTGGCCGGCCAGCCGGAACCCGAGGGTCGTCTTTCCGCTGCCCGGCGGTCCAGTGAGGAGGAAGACCCGCGTCGGTGTCGCGAGGAACGCGCGGAGCTGGTCGATCGCGTCCTCGGCCGGGACGTATGCCGGTCCGGCCGTGGCGGCGAACGGCGCGGCGAGCGCTTCGCTGCGGATCGACGACAGCCCACCGAGATCCAGTTCGTCCGGATCGGAGACCGCTGCGGCGGACACCTTCTCACCGGGCAGCGCGAACCACAGGTACTGCTGCGGGGTCTCCAGGATCGTGGCCCAGTGGATCAGCAGGTCGAGCTGCTCGATGCGCGGCCCGGTCTCGATCCGGCTGAGCCGGGACTGGGTCGTGTTCAACCACTCGGCCATCGTCTCCTGCGGCAGCGGGCGTCGGCCGTGCATGGGATGGACGCGGTAGGCCCTGATCACCCTGCCGATGTGGCGAGCGGCGAGCGCCTCCCGCATCGCGTCGTCGTGCCAGAACTCGGCAGGCATCGATGGTGGACAGGTCGTCACGAAGGCCCGTTGAGGTGACTGCATCGGTGGGGAGCGTACCGGCCCTGACCACGGCCTCGACCCCGATCCATGCGCCTTGTTGATGCTCTGGCCGGGTAAGTCTCATGTCGAGCCCGATATGGCGGGAGGAGATTGTTGCCTGCGACGGTAGGGGCGTCATCGACCAGATCCAGCGGGCCGGTCCACGCGATCACTGACAGTGCCGCGTGCGTGCCCTGGGCGGTGGCGTGCTCGGTGCCATGTCGCGGACGCCTGGCCCGCCGCGGTAGAGACTCCCGGCCGATGGTCGTCCCCCCGGACCATCGGCCGGGTCCCTGGCGAAAGGAACAACGCGATGACCGCTGTGACCGTGTCGGACTGGCCAGCTCGTGCGCAGCAGCTCGGACGCAGCAGGGCCACCTCCGGTCGTTCCGCGACTGCGGCACGCGATCGGATGATGGTCCTCATTTTGGAGGGGCCTATTCGTATGCACACCTTGATCGCCAGTCCGTTCCTCGGGCATTATCTTGTCGTACGTCCGGGGTTTGAGCGCGGTATCCTCAAAGAGCAGCTCCGGGAGATCTTCGCCTGCCGCGACCCGGAGAAGGCACGAGCCCTGCTCGCCGGGTGGATCGCCTGGGCACGACGCAGCAGGCTCCCCGCGTTCGTCACACTCGCCAAGACCATCCAGAGATACCGGCAGCTGATCCTCAACGCCGTCACCCACGGCCTGGCTGAGGCCCGCTCCGAGGCCACCAACACCCACCTGCGGCTGCTCACCCGCCGCGCCTACGGCTACCACACCCCCGAAGCACTCATCGCCATGGCCGACCTCACCCGCGGCGGACTCTGCCCACCACTCCCCGGACGATCATGAACAGCCACCCACAGGAACGTCAGTAGAGCCCCACGAGAGACAACCACCAGAGCCTCTCCGACACACGTGAGGCAGCCGAGTTCAGGTCTCGTGGTGAGCCCCGATCATGATGCTGGAATCCAGACAGATGAGCACGACTGGAGGATCCTGAACCGAGGTGCCCTGCGTCGAACCCATAGGCCGACGATCCGTGATGCGAAATCAGCTCCGGAAGCTGGCCGACGTTGCACCCGAGCCGCACGTGACCGTCCAGATCCTGCCGCTCGACGCCAACGGCGAGGCCAGGCTGGAGGGATCGCCCACGCCACCTGGCTCCCTGGTTCCTACTCGGCCCCACGTCCGACATCCTGTACGACGGGAGTCGTCACGGGTATGGTCTTCGTCAAGGCCGCGAGCGGACACATGTGCATACAGCGCTTTGGGGTGCTCAACCAACTCGCACTAAAACGACGAACAGTTACGAGCGACCACACGAAGGAGGCCACGACTTGAAAATTCAGCCCTGGCGAAAGAGCACCTTTTCGACCAACAACAGTGGCGACGACGACTGCGTCGAGGTGACTAGAGCTTCCCGACGGACGGATTGGCCTCCACGACAGCAAGCACGCCGAGGCCGGGCACCTCACCTTTACCCGCACCTGATACAGGTCTGCGCCGTCGATATCCCAATCATCCCAGGAGGAGGTACGACATGAACTACGACGACCCCTTGTTTCCTGCGCGAGAAAGATTTCCGATCAACCCGCTGTTTATTGCCATTGATCACTCGCCGCCAAGCGATGCCCGTCCATTCATCTTACGGGGACATTTACCGTTCAGGGCGCCTGCTGTTGACGGCGTTATCAGCGTCAGACATCGTACTGATGCGACACAGCGGAAGATTCCCGAAGAGACCAACCTGGACAACAAAGTTGTTGATGACTCGTACACCGTACCCGACGAGTGACATGCGCACACCTGTTGTGCTGATCATCGGCGAACATGAGGACTGGTCAGCGACATCGGTTGCTGACCAGCTGACGAAACGAGGAGTTCTGACCTACCGCCTGGACACCGCCGACTTTCCGCAACGCATGAAGATGTCAGCGTTTCATCGAAGCAAGAGTTGGAGTTGTCGAGTCCAGACTGAGATCGGCCAGCTCAACCTCGAAGAAGTCACTGGCGTCTACTACAGAAAACCTCGCCAGTTTGATATATCGGCAGCACTCTCCGAACCCGAACGCCGCTTTGCACGAGCACAAGCCAGAGTTGGGGTGGCAGGCCTGCTGTCAAGCATGCGCGTTCGGTGGATGAGCCACCCTTCGAAGATTGCCGATGCGGAGTACAAACCTGGGCAGCTTGACGTTGCGGCAGAGGTTGGGCTGCAGACACCGGCGACTCTCATCACGAATGATCCTGAACAGGTCCGAGAGTTCGCGACCGAGGAGCATCGTCTCGTGATCAAGCCACTCGCCGAACCAATCATCCACGAGGGCGGCGGATATACGCCTATCTACGCGCGCCTCCTTGATCTGCACGAGTTGGATAACCTTGTTGGCATAGAGACGACTGCGCACATGTTCCAGGCCTGGGTACCAAAGCGTTTCGAGGTACGAGTGACAGCAGTTGGACGAGAAGCGTTTGCAGTCGCAATCCACGCAAACTCCGAGGCTGCTCATGTGGACTGGCGCTCCGACTACACAGCGCTGCGATACGAGGTCATTCGTTGCCCAAAGGAGATACTCGACAGCATACACCGATACCTGGACTCTTATGAACTGAGTTACGGAGCCTTTGACTTCGTTGTCACGCCAGACGAATCTTGGTTCTTCCTTGAATGCAACGCCTCAGGGCAATGGGGGTGGCTTGCCGAAGAGTGCCAGTTGCCGATAGCCGCAACCATAGCGGATGAGCTCGCAAGGACTGATTGACACATGGCAGTAACTCAAGCTGAATGGCGAACCAGAGCGAGACGGTTAGCCGACGATCTTAGACAGTCCGGGGCGCTGGCAGATGCGGCCTGGTACGACGCGTTCGCCACGACTCCCCGACACTTGTTCGTGCCGTCTTTTTCCATCGATAATCGAAAGTTCGACCGAACCGAACCGGTCGACATCGACAGCTGGCTGGATGTGGTCTACCGGGACGACGCGTTGCTTACCCAGACCACTCAGCACCGGCCGTCGTCCTCGTCCAGCAAACCCGCGATCATGGCCGTGATGCTGAGCTTGCTCGAGATCACCGGCACCGAGCGGATCCTGGAGATCGGTACCGGGACCGGTTACAACGCGGCCTTGCTTGCCAGCAGGCTGGGCGCCGGGCGAGTGACCAGTATCGACATCGATCCGAGCTTGGTCGACGATGCTCGCCAGCGGCTGGCTGAGTTCGGCGCAACTCCACTTCTCGTGGCGGGGGACGGGTCCAGCGGGTGGACTTCGCGAGCACCGTATGACCGGATCATCGCAACATGCGCGATTCACTATATCCCGCCAGCATGGATTCACCAGCTCGTCGAAGGCGGTCGAATCATTGCACCGCTCACCGGGCCAGGCGGTGCGCTCATGGTGCTGGACAAGATCGCAGCTGACGAGGTGCACGGTCGCTTCGATCCACGGCCAGCACAGTTCATGCCACTGCGTCACTATGCGAATGATCCGCTTGGCCCTGGCGAGTCAGTGGGGTTCAGCGCCGATGGCATGCCACACTACGGGACGACCACGCTCGACCCTCAGATACTCGTCGATGCCTCCGCCGCGCTTGCCCTGTTCTGTCGGCTTCATCTGCCCGGAATGACGATCGGAGCGGAGCGGAGCGGTAGCGGTTCCGTCATCGTGCACACGACTGACGCGATGGCTGAGGTGTTGCGTACCCCGCTGAGTCCAGGCTCCTGGCAGGTAATCCAGCGTGGCCCGTACCGCTGCTGGGACAGCATCGAGGCTGCCATCAACACCTGGCACAGCCTTGACCGCCCAGGTCACAGCCGGTTCGGCATCACCGCGCTCGACGTGACGGATCGTCAGTTCGTCTGGCTCGACGACCCGAACGGCACACACAGCTGGCCATTGCGCTAAGTACGGCCCTACCGACCGACTAGCAAGCTTTGTTGATCTTTTCTCAGTTAACTTCTCCCGCGTCGCAGATCGGCCGGTTCGACAGTCGCCCAACGACAGGGAACCGCGGAGTGGCCGCAAAACTGTCTCTACTGTAGCACCTCGGGTTGCACGCTGTCGGGAACCTGCTGGACATGTCGTCCACTGGCCAAGCTCTATCAAGAAGCTCAAGCCCCCTTGAATACGTGTCAGCACGGAGGGGGGTGAAGAAATGACCGCAGTACCGATCACCATCGAGATCCGTCCAATCGAAGACGACGAAGCTGTGGAGCTGTGGAGCTGCACACTGATATGGCACCGCACAAAATTCTCGTCGACGACAGCGAAGCTCATCTGATCGACTGGGCATGGCCTACACGCGGCCCGGCCTGGATCGATCCCGCCGCGTGGATCATTCACTTGATCGACGCCGGACACACCCCCGCGCAGGCGGAGGTATGGGCTGCCCACCTCCCCTCCTGGCGCGACGCTCGCTCGGCCGCGGTGTCCGCGTTCGCCGACGCGAACGCGGCACTCTGGGCCGAACTGGCTGCCCAGGATCCGGGCTGCACCTGGAAGCCGCGCCTCGCGCGCAGCGCCCGAGCGTGGTCACGACACCGGACCGACACCGACGGCGGGTAATAACTTTGAGGCATCATCGGACGGAGACGACGGGAGGGCCGCGACATGGGCTACCGGCTGCTGGGCGACGCGGTGATGCTCGTCCACTTCGGCTTCCTGGTGTTCCTCATCGTCGGCGGGTTCCTCGCCTGGCGGTGGCCGCGGCTGATCGTCGTGCACCTGGTGACGGCCGCGTGGGGCCTGCTCAGTGTCACCGTGGGCGTGACGTGCCCGCTGACCACGTGGGAGGACGCGTTACGCCGCCGGGTGGACGGGCTGGGCTTGGAGCGGGGCTTCATCGACACCTACCTCACCGGCGTCGTCTATCCCGCCGAGTATCTCCGGACGGTCCAGCTGGTTGTGGCCGCGCTCGTCGTGGTGTCGTGGGTCGGTTTCGCCGTGCGACGGCGGGCCGTGCGGGGTTCGACGCGGGCCTCGCCCGGCGGTCCGTGGAGCGGCGAGCGTGCGGCATCGGCTCGGACCGGCCGGTGAGCGTTCTCAGCCGAGATGTGCGGGCCCGAGCGTGTACCCGAGCGCGCGTAGCGCCGACCGGAAACGAGCCTCGCCGCTCTCGGAGATCATCAGGTGCCGGTCGCCGACCGGCGTGCAGTGCGTGCGCAGGGTGCGGTCGCGGGCGATCAGGGTGGCGATATGCGGGTCGGCGCACTCGATGATCCGGCGCAGGCCGAGGTCGCGGATTTGCCCGGCCCGGACGGTGGCGTCGTCGAGCAGCGTCCGGACCGTCACCGGGAGCCCGTGCACGGCGCGCTTGCCGAGGAACGTCGCCAGGTCGGTGGCCGAGCGTCCAGAGTCTGCGGCGGCGAGCAGACTGGCCGCGGACAGCGTCCAGACCCGGTCGGAGGTGCGGGTGGCGTAGGCATCGAGCACCAGCCGATCGGCGGTGGGCAGGTCGGCGACGGCGACGATGTCGAGGTTGGCCAGCACCTCCAGTCCCCGGTCCGGAGTGGTGGGTTGGTAGGTCGCGGCCAGCCTGGTGGCGTAGGCACCCAGCGGGTTGAGCCGGACGGCCAGCAGCCCGTCGTAGCGGCTCAGCGCCTCGGTCCAGTCCGCACCCCACATGTGTCGGAAGTCGTCGCGGGCACCGGCCGGGTCGACGTAGTCGACGTCGAGCAGGCCGAGCGTGGCGGCGTACTCGAACAGCACCGCGAGCGTGTAGCGGCCTTCCAGGATCGGCCAGTCGTGGTGGCCGTCGTAGCCGAGGCTGCCGTACTCGGGATCGGAGATGTAGAGCCTCCACAGGCCGCGCTCGCTGCGTGCGATCGTGGGGCTCAGGTCGGCGTGCCGCATCATCGTGAACAGCTCGTCGACGATGATCCACTCACCGGGCGGGCACTGCTCCAGCGCCGCGGCGACGGCCTGGCGGCGCGGTCCGGCCGCGCTCACCGCCGCTGCCGCACGCTGGCCCTTGATCGCCTCGACCCGGCTGAACTCGTCGAGGGGCGCGTGGCGTGGCCAGCGCTCCCACAATCCACGGATGACCTCAGCAGCCGGCCCGGCGAGCGCCTTGCGGCCCTTTGCGGTGAGGCCGAGTCTCTCCCCGTCCAGCCGGGCGAGGCCTCCGGCCTGCAGCAGGAGTGGCCAGGCGAACGACGCGATGGGTTCGTCGGGGTAGAAGTCGCCGGCGGCGAGGGACTCGGCCACCACCCGCACTGTGGCCGCGGACGGGCGCTGGGTCTTCGCGCTGCACCGGAGCTTCCCGGCGGCGCAGAGCTGCAGGACCGCGGCGAGGTTGGCCTGCGCCTCGTGCTCGGTCGACCGGACGGTGCTGGGATCGTCGTCGGTGGAACCCACGGGCGGACCCTACCGAGCCGGGGCGCGGCGGCGACGCGGCCTCCGGGTTACGCGGCCTTCGTGGAGCGTTGGGATATGGCGTAAAGCCACCAGAGCGACGGTGCGAGCAGCGCCCCGCCCACCGCGAGCGCGATGAGCGTCGCGAGCAGCACCGCTGGCGTGGCCGCCGCCTGCTCGATGGTGACCCCGGGCAGCAGCTCGGGAAACTGGGCGGCCGCCCAGCCCCACAGCAGCCCGACCACGGCCAGCGCCGCCGTCAGCCGCACCGCGAGGTAGCGCCGCCGCCACAGCAGCAGGAGCGACACCACACCGGACCCCACCGACACCACCAGCAGCGGCAGCCCGGCACCACCGGTCAGCTGCGCGTACAGCGGCGCCGCGTCCACGCGCAGCACCAACAGCCCGACCAGCGACAGGCCGCCGAGGACCACACCGGTCACCAACGCCCGCCGGCGGAACTGCTCGGCGAGCTCGAGCTCGCCGTCGCGCTGGGCGTCGCGGGTGAGGAACACCGCGGCGAGGTAGGCGGTGATGGCCGTGGTGAGCAGCCCCGTCATCAGCGACGTCGGATTGAGCCAGCTGGTGACCAGATCGCCCGCGGCGATGCCGGGTGGCACCCGGTCACTGGCGATAGCGCCGGCCACCGTGCCGAGGAAGAACGGGGTCAGCAGGGACGAGAGGGCGAACGCCGCACCGAACAGCCGTTCCCGTGGTATCCGGGTGCTGACCTTCCGGAACGCGAACGCCGATCCCCGGGCGATGATGCCCAGCGCCACCAGGGTCAGCGGGATGTAGAGCGTCGAGGCGATCGCGGCGAACACCGCGGGAAAGCCGGTCCACATCAGCACGATGACGAAGATCAGCCAGACGTGGTTGGCCTCCCACACCGGGCCGATCGAGTGCTCGATCAGCCCGCGCTGCGGACGACCGCGCTCGGTCCCACCGGCGAGCAGGTCCCAGATCCCACCGCCGAAGTCGGCCCCGCCGAACAGCACGTAGGCGGTCAGGCCGAGCCAGGTGACGGCCAGCGTGATCTCGGGCAGACCCATCGCTACCTCTCAGGGAACCGGTTGCGCGGTGACGTCGTCCTCCTGCGGAGCCAGTGGCACCGGCGTGTCCCGCGACAGCCGGCGCAGCACGAACACCGTGCCGATGGTGAGGATCACATACACCACCGTGACCAGCGCGAAGCCGTACACCAGGCCGGGTGCCGGGTTGACCGCGTCGGAGGTCCGCAAGATGCCGTAGACGACCCACGGCTGCCGGCCGACCTCGGTGGTGACCCAGCCCGTCTCCAGCGCCACCACGGCCGCGACCCCGGACACGGCCCCTGCCCGCAGGAACCACCGCGACCGGGGCAGATCACGCCGTCGCAGCCAGGCCACTCCCGCCCACGCGGCCAGGGCCAGCAAGGCGAACCCGGCGCCGACCATCGTCTGGAACGCCAGGTGCGTGACGTTGACCGGCGGACGGTCCTGCGGCGGCACCTCGTTCAGCCCCATGATCTCGGCGTTCGGGTCGAAGTCTGCCAGCAGCGACAGCCCGCTGGGGATCTCCAGGGCGTAGCGCATCTCGTCGTCGATGACGATGCCGCCGACGTGCAGCGGCGCGCCCCGCTGCGTCTCGAAGATCCCCTCCATGGCTGCGAGCTTCACCGGCTGGTTACTCGCGACGAAGTGGGCCGCCCAGTCGCCGACGCCGATCTGCACCGGTATGATCATCGCCGCCACGGTGAACGGGATGAGGAACCCCAGCTTGTGGTAGCGGTCCCGGCGGCCACGCAGCATCGCGACTGCATAGACGCTGGCCATCCCGAAGCCGGCCACCACGAACGCCGCCAGGATCATGTGGACGGTCTGCGGCGGCGTCGCCGGGTTGAACATCGCCGCCCACGGGTCGACGGCGACCAGCCGGTTGCCTACCTGGTCGAACCCGGTCGGCTGGTTCATCCAGGCGTTCGCGGTGACCACGAAGAACGCGCTGGCCACGCCCGCGATGACGATCGGGATGCCGGACAGCAGGTGCTGGCGCGGCGGCAGCCGGTCCCAGGCGTAGAGGTAGATGCCGAGGAAGATCGCCTCGATGAAGAACGCGATGCCCTCCAGCGCGAACGGCAGGCCGATCACCTCGCCGTAGATGCTCATGAGGCCGGGCCAGAGCATCCCCATCTCGAAGGACAGGATCGTGCCCGAGACCGCGCCGACCGCGAACAGGACGCCCATCGCCCGCGCCCAGCGTCGCGCCAGCAGCCGGTAGACCGGGTCGCCCGTGCGCTGCCCACGCCACTCGGCGATCAGCGTGATCGCGGGCATGCCGACGCCGAAGCACGCCACGATGATGTGCCAGCCGAGCGAGAGCGCCATCTGCATGCGCGCAGCACCGAGGTCGGCGGCACTCGCCGCGAGCGTGGTCACGTCCATGGAACCCCGCCTTCCCCGACGTCGGCACACATGATGTCCCCGCTCCGGAGGGCCGTCCAGTGGGTGATCTGATCCTCGTCCGCACCGGGCAGCGCCGCCGCACCTACGTCGTGCTCATCAAGCTGTCCTGGCGTTGTCGGTGAGCTGGAGATCCACAGCTGACGCGACGGCCCTGGCGAGCTCGGCGAAATCGTGACGGGAGGCCTGCACGGCGGCTTGGTGGCCCCCGAACGCTCCGTCGGCCGGTTTGAGAGCGAACACCGGCTTGCGGGCGTCCTGCGCCATCGGGATCAGGCTGCGGTAGTGCTTGAGCTGGGCCAGGCAGTTCGGGTCGTCGGTGAGTGCCGGCGCAGCGCCGTCCTGCCCGAGAACGTCGGTGCGGTAGATCCCCGGAATACGGTCCATCCAGCGTTGATAGGCGCTGACGGCGCGACCCAGGCGTACCCTGTGTTGCTGAAGTACGTAGCCGGCGGGCCGCATCCCGCCCGGTGGCAGTTCGAGATCCGGATTGGGATTCTTCAGTATCCGAGTTTGCCAGTCCTCTCGCCATCGGCGCAATGTGGGGCCCAGGTTGCGCAGTCCCTGCAGGCTGAACAGGTCGGGCGCGAGCGGCACGACCACGTGGTCGGCGGCTACCAGGGCCGCCCGGTTGATGGCGCCGAGGTTCGGTCCCACGTCGACAAGCGCGATGTCCGCCTCGAACTGGTCCGCTCCGCTGGTGATCAGGCGGCGAAACGCGGAGATGATGCGGAAGGCACGCTCGTTGCCATCGAGGCAGGCTAGCCACTGGCTCGACAGTTCGTCCTCGAACCGGGACAGTGCCAGGTCGCCGGGGGCCAGCGCGAGCCGGTTATCGATTTCCTGTAGCGATGTTGCCGCGATGTCGCCGATCCCGCGCAGCAGCGGGGAGAGAGCACCGAAGACTGTCTGCCCCTGCCCGGTTGCCGGCCAGAGGCCCTCCAGCTCGTCCTCATCGAGGAAGGCCGCGGTCAGGTTCGCCTGCGGATCGAGGTCGACGGCGACCACGCGAGCTCCGAACTCGGCGTACATCCACGCAAGGTGGTAGACCAGCGACGTCTTCCCCACCCTGCCCTTGTTGTTGAAGAACGTCACCACCGGGATGGTCATGGGGTCGTCCGCAGCGTGAGACCGATGAAGGAGGCGTCGACGTCGAACTCGATGGGCGCGTTGCCGTTGCGCGCCGCGAGCACAGGATCTTCGAGGCTGGTGCCGTCGACGCGCAGGAACTGGAGGTACGCCCCCGGTAGGTGTCTGGTCGGATCGATCCCGAGGAGCAGGACGCCGGCTGCGGTCGGGGTGCCGTCGACGGCAGCCAGGCGTAGGGCGGACAGCCGCTCGATCGGTGTCCGGTTGTTCTCCTCGATGACGTCGGCTGGCAGCGACGCCGGCAGGTACTCGCGTTCGAAGAGGGCGAGGTCGAGCTCGTCGAGGGTCAGGCCGGTCATCGGGCGTGCATCGAAGGTCAGGTCGGTGGCCCGGCGCCGTTCGGAGAGACGACGTTCCTCGTCGGCGCTGGCGATGACGCGTCGAGGGCCGACACGGATCCAGACCCGCCCCTCGTAGCGGACCGGTGGGCTCAGACTGGGCTCTACCTCGATCACCGCCACCTGCTGGCCACCGGCGTCGAGCGAGCTGACACGCATGGTCGGAAGGGGAAGGAGCTTGCCGGTGTCCCGGATATCGGCAAGGCTCAGCAGGAGCTTGTCGGTGATCTCTAGCCCGCTGGGGCGTCCGTCATCGGTGGCGCCGATGAACACGACGCCCGAGGCGCGGTACCCCGGCAGGTCGTTGGCGTAGGCGCAGATGGCCTGGGCGATCTTGTCGGTCGCGGCTGCGGACTCTTTGCGCTCGACCAGGTCGCTCTCCAGGTCAGCGAGCAGCACGCACAGGTCGTCGTCCGAGCGGGCCATCACATGATCCTAGTGTCCCGCGCCTGAAGTTCGTAGGCAATATCGGCTGAGGGAGTCGAGGATCTCGTCGGCGGTCTTGGTCCAGACGAACGGGCGGGGGTTCTCGTTCCAGATCTTGATCCAGTTGCGG
>Ga0136617_10003165_pt1 | contig 14707 bp, 13 predicted proteins | sample AntDrymUQ3222106_2_FD_129672 | JGI IMG/M metagenome (GOLD analysis project Ga0136617, IMG submission 129672) | Polar desert sand microbial communities from Dry Valleys, Antarctica - metaG UQ322 (21.06) | ecosystem: Environmental > Terrestrial > Soil > Desert | place: Antarctica: Dry Valley... | reverse complement strand
TCAGGACAGTCCGGCTGGGACTGCGCCGAGCCGCGAAATGGAGGCGCTGCTCGATGATCTGACGAGTGCGCCGGACTTTGAACCCGCGCGTCGTCAGGCGCTGCATGTCTGATGAGAACGAGAACACGGGATGCGACCGGGCTGAAAGGTCTTGTCACGCACGGATATTTGCAGACGTTCGCGACTCGCCCAAGCCTCCGCGTGCAAAGGGGCATCGGCCGTGGGCAACCTGAACGTCCCTGCCCAGCAGCGCTTCGCCTCCAACTGGCTCGGCAACTAGGATAGAGATGAGTAAACAGGTGATCGGCGTGGAGTGTTGACGCGGCCCGCGTGGCAATCAACAGTGATCGCAACACCCGCTCATCTAGGAGGAACCATGGCCGCGAAGGCTTCTGCACGTAAGGCCACCGCCACAAAGGCGCCGGCCAAAAAGACCACTGCGAAGAAGGCACCCGCTCGCAAGGCGGCGACGACGAGTACAGCAAAGCGGACACCGGCCAAGAAGGCAGCTTCCAAGGTCGCGAAGAAGGGCAAGGCGGCGAAGACGACCGTCAAGCGCACCGCAAAAAAGGTGGCCGTCAAGGCATCTGGTACCAAGTCCACTGCCAAGAGAGCGCCTGCCAAGAAGACCGTCGCCAAGAAGACAACGGCCAAGAAGGCGCCAGCCAAGAAAACCGTTGCCAAGCGGGCTCCTGCGAAGAAGACGACCGCAAAGAAGACGACCGCAAAGAAGACGGCCGCAAAGAAGACGACGGCCCGTCGCTAAAGGGTTTCTCGATCCGAGTAGGACACGAGGTCGTCGTCATTTCACGACGGCGACCTCGTCCCTTCGGTTCCTGTCTTACCCCAGCCAAGTTGGCGGCGGGGCTCCGCCCGGCCGTTCCCGCCTTACCCCAGGAGCCCGTGGCCCGCAAGTGGTTCCCGCCTCGAGATCTGACCCGTCGAGTGCCGACGCCCACCCGGTCGACGACCAGGGTCAACCCCTGCTCGGGCAAGCAGGTCGGGTCGTCTGCCTCGTACCGTCATTGACCGAAGCCATCGCAGCCACTGATCGGTCCCTCCTGGTCGGCGTGACCGACTGGTGCACACACCCGGACGACTTGGATGTTCCTCGAGTCGGTGGAACGAAGTGGCCCGACATCGACGCCATTCGAGCACTGGATCCCGATCTCGTGGTGGCCAATGCAGAGGAGAACCGCCCCGAGGACCTGGCGGCCCTGCGCGACAGCGGTATTCCGGTCTGGGTGACTGCTCCGGCAAGCGTTGCGCAAGCCATCGACAGCCTGGACGCTTTACTGCGCGCGCTGACGGGGAACGTGCCGGACTGGCTGATCCGTACCAGGCAGGTCTGGCAAGAACCTGCGCCGATCGTCCCGGCCAGAACTGCCGTGATCGCGATCTGGCGGCGCCCCTGGATGGTGCTGGGCCGGAACACCTTCGCCGGTGACATCCTCGAGAACCTCGGAGTGCGCAACACCTTCGCCGGCCATCCGGACCGCTACCCGAGAGTGGAGTTGGAGGACGAACGCATTGCGCTCGCTGATCTCGTGGTGCTTCCCGATGAGCCGTACCAGTTCAGAGCCGACGACGGTCCGGAAGCATTCCCGGGGAAACGGATCGCTCTGGTCAGTGGACGCCATCTGACCTGGTACGGCCCGTCACTGCTCGAGGCCCCGGAGATCCTGCGGACACAACTGACAGCGGAGGCGTGACCGCTGCCGAAATGCGCTCAGCCGAAGGTGTGCTCGGATCCCGGGAACGTGCCGGCCCGTACATCAGCGGCATAGGCAGCGGCCGCGCCACGGAGGATCCCGTCGAGGTCGGCGTACTGCTTGACGAACCGGGCCACCCGGCCGGCGTTGAGACCCGCCATGTCCTGCCAGACCAGCACTTGTGCGTCGCAGTCGGGGCCTGCACCGATGCCGATGGTCGGAATCGCCAACTCCTTGGTGACCTGGGCGGCTAGATCGCCCGGGACCATCTCCATCACGACGGAGAAGGCACCGGCCTCCTGCACGGCATGAGCGTCGGCCAGCAGCTGGTCGGCACCGAGGCCGCGGCCCTGAACCCGGTAGCCGCCCAAGCGATGTTCGCTCTGCGGCGTGAATCCGATGTGGGCCATCACCGGGACGCCGGCGTCAGAGATCTTGGAGATCTGGGCGGCCACCCGCACACCACCCTCGAGCTTCACAGCATGCGCACCAGCCTCTTTCATCATCCGGACCGAGGAGGCCAACGCCTGCTCAGGAGACGACTCGTAGCTTCCGAAGGGCAAGTCAGCGACGACGAGCGATCTCGTGGTGGCGCCGACCACCGCGCGCACAAGGGGAAGCAACTCGTCGATGGTGACACCCAGCGAACTCGGGTAGCCGTAGACGTTGTTGGCCGCTGAGTCGCCGACCAGCAGCACTGGAATGCCAGCCTGGTCGAAGATGGCCGCGGTGTACTGGTCATACGCGGTGAGCATCGGCCAGGGCTCGTGAGCATCCTTGAGTGCCTGCAGATGCCCGGTCCTGACCCGCGTGGGAGGCGTCGTCGGCGAGCCGCCAGGCTCACTCGTACTCGTCATAACGTTGTCCTCCCTCGAAGCACAGGCGCCGTGTCCCCGGGTACCAACAAGCCTGGCACGCCTAGGACTCGGCGGTCTCCTGCCAGCGACTGGTAATTGGGAGACGTCGGTCACGTCCGAATGACTTCAGGGAGATCTTCGTTCCGGGCGCGAATTGGCGGCGCTTGTACTCAGCCCGGTCGACGAGTTGCAGGACCGTCCGTACGGTTTCGGGGTCGTGACCGCGGTCGATCAATTCCTGGTGCCCGAGGTCACGGTCCACGTAGTCGGCCAGTATCGCGTCCAGGATCTCGTAGTCGGGAAGTGAGTCGCTGTCCTGTTGCCCTGGCCTGAGCTCTGCCGAGGGCGGCTTGGTGATCGAGTTCTGCGGAATCGGTTCGATCTCACCACGTTGCGTCGCGACGGAGTTCCGCCAGCGGGCCAGGTCCCATACGAGTGTCTTGGGGACGTCCTTGATCGGCGCGAAGCCGCCGACGCTGTCGCCGTACAGGGTGGAGTAGCCCACTGAGATCTCGCTCTTGTTCCCGGTTGCGAGGACCAGGTGTCCGTGCTCGTTGGACAGACCCATGAGGAGGGCCCCCCGTACCCGCGCCTGGAGGTTCTCCTCGGCAAGGCCGGTGAGCTGCACGGCGTCGAGGTAGGCGGCAACCATGGCTTCGATCGCGATCGTTTCGAAGTGGCAGCCGAGTCGTTCGGCGAGATCACCCGCGTCCCCTCGAGAGTGGTCAGAGGAGTAGCGGCTGGGCATCGATACGCCGTAGACCCGGTCGGCACCGATGGCATCGGCGGCCAGGGCCGCGACGAGGGCTGAGTCGATTCCGCCGGACAGTCCGAGGATGACCGATTCGAATCGGTTCTTCTGCACATAGTCACGCAGCCCCGTGACCAGGGCGCCCCAGACTTCCGCGAGATCGGCCATCGGAGCGAAGTGGGGTGCGTCCGGCAGCCCCGGGCGGGGGCCGCGAGAGGCGACCTCGTCCAGGGGAAGGGCTGTCCGGCTCACCGTCATGGGACCGATCGAGCCCTCGCGGGACTGGGCCGCCTCGATGGACAGGTCGATCACCAGCAGCCGTTCCTCGAACTGCTGGGCTCGGGCCAGCAGCTCACCACCGGGCGCCACGACCATCGAATCCCCATCGAAGACCAGCTCGTCCTGGGCGCCCACGGTGTTGACGTAGGCGATGGTGGCCCCAGCCTCGTGCGCCCGGCGTCGTACAAGGGGCAGCCGTACGTCGTCCTTGGCACGCTCGTAGGGAGAACCGTTGATGCAGACGATCAAATCGACCCCGGCTTCTCCTGCGACGGCGAACGGCCCACCGTCCACCCACAGGTCCTCACAGATCGTGATAGCGACGTCGAGGCCGGCAATGGTGATAACCGGCAGGACGGTTCCTGAGCGGAAGTACCGGGCCTCGTCGAAGACGCCATAGTTGGGCAGGTGGTGCTTGTAATAGCGTGCGGCGACGGCACCACGGTGCAGCAGGGCAGCGGCGTTACGGGCGCCGTCGTCGTGGGCGAGATAGCCGACCACGACCGGCAGATCACCGCATCCGTCCGCGACGAGATCGGTCGCGAGCAGACCGAGGGCAGCCTCGCTTGCCTGAGCGAAGGATCGCCGCAGAACCAGGTCCTCCGGCGGATACCCGGTGATCATCATCTCTGGAAAGGCGATGAGGTCGGATCCGGCTTCCAGCGCGGCACGAGCCTGCGACCGGACCCGCTCGACGTTTCCGGCGAGGTCGCCCACACACATGTTGACCTGGGCCAGCGCGATCCGGAAGGGCCGCGGGAGTTCGTGGGAGGCACCGTCTGACTCTCGGCCTGATTCTCGGGCTGACTCCTGGTCTGATTGTTCGGCCGAAGAGGCTGCCACGGGTCGTCCTTCCTCAATCGATGCCCGCCACGATGTGCGATGATGTGAACGCCGCAACTGCCGAATCGAGATTGTTCTGCAAACGGCACAACCGCCGGACTCTCCGAGGCGTCTATCAAGTATGGACGTACCGGTGAGCGGACCCTCGAGAGCGAGCACGTCGATGACGCAGCCATCCACACGGATTGCTCGTTTCCGTGCGGGTGCGGCGGGCCTGGCTGCCCTTGCCCTTCTTGTCAGCGCCGCCGGATGTGCCGAGCCGAAAGCCGGCGCGTTCGGGACGCCGCCGGAATCCGAGGCGGCCGAGACCACCGACGCGCCCGCGCCAGACGCGGTCGTCAGCATCGATCCGCCACTGGGCAGCGCCCAGTTCGCTCCGATGACACCGGTCACGATCGCGGCCGGAAACGGCAGCATCAGCGACGTCGTCATCGCCGACTCCGACGGCGTACCCGTTCCGGGCGTGCTGTCAGCGGAGGGCAACGTCTGGCAGGCTGCCGAGCTCCTGCACTACGACGCCACCTACAGCGTGACCGCCACGGCCGTCAACGCGGATGGCAAGGCCACGACCTCGACCGGGTCGATCAGCACAGTGACGCCAGAGTCATTCACCAAGGCCTCGATCACGCCCTTCGGTGACATGACGAGCGTCGGCGTCGGGATGCCCATCGTGGTCCAGTTCAACGAGGACGTCGAGGACCGGGCAGCCGTCGAGCACCGCCTCACGGTCACCACCACCCCTGCGGTCGTGGGCGCGTGGCACTGGTTCAGCGACCGCGAGGTGCACTACCGCCCGCAGGAGTATTGGGCCACGGGGACCCACGTCGTGCTCGATGTCGGGATCTACGGAGTGAACGTCGGCGACGGCATCTACGGCGCGGAGAACCGGCACATGGAGTTCGACATCCATGACGCTCTGGTGGCTCAGCTGGACAACAGCGACCTGACCATGCGGACGTACCGCAACGGCATTCTGGAACGTGAAATCCCGGCGTCGATGGGCAAAGCCGGCACCCTCACACCCAGCGGGATCATGGTCGTCATGCAGCAGGACCGCAACTACACGATGGACTCCTCGACGTACGGTGTGGCGGTCGACTCGCCGGACGGTTACCGGCTCGAGGTCGAGTACGCCAGCCGGGTCACCTACTCCGGAATCTTCGTTCACGCCGCCCCTTGGTCGGTGGGCGACCAGGGCCGGCGCAACGTCTCGCATGGCTGTATCAATGTGAGCACAGCGAACGCAGGGTACTTCTATGAGAACTTCGGCTGGGGTGACATCGTCCAGGTCACCGGTACGGCGCGCACGCTCGAGCCAACCAACGGGTTCGGCGACTGGAACATCCCCTGGGAGCAGTGGCTCCTGGGATCTGCCCTGGCCTAAGCGCAGCGCTCGGGCGGTAGTCGCTCAGAATGTAACTCGCCGGTAACACGGCGAAGGCAGACTGCCGGGATATGGACCGCCAGCAGGAGTTCGTCCTCCGGACGCTCGAGGAGCGCGAGATCCGGTTCGTCCGGCTCTGGTTCACCGATGTCCTGGGCTATCTGAAGTCCGTGGCGGTCGCACCGGCCGAGATCGAGGCTGCTTTCGCTGAGGGGATCGGGTTCGACGGCTCCGCGGTGCAGGGGTTCGCCCGCGTCTTCGAGTCCGACATGCTCGCCAAACCCGATCCCGGAACCTTCCAGGTCTTCCCCTGGGGGCAGGAGACAGGGCCGGATTCTGCCCGGATGTTCTGCGACATCACCATGCCCGACGGATCTGCGTCCTGGGCTGACCCACGCCATGTCCTACGACGGATGCTGTCCAAGGCCGCGGACATGGGCTTCACCTTCTACACCCATCCCGAGATCGAGTTCTTCCTGCTCAAGGACCTGCCAACCGACGGCAGCGCGCCAGAGCCCGCTGACCACGGCGGCTACTTCGACCTCTCCACCCATGACGTGGCCCACGACTTCCGACGTGAGGCGGTCTTCGCGCTGGAGGCCATGGGCATCTCGGTGGAGTTCAGCCACCACGAGGTTGCCCCCGGCCAGCAGGAGATCGACCTGCGCTATGCCGACGCCCTGAGCATGGCCGACAACATCATGACCTTGCGGCACGTCGTACGGGAGGTCGCGCTGTCGCAGGGTGTGTACGCGACGTTCATGCCCAAGCCGTTCACCTATCAACCCGGTTCGGCGATGCACACACACCTGTCGCTGTTCGAGGGTGACCGCAACGCCTTCCACGACGCGAGCGACCCGGTGGGGCTGTCCCAGACCGGGCGGAGTTTCGTCGCAGGATTGCTCGCCCACGCTGTGGAGATCACCGCGGTGACCAACCAGTGGGTGAACTCCTATCGCCGTCTGGTCGCCGGGGGCGAGGCGCCGTCGTCGGTGTGCTGGGGGCGAGCCAACCGCTCGGCTCTCGTCCGGCTCCCGTCCTACAAACCGGGCAAGGCCAACTCCACCCGGGTCGAGATCCGGTCTCCGGACTCCGCCTGCAACCCCTATCTCGCCTTTGCGTTGATGCTCGCCGCTGGGCTGCGCGGGATCGAAAAGGGCTACGTCCTCCCACCCGAGGCTGAGGACGACGTCTGGTCGCTGACCGACACCGAACGTTTGGCGGCCGGCTACGACGACCTCCCACACAGCCTTGATGCGGCCCTGCGCGCCATGGAGGGCAGCGAACTCGTCGCGGAGACCCTGGGCGAGCACTCCTTCGACTTCTTCCTGCGCAACAAGCGCGCCGAGTGGGCCGACTACCGCAGCCAGGTGACCCCGTTCGAACTGTCTCGTTACCTGCCCGTTCTCTAGTCGCGCGGGATCCCGCGGCTCAGCTCAACGGGCTTTTGCGGAGGTTCACCCCGCCGGTGGTCGGTGGGTGGCCCGATCCGGGTAGCCGTGCTTGGCGACGGTGAGCAACACGGCGGAGTCTTCTAGGGCAACGAGTGCGTGCAGGGCATCGGGGACGATGAGGAGATCGCCGGGGGAGCCATCCCACGCGACGTCGCCAGCGGTGAGCCGAACCCGTCCCTGCAGCACGTGCACGGTGGCCTCACCCGGGTTCTCGTGCTCATCGAGCCGCTCGCCAGAAGACAGCGCGATGAGGGTTTGGCGCAACACGTGTTCGTGGCCGCCGTAAACGGTGTGCGCGCTGCGCCCACTGGAGGCAACTCTGGCCAGCTTCAACTGTTCACGGGCCAGCGCGGTCAACGACAACTTCTCCATGGCGGCACCATTCCATACCGTGCGACGGGTCTGACCGCCGTCGAGGTTGCTGAGCGAGTGGCCGCGGGTCGGACGAACGCGGTCGTGCTGCGCACCAGCCGGACGGTCAATTGCTAGGGGCTGCGGTTTACGTTTCGTGGTAAGAGGTCGTAGGGTCCTGACCAATGGTCCGTACCAGTCGTGTCATCGTCGATGCCCGCCCGCAGAGACCGGTCCGGGCCGATCTCGAGGACGCCGCGCAGGTCCCGCCCGCCATCCTCGGGTCGGTCGGAACGGCATGGAGCCCCGAGACGCGTCTGTATTCCGACGGCGTCGTACGTGCAGTCGGTGGCGGGCCGCTCGTCGTCCCCCCGCACAGCAACTACCGGCGCATACCGGGCACCTGCTACCTCGACCAGTCCCACGGTTGGCTTGCCGAGGCCTATCTCGCCGCGCCGGGCGACGTGGACGAAGCAAGGACACGGCTGGCGCAGACCGTCCTGCCGGGCAGAGACGGTCCGTTCGCGGACCTGGCCGAGACCGCCCTACTAGACATGGAGGCGGTCTGCCTGCCCAACGGTGCGGCGGTGGCGGCGGGCAGCCAGCACTGGTACTACGTCTGGCCACGAGACGCTGGGTACCTGGCGGTGGCCTTCAGCATCCTGGGGCGGCACCGGCAGGCGCAGGACCTGCTCCAGTACGTGGCCTCTGTGCAGGAACCTGACGGCACGTGGCAGGCACGCTACCTGCCGGACGGGTCGGGCCGGGTGCCTGACGACCGAGGACGCCAGCTCGACAACAGTGGCTGGTTCCTGTGGGCTACCTGGGTCGAGGCTCAGCTGTCAGCTCCATTGAAACCCATTGTCCCTGAACGGCTTTGGGGCGCAGCGAGCGCCGCATTGCGTGCGGTGATAGACATCATCGATCCGGTGACCGGCCTGCCGCCGCCCTCCCAGGACTACTGGGAAGTCGACGTCGACGAGGTCACGCTGGGCGTGGCCGCGCCGTTGCTGCTGACCCTGAGGACGGGCGCCGACATCGCTCGCTGGCGAGGCGAGGTATCCCTGGCCGATGCCGCGCGCGCGACCGTCTCCCGGCTAGAGGCGGCCATCCGGGACACTTTCGGCGGCCGAGGCTATCCACGCATCGCAGGCCGCCGAGCCGGTGCCGACGCATCGATCGCCTTTCTGCTGCCACCCTTCGCGCCGGCCGATCAGGCGGTCGAGGCCGCCTGGCGTGCGACGTTCGCGCGCCTCCGCCTCGACAACGGCGGGCTGCGTCCCGGCCAGGATTGGCCCGACGTGCAGACGGCGTGGACGCCGCAAACGTCACTGTTCGCGATGACCGCAGCAGTTCTGGGCGACACACAATTGGCCACCGAGCTGCTGGAATGGCTCGCTGCGCGTACGACCCGCTGGGGGTCCCTACCCGAGAAGGTGACCGCGGACGGTCACCCAGCTGCGGTGGCGCCCTTGCCGCTCACGAGCGCGACGGTGCTGATCGCCCTCGCCGCGCTCGACGGCAGACGACTCCCAGTACCAAGATCCGAGCCCAGCTCGATCGAGGGCGACAAGCCAATCCGTACCGACGAAGGGACAACGCCATGATCACCACCCACCCGCTAATCCGCCGGACACTTGTCGGCACAGCCACCCTGGCCGTCGTTCTGGCGCTCGGTGCATGCGGCGGAGGGGAGGAGGCCACCACCGAGGGGGAATCCGCGGAGAAGATCGTGTTCTGGACACCTCAGACGACGCCGGAGCGGATGACAGCGCAGCAGGAGATCGCTGCCGCCTTCACCGCGGAGAGTGGGATCGAGGTCGAGGTCGTCCCCCTGGCGGGCGCCGATCAGAATCAAGCCCTGGTCACTGGAGCTGCTTCCGGTGAGGTCCCCGACGTCATCCTGCACGCGCCCGACCAGACCACCGCATGGAACGAGCAGGGCCTACTTGACACCGAAGCGGCGCAGGCAGTCATGGAGGAACTCGGAGCCGAGACGTTCAACGAGCAGGCCCTCGAGCTCGTGACCCTGGACGGCGAATTGGCGGTCGTTCCCTCCGACGGTTGGGCGCATCTGATCGTCTATCGGGCCGATCTGCTGGAGGCGGCAGGGATCGACCCACCGACCAGCATCGAGGATCTCGCTGACGTGGCCACGGAGATGAGCTCGGGCAGCCTGTCGGGAATGGCCATGGGTACCCAACCCGGCACGCCGTCCTCGACCGAGGCCCTGGAGTCGATGCTGCAGCCGACCGGCTGCGAGCTCGTCACCGATGGCGAGGTCACGATCGACTCCCCGGAGTGCGTCGAGGGCCTGGAGATCTTCCAGCAGCTGACTGAGTCCTCTGTTGCCGGACAGTTCGACGTGACGAGCGCCCGCGCGGCCTACCTGGCCGGCAACGCCGCCATGCTGGTCTTCTCCTCGCACATCCTCGACGAGCTCGCTGGGCTGGACGCCGCCAACCCGCCCACCTGCCCGGAGTGTGTCGCCAACCCCGCCTACTTGGCCGAGAACAGCGGCTTCGTAACCGTGCTCGATGGCGGTGCCGGAGGCGCTCAGTACGGCACCACCCTCAACTACGCCATCCCCACCGGCGCCCACGTGGACGAGGCGCAGCAGTTCATCACCTACCTCATGTCAGACGGCTACGTCGACACCCTCGGCGTTGCCACCGAGGGACGGGTCCCGCTGCGGGCCGGAACCTCGGACAACCCGACCGAGTTCATCGACGCCTGGGGAGCCTTGCCCTTCGGCGCCACGCCGGGTAGCGAGCTGTCGATCGCCGACGTGTACGGCGAGGATGTCGTGTCCTCTCTGGGTGAAGGCACGGAAGCGATAAGCCGCTGGGGCTTCGGCACGGACGACGCGACGCTGGCCGGAGCTGTCTTCGCGCAGAACGTGCTCAGCCAGAATCTTGAGGCCCTCTACGCCGGAGAGGATCCCGAGGCCGTCGCCAGCGCGATGGCAGAAGCGGTACGAGCGGTTCAGGAAGAACTTGGCGATTGACCGGAGCCGGCACCACCCTTTTGCGCCGGAGGCGGTTGAGCCGGGCCCAGCGGGAGGACCTGCAAGGCCGGGCGCTGGTGAGCCCCACCGTGCTCGTGGTTGTCCTAGTGGTGGTGCTGCCGTTTCTCGCGGTGGTGCTGCTCAGCTTCCTCGATGTGCGGCTCGTCGACATTCCGCGGATCTCCTTCGGGACCCTCGACTTCACGTTCGACAACTACGAGCAAATGTTTTCGAACTCGCGCTTCTGGGGTGCATTGGGCACGACGGTGGCCTACGCCACGCTCACAACCGTCGGGGCCATCGTCGTCGGCCTTTGTGTAGCCTTGGCCCTGCGGCATCCGTTCCGTGGTCGCGGCGCGATCCGGGCCCTGGTGCTCATGCCCTACGTCCTGCCAGTCGTCGCGGCTGCGACGATCTGGAAGACGCTGCTCAACCCGCAGTACGGACTGATCAACGCCCTCGGCATGGACCTGCTGGGGTGGGATGGCCCGATCGCGTTTCTCAGCACCACGACTGAGGACGTCGCCGGCATTCCAGTGCCGGTTACCCTGCTCACGGTCGTGGCCTTCGAGGTCTGGAAGACCGCACCTCTGGCGTTCCTGTTCATCACCGCTCGGCTGCAGTTCCTACCGAGTGATCTCGAAGAGGCCGCCGAGATCGACGGTGCGACGGTCACCCAGCGCTTCCGCTACATCGTGGCGCCGCAGTTGCGTGGCGTCATTGCCGTACTGGTCCTGCTGCGGTTCGTCTGGTCGTTCCAGAGCTTCAACGATGTGTACCTGCTCACCGGTGGCGCCGGTGGCACAGAAGTGATGGCTGTGAAGGTGTACACCGAGCTCATCACCAGAGCCGACATCGGCAGCGCCGCCGCCTACGGGCTGGCGCTGACGGTCCTGCTCAGCGGACTGCTCCTGCTCTACGTTCGACTCAATCGTCGGAGCGAGGTCGCGGAGTGAGGCGGCCCATAAACCGCCCCGTACGACAGACGCGTTCGCGCGGCGGCATCCGGGTTCTCAAAGTCGTCGTCATCGTGCTGGCGGTGGTCTGCAGCGCGGGACCGTTGCTCTACGGCGTACTGCTGTCCGTGCGCCCACTCTCGGCGGTGCTCAACGAACCGCTGGATCTGCTGCCGTCCTTGGGGGAACTGGACTTCAGCTCCTACCCCACCGCCCTGCGCGGTGAATCCGAAGGCGGGTTCGGTCTGGCTCGATTCATGACCAACAGTTTTCTCGTCGCCGTCAGTACCGTCGTGATCTCAATCGTGTTCAGCGCGCTCGGTGCCTATGCCGCGGTGCGGATGAAGTTCTTCGGCCAGCGAACGGTCAGCGCCCTGTTCCTGTCGGTCTACCTCTTCCCGGGGATCGTGCTGGCGGTACCCCTGTTCGTGATGCTGAGCCGGATCGGCCTCACCTCGTCGCTGGTCGGGCTCGTCCTGATCTACATGGCGCAAACCGTGCCGGTGGCGCTGTACATGCTCCGCAACTATTTGGCCGCGGTACCTCGAAGCGTGGAGGAGGCCGCCCTCGTGGATGGCTGTGGCCTGTTCAGGATGCTTCGTTCGGTCGTCCTGCCGATGGCCCTGCCCGGCATCGCGGCAACGAGCCTGTACGTGTTCATCATCGCTTGGAACGAGTACCTGTTCGCCTTGCTCTTCCTCGTACAGGACCGCGAGCGCTGGACGGTGGCCCTGGGCATCGCCCAACTCACGGAGTTCACGGTGCCGGTGACTGTGCTGATGGCCGGATCGATCGCCATCACGTTGCCTGTCCTGGTCGGGTTCTTCGCAGCGCAGCGGTTGCTCATCTCCGGCCTGACTGCGGGGGCTGAGAAGGGCTGACGGTGACCGAGACATCACCGCCAGTGCGATTAGCGATCCTGGGTGCCGGTGCGCGTGGCAGCGAGACGTACGCGCAGTGGCTCCTGCGGCATCCCCACCACGGCCGGGTAGTCGCCGTGGCCGACCCAGTGCGCGCGCGGCGCGATCAGCTTGCCGACCGCGCTGGGCTGGCGCCCGACGACCGATTCGACGACTGGCGTCCGTTGCTGGCAGCGGCGGACCGGCTGCACCTCGACGCCGTGGTCGTCGCGCTGCCGGATCGGGATCACGTCGCACCGACCTTGGCCGCGGCAGAGCTCGGCCTGGTTGTGCTCCTGGAGAAGCCCGCCGCCGTGACGCCGAACGACCTCGAGACTCTCGCCGACGGAGCCCGGCGCCTGAACGCCCGCATCGGGGTCGGGCACGTACTGCGATTCACGCCGTTCTGGCAGACCGTGCACGCGGTCGTGTCGAGCGGGGCGATCGGTGGCCTGGTCACCGTCCTGATCGAGGAGAACATCGGGTTCTGGCACTTCGCGCACTCCTACGTCCGGGGCAACTGGCGTCGGGCCGATATGTCCAGCCCGATGGTGCTGGCCAAGACCTGTCACGACCTGGATCTGATCCGTTGGTTCGCCGGCTCGCCACCGACGACGGTGGCAAGCGTCGGCACCCTGTCCTACTTCACGGCACAGAACGCCCCGCCGGGTGCTCCGGCTAGGTGCCTGGACGGCTGCCCGCATGCCGAGAGCTGTCCCTTCTTCGCGCCGCGCTTCTACCTCGACCGACTCGCGGACGTTTCCGGATGGCCAGTTTCCGCGCTGGGACCCGACACCACCCCCGGCGGTCGCCTCGAGTCACTGCGCGTCGGGCCCTACGGTCGATGCGTCTTCCACAGCGACAACGACGTGGCCGACCACCAGCAGACGGTGTTCGAGTTCCCTGGAGGGCTGACCGCCACCCTGTCTGCGTCGGCCTTCACTGGCGAGAACACCCGCACCGTCAGGCTGACCGGCACCGCGGGGGAGATCACCGGGCACATGGACTCCGGCAGGATCACCGTCGAACTCTTCAGCCCGCCGGCCCAGCTGCCGGAACTTCTGCACGCCAGCCTGGTTGGCGAGAGCGCCCGCCCGCCGTTGGGCCACCGCGTCATCGTGCTGAGCGCCGTCGCGCCGCAGGCCGCCGTATCCCGTGGCGATGCCGGCGGTTACGTGCTCGGCCATGCCGGCGGCGACGATGCACTCATCGACGCCTTTATCAGGTCCATCAGAGCCCCGCGGAGCGACGGTGCCTTCTCGGCTTCGCTGGAGGAGTCTCTCGACAGCCACCGGATGGCGTTCGCGGCCGAGCGCTCCAGGCTGGAGGGGCGGGTGATTCCCTGGGACGAAACTGTTCAGGCTTGAGCGGTCAGTATCCGCGCAAACTGCGCACCTCGTGAGCGATCTGCAGGTCCTCCCGGGCGGCGATGACCACGGTTCGTGCGGCGGCACCGGGTGCGGACATGTCCCCTTCGTCCCTGGTTAGCTCGTTGCTGCCCGCGTTGATCGCCACCCCGAGGAAGTCGAGCTTCTCGGCTGCCAGGCGGCGCACGGTGGGGGAGTGCTCTCCGACACCGCCGGTGAAGGCGAGGACGTCCAGGCCTCCGATCGCTGCAGTCATCGCCGCTATCCCACCGCTGTCGCCATTCGCGCGGTACGGCGTAGGTGGCTGCCGCCTCCGGGATCGTCGTGTGGATCGCGGTGTCGAAGCAGGCCACCGCCATGACATCGGGCAGGTGCGCGGTGACCGCGTCGAGTGCGGCCAAGGACTTCGGCTGGTGCAGCGGTGCGAGATCAGTGAGCTGCTGGAGTTGCGTGCGTCCGCCGTCATCGATACGGACCGGGCCGGTAAAGGTGCGTCCACCGTGCACGATTCGGTGACCGATGACCTCGGGTTGCCCCAGCCCTCCAGGAGCTCGGCTAGGTCTGAGGCGTCGACGCCGCCGGGGTCCGCCGGCAGGTCAGCTCTGTGCTCGACGTGGTCATGCTCATCGAGTAGGCGGAGCTTCAGGCTCGAGGATCCCGCATTGACGACCAGTACTCGCACGGATCAGCCCCGGGCCGGCCAGGTCCAACCGGCGATGGCTGGATCGTCCTCGCCGTATTCGCGGGTGTAGGCGCGAGCCGCCAGCCGGGCATCGGACATCTGCTGGCGCAGTGTGGCGGCTCGGCTGCCGAGTGCGGGAACGCGGTCGATGACGTCCTGGACGAG
>Ga0136617_10003164_pt1 | contig 14709 bp, 16 predicted proteins | sample AntDrymUQ3222106_2_FD_129672 | JGI IMG/M metagenome (GOLD analysis project Ga0136617, IMG submission 129672) | Polar desert sand microbial communities from Dry Valleys, Antarctica - metaG UQ322 (21.06) | ecosystem: Environmental > Terrestrial > Soil > Desert | place: Antarctica: Dry Valley... | reverse complement strand
TCCTGGCGACGATGCTGCAGGTCCCGCACCTCGTTCTGTGCGTCAACAAGATGGACCTCGTCGACTTCTCCCAGGAGGTCTACGAGGGCATCCGGGATGAGTTCGAGCAGTTCGCCACCCGGCTGAACGTGAGGGACCTGCGGATCATCCCGGTCTCCGCGCTCAACGGCGACAACATGGTGACCCGCTCCGAGCACACGCCGTGGTACGACGGGCCCACGTTGCTGCACCACCTCGAGAACCTCTACGTCGCGTCGGACCGCAACCTGATCGACGTGCGGTTCCCGGTGCAGTTCGTCGTGCGGCCCAAGTCCAAGGAGCACCACGACTACCGGGGCTACGCCGGACAGGTGGCGGGTGGGGTGCTCAAGGCCGGCGACGAGGTGATGGTGCTGCCGTCGGGTCTCACCTCGAGGATCGCCGCCGTCGAGACGGCCGACGGTCCGGTCGACGAGGCCTTCCCGCCGATGTCGGTGACCGTGCTGCTCGAGGACGACATCGACGTCTCGCGCGGCGACATGATCTGCCGGCCCAACAACACCCCGTCGGTGGCTCAGGACGTCGAGGCGATGGTCTGCTGGATGGCCGACGAGCCGTTGGTGGCCGGGCAGAAGTTCGCCATCAAGCACACCACCCGGATGGCGCGCGCGATGGTCAAGGACATGCGCTACCGCCTGGACGTCAACACCCTGCACCGCGACGAGGGAGCAGCCCAGCTCGGCCTCAACGACATCGGCCGGCTGCAGCTGCGGACGACCCAGCCGTTGCTGTGCGACCCCTACAGCCGCAACCGGACCACCGGCGCGTTCATCCTCATCGACGAGCGCACCAACCGCACCGTGGCAGCCGGGATGATCGCCACGGCTTCGTGAGCTCACCGGTGACGTTCGTGGCGAGCGACGCGGCCATCGCGGATCTCACCCTGCTCCTGCGCGGTGTCCGGCTGCCCCTCGACGTGCTCGGCGAGGCGGTCCATTCCGGCGACCAGTCCGACATGGCCCTCGAGATGGCCCGCCTTCGCGTCCCTGCCGAGATCGCTGACAGGGTCACGGCGGAGGGCGCGCTCGTCCTTGCCGACGCCGAGGGCAAGCCGATCGCGACGTTGGCCGACGCGACGGTCACGGCTGTCGACGGACCAGGCGCCGACGAGAGCACGGCCGTCCTGCAAGGACGGATCGAGCCGTCCAACGCGGCCGCATGGTCGCCGCTCACGGTCGACGCTGGGGACCGGCAGGTCACGGTGGTCGTCGCCGTGCGGCCGTTCCTGGCCGCCGACCTCGACCTCCTGCGCGCCCTGCACCACGAGAGTGAGCTCGTCGTCGTCGCGCCGGTCGCCGGCCCGACACCCGACTTCCTTCCGGCGGCGACCCTGCTCAGCCTGGCGCAGAGGGCACTTGACGACGCTGGGATCGGCCCGCCCCCACACGTCGTACCGGTCGAGATCGCTTGGCGCGACGCCGCGACCGACGTCGCCCTCGCACGCGCCGTCGCCCACGCACTCGGGGCCCCCGACGCGACCGCGGTGACCGTGGGCGACCGCGACTGGGAGTCGCTGCTCGCCGCCCTGAACGCCGAGCAGCCGCTGCCGGGTGTGGCCGACGACGTCCTGCTCCACGAGCTGCGCCGATGGCGACCGCCCCGCAGCAGCCGCGGCGTCGTGGTGCTCTTCACCGGGCTGTCCGGGTCGGGCAAGTCCACCCTCGCGAGCGCCCTCGCCGAGCACATCCGCGGGACCACGCAGCGGTCCGTCAGCCTGCTCGACGGCGACCACGTCCGGCGCCTGCTGTCCGCCGGCCTGGGGTTCGACCACGCGTCGCGGGACCTCAACGTGCGCCGGATCGGCTTCGTCGCGGCGGAGGTCGCACGGCACGGCGGTGTCGCGATCTGCGCACCGATCGCGCCCTACGCCGAGAGCCGCGCGGCCGTCCGCGCGATGGTGCAGGAGGTGGGCGACTTCGTCCTGGTGCACGTCAGCACGCCGCTGGCCGAGGTGGAGCGGCGCGACGTGAAGGGCCTCTACGCGCGGGCGCGCGCAGGCCAGATCGAGCAGTTCACCGGGATCAGTGACCCGTACGACGAGCCAGACGACCCCGACCTCACCCTCGACACATCCGACCTCTCCGTGGAGGAGGCGCTCACCCAGATCGTGGCGCTGCTCGAGCAACAGGGCCGGCTCCCCTCCTCCGGACGGGTGGACTGAGGTCGCATGGACTGGCTGCTGCTGATCGCGTCCTTCTTCATCGGCATCGTCGTCGGGCTGACCGGCATGGGCGGCGGGGCCCTGATGACGCCCGCGCTGATCTTCTTCTTCAAGGTGGACCCGCTGGTCGCGATCTACAGCGACCTGGTGGCCAGCGCGGTGATGAAGCCGGCGGGTGCCGCTGTGCACCTGCGCCGGAAGACGGTCAACCTGCGGTTGGTCGGCTGGCTGTGCCTGGGATCGGTGCCGTCGGCCTTTTGCGGGGTGCTCATCACCCGCGCGGTCAGCGACGGCGAAGCGCTGCAGGACTTCTTGCAGCGGGCGCTGGGCGTGGCCCTGATGATCGCCGCAATCGGGCTGATCGTGCGCGCCTATCTACGGCTGCTCGAACGGGCCAGGATCCGGGACGGGATGGTCGACCCCTACCGGACCGGCCCGCCCGAGGTCGTCGTACGGCCGATCCCCACGGTGATCGTCGGCGTACTCGGCGGACTGGTCGTCGGGGTGACCTCGGTGGGCTCGGGCTCGCTGATCATCATCACCCTGATGGTGCTCTACCCCGGGTTGAAGGCCGCCGAGCTGGTGGGCACCGACCTGGTGCAGGCGGTGCCACTGGTGGCGTCCGCCGCGGTGAGTCACCTGATCTTCGGCGACTTCTCGCTGTCGCTGACGGTGCCGATGCTGCTGGGCGCGGTGCCGGGCGCGTTCCTGGGTGCGCAGATCTCGACCCGCGCCCCGGGCGGGCTGGTGCGCCGTGCGCTGGCGTTCGTGCTGCTGGCCTCGGCGCTGAAACTGCTCGGCGTGAGCACACCCCTGACCGCCCTGGGGCTGGTGCTGGCGCTGCTGGTAGCGCCGCCGATGTGGATGGTCGTGCGCCGTCATCACGGCTTCCCGGCCAGGTCGGGCGGCCGGTGGGTCCGCGGTCCGGCCAGATGAGCACGGCCGATCGGTTGCGCAGCGCCTCGCTGCTGGCCGGTTGCTCCGGTGTGGTGGTCTTCCTGGCTCTGTTGGTCTCCGGCCCGCAGGACCTGCCCGAAGGTGCCACCGGCGACGAGGTCCGGCGCTATCTGGAAGGCAACCTCAACGGAATCGGCTGGCTGGTCTTTGCGCAGGCCGTTGCCTTCGGCGCGCTACTGCTGTTCGTCGTCGGGCTGCGTTTGCTCATGCGGGCCGGCGAGGAGCCTGGGCGGCTGCTCAGCGACCTCGCCGCGGTTGGCGGTCTGCTCACCGCGGCGTCGTTCGCGTTGAAGGCCAGCCTGGACATGGTTCCGTTGGTGATGGCCGACGACTACGGCAAGCTGACTCCGTACGACGACCGCACCCTGCGCGCGCTCGACCTCCTGAATCGACTGGGGGAGACCGTCGGTGACGTGGCGACCGTCCCCCGCGGGCTGCTGGTGCTGGCCGTGTCGCTGCTCGCCCTGCGGAGCCGCTTCCTGCCGACGTGGCTCGCCTACCTCGGCCTGGTCGTCGCCGCCGCGTCGCTGGTCGGCACCGTGAGCCTCGGTTGGGATCTCGGGTTCTTCTCGGCTGCGGGACTCGTCGGCCTGTTCGGTTTCGCCGGGTGGGTGCTCGCCGTCAGCATCGTGCTGCTGGTCTGGTTCAGGTGGCCTTCGGGACCTCGATGATGCGGGCGGCGGCCGTCGGCGAGATGTTCGAGTCGTAGCCGCCGGCGACAAGCACCGAGGTGGCCGCGATGGTCGACGCGGAGATGAAGCTGCGCCGCGGCACCGGTGGGTCCGTCAACACCGACATCTCGCCCGTCGCCGGGTCGTAGACGTCGATGCGCGTGCCGCCGGTGATGACGATGCGGCCGTCCTGCAGAGCGGTGACCGCTCCCTCGAGCTTGTACTGGCCCTCGGACAGGTCCGGCCCCGGCGCGCTCCGCATCGCAGGAATGTTCAGGATCTCGGTGGAGGCAAGCAGGTCGCGGCCCTCGGTGCTGGTGGCGCCACCGATCACCAGGACGGTCTGGTCGGGAAGGACGCTGGCGGCGTGCTTGATCCGGGCCTGGCGCATCGGCGGTCCGGGCGACCACGATCCGTCCTGGAGAACGTCGGTGGTGGCGACGGCGGCATCGGCGTCGGCGGTGCCGCCGATGAGCACCAGCTGACCCTCGGTGAACACCGCGGCCTGCCCCGATCGTGGCACCGTCAGGGGCGGGCCCGCAGTGAACCGGTTGCTCTGCGGATCGAACAATTCGGTGCTGGCCAACGCGTCTCGTCTGCCCGTCGTACCTCCTGCGACCAGCACGTGCCCGTCGGGCAGCATCGTGGCTGAGTGATCTGCCCGACCGACGGACAGCTCCCCGACCGCGACGAACCCATTCGTGGCCGGGTCGAAGACCTCTGCCGAGGTCAACGCGAGCTGCCCCTCGCCGGAATATCCACCGACCAGCAGCACCCGGCCGTCCTCGAGGAGGGTGGCGGTGTGGCCGGCCCGCGCTGTCGTCATCTCCGGTCCGGGCGTGAAGCTCTCGGAGGCCGGATCGAAGAGCTCGCTCGCCCTGCCCCGGTCGAAGCCCTCGCACCCTGGACGCGTGCATCCACCGCTGAACAGGACGCGTCCGTCGTCGAGAACGGTCGCGCGATGCACGGCTCTCGGGACGTTGAGCTGGTCCTGCCGCGCGGCCGAGCTCGCGCGGCTGTCCAGCGGGTCGCCGTCCGAGCATGCCCCGATGAGCAGCAGGACCACGGCGGCCAGGACCATGCGGAGTGCGGGGCTCGACATGAGCCCGATGGTGGCAGAGGCCGCTCACGAACAGGCCTCGTTGGCGCAAGGTGTTCGTGACGACGAGAGATGCCGTTCAGCCGCTGTTGGGACTGCCCGGGTAGGCAGGAGCCATGACCGTTGTGCTGGTTGTCACATTCATCCTGGTGTCGTGGTTCGCGGCGACGATGGTCGCAGGGCGCCACCACCGCTGACGTCTCGTCGCGAGAGTCGGCTCACGTGGTGATGGCGTAGTGGACGTGCACCACTCCGTTGGCGAAACGACCTTCGCTGAGCAACTCGAGGTTGAGGCGGAGGTCCTCTGCCAAGAACCGTGTCCCACCCCCGACCACGACGGGTGAGACGAACAGGTGCAACTCATCGACCAGGCCGGCCCTGAGAGCGTGTCCGGCCAGCCCGGCTCCCCCGACCAGGAGATCGCGCTGGTCCGTTGACTTCAGGAGCCTGACGGCGTCCGGGTCGAAGTGCCGCTCGATTCGCGTGCGAGCAGTGGAGATCGTGTCCAGGGTGGTGGAGTAGACGACCTTGTCCGACGCGCGCCAGATCTCGGCGAAGTCCCTCATGACCGCGGGGTCATCGGCGGCGCCCAGGCTCTCCCACGCCTGCATCACCTCGTAGAGCCGACGGCCGTAGAGTTGCGTACCGATCGGTCGCATGACGTCATTTACAGCGGCGTGCACCTCGTCGTCGGGGATGCTCCAGTCGAAGTTTCCCGCCTGGTCGGCGACATAGCCGTCCAGCGAAGTGATGGCCGAGTAGATCAGTTTCGCCATGCCGCAATCCCCTGCCCACGCCCTGAATGCACTCATCGCTGCTGGTGGGCCCCGTGGGACTCGAACCCACAACCCGCGGATTAAAAGTCCGCTGCTCTGCCAATTGAGCTAGGGGCCCGGGTCGTCAGAAGGCCCATCATGACAGGCGCCAGTGAATCGCGGCGGGCACGCCGGTCACGTCGTACAGGTGATGGATCGGATCGTGCACCAGATAGCGGGCGAACGTCGCAATCGTGAATCTCGACCCGTCGTCGCGTGCGCCGGTCCGGTGCCATTGGTCGCCGGAGACCGTGTCGAAGTGGGCAGCAAGGACACCGGCAGCCTTGCCCAGATCGTCAGCGACTGTCGCCGGGTCCTGCTCGCCGTAGCGGTCCTCCACCGCAGTCCGGTCCTGGTCCCAGTCGGGGAAATGCGGATCGGCCTGCGTGAGCATCAGTTCCAGCCTTCCCTCGAAGCAGCGGAAGACGTCGCGCACATGACAGCCGTACTCCAGTGGGGACCACGTAGCGGGCGTCGGCCGCTCATGCAGGGGTCCGGCTCCGGTCAGGATCCGCCGCCAGGACCCCGCCACGTCGCGCAGCAGCTCGGCCACCTGCTCCGGCCGCACGTCGCGTGTGTCGAGCCCGCACTCGGGACATCGTCGCTCGAGCACCCACGTCCAGTTCTTCGCGTCCGGCATGATCCCATCGCTAGCACTCATGCGCTGAACTCTAGAGAACAGCAGAAGGGCCCCGCCGTGATGGCGGGGCCCTTCTGAGTTGGCCAGCGGTGCTAGCCGGACGTGCTCAGATCAGACGGGGCGGACGTTCTCGGCCTGCGGACCCTTGGGGCCCTGGGTGACCTCGAACTCAACCCGCTGGTTCTCGTCGAGCGAGCGGTAGCCGTCAGCCTGAATGGCCGAGAAGTGCACGAAGACGTCGGCGCCGCCGCCGTCCTGTGCAATGAAGCCGAAGCCCTTTTCGCCGTTGAACCACTTCACTGTGCCCTGCGTCATGCTGTTGCTCCTTTGTGGGGCGAGGCGGTGCCGGCTCTTTGCCGACCCCGGGCTGCCGCGTTAATCGTCGTCCCACATCCAGACCAACGGCCAAGAATGAGAAAACGCCCGGCGGACTAGCAATCCGCGGGCGTTCTAGAACGTGCGAGGAACTGCATTTGCAACCAGCAGGAACGCTAGCACGCGATTCCGCATGAGGCCAACCCCTCAGCACAAGTTCACCAGGATGGGGGACGGAGCTGCCCCGGGTCGCCGAGCAGCTCCCTGAGCGCCGCTGCCAGCCTGCCGGCCTGGGCGCCGTCAACGATTCGGTGGTCCGCGGTCGCGGTCAGGACCAGCGTCGGGCGCACCACCAGCCGGCCGTCCTCGACCGCCGGGGCGTCGTGCACCGCCCCGACGAGCAGGTAGAGAGGCACCCGCGCGAACGGCACCGGCGCAAGGAACCCCTCGTCCAGACCGAACGTCCCGACGTTGCTGACGAACGCGCAACCCAGCGGGAAGCCCGGCTGCCCGAACGCCCGCCGACCGAGGCCGCCGTTGAGCAGGCTGGCGGTCGCTGCGAGCGGCCGCAGCGCGAACCACGGCAGCGCCCGCACCAGTCGACTGGACGCGGCGAAGTCGCGGTCCTGCCCCGTGCGCAGCCGCTCCGCCCCCTCGGTGAGCACGCGGGCAACGTCGACGACCGACCGCTGGTCGACGTCACTCACCTTGCTCGGCGCGAGGTCGTCGCCAGCTTCGACGTCGACGGCAAAACCGATGTCGTACGACGGGTAGCGCACCGGTCGGCCGAAGAGAACCCGGTGGTGGAATGCCGGTTCCCGCTCGATCGCCGCCGCCACGGCCTTCCCGACGACGTGGGTGACCGTCACCCGCACACCGGTCTCGGCCCGGGCCCGCTCGACGAACGAGATCACCGGACGGGCGTCGATCACCATCCGGCCGTAGATGCGCCCGTCCCGCGGTGGGCGCCACGTTGCGACAGCAAGCTTTCGTCGTACCGACGCGATCCCGATCAGCCCCTCGGACCGGGGTCGGCAGGCGGCCGGTATCCCGCCAGGGCCTTGGCCCCCTCACCGCCGTAGATCTCGGCGTGATTGCCGTCGTCGATGATGCGGTCGTGCTCCGGGTCCAGCTCGATCGTCTCCGGCAGCTGGAACCGTGCGGACACCAGCTCGAAGTCGATCGGCTCGATCAGCTCGCAGTACCACCCATGCGGCTGGGGCAGGAACCCGAAGTAGTCGGTCTGCCACCGCACCTCGTTGCCGGCCTCGACCAGAGCGAGCAGCACCGGGACCAGATGGCTCATCACCGGCTCCCCCGGACGCCGGTGCGCGTCGATCACCTCGCGGTCCTCGCTCACGTCGGTCATCCTCTCAGCCGCACGGACCAGTCTCACCGGGCAGGCACCGAGTCGGCGGCTTCGCGCGCCGCGAGGGTGTGCAGCGGGCGGCGCTCGACCACCTCGAGCACGCCGTCGTCGATGAGTCGCTGCATGTCGGGGATATAGACCTGACGCAGACCGCCCGGACCGAACTGCAGATTGTTGCGCGCGATCCCGACGGCCACGTCGATGTCCTGGGTGGCCCGGAACACCGTGACCTCGTCACGGTAGGCGCCGCGGTGGGGCTGCACCTGAACGCCCTCGAAGAGCTCCCTCGCGTTGCCGCCGACGTCATCGAGCACCGACCGCGGGACGGCGAAGCCGCTGAACGGCAGGTCGGGAAGGTCGGCGACGCTTCCTGCCACCAGCTCGCCGTCGCCACCGAAACGGGCGGACCACCAGTTGTCGACGCCGCGATAGGCGCCCTGCCCCTGCGCGCCGGCGGCGTGCGCCGCCGGTGAGCCGGCGGGCAGGTTGGCCGGCGGCAACGGCGGCTCGCGACCGGGCAGCAGCTGCCGGGCCCGGTCCAGGAAGGACAGCCGCTGGGAGGTGTCCTCGAGCCGGTCCAGCCGGCGGAACGTCGTGCCCACGTCGGCCAGCTCGTCGGCCGCCTTCGCCGCCCGGGCTCCCCGGGCCGCCGCGCCGCCGCCCGCGGTCGCCAGGGTGAGGAGCAGGTCGGGGACCAGGTGCCCGATCGCGCGGCCGGGCGACTCGGCCCAGGTGTCCCAGTCGAGGATCGCCTTGCCGAACTCGACCGGGTGCGTGACGCCGTAGGCGAGGCCAGCCGCCAGCCCGGTGACGTCGCGCTCCCACCCCTCGGGGTCGATCATCATGCGCACCGTCGAGATCGACCAGGCCAGCTCCGCGAGCCCCGCCGTCGCCTCCCATGCGCCGCGCCCGATCTCGGCGACGAAGTGCCCGGCACTCTCCCACCAGCGGGGCTCGCGCGGCGCGTCCGCCCACGCGGCCTCGGTGCGGCGCGCAGCGTGGTCACCGGCAGCGCGCACGCGCGCCCGGGCATCGTCGAGCAGGGCCCGGGCCCGGTCGCGGTCGGCACTTCCGGGGTCGTACGCCGAGGGGCTGGCCGGCAGGGCGCGTCCCGCCACGGGGTCGCCGGCCGTCGCTCGAACCGCCTGGTCGGTCGCCACTCGAACCGCCTGGTCGTAGGCAGCCACCTGGCGGCGCCAGCCGGTGGAGGAGGCTTCGGCGTCCTCGAAGATCGCGACGGCTCGACGGGCCGAGGTCTGGGCGTCGACGAGTTCCGCCCGGTAGGAGGCGACCGCGGCGCCAGTGCCCGCGAACGCCTCGGCGGCGGTGGCGTAGCGACCCGGTTCGTCGTCGACGACCCGCCGGAAGGCGTCGCCCGCCGTGCCGACACACTTTCCCGCCTGGATCGCCCGCAAGCGGGTCGCGGCGGAGTCGAGTCCCCGAGCCAGCGTGGCGCAGCGGGCGACGAGCCGCTCGAGGTCGTCGGCGTTGCCGGGGATGAGCTCGCGCGCGCTCGCCCCGGCGGCGATGTCGCCAGCCATCAGCGGCCTCCGACTCTGGGCCGCCCACCGCGTCGCAGGGCGCGCGACGGGAGGACGATGCTGTGGTCGCTCACCGGGTCGACGAGGAGCCCGTAGCCGTCGGGCAACAGCGCGAGCAGGTCCGCCCCGGTGGTGCAGAGCCAGTCGCACTCGCCGGCGTAGCGACCCAGCTCATCCAACGAGGTGAAGACCAGGACGTGGCCGCTGCCAGGGTCGCCCACGGCGAGGAGTCCGGGCGGCGCCGGCGGAGGCGGGCGCTGGGCATAGACCTGACCGGCCGCGAACGCCGCGCTGAATGCCACGCTGTCCGAGCCGCCGGCGGTGAAGGACGCCGCGGCGGAGGTCAGCGAGGGCGGTGGGGTCACGGGGTCAGCCCACCGGGTCGCAGGCTTGCGCGATGGAGCCCTCGACGTCGGCGTAGACCGTGCCGGCCTCGGTGAGCATCGTCGCCAGCGTGTCGGCGTCCTCGATCAGGCAGCCGATCCCGTGGGCCCACCTGTCCAGGAACGTGCGGACCGACTCGGACAGGCGGTCGTGGCCCGAATCGGTGACCAACCCGGTCAGTGCGGCCCGCTCGGAGCGGACGTCGCGGGCGACCTCGACGGCCGCGCGCAACCGACGGCCGGTTGCCTGCAGAACTGCCGGGTCGACCTCGAGCGAGCTCACCCTGAAAACGCTAGCCAGTTGTGGACAACCCGCCGACCTCGTTGTCCACAGGGCGGCTGTGACGGCGAAAGGTCCCTGCGGCGGTCAGAGGCGGCGTTCGAGGACGGCCAGGTCGACGATCCTCTCCGCGGCGTCGCGCAGGCGGTCGCTCAGCGCATCGGCCCCGGGGCTTAGCAGGATCAGCGGCCCGCGACGGGCCAGCCCGGCGAAGATCCAGTCGTTGCTGACCACCACGAACTGCAGCGGGAAGTCGGTGACGGCCTCGGCCGCGTCCAGCAGCACCCAGTCGGCCTCGTCACTGCCGCCACCCACAGCCTCCGCCGAGGCGGCGAACTCCACCAGCCACGGCCGGGACCGCGCGACCGACCCCGACTGCCCGGCGAACGACGTGTAGTCGGCCTGCCGCGCCAGCTCCACCACCGCCGCGAGCCGGGCCCGCAGCCGCACCGGGTCGGCACGCAGGTTGTCCAGGTCGACAAGCAGCACCCGGGTGGAGCCGTCATCGAGCCAGAGCGGGTTGCTGCGGACCCACGCGACCAACGCGTCCGCGAGCGGTCCACCCAAGTCCGCCGGCAGGTCGGGCAGGCGCACCCACTCGTAGTCCGCCCATTCCGACTCACCTCCCCCCAGGCCCATGCCCGCATCCTCTCAGGCGCGCGGGGTAGTCAGAGATCATGCGGATCACCGACACGAGCGACCTCTGGTGGAAGAACGCCGTCATCTACTGCTTGGACGTGGAGACCTTCGCCGACTCCGACGGCGACGGGCACGGGGATTTCCAGGGTCTGTCCCAGCGTGTCGACTACCTCGCCGACCTCGGTGTCACCTGTCTCTGGCTGATGCCCTTCTATCCCTCGCCCGGCGTCGACGACGGCTACGACATCTCCGACTTCTACGGGATCGACCCGAAGGCGGGGACGTTCGGGGACTTCGTCGAGTTCGTGCGGACCGCCCGCGACCGCGGGATGCGGGTGATCGTCGACCTGGTCGTCAACCACACCTCCGACCAGCACCCCTGGTTCCAGTCCGCTCGGGCGAGCAAAACCTCGCCCTACCGCGACTGGTACGTCTGGGCCGACGAGCCGCCCGCGGACGGCCCACAAGGCATCACCTTCCCCGACAAGGAGGTGAGCCTCTGGGAGTACGACGACAAGGCCCGGCAGTTCTACCTGCACCGCTTCTACAAGAGCCAGCCCGACCTCAACGTCGCCAACCCCAAGGTGCGCGACGAGATCGCGAAGATCGCCGGTTTCTGGTCGGCGCTGGGCCTGTCCGGGTTCCGCGTCGACGCCGTACCGTTCCTCATCGAGACGATGACCGGCGACGCCGACGCCCTCCCCGACCCACACCAGCACCTTCGCGACGTTCGCGGGTTCCTCAGCCGACGGCACGGCGAGGCGGTCTTGCTCGGCGAGGTCAACCTCCCGCACGAGCAGCAGAGGGAGTTCTTCGGCGACGACGGCGACGAGCTCACGATGCAGTTCGACTTCATCGGCATGCAGGCGATGTACCTGTCCCTCGCCCGGCAGGACGCCAGCCCGTTGATCCGCGCGATCGGCGAGCGGCCGTCGTCGCCGCCGGACAGCCAGTGGGGCACGTTCGTGCGCAACCACGACGAGTTGACCCTCGACAAGCTCACGATCGCCGAGCGCCAGGAGGTCTTCGCGGCATTCGGGCCCAAGCCGGAGATGCAGCTCTACGACCGCGGCCTGCGCCGGCGGCTGCCGCCGATGCTCGGCGGGGACCCAGCGTGGATCCGGATGGTCTACAGCCTGCTCTTCTCGCTGCCCGGCACGCCGGTGCTGTTCTACGGCGAGGAGATCGGCATGGGCGAGAACCTCGACGTGCCCGGCCGGCTCGCAGTGCGCACGCCGATGCAGTGGACGGCCGAGCCCGGCGGCGGCTTCACCACCGCCGACCCGAGCACACTGGACCGCCCGTTCCCCAAGGGCCGTTGGTCACCGAAGAACGTCAACGTCGCCGGCCAGCGGCGCGACCCCGAGTCGTTGCACTCGTTCATCCGTGGTCTGACCCGGCGCTACCGGGAATGTCCCGAGCTGGGCTGGGGCACGTTCGCGTCGCTGCCGTGCGAGACCGCGTCGGTGTTCGCGCACCGCTGCGACTGGGAGGACCGCAGCGTCGTCGCGGTGCACAACCTTTCGTCCGAGCCGGTGTCGGCGCAGTTGCGCCTCGACGACTGCACGAAGAGGCAGCACCTGTACGACGTGCTGGGCACCGAGACCACCACCGTCGCGGCCGACGGTTCGTTCACGCTCGAGCTCGAGGGCTACGGTCACCGCTGGCTGCGCTACCGCAGCGGCGGCACCGACCCCGTCTGACGGCCACTTGTCAGACTCTGGTGCCCCCCGAGGGGCACGAGAGTCTGACAATGCGCAGGGATCAGCCGTAGCCGAGGTCGTGCAGCCGGTCGTCGTCGATGCCGAAGTGGTGGGCGATCTCGTGCACGACCGTAATCCGCACCTCCTCGACGACCTCCTCCGCCGTCTCACACATGCGCAGGATGGGTCCGCGGAAGATCATGATCCGATCGGGCAGCACCCCGGCGTACATGCTGTCCCGCTCGGTCAGCGGGGTGCCCTCGTAGTAGCCCAGCAGGTCGGGATCCTCGGGCGGGGCCTCGTCCTCGACGAACACCGCGACGTTGTCCATCAGCGCCGCGAGCTCGGCCGGGACCTCGTCCAGCGCGCGTCCGACCAGGTCCTCGAACTCCGCCTCCGACACGTCCAGCATCCGCTGATTGTGTCTGCCGTGGGGTAGTAAGGGGAACGATGTCCGATCCCTCGCCGCCCGCCGCACCGCCGACGTCCTCTCCCGGAACGCGCTCTCGGGTGCCGTGGCGGCGCTGGCCGAGGTCCGTCCTGATCGCGGAGATCCTGCTCGTCGCACTGGTCGGCTGCTGGCTCGGCACGCTCGTCGGCGGCCGAGTCGACGTACGAGTCGGGCCGGTGCAGACCGAGATGTCGGTCGTCCCGTCACTGACCGGCGACTCCGTCGTCGCGGTGCCTCCGCTCGGCCGGCTCAGCCTGGACTCCCACGACGGGCCACTGCGCCTGGCCGCCCAGGTGACCCGCATCAACACCGCCGACGCGCGGCAGATCTTCAACGACCCGGCGTCGCTGAACGGACTGCCCGAGCGGGTGGTGGCCGACGTACGGGCCGGTGTCCTCCGCCTCGCCCTGCGAGCCGGCCTGGCGGCGGTCGCCGGTGCGCTGCTCCTCGGCGCGCTGGTGTTCCGGCGACGACTGCGCCGTGCGCTGGTCGCGGGCGGCGTCGCGGTGGGGGTGGTGCTCGCAAGCGGTGGCGCCGCGGCCGCGACGTGGAACCCCGAGGCGATCAACGAGCCGACGTACGACGGGTTGCTGGCGATCGCGCCGTCCGTCGTGGGTGACGCGCGCAGCATCGTGGCCGACTTCGAGAAGTACGAGCAGCAACTGGCGAAGATCGTGACCAACGTGTCCCGGCTCTACGACGTCACCTCGACCCTGCCCGCCTACACCCCGGACCCCTCGACGATCCGGTTGCTGCACGTGTCGGACCTGCACCTGAACCCGGCCGCTTGGGAGGTGATCCGCTCGATCGCCGAGCAGTTCGACGTCGACCTGATCGTCGATAGCGGCGACATCACCGACCACGGCTCGGGCGCCGAGGACAGGTTCCTCGACCCGATAGCAACGCTCGGCGTGCCTTACGTCTTCGTGCGCGGCAACCATGACTCCATCGGCACCGAGGCGGCGGTCGCCGCTCAGCCCACCGCCGTGGTGCTCGGCGGTGACGTGCGCGAGGTCGCCGGGCTGCGCATCCTCGGCGCACCCGACCCGCGGTTCACCCCGGACAAGGACACCCGCGACACCGACCCGCCCCCGTCCCTGGAGCAGGTCGGTGAGCAGCTGGCGGCGACGGCGCGGGCCCAGCCGTCGACCGCACCGGTGGACCTCGTCGTCGTGCACGACCCCGAGATGGGGCTGCCGCTGGACGGGCCCGCGCCCCTGGTGCTGGCCGGGCACGGGCACGAGCGCGAGATCCGCACCCTCGACCAGGGCACCGTCCTGTTCGAGCAGGGCTCGACCGGCGGGGCGGGCCTGCGCGGGCTCGAAGGCGAGGACCCGACCCCGGTGCAGTGCTCGATCCTCTACCTGAACCGCGAGACGCGGACGCTGCAGGCATGGGACGACATCACCCTGGGCGGTCTCGGCCTTACCTCGGCGCAGATCGAGCGCCAGGTGGTGGACCCGGTGGCGGAGGAGCTAGCACCGGACGAGTCTTTGGTGAACCCTCCGGGCGTCCCCTATGCTTTCCGGGTCCCCAACGGCTAGGACGCCGTGGGCCCACGGCCCCCATCGTCTAGTGGCCCAGGACGCTGCCCTTTCAAGGCGGTAGCACGGGTTCGAATCCCGTTGGGGGCACGCACGAGTTTC
>Ga0136617_10003163_pt1 | contig 14709 bp, 16 predicted proteins | sample AntDrymUQ3222106_2_FD_129672 | JGI IMG/M metagenome (GOLD analysis project Ga0136617, IMG submission 129672) | Polar desert sand microbial communities from Dry Valleys, Antarctica - metaG UQ322 (21.06) | ecosystem: Environmental > Terrestrial > Soil > Desert | place: Antarctica: Dry Valley... | reverse complement strand
GTAGGGAAACTCTTCTCCGCCTTGTGGGGGCTGAGCCTCATCGCCGGTGCGCTCTTCTTCTATCTCTATGCCAGCGGCACCGACACACCTGTTGTGGTGCTGGCGCTCTCCATCGCCTCGATTACTTACGGCGCACTCCTCGGCACCTATCTGCTGGCGGTGTGGCGGCGGGCCGAGGGTCGCGATGTGGTCGGGGCGGTCGCCGTCACCGTGATCACGATGCTGCTGGTTGTGTTCGCCAACCCGCTATCAGACCACGCCGCCTTCGGGTGGCTGGCACCAGCAGGCCGACTCGCCTGGCCGTGGTATGTCCCGCTCGGCACTCTTCTCGCAGTCTGCACTGGGGTGGCCCTCAGCTATCTTCCGCACGGCGTTAGAAACAGCAGCCACGGATGAACGGATTTTCAGGTTTCCCTGAGGTGTACTGATGGCAAAGATCCTGATCGGCGCCGACGTCGGCGGAACCAAAACCGCGGTTGCGGTCGCGGAAGACGACAAGATCCTGGGCCGAGCGGACGGTTCCGGGGGCGCCGTGCGGCCGGGTCGCGCGCTTGTGGCCGCTACGACCATCACGGAGGTCGTGAGGCGGGCGCTGTCAGCCGCCGGTCGACTGGCGGGAGACGTGCTGGTAGTGGGCGCCGCCGGCGCGGGCCGGGAGCCGGAGCGAGAGGAGCTTCGGAAAGCGTTGCGATCGGAGAATCTTGCGGCGACCGTGGTAGTGACCACCGACATCGAGATCGCCCTGGCGGCAGCGTTCAGCGACGGCCCTGGAATCGTGGTGAGCGCCGGCACCGGCAGTGTGGCGGTAGGCCGCGACAACGCGGGGAAGCGGCATCGGATCGGCGGGTACGGCTGGCAAATGGGGGATGAAGGAAGCGGTTACGCGATTGGCCGGGCCGCCCTCGGCGCCGTCAGCCGGGCCGTGGACGCCCGCAGCCCCAAGACCGCTCTCAGCGACCGCGTACTTCGGGCAACCCGAAGCTCCGATTTCGACGAGCTGGTGCGCTGGGCTGCCACTGCATCGCCGGCGGAAGTCGCGGCTTTGGCTCCTCACGTGCTGGCCGTGGCGGCCGACGGCGACCAGCTGGCGCAGGGCATTACCGACTACGCGGCCCGTGAGCTTTCGCAGCTCGCTCTCTGCCTGCTCCCGAAGATGAAGCTCACTCCGCCCGTGCCCGTGGCGGTGACCGGAGGGCTGCTCGGTCCCGAGCAACGGCTTCGTAAGACTCTACTGGCCAAACTGGCGGAGGAGCCCGCTTTTCAGACTGTCGATACCGCCGTAGATGCGGTGGTTGGGGCCCTCCGGCTCGCCGCCTCCGCGACCAGCTCGGCCTAGCGTTCTCCTCCCCGAGCTACTCGCTGGAGCCTGCTGTTTCTGATGCCGTACAGCAGGTATATCACCAAACCGATCGCCAGCCAGATGCCGAAGCGAATCCAGGTGAGCCGGGGAAGCTGGAGCATCAGGTAAAGGCAAGCCAGAATCGCCGCGATTGGGGTGAACGGAACCCACGGTGCTCGAAACGGCCGGACGCGGTCCGGCTCCAGCCGCCGCAGGACCAGCACCCCCGCAGAAACCAGTACGAAGGCAAACAGGGTACCTATGTTGGTAAGGTCCACCACCTCGGCGATGTTCGCGAACGCAGCGAAAGTTGCCACGAACAGCCCGGTCATGATCGTGCCTACATAGGGAGTCTTGAAGCGCGGGTGAACCTTGGCCAGAAACGGCGGCAGCAGCCCGTCCCGCGCCATGGACATGAAGATTCGTGGCTGTCCCAGCTGGAAAACCAGAAGCACGCTGCTCATGGCGATGACGGCGCCCAGCGATACTATGAGCCGCGAGATCGACAGCAGCCTGGGTGAGCCGTCGGCAAGCGCCAAAGCAGTGACCATAGGTTCGGGTGTGCCCAGCTTGGTCCACGGCGCCATCCCGGTCATCACCAGCGCCAGAACGATGTACAGCACGGTGCACACGATCAGGCTCATGATGATGCCGAAGGGCATGTCTCGCGCAGGATCCTTGGCCTCTTCGGCGGCAGTGGATGTGGCGTCGAATCCGATGTAGCTGAAAAAGATGATAGCCGCGCCGGCGCTGATCCCCGCCCATCCGTTAGGAGCGAATCCCCCCAACGCGGGATCGCTCCAGTTCACGGGCTTGATCAGGGTGGCGCCCACCGCGCAGAAGAAGAGAATCACGGCGATCTTGAGCACCACCATGGCAGTGTTTGAATTGGCGGATTCACGGATGCCGATCACCAGCACCACAGTGATCAGCAGGACTATAAGGAACGCAGGCAGATTTGCTATGAACGGAAAGCCGAAGATTTGCGGTGCGGTGGCCAGGGCAGAGGCCAGATAAATACTCGAGGGATCCACTGCTCCGGAGGCCACCGCGTCCACCGCCATGTGTGCCGAGCGATAATCAGTCGCCAGCCAAGCCGGCAGCGAAACTCCGAAGTGCGTCAGCAGTTCGCGGAAGTAACCCGACCATCCAATCGCTACTCCGATATTCCCGACCGCGTACTCGATGATCAGATCCCAGCCGATGATCCAGGCAACCAGCTCACCCAGCGAAGCATAGGCGTAGGTGTACGCCGAGCCTGAGATCGGCACCATGGCCGCGAACTCGGCGTAGCACAGCGCCGCGAACCCGCAGGTCATCGCCGTTAGCAGGAAAGAGATTACGATAGCCGGCCCTGCCCCCGGCCGGAGCGGGTCTCCCACGATCGCTGTGCCGGTGGTCGCGAAGATGCCCGCGCCGATCGTAGCCCCAACGCCGAGGGCCGTGAGGTGCCACTTGTTGAGAGAGCGCCGAAGCCCGCCGCGCTCCCGGATATCATCTTCACAGTCCTGGACGGATTTCCGGAGAAACAGCCGGCTCATAGACCCTCGAAAGCGTGGAACCGCCTGCCGCTCGGCCGTGCGGCTGGTCGAGTGGGCGGTTGAGATAGCAGGCAGCCGTCTAGGAGCTGCTCTTGCCGGGTAGGGTAACGGATATTGTGATTGTGCCCGCCACCCGGGACCCATTGGGTGCGCGGGCAGGCGTGAAGCGGAACTCGCGCATTATCTCGTCGAACTTCCTGGCATACTTCCGGTCTCTAATCCGGGGCTCCACCTGATGGCGTTCAACCCGACCGTCGGATCGGACCCAGAACGTTACGTTCAGTGATATGCCGCGAAGCTCCTTCGGCGGCGCATCGAACGGAAAAGACATGTCACGCGGCTCTGGCGGCCGCATGGTCCCACCCTCACCACCGACACCAGCTCCGGTTCCGGCGCCTGGCCCTGCTCCGCCCCCCGCGCCGGCCGCGGTCCCTGCTCCGCGGCTCCCGCCCGTACCAGCTCCAGTGCTCCCCTCGCGGCTGGCAGGCGCCGTGTCAACGGGGGGTGCCACTGCGGCGGTCTCCGCTATCTCGGGCCGCACCTCAACCAGTTGCTCCGGCACCGGCATCGCTGTCTGCACCGGTTTAGGCGGAGGAACCGGTATCGTAACCGTGAACTGCGGAGGTGATTCAGCCCGTGGGAGCGAAGGCAGCGTAATATACGCCACCCTGCTTCCCCCGCCACCGCCAGCGGAACTGTTTCCCGGCAGCTTTGGATCTCCCGGCATTGGAGTCCGGCTCCACAACCGCTCGCCCCGCACCACTACCAGCGCGATGAGCAGCCCGTGCAGAATAACCGACAGCGCCAGACCGCCGTAGCGGAGCGGTGCGCCGGGAATTCTCAGGTTCGGAGTGACTGGTGGCCGCGTACACGCCTCGGTACAAGAGGTTGGATCATGCCCAAAGATAGACAGCAGGCTTCAAGGGACTCTTCCCCCAAAGACGCCGCACCGGGTCCGGAAAGCACGCGCGGGGACCGCAAGGTCCCCGCGCGTATCATGAGCTTCGCCCCAATACTTCCCTCTACGTACCAGCCGCAGCCGCAGGCGCAGCCTTCTTGTCCGCTTCCTTCGGAGTAAAGCCGATGATCTGCACGCCGGCCCCACGAGCGACATCCATGGCGTCGATCACGTCCTGATAGATCCTGTTCTGCCCCGCTTTGATGAAGAGCAGCTTGGCCGGACGCGCATCGTAGATCGCGTGAATCTGGGTGTCCAGCTGGTCTTTCGGCACCGGCTGTCCGTTGATCGCGTACCCACCGTCGTCATTGAGCTCCAGCACGATCTGACTGGGCGGGTTCTTGTTGACCGTCGGCGTGTCCGGCGGCGGTACCTGTACGTCGAGCGCCATCCGGGAGAGTGGTTGCGTAATCATGAATATGATCAGCAGCACCAGCAGGATGTCGATCATCGGAACCACATTGGGCTCGTTCGAGAGTTCCCCTCGTGCGTTTCCGCCTCCACCGGCCATATCAGTTCTCCTCCTCTTCGTCCACGAACAGGCCCGAAGTCGTGGGCTCGGTGATCGCGGCCATCACCCGCACGCCGGCCCGCCGCGCGGTCTCGACCGCCTCCTGCACCTTGCCGTACTTGAGCTGATTGTCAGCCTTGAAGTACAGGATCTTGTCTTCCGTCCGTGCAGCGAAGACCGACCGAAGGTGGTCCTCCAGGGCTCCGTCGGCGATGGGTCGCTGATTGAGGAAGTAGCGGCCGGCCTCATCGATTCCGAGGATTACTTCGTTATCGCCTTCGGGCCGCGGATCGAGGTTCTTCCCCTTGGGAAGGGTGGCCTTGAATCCCGCGGCGATCAGCGGCGTTACGATCATGAAGATGATCAACAGCACCAGCATGATATCGATCATCGGAACTACGTTCGGCTCCGACTTGACCGAGGTCTGCCCTGCTGCTCCACCGAGTGTTCCTGCCATGACCTACCTCCTGACCCGGGTTACCGGCGCGGGATCCCGCTCAGCCATGCACGTGTCCGGTGCCGGTGACGGCCTTCTGGGCCTGGAATTCCTTGGTGAAGATCGAACGCCCGAACTCGCTGCCGACGCTCTTGATCAGATAGTCAATCAGCTCTTTCGAGGTGTAGGTCATCTCGACGGTGAGATTCTCGATTTTGGTGGTGAAGTAGTTGTAGGCCCACACCGCCGGGATGGCGACCAGCAGACCGAACGCCGTGGTGATGAGCGCTTCGGCGATACCGGCCGAGATGCCCGCCAGACCGCCGGAAGCACCCTGATTAGCCATGCCGGTAAAGGCGTTTACGATGCCCATCGTGGTGCCGAGAAGTCCCACGAACGGTGCGGTCGAGCCGACCGTCGCGAGAATACCAATTCCGCGCTTGAAGTCGGCCAGGGTGATCAGCATCTGCCGCTCCACCGCCCGCTCGGCCGAATTGATGTCGGCCGCTGTGATGGTCGCGCGGTCACGCAGCAGAGGCTTCACCTCGGCCAGCGCCTCGCCCACCACCCGGGCCACATGGCTCTTCTTGCTCTTCTCGGCCAGCGCGATCGCCTGGTCCAAATTCTCCTCCTGAATGGCGCGGGAGAACTGGGGCGCGAACTTCCGGGTCTCGGCTTGGGCGCGCTTGAACTGAATGAACTTCTGGATCATGATGGTAAGTGACCAGATGGACATGATCGCCAGGATGAGCACGATACCCTTGGCGAAGTACCCCATCTGACCCCAGAGGTGAAGAAGATCTACGCTCATGTTGTGATGTCTCCTGGGGGAACGAAGCTAGTTCTGCTTGAACGCGACGGCCTGCTGCACCAGTTGCCGAACCGGTCTGCCCTTGAACTTCGCGGGCTTGAAGACGCTCTTGAGGATCGCTTCCCGCGCCGGCTCGGCAAACGCCGGATGAGAGGTCTTCAGCACCTTGAATGACGGTGCTTCTACGTGCCCGGTCGTGTCGACGATGAACTGCATCTCAACGCGTCCGGTGATGCCCGCACTCGCCAGAACCGGCGGATAACGGGGCTGAGGCTGCGAGATTACCTGGACCGGATCATCCAGCTGGGCCTCGAGGAAGACCTCACCGGTAACCGGCCCGGTGCCGCCTGCGATACCGGTGCCGATTCCGCCCTCGACTCCCTTACCAGTGAAATCCCGGGGGTCGAAGGGCTTCTGATCCAGATCCACCGGAGGAATGTCCTTCGGGATGTCGGTGGGCGCCACCACAGTCTGGAATCCCTTGGGAGGGGGGTTCGCCGCGACAACGACATCGGGTGGAGGTTGTTCCGGCGGTGGCTTGGGCGGCTCAGGGGGCTTCAGGAAGACCATCGTCGTGTCCACCGGACGATTCGCGATGGTCTCGGCCACACCCTGAGTGGCTTTCACCGCACCCAGCACCAGGAGCACGTGCAAAACAACTGACAATAAGGACTGTCCCAGGGTACGCTGACTCTTCTGCTTCGACTCGATCAGGTTCTCGAACACGCTACTACCTCCAGGGGGAGGGATTGATCGTGCCCCGAAGCTAAGGACTCCGGCCTACAACCGCTTAGCCGGCAGATGACAATTCGATAACAACGAGATTACCGCTTCGGACGGCGGATCGGATCGTATACCTGACCCGCGCCGGAACCGGACGGTACTGATCTGCGTGCCGGCCTGAAACGCGAATCCTGAGTCGTCGACTGTGATCGCCTTTGCATCCGACCGGTTCCGGACCCAGGGCAGTGGCGAGTGCGTCAGCTCCGCTAGCGGTGATATCATCTCATGAGCAGCAGCACGGGGAGCGGCGGGGACAGGAATCTCATACAGTGGGGACAGAAATCTTAAACAGGAGATTGATGGCCTGGTCAGAGGAACTGCTACACGGTGGCCACCTGCGCTTTCGGCAGCCGCACGGTGAACATCGTGCCCCGGCCCGGCCGGCTCTGCACCGTGATAGAGCCGCCGTGCGCCTCCGCAATCCACTTGGTTATCGCGAGGCCGAGACCGGTGCCGGGACGCTCTCCGGTGCGCGACCGGGCAGGATCGGCTCGCCAGAACCGCTCAAAGATGTACGGAAGGTCTCCGGGTGCGATTCCGATCCCGGTGTCTCGTACTGATATGGTGACGGCCTCGGCATCCTCCTGGAGGCTGATTGCGACGGTTCCTCCCGGCGGGGTGTACTTGATGGCGTTGGTCACCATGTTGAGCAGCATCTCCCGGATGCGGCCCCCGTCGACTGCCAGGCGAACCGGAGCGTCCGGAAGGGTATGTACCTCGGTGATGCCGACGCTTTCCCCCAGCATTCCGGTGGTCTCCGCCACATCCGCCACCAGCGCCCGCAGGTCACACTCCTCAACCGCCAGCGGTGCGCGCCCCTCGTCAGCCCGCGCCAGGGTGAGGAGGCTCTCGACCATCTCGGTCATCTGATTGATCTGGGCCAGCGTCTCGTCGAGCGACTGAAGTATCTCCGGCGGGGTGCCGGGATGAATCAAGGCGCGCTCTACCCCGGCTCGAAGCACCATCAGCGGTGTCTTGAGCTCGTGGCTGGCATCCGCCGTAAACCGGTGCAGGCTGCCGAAGCTCTGCTCCAGACGGGCCAGCATTCCATTGACTGTGAGCGCCAGCCGGGCCATTTCATCCCCGGCCAGTGGCACCGCAAGTCGCCGGTGCAGGCTTCGCCCGTCGGAGATTGCCTCCACCTCGTCCATGATCGTCTGTACCGGGCGCAGGCTGGTTCCCGCCAGCCAGTAGCCCACCAGCCCGGCCCCTACCAGGATGATCGGTGCGATGAGCAGCATGGACCGCAGAAGATTGGCGGGACCGAATGCCGCCTGCCCGGTTGGCGTGGCCACGAGCAGACCACTGATGCTGGGCCCAGCGTCCTGCACCGGCAGAGCCAGGAACCGTACCGGACCGGTGGGTGGTCCGAGCGGGAGGGTGCCGGCGTGCCGGTCGAGACCCGGTGTACCGAGCGGAGCTGCCAGCCGCTCCAGTGCATCGGCGGGGAGCGCCCGGGTCAGCTCGGAAAGCGCCAGAACCTGGCCGGCGGTATCAGCGACTACGAGGTAATCCCGCACCGACTCCAGGTAGGCGCTGATGCCGGGATCCAGCGCCGGATTGGAGCCGCTGGTGGTGACGATGCGGCCCAGGATCTTGTACGATTCGGTGAGCCAGCGGTGGGCGAGGTCGGCTTCCAAGGTGATGCGCTGGTCCAGCTCCTTGATGCCCGACTGCCGACGCTCCAGGTACAGGGCCGTTCCAAACGCCAGCACCGTCACCGCGAGGGCCACCGTATACCAGAGGGTGAGCCGCCGGCGGATCGTTGCCATTCAGGCCTTCACGACGTACCCGACGCCCCGCACCGTGTGCACCAGCTTCTGCGCATGCCCGGAGTCGACCTTCTTGCGCAAACGGTTGATGACAACGTCGACGATGTTGGTTCCCGGGTCGAAGTGATAGTCCCAGGCGTACTCGGTAATCAGGGTGCGTGACATGACCCGGCCCGCGTGCCGCATGAGGTACTCGAGGACGGTGTACTCTTTGGGCGTAAGGTCGATCCGCTCCCCAGCGCGGCCCACCTCGCGAGTGGCCATGTCGAGCTCGAGATCGCCCACCCGGAGCAGCTGGGCGCGAATCTCCTTGGGACGCCGGCCGAGCGCCTCCACCCGGGCCAGCAGCTCCTCGAACGCAAAGGGCTTGGTGACGTAGTCGTCCGCCCCCGAGCGAAGCGCCTGGACTTTGAAATCGACGGCATCCTGGGCGGTGAGGACGAGCACCGGCGTGGTGTTGCCCCGGTCCCGGAGCGTCCGCAATACCTCCAATCCGTTCATCTCGGGCAATCTGAGATCGAGTACGATGAGGTCGTACCGTCCCGCCGAAGCTAGTCGCAGACCTTCCATTCCGTCCCCGACCAGATCGGCATGGTAGCGCTGCTCCTCCAGTCCGCGCTTCACATACTGGCCGACGGTGCGGTCGTCCTCGACCACCAGAATCTTCATGAATGGACCGGAAGAAACACTCTAAACGTGGTTCCGCGGCCAGGCTGGCTGTCGACCTCGATCCGGCCCTGATGATCTTCGACGATGCCATAGCAGATCGACAAACCAAGGCCGGTTCCGCGGCCCGGCGGCTTGGTGGTGTAGAACGGCTCGAAGATCTTGGATTGATCGGCCCGGGGGATTCCTATGCCGTTGTCTTCGATCTCCATCACGACCTCGTCGCCCCGGGACGGACTCCTCCCGGTTCGTACCGTGAGCCTACCCCGATCGTCCATTGCGTCCACGGCGTTCAACATCAAGGCCATGAGCACCTGGGTCAGCTGTTCGGCATTTCCCCTCGTGGCGGGAAGCGTCACATCGAGCTGGCGCGCCACCGTGAGATGCTTGAATCGCTGATGGTGCTTCATCAGGAACAGCGTCTCATCGACCAGGGCGTTCAGCACCACGCGGCCCTTGGCCTTGCCTTTGGGCCGGCTGAAGTCGAGCAGCCCGTCCACGATCCGGCTGCAGCGATCCACTTCCTTGTCGATCAGCTCCAGGTATTCCTCCACCGCGGGTCTTTCCGCTCCAGAGGCCCGGTCGAGGCGAGCGGTGATGGCCGCGACACAGGCGCTGATGGTGGCCAGCGGGTTATTGATCTCGTGCATCACACCGGCCGCGAGCTGACCGATGGCCGCCAGCTTTTCGCTCTGCATGATCTGACCCTGGATCCTGCGCGACTGGGTCACGTCTTCGCCGATGGTGATGACATGAGTGATCTCGTCGCCGTCCAGCCGCATGGGAATCTTGGTCAGCCGGAAAGACCGCAGCTCCCCGCCGAGGGTTACATCGAGCTCGGCCTGTATGACCTCGCCGGTCTGAAACACCCGGTCGAACTCGGCGCGGAGTTCTTTGGCCGGCTGCCGAGTGAGCACCTCGAAGACCTGGCGGCCGACCACCTCATCCCGCCGGAGGCCGGGCGCACCCACCTCGCGCTGCCGGTTCCAGATCTGAATCCGGTACTCCCGGTCGACAACGTACAGACCAACTGGAAGGCTGTCGATGATGAGTCCGGTGAACCGGCGCTGCTCATCTATCTCTCGCGATTGCGCGGCTACCTCGACTGCGAAATCGGCCGAGAGCGCGAGCGAGGCCAGAAACGGCGCCAGAAGATTAGCGACGATGGCAAGGATCTCGAGCTGTTTCGGATCCGGCCCGGCTCGGATCTCCAGCAGACCGATGTGGGCTTCATCGTGCTGCAGCGGGAGCCGCACCCCGGAATCGGTACTGGGTATTGCCTGGAGCGACTCCAGCAGCAGCGGGACGCCCTCGCGGCGCGGAGCCTGGATGCCCCGGAAGCTGCCGGTGGCCTCGTCGCGATACCAGATGGTGACCCCTTTTGCCGGAAGACCGGCCTGCAGAGCCTCGGCCACTGCAGTTAGAGCCTGCTCGACCTCGAGCCCGCCGTTAAGCAGCTTGGCGACAGAGCCCACGAGTGCGAGATCGGAAGTTGGGGTCAGCGCGCGCCACCCCGCGAGGAGGAGACTACGGCGACACTCAGAATGCGCCAGTCGCCATCGATTTGCCGGAGCACGATGTGTTCAAACCAGTCTTGCTCGGTGGAGGTGGAGCCCGAGGGGGTGCGGCGCCGGGTGACTATCCATACGGCGGCGAGGTCGCCCTGTTGGCGGAAGTCGGTCCGCAGTACTCGCACGTCGAAGTTCTGGCGCTCTACTCCGCGGAGCAAACGTTGCAACACGCGGAGAGCGGAATCGATGGGAACCGCCTGATGGTAATCAGACGGAGCGGTCGGCCCGACAGGACCAGAGTAGCTGCCGTCCTGCCAGAACAGAGAGCGGATGCCAGCCCAGTCCCGCTCGGACAACCGCCGGGCATACTGGCCGAGGATCTCGTGGATCGTGTCCTCGTCCCGCCGGGTGCCGGTGGGGGTACGATCTTCTATCTGGCATCCCGTGCCTGCCAGGAGCCCGAAGCCCAGTAGCGCCAGACCCAGACCACTCAAGCGGACCGTTGGTGGGTCTCCATGACCTGCGCCAGGAGCTCCTCGTTCTGGCGCCGGGTGCCCGGAGTTTCCTCCTCGTAGGTCCAGCGCACCAGCCCCTCGGGGCCGATGAGTACGTAGGCTCGTTTCGACAAGAACCTTTCCTCGTTTAACGTGCCGTAGCGCCGGCTAACCTCCCGCTTGAAATCGCTGAGCAGTTCGACGGTAAGTCGCTCCTTGGCCTTGAACTCCCGCAGAGTGGGCACTGAGTCGACGCTGATCGGCAGGATTTCGGTGTTAGCGTCGCGAAACCGGCCGTAGTCTTCCGTCAGCGAGCACATCTCCTGGGTGCAGACGCTGGTAAAGGCCGAAGGGAAGAATGCAAGTAGAACGTTCTTTCCGCGCAGGCTGGAGAGAGTAACGTCGCTACCCGTGGTGGATGAAAGCGTGAAATCGGGAGCCGGCGTCCCCACCGCCGGAAGGGAGGGGTTCCGGCTGCTCACTTCTTGACCTTCTCGAAGCGCCTGGCCACATCGGTCCAATTCACCACGTTCCACCATGCCGCCAGGTAGTCCGGCCGGCGGTTCTGATACTTGAGGTAGTAGGCGTGCTCCCAGACATCGCACCCGAGCACCGGTGTCTTGCCGCTCATGAGCGGGGTGTCCTGGTTCGGCGAATCCTCGATCGTCAGCGCTCCGCCGCGGTCTGCCACCAGCCATCCCCAGCCGGCGCCGAACCGGCCGATGCACGCCTTGTTGAACTTTTCCTTGAATGAACCAAGGTCGCCAAATGCCTTCTTGATCGCATCGGCGAGCGGCCCCGAGGGCTCCTTGGCTCCACCGGGCGCCATCATTTCCCAGAACATCGTGTGGTTGGCATGTCCGCCGCCATTGTTGCGCACTGGTTTGCGGATCGCCTCGGGAAGAGAGTCCACACCAGCGAGCAGCTCCTCGATCGACTTCTTCTGCAGGTCGGGGTGGGGCTCCAGCGCGGCGTTCAGGTTGGTTACGTACGTGGCGTGGTGCTTGTCATGATGCAGCCGCATGGTCTGCTCATCGATGGTCGGCTCGAGGGCCTTGTAGTCATAGGGCAACGGGGGAAGCGTGAACGCCATGGCCTACTCCTCAGGGTAGATGCAGCGGTACCTATACTTCTGGCTTACCGGCGCGAAATATGATTCCGGTCTAAAGGGGGGTCAATGACGATGATCTCTCGATCTGCTCGACTTCACCGCGGGGCGGGCTCATGCTTTCTTTCAGGCGCCCGGTGTGGATCATATCTTGCACGGTCGGCAGAGACGAAACAGCTGGGTCCGACCAAACCGGCTGCCTTTCACTCTGATAAATCGATATAATTCCGGCGGTATCGATGTAAGCCCGTCCGGTGAAACGCAATCGTCGCGGATATCTGCAAGTCTGTGGCAACACCCCCTTACCGGCCCAGGCGCCACCAGTAGAAGGGATCAGCACAGTGACAGTAGCGATCGGGACCAACCCGGCGGCCCTGGCTGAAGCATTTCTCAGCAATGCGGTTGCCCGCCGAGGCCAGCTGGCAAAGAGAAAAACCTGGCGCCCCGCCAGCGAGCTCGCGGTCGATCTGGGTACGGCCAACACTTTGATCTTCGTCAAGGGTGAAGGCGTGGTACTGAACGAGCCGTCAGTCGCCGCGGTTGATCAGGCCGGCAACATTCTCGGGATCGGTCTGGAGGCTAAGCGGATGCTCGGCCGGACTCCGGAGGGCATTACGGCGGTCCGCCCCATGAAGGACGGGGTCATCGCGGACTTCCACATCGCCGAGAAGATGCTGCGGCACTTCCTTCGTTTGGTTATCGACCGGACCTTCCTCCGGGTCAAGCCCACCGTCATCGTCTGCGTGCCCTCCGGCATTACTGAAGTCGAGCGGCGTGCCGTTCGCGACTCGGCCCAGTCGGCCGGGGTCAAGCGGCTGTACATGGTGTCGGAGCCGATGGCCGCGGCAATTGGAGTCGGCCTGCCGGTAGAAACCCCGGTCGGGAGCATGGTCATCGATATCGGCGGTGGAACCACCAATATCGCGGTGATAGCTCTGTCGGGAATCGTCTGCGACGCTTCGATCCGTACCGGCGGCGATGAGCTGGACCAGGCCATCGTTCAGTTCATGCGCAAGACCTACAGCCTTCTCATTGGGGAGCCCACCGCCGAACGGATTAAGATCGGCCTCGGCTCTGCCACCCAGCTGGAACGCGAAGGCGAGATGGACGTGAAGGGACGCGATCTCGTTTCCGGCCTGCCCAAGACCATTCGCATCGACTCCGCCGGCGTCAGGGACGCCATTCAGGAGCCCGTCTCCCACATAGTGAATGCCGTCAGGCGAGCCCTGGAAATGACCCCTCCTGAACTGGCGAGCGATGTGCTCGAGCATGGTATCATGCTCACCGGCGGCGGCTCGCTGATCCGCGGCCTCGACCAGCGGCTGATGGATGAGACCGGATTGCCGGTCCGGGTTGACGAGGACCCGCTCACCTCCGTCGTACGCGGCACCGGGCGCATACTCGACGACTTCGCCCGTTACGGTACCGTTCTGTCTACCTGAGCATTTCCGGTGGCGCCTGGCGCCTCCGGAAACACCCGCCCCTCTCACCGGCATTCCCGCCCACGGGCGAGGATGTCGGTGTTTGGTTTTCGCCAGTTAACGAGTCGCCAGTCGCCAGTCGCCAGGGGGAACCGGTAGTATTCTGACCGTGAAGAGCTGACTCTGTCAAACTCTGACTGGTGACCTGATGACTGGTGTGAGCGCTCCGGTAGAAATGCGGGACGTGGCCCCCTGGGTTGAACGGCTGGCGCGTGTGGGATACGGAGCCAAGGCGCTGCTGTACATCACCATCGGGATCCTCGCCGCGGGGGCCGCCTTCGGTTGGGGAGGAAGGGCCACAGACACCGAGGGTGCTCTCCGGTTGGTCTACCGGATGACCTTCGGCCGCGTCATGCTGGTTGTGGCTGCCGCGGGCCTGCTGGGATATGCGCTCTGGAGAGTGGTGGAGGCCCTGATGGATCCGGATGGTCGGGGCAACGGGCCCAAAGGCATAGCCTTGCGCATCGGCTTTGCCGTTCGGGGGCTGTTCCATGGAGCTCTCGGGATTGGGGCGTTCCGCCTGGCCTATGGCGATCGAACCGACAGCCCTGACCGGACCCAGGATTGGACCGCCTTCCTGTTGGATATGCCCGCTGGGGAGTTGCTGGTTTGGCTGGCCGGCGGCAGCGTCATAGGGTATGGTCTGTACCAGCTCTACCGCTCCTTCAAAGCGAAGCTGGGCCGCCAGCTCGACCTGAGCTCGCTGTCGGGGCAGACCCATGTGTGGGTAGTGGGCGTCAGCCGTTTCGGGATCGCCGCCCGGGGGATCGTCTTCTGCCTCATCGGATTCTTCCTGGCCCGCGCCGCTTCGCAACACGACGCGGGGCAAGCGGGCGGAATCCAGCAATCCCTGGCGACGCTTGCGAGGGTCGGTCGGTGGCCATTCGCGGCGGTTGCCCTGGGCCTCATGGCCTACGGTGCTTATGAGCTTCTCAATGCCCGGTATCGGCGGATCAGAATGACCTAGGCCCGCAATGGTGTCAGATGACAACCCGTCTCGATAAGACCATCAAGCGCGAGCTGGATCTCGGTGGCGAACGCTACATGGTTAGTGTTGGTCCCGAGGGCGTGAAGATTGTACTGAAGGGCCGGCGCAAGGGCCGCGAAGTATCCTGGGAGGCGCTTCTGAGCGGCGAAGTGGAGCTCGGGCGCGACCTCGCCATGTCTCTCGAGGTGTATCAGGCGCTCGATCCCACCGAGCGAGATACTTCCTGAGCATATTGCCGCCCCACGTGGGACTGTCGTCGTCATTATCCCCCTCACTCAGATCCACCGCCCCGCTGCCGTCAGGGTTGAGG
>Ga0136617_10003162_pt1 | contig 14710 bp, 11 predicted proteins | sample AntDrymUQ3222106_2_FD_129672 | JGI IMG/M metagenome (GOLD analysis project Ga0136617, IMG submission 129672) | Polar desert sand microbial communities from Dry Valleys, Antarctica - metaG UQ322 (21.06) | ecosystem: Environmental > Terrestrial > Soil > Desert | place: Antarctica: Dry Valley... | reverse complement strand
TCGAGCCATCGAAGGCACTCCGCACTTCTTTCGTTGCGGACCCTTCGATCCAGGCACCTCCGATGTACATCTTCATTTGCAAGATCCTCGCGCGGGTGGAACTGTCTAATGTTGCCTCGGATTGACGGCCCATCTGACGGAACGACAGTGAACCCGAATGGGCGACGCGAGAGTTGTTCCTTTAATGTGCTGCACGCAAGCGCACGACTTCCACCGCACCGAGACGAAGCGCCCGTATGCTTCTCTCGATCCGCGAGAGATCACCGGCAAAGCGATGATATACGCGCTTATCCGGCTGAATAGTCCAGCTGATGGATACCGCGGGAACGTAAATGCGGGATATGCCCTGCGAATGCGCCACGGGCTTTACGCCCAGCTCACCTCGCGCTACTCTGCAAGGTCCGTCGCCGTGTTGCCTAGACTGGAGAATATGCTTTGGCCGAATCTGACAATCGAGGCCCATCACCACGCCGACGATCCCCCGGAATGCACGATACGATCCGTCTATCGGCGCGCGGCCTTGCGAAGGTGCTGGGCGATCTGGAAGCACGGGTCTTGCGCGCGGTCTGGAAAGCCGCACGTCCTGCAACGGCGCGGGAGATTCACCTACGTGTGATCAAGCAGCACAAGGTGGAGCTTCTTACGGTGATCACGGTCCTGAACAAGCTCGTCGGCAAGGGGGTGCTGATCCGCGCCAAGAAAGACGACCTGTTTCATTACCGTGCAAGAATGAGCGAGGAAGAGTTTATGGCATCAGCCTCGAGAAGAATTGTGGAAGGCATACTCTCCCTGGGCCCGCAGGCGGTCGCCGCGTCACTGGTGGATGTACTCGCCGAGCGCGACCCGGAACAGCTCGCAGAGCTGGGCAGACTTATTCGCCGCCGGCTTGCCTCTCCAAGCGGCCGGTGAAACATCGGTCGGTGAGCGATCGGTCTCCACCCGCCGGAATTTCACGGCGGCTTCTTGTGCGTGAGCACCGCCACCGGCGTCTTGTTGTCATGGGCCTGACGTCTCTGCTGTTGCTGACCACTTTGCCGATTTTCGGTCACCATATCGTCGAAATCGATGAGCCGCTGTCTCGGTTGCAACACCTCGGAGTCCTCTGCGTGGAGGCGCTCGGCCTGATGTTCATCCCCGTTCACTGGGGATTTCACGCCGCTCTTGTCGCGGGACTTGCTTACGCGCTGTGGGACCGGTTGCAGGCTTCGCTCAACCTGAGCCGGGTCCTGGCCCCGCTTGAATGCTTGGTTCCAGTAGACGGAGACCCTATCGCCGAGGCGGCGCGACTGACCGGCGTCGATACGCGCATCATCCGCGTAGTGCCCGGACTTCCGAATCCGGCCTTCACGGCAGGAGCAATCTCTCCCCGCATCTATGTCGCGGCTGGCATAGCCGATCGTCTCAGCGCGGGTGAGCTTGCGCTCGTTTTAGCGCACGAGGGCGCGCACGTCGCGCAACGCGATCCTCTATGGCTTTCGATTTATCGCTTCCTCAGCTGCACCCTGTTCTGGATCCCCGCATTGCGCAGTCTGGCCGATGACATGGCGGCCGAGGCGGAAATCAGGGCAGACGATGTGGCAGGCGCGAGAGACCCGCTGGTTCTTGCATCGGCGATTCTGCGCCTCGCCTCCTACCGGTCGTCCCGTGCAGTCGCTGGTGCTGTGGGGTTCGACAGCCCTGATTTGCTCGACCGCAGGATTCGCAGGCTTGCCGGCGAGGACACTCCGTTGCCTACCCACGTCACCAGGCTGTCACTTGGCAGCGCGTTTCTGTCCGTTGCCCTCGTTGTGATGTCCGGTGTTGCTGCGGCTCAGTCCGCTCATGTGGGCGAAACCACTCACTGTCGGCACGCGGAAAGCCTTGCGCTGACCCACCTTTTTTGCGGCGGTTGGAGCGAAGAGCGAACAGGCAGTCGCTGCCCGCACTCCGTGTGATACGTTACTTTTAACCGGCATAAAGCCAGCCATCAGCGAGGCCTGATACAACCGATCGGGCCGCGACCCTCTGGTGCATTACGACGGAACCGCGACCATTCCTACGGGTATTTTTACACGGAGTAAAAACCGATGTGGCTGGCATAGTAAGCCCCCCAACGGTTCCGTTCACCAGAGGTGAGGAAATGCCAGGCAATCCGATAAGGCTTCAATCCACAACAACCCCGAGGGACCGCGCACGAATCCGGGGCCATCGCCGCAGCGTCTTCGTCCTGTTACTCGCATGCGCGAGTTTCTCGGCAATCGCGCTTCCTGGAGCTCTGTCGGCCCAGACCGATTACTACAACACCGATAAGGGCCGGCCACTCACCGTCGAAGATGCCTACGCCACCGAGCGGTACGCCTTCGAGCTGCAGCTCGCCCCCGTGCGCCTCGAGCGCACTGCTGGAGGCATCTATCAGTGGGGCATCGAGCCGGAGATAGCCTATGGCATCCTGCCCCGTACTCATATCGAGATCGGAGCCCCGTTGTCCTATGTGGACACGGGTCGCGGCGGAAGAAAATCGGGGATTGCCGGGATCGAGATCTCCGCGCTGCACAATCTGAACGTCGAGACGCGAACGCTTCCCGCGCTCGGAATCGCGGGCGACGTACTGTTGCCCGTCGGTGCCTTCGGCCCGGACGAAGCAGTTTTCTCGGCGACGGGGATCGCCACCCGAACGTTCAGATGGGCGCGTTTCCACCTGAATGGGCAATACACATTCGGGAGTGGCGATGGCGGTGAGACATCTCTTGCCTCCGAGCGCGAGGCGGGTGGTACGGCAGAGGTGTCGCGCTGGCTCGCTGGCCTTGCCGTCGATCGCACGTTTCCCCTGCGTTCGATGCTGATCGGCGGGGAAGTTTTCGCGAGCCGATCTCGCGACGGAAGCGATGAAGTTCAATGGAATACGACCATCGGTCTGAGAAAACAGCTTTCTCCCTACTTCAATATCGATGGCGGCATCGGGAAGCAGCTGAGCGGTGACAGCCGAAGCTGGTTCCTGACCTTCGGACTCTCACGGGCCTTTGCTATACGCTCCTTTTTCCCGGGGGCGTGACCATGCTGCGACACTCGACCAGCACCTACGTGCTGAAGGATAGAAACATGAAACATCACGCCGCGGGAATCTCGATTTCGAGGAGCATCACCACGCGCACGCGCCGATCGGGATCGCAAACCCTTCTGGCAGCAGCTGCTGTTGCTCTGGCGGGGGTATCCATGGCATTGTCTCCGTCCCGGGCTTTCGCGCAATGGTCGACAACCTACGAACAGTTCTATCTGCCAGGTAGCTCGAACTGGCAGTTCCGGCACAACTATCCCGCGGGCGATCGCCTGTTCAACGCGTTCGACTACGGGCATGCGATCCTTTACGAAAGGCTGTGGACCGAACCCAATGCCGCTGCGAGTCTGTTGGAAGAGAAGGAATACAACTTTATAACTCGCGAGCTCTTGGTTCATCCCCCAAACCTTCCGCTCGAGGAGGCAGCGATAGAGGTCGCCTACGCCAAGCTGGCACCCGAAGCGAAAATGATGTTCGACTGGGCTCACCTGCTTCATCGGCAGATTTATGATGCCTGGGCAGACGAGCGTCTGACGGTTCCGCAGAAGGACGCCCGCGTGCAGCAGCTGATTCGATACTACAAAACAAGGAAAGATCTCGCTTTCAGCTCCGTGCCAAAGAGCATGGAGCTCATGGAAGGGCAGCCTTACTCACTCGCGTTTCGCAGGAAATATCCGAAGTTCAACGGCCTGATATGGGCGTATCACTGGCTCCAGATCGGACTGTATGAGCCGCTTCTCGCCGGAAGGAACAAGGATGAGCGTCAGACCGGGGTTATCGCGACGGTCGCCCGGTTCCGCCAGATGATTGAGAATCCCCCGTCGAACATGCCGCGCCTGATGCCCATGTCGCCTGCCGTGGCACCTCTGTTCACGGCGCGATACCCAGAGGCAGCGATCATTTTCGACAACCTTCACGCGATGCACGATGTCATCTCGGATATCCTCGCGAACCCTGCCCTCCCGCGTGGCCAGAAGCGAGCGGCGATCATGCTCGCGGCCGGGCGTTACCGGGACAACGTTTCGTTCGCGATGACGCCGCAGGAATGGATGGGGATGGCCGCCGGGATGGGCATTGCCAACATGGGCGGCCCGGTGAGAGGCTTCCTCGCGGGTTTTCCGCAGCCGACAGTCGAGCGTGGCGCCGTAGTGGCGCACGGATCCATGAGCGGGATGAGTGGGGCGACAGGTAAGGCGGCAGCCGGCATGGCCGGCATGGATCATTCGAACATGGCCGGGATGACGCCTTCCGCAGGTGCGCCCGCCCAGGGGCAGGCTGCCCCGGCCAAAGGAATGGATCACTCCGGCATGGACATGGGCAGCAAGACGAATATGCCGGGAATGTCCGCCGCTAATAGAGATCACGCCGCCCAGATGACCGCAATGCACAACGCGATGATGTCGGATCCGGTGATCCGTGCTCGTGTGAACGCCAATCCCTCGCTGAAGCGGATGATGCACGACATGATGGCAAACATGGCTTCGGGTGCGGTGACGACAGCGCGTCCGTCGAAGGATGCTACCGCGCGCAAGGCGATGACCACCCGCAAGCCTGCGGCGCGGTCAACCGGTACGCGGAGAGCCACCAGCACGTCCGGGGTAGCGGCCAAAAAGCCAGTGAAGGCACCTGCGAAGCCAGTCGCAAAAAAACCGGCCCCGAAACCTGATCCCATGGCAGGCATGGATCACAGCAAGATGCCCATGCCTCCGAAAAAATGAACCAGTGGGAAGGTCCACTCGCGCGGAGATTCAGATCCGCGCGAGGCAGACGCATCGCGTTCGCGTGTGCTCTGTTGCTTGCCTCGCCGACTTCTGTGTATGCACACGGCGGGCTGAAAAGCTCGAGCCCGTCGCGCGGGGAAGTCGTCAAGGCACCATTGCGCGAGCTTCGGCTGGAGTTCGCCGAACGGCCGGAGCTGGCTTTTACCTCTGTCCGGTTGACGGGTCCGGAAGGCGGCGCCATCGCACTGGGTCAACCGGCAGCGAGCGCAAATGTCGTTGTCGTTCCCGTCGGCGAATCAAAGCTTTCGGCAGGCCGCTACGTAATCACCTGGAAAACCGCGGGCCGCGATGGCCATCCGGTTACGGGAGTGATTTCGTTCTCCCTCGCACAGGATGCCATCGTCGTACCGACTCCGCTCGGCGTTACCGAGGCGCCACCGGCAGCCGCGCCCATGCCGCCGATGGAAATGCACCACGACTCTGTGTCGATGCCATCGGGCCGGGCTTTCGATGCCGAGTCGCCCGGTTATGTCGCGATTCGCTGGGCGCAATTCGTGGCGCTCGTCATCCTCATCGGAGCTTTTGCGTTCCGATATGTCGTGCTCGGGCTGCTTCGGAGGAAGCATCCCGATTCGCCGCTGCTCGCTGCGCTGCCCAACCGCGCCATGGAGATCGCGAGACTGGCCGCGATTGGGCTCGGACTTCTCGCTCTCATGAGGCTGATCGCCCAGTCCTACGCCATGCACGGCGAAAAACAATCTGTCGTGTCAGCGATGTTCCCGATGATCATCGGTACCACGTGGGGTGCGGGGTGGCTGTTGCAAGTGGCGGGATGCTTGCTTGTGATAGCGGGACTTACGCATGCAGGGCGCGGTGGGAAGAGTGGATGGAAGGTTGCGGCTGCTGGAGCAGCGGCGCTTGCCTTCTCCCCCGCATTTTCCGGCCACGCGGCCTCGAGTCCGCAATTGGCTCCTCTGGCGATCGTATCGGATGCGATTCACGTCATCGGGGCGGGCGGCTGGCTGGGGAGTCTTCTTTTCGTACTCGCGGTCGGAATTCCTGCGGCGATGACACTCGGGGAGCCAGAGAGAAGCACAGGCGTTGCGGATCTGGTGAACGCGTTTTCGCCGACTGCTCTCGTATTCGCCGGGATCAGTGCGGCGACCGGCATGTTCGCGGCCTGGCTTCATGTCGGTTCCATTCCGGGGCTTTGGGAGACCGGATACGGGCGGACTCTTCTTCTGAAATTGGGCATTCTATCCGCAGTTGCCGCGACGGGGGCGTACAACTGGCTTCGAGTGAAGCCCGCACTGGGGAAGCCGCAGTCCACTTCGCTGCTCAGGCGCTCAGCAACGGTCGAGCTGCTTATAGCGGTGGCCGTGCTTGCGGTGACGGCAGTGCTCGTCGCTACGCCGAGCTCGATGGATGAGGAGATGATGAAGCCGACGGCGTCAGCTTCGTCGCAGTCGCACTAACAACATTTCCGGGACAGCACCGCCTCGGCGGCTGGACGAGTATTGCGATTTAGTGGCCTTGCTCCGGTGCGGGTGGTTGTCCCGCCGCAACGGCACGGTCCTTGGCCACGTTCTGCGCCATGCGCCACGAGAACCACGACAGCATGCAGACCACAAGTGCGGCGCCCGGCCGGCGGTTGGTTCGCAACGGCGTGATTATATTTCCTGAAATGAAGCGGCTCTTTCGTGCACTCCTGGTGTTGACCGCACTGGTCGGCTTCCTTCCGAGTTTGGGGGCCGCGGGCGCCGCCTGTCAATCGGGGATGATGCCCGCAGCTTCTTCCAGCGCTGGTACCCCGCCGGACGGAATGGCGCCGATGGGAAGCCACGGTCAGGCGCAGGATGAAAGCGGCCCTCCGTGCACGACACCGGACCCGTCTCATGCCTGCGACCTGATGGCCCCCTGCGTGACGTTTTGTCTCGACCGAAATGACACCAGCATAAACGTAGAACAACAGCTCCTCCCCAATCCCGCCAAGGCGAATTTTTCGCGCCCTGAGTCTCGCACGGTTCTCCCCGAGCTGCCCCCTCCCCGGGCCTAGTTCCAGTCACAACTGAATCCGCCAGTGGCGCCCGCATCGCGCGGGTGCCGGCGGTCGACCACGTGCGCTTCGCCTTGAGGGCGAACAACACGACAACTGGAACTCTGGAAAATGAATCTCTTCACACACGGATGCGCCTGCGCGTTCGCGAGCCGCTTGACCCGGTCGGGCTTACTGCGCGCCGCAGCGATACTCGCGAGCCTTGTCGGTCTGGCCGGTCCCATTGAGGCGAGCAGTCAATCACTCCGATCCGGGCAAAGCAACCTTGACTCGCTGATCGCGAGAGCGCTTGCATTCAACCCGGAGCTCGCCGCGGCGCGAAGCAGGACTGAAGCAGCCCGGTTGCGAATTGCGCCGGCGGGCTCACGCCCGGATCCAATGCTGATGGCGGGCCTCATCAACGTCCCCGTGAACAATTTCAGTCTCACGGATGACGAGATGACCATGAAAATGATCGGCATCCGTCAGACCGTGCCGTACCCTGGAAAGCTTCGGCTCGCACGCACGATCGCGGAGTTGGCGAGCAACGAGCAGTCAATCGTCGCTGACAGCCTCAGACTTGCCGTCGTACGCGATGTCAAAGTCGCCTACTACGAAGTCACTTACATCGATGCGGCACTTGAAGCTACGCGTGCGATCGACCGCCTCTCGGCCGATGTTATCAAGGTGGCGGATGTTCGCTACGCTTCCGGCCGTGGAGGACAGCAGGATGTTCTTCGCGCCACGCTCGAAGCAACGCGGTTGAACGAGACCGCCAGTGATCTTCGAGAGCGTAGACGGACGACAATCGAAACGCTTAGAGCGCTTGTGGCTGACGCTGCACTATCGCTCAAAGAGGCGGGGATACCTGGGCAGGTCGCAAGTGCTGCAGTGGCGGACGACCCGTCGTCGATCCGGTTCGTCTCGAAGGACCTTGGGGCCGCGGTGGCGGATGGTCCACTGCCACCACTCGCAGAGCTGCAGAATCGCGCGGTAGAGGCGAGCCCCGCGGTGAAGCGACGGTTCGCGATCGCTGCTACTGCTTCAGCGGAGGTCGAGCTCGCCCGCCGCCAGCACCTTCCTGATTTCGAGCTGTCGATCGAGTACGGCCAGCGCTCGGGCGCATCGCCCACCAGCCGCGGTGGACCTGCAGGGCGTCCTGACATGATTTCCCTCAGTGTTTCGATTCCGATTGCAATCCAGCGTCGCAACAAACAGGGCGCTCTGGTCTCAGCGGCGCGGGCCGATCTGGCCACCACGTCACATGAGAGGAGAGCCAACGAGGCCCTCGTGCGCTCGGAAGTAGCGCGGCTTTACAGCGAAGCAAGCCGGAGCAGAACGCAGCTTGCCCTTTACGTGAAGGCGCTGGTTCCGCAGGCGCGGGCATCGCTTTCCTCGTCGCTCGCGACATACCAGAGCGGAACCGGCGACCTGACCTCGGTTCTCGATTCAAGGCGCACACTCCTCGAGCTCGAGCAGGGATATCACCGCTCGGTGGCGGACTTCGCTCAGCGCATCGCTGAGCTCGAAAGCATTGTCGGCGCGGGGATACTCCGATGATGAAACAGCTTGAAACCGGCGCGTCGATCTTCTCGAGAAAGAAGAGACTGTGGATGCTTGCTGGCGCCGCCGCGCTTGTCGTCGCGGTAATCTGGATTGTCGTCAGTTCCAGCCGTGATGGCCGCGCAAAGAAAGGGGCAGCCGGCGCCAGTGCAAATCAGAGCGAGAGCGGCGACATGGCAGGGATGAACATGTCCGGCAACGTGCGTCTGACCGCGGCGCAGATTCGCGAGTTCGGCGTGACGTTCGACACAGTCAGGATGCGACCTCTGCAAAACGAAGTTCGCGCGACAGCTTCCATCACGTTTGACGAGACGCGAATCTCTCAGATCACTCCAAAGTTCAGCGGCTTTGTCGAACGTCTTTACGTGAACGCGACTGGGCAGCCGGTTAGGCGTGGCCAGGCAGTGGCGGCTCTGTTTTCACCTGAGCTCGTCGCCGCGCAACGTGAGCTGCTTCTCGCCGCGAGCCTCGATCGCTCCATGGGACAAACATCGATCCCAGGTGTTGCCGCGGCCTCTCCCAATCTTCTCGCATCCGCGCGGCAGCGGCTGCGGCTCTGGGATGTTTCTGACGCCGAGATCAATGCAGTACTGCGCGGAGGCCAGCCGAAGAGAACCGTCACTCTGTATTCTCCTGTGGGTGGAATCGTAACGGAGAAAAGCGTGGTGCAGGGTCAGTCGGTGATGGCCGGAGCTCCGCTGCTGACCGTCGCTGATCTCTCTACCGTGTGGGCCATCGCCGAGCTCCGCGAAGCCGACGCAGCCGGCACTCGTGTGGGAGCGACCGCCAGCGTCGAAATAAATGCGTTCCCCGGCGAACGGATCGCGGGGCGCATTACGTACATCTATCCAACGCTTCAGGAACAGTCGCGCACCATTCGGGCGCGGGTCGTTCTTCGTAATCCAGGTGGGCGGCTGAAACCCGGAATGTTTGCAACCGTGATGCTGTCCTCACCGCAGGCAGCCGCACTGACGGTTCCCGCGGCTGCCCTGATCGAGACGGGCGACCGCGCATACGTGTTCGTGCAAATGCCCGGTGGAGAGCTGATGCCTCATGACGTCACCGCCGGGCGACGAACGTCAGGATTCGTCGAGATACTTGCCGGTGTCGACGCGGGACAGATAGTCGTGACGAGCGCACAGTTCCTTCTCGACTCGGAATCGAACATCGGAGAGGTGATGCGCAGCATGATGGGCCAGGGCGCCGCGGGTGCAATGAGTGACATGGCCCCGGGCGCGACCACCGGCTCGATGAATGACAAGGGCGCCGACTTGAAGGGAATGAAGATGCCTCCCGCGCCGAGGAGATAGATATGCTGCGGAGAATAATCGAATGGTCCGTGGCACATACCCGCGTCGTCCTCGGCGTCGCGGCGCTCGTTACCGTCGCCGGAATATGGAGCGCAGTGAACACGCCCGTGGATGCAATTCCGGACCTCTCGGACGCACAGGTGATAGTGATGACCGAATGGCCCGGTCAGCCACCGCAGGTAGTCGAAGACCAGGTTACTTATCCGTTGGAAACCGAGCTGCTCAAGGTTCCGAATACGAAGTTCGTGCGTGGAATGAGCCAGTTCGGAATTTCAGCCGTGTATGTAGTGTTCGAGGACGGAACCGATCTGTACTGGGCGCGATCTCGCGTTCTCGAGTACCTCGATGCCGCGAAGGCAAAGCTTCCCGAAGGCGCCATGCCGATGCTTGGACCGGACGCGACCGGCGTTGGATGGGTGATGCAATACATACTGGCAGACACAACGGGGCGGCTGAACCTTGCAGAGCTTCGGGCGATTCAGGACTGGACGGTAAAACCAGCGCTCACTGCTGTGCCCGGCGTCGCTGAAATCGCTTCATTCGGCGGATTTCAAAAGCAGTATCAGGTCGAGGTAGACCCGGCGCGCCTCATCGCCTACAACATTCCTCTGAATGCAGTTGTCGCCGCAGTGCGCGGGTCGAACGCAGACGTGGGAGGGCGAGTGCTGGAGATGGGCGGAACGGAGCTCGTCGTTCGCGCTCGCGGCAGGTTCACATCGCTCGAGCAGATCCGGTCGGTCTCCATTGGCACCGGACCTGGTGGCACTCCGGTGACAGTTGGCGACGTCGCCAATGTTCAAATAGGTCCTGACATTCGCCGGGGGATCTCCGACTTGAACGGTAAAGGTGAGGTCGTGACCGGGTGGGTGGTCATGCGGTACGGCGAGAATCCAAAAGCAGTAATAGGCAGGGTCAAGGATCGTTTGAAAACGCTCGAGCCAGGATTGCCGCGCGGAGTAGCGTTCGCCGAAGGTTACGACCGGTCCGGACTCATCGACCAAGCAGTCGCTAACCTCTCGGAAAAGCTTGTAGAAGAATCCGTCATTGTCGCAATCGTGGCCGTGGTGTTCCTGCTCCACGCATCGAGCGCCGGCGTTGCGATTCTTACGCTACCCCTTGGCATCCTGATGGCGCTACTCGCGATGCGGGCCCTGGGACTTACGGCGAACATCATGTCACTGGGCGGAATTGCAATCGCGATCGGAGCAATGATCGATGCCGCGATCGTGATGGTGGAAAATCTTCACAAGCACATCGAGAGGAACGAGCGAGATAAGACGGAGATTCCCCATTGGCGTCTCGTTACGGAGGCCGCACAGGAGGTCGGTCCGGCGCTGTTCGTTTCGCTGCTCATCATTACCCTGTCTTTTGTGCCGGTATTCGCGCTCGGAGCGCAGGAGGGCCGCCTGTTCAGGCCGCTTGCCTGGACAAAAACCCTTTCGATGGCAGCGGCCGCATTGCTGTCGATCACGGTCGTTCCAGTGATGATGCGCCTGTTCATCAGGCGCGGGGTGAAGCCCGAAGCAGCGAACCCCGTGAACAGGGCGCTGATTCGGATCTACCGTCCAGCGATTGATCTCGTCCTCCGGCACAGGTGGGCCACTATCGTTTTCGCCATGGTCGTGCTTGTGGTGACGGTCATTCCCGCATCGAGGCTGGGGAGTGAGTTCATGCCTCCACTCAACGAGGGCAGCATCATGGACATGCCATCGCTCTTTCCTGGCGTCGGGACCGCTCAGGCAAAAGCGATTCTCCAGCAGCGCGATGCCGCACTCGCAAGCATACCTGAGATCGAGACCGTTCTCGGGAAAATAGGCAGGGCCGAGTCGGCCACGGATATGGCGCCAATGTCGATGATCGAAACGATTGCAATCCTGAAGGAACGCAAGGACTGGCGGCCCGGTGTCACGTACGACTCGTTAGTGAAGGAGGCGAACTCCAAGGTCCGGACTCCGGGCGTTGCCAACATGTGGTCGATGCCCATCAAGAACCGGCTCGACATGCTGACGACAGGAATCAAGACTCCGGTGGGAATCAAGATCTTTGGTCCGGACCTCAAGGAGCTCGATCGCATCGGAAAGCAGATCGAGGGCATTTTGCCTGGCGTTGAGGGAACGAACTCCGTATTTGCCGAACGCGCGGTAGGTGGACGATACCTTGATATCGACATCGACCGGAACGCGGCGGCGCGGTATGGAATGAACATCGATGAGATCCAGAGCGCGGTGAGCGCGGCCGTCGGTGGCGCTGACGCCGGGGAGGTGATCGCCGGGAGGGAGCGCTACGGGATTCTCGTCCGGTATCCTCGAGGTCTCCGCGAGAATCCGGCCGGGATCGGCAATATCCTTATCTCGACACCTTCCGGCGGAGCCATACCGATCAGGGAACTTGCACGCCTTCGAATCGTATCGGGGCCAACTCTCATCAAATCCGAAGACGCACTTCTGAACAACATCGTTTACGTGGATGTCATCGGACGCGACATCGGCGGATACGTCTCTGAAGGAAAGAGGTTGCTCGATGCCAGGCTCAAGCTTCCAACGGGCTATCGGATAGAGTGGTCAGGCCAGTTTGAATCCCTCGAGCGGGCCAAACGAAAACTGACCATTGTCGTCCCCATAACGCTCCTCGTGATCTTCCTGCTCCTGTATTTCAATTTCAGGAACTTCACCGAGAGCGCCATAGTCATGCTGTCCCTCCCTTTTTCTCTCGTCGGTGGAGTGTGGCTGATGTCGGCGCTCGACTACAACCTGAGCGTCGCCGTAGCAATCGGATTTATCGCACTGGCCGGCGTCGCAGCCGAAACAGGAGTGATCATGCTTCTGTATCTGGATCAGGCTTTCTCGGCGCGGCATCGCGCGGGTGGAATGGAGACTCTGGCCGATGTCGATGCGGCAGTGGAGGAGGGAGCAGTAGAGCGGGTTCGCCCAAAGCTCATGACCGTCACCGCGATCATGGCCGGCCTTCTGCCGATTATGTGGAGTGAAGGTGCCGGCGCAGACGTCATGAAACGGATCGCCGCGCCGATGGTGGGCGGCATGATCACCAGCACTGTGCTCACCCTGCTCGTCATTCCGGCGATCTATTCGCTATGGAAGGAACGATCGCTGCGGCTTTCTTCGGCCGAGCGAGGCTACTCTGTAATCGGCGCATATCAGCAGGATTCATCTTCGATGCTGCCTCAGCCCCACGTCGTCCCACGGCGAACTGGTGCTGTCATTGAGTGAACCTTGACACCAGCCAGTCATATCAACGCCCTGCCCGGAACACAAGCGACGCCCAGTGAGTTTCCCAGCTACCCCGGCTCGCTTCCACAACGTGAATCGTTCGAACCAGCCACAACCCTGTCTTCCGCACCGGCACTGCGACGACGCCTGCCCGGTCGGAGACAAGCTCGAGATCGGGCTCTCCTTTCTGCGTCGTGTCCTCGGGCGCAGGGACGGACGCGTGAATCGAGATCGCCGGAAGCGGAGCACCCTTGTACTCCAGGCGCGCACGCAATGTATCTCCGGCCCGGAGCGCTGAAGGGTCGCTGAGAGGAATGAACTCGATCGTCTGTGCCGACGAGCGCGAGAATGTGCGGGCGCCGCCCCTGCCGACATCGATGATGGTCTTCGCGTGCTTAATGTCCGTTCGCGTAACCGAGTCCAGACCTTGGAGCGCAGTGCCACTCTCAATGTGCCGTGCGGCGTCCGCCGCTCCCTCGAGCGCCAGCCATCGAAGAAGCTCCGCAGGTGTCTGTCTGGCCGAGCGCGATACCAGGTCCACCGCTACGATACGCTGACCGTTTCCGGCTGGACGGGAGCGGATCACGAGCGAAGTGCCACGATGCGACATGTCGGTAAGCGGCGTGGACCCCTTCGTATCGATCATCACCGCGCGGGCGATCCGTGCAAAGGCAATCGCGCCGGCACTGGTGGGAAAGCGCGAGCTCGATTGCGCCAGTATCTCCATGTCCTTGCCGGACGAGAACGACAGTGCACCCGGGACTAGAAAAAAATCATGCGCGAAGAGTATCGGGGTGCCTGCCGCGAGGCCCGCCATAGCGATCGCACCGGCATAGATGAATCTGCGAAGTCTGCGTGTCATAAATGGAAAGAAGCTGTTTATGGTTGAGTGCTACGGGGTGGGATAGGAAGCCTACCCGACCGCGAGAGATCGCTCGATCATTCCTCTCTCAACACGCTACATCTTGCCGAGCTCCGATTTCAGCTTCGCGATCTCTTTCTGCTGATCAGCCTTCATCTTTGCCGCCATCGTGCGGACTGCGGGTTTTGTAAATCGTGGCTCGTAGTCGTTGACCATCTTGAGGGCCTCCTCATGATGCGCGATCACGTTTTCCCGGAATGCCCGGTCGAGCCCGACGCCAGTCTTTGATGCGACGTCGGAGACCATCCGCGCATTGCTCGGCATCACCATTGGCATCTTGTCCTCGCCATAATCGCTCTTGAGCATCGTGAGCATTCGCTTCTGCTCTGCCGTCTGCTTCTGCTTCATCTCTCTCGCGTCCATCCTGATTCGCTCCGACGGGTTCCTCGCCAGCGCGGTATCGGAGAGGGCCAATAGCCCCTGATGATGATCCACCATCATGCGGACGAATTCCTGATCGGCGTCTTTGGCAGGAGTAGATGACATAGTGGAATGGTCCATCCCGGCCATTGATCCCATTCCCGTGTCAGCGGGAACCGCCGCGGGGGCGGCGGACACCGCACCAGTATCTGCAGTGCCAGTGTCCGCCTTGCTGCAGGCGCCCAGGAGGAGAGCGGCGGACAGACCTGTAGCGAATAGCGCGATGCTCGGACGAAGCATGTGGAATTCTCCGGAGTCGTTAGGAATCAGGTGAAAGGTGTTTTAGGGGGCATAAAACATGCCGCATGCGTCTCGCCCGCGTAAACCCCGGGATCCGGCAGGCCGCGAACTCAGGGAGGGCGTTGAAGCACACATGAACACACACATGAACGCTACTTGACGCGGGTCAAGCCTCCTGGTATGATACCCCTAGGGGGTATTTATCTAATCTGGAGTTTCTATGGAAAAAATCAACTTC
>Ga0136617_10003161_pt1 | contig 14711 bp, 13 predicted proteins | sample AntDrymUQ3222106_2_FD_129672 | JGI IMG/M metagenome (GOLD analysis project Ga0136617, IMG submission 129672) | Polar desert sand microbial communities from Dry Valleys, Antarctica - metaG UQ322 (21.06) | ecosystem: Environmental > Terrestrial > Soil > Desert | place: Antarctica: Dry Valley... | reverse complement strand
GCAGGTAGCGGCGGCCCAGCCGCGCCGCCACGGCCCCGAGGGTCCCCGAGCCCGCGAAGGGATCCACGCACAGGTCCCCCGGCCGCGAGGAGGCCTGCACCATGCGCCGGATGATCCCCTCCGGCTTCTGGGTCGGATAGCCCGTCCTCTCGGCGCCGGTGGGGGAGACGATGGTGTGCCACCACACGGAGGTCGGCAGCTTGCCGCGGGCCGCCTTCTCGGCCGTGACGAGCCCGGGGGCCATGTAGGGCTCGCGGTCGACGGCCGCCGAGTCGAAGTAGTAGCCGCCAGGGTCCTTGACGTAGACGAGGATCGTGTCGTGCTTCTGCGGCCAGCGGCGCTTCGGCTTGCCGCCGTAGTCGTAGGCCCAGATGAGCTCGTTGAGGAAGCTCGCGCGGCCGAACACCTCGTCGAGCAGCAGCTTGACGTGGTGCGCCTCCCGGTAGTCGAGGTGGAGGTACAGCGTCCCGGACGGGTGCAGCACGCGGCGCAGCTCGCGCAGGCGCGGCTCCAGGAAGCCGAGGTAGTCGTCGAACGCGTCGCGGTAGGAGGAGGACTCGAGCAGCTCGGACGCGTAGCGACGCCCACCGAAGCCCGTCCGGTCGCCGTCGGCCGCGGCGACGGTGGCCAGCGTGCGGCGGGTCTGCGTGCGGCCGGTGTTGAACGGCGGATCGGCGTAGGCCATCTGGACGCAGCCGTCGGGCAGCTCGCGCAGCAGTGGCAGGTTGTCGCCCAGCAGGATGCCCTCCACCGGCCGCAACCTACTCCGGGGGTCGGCGGCCGGCGCGCCGCCGGCCGGCGGCCGGTGCGCCGCCGGCGAACGTCAACTGCGCCGGGTAGGGAGGTGAGGGAGCCTGCGGGGCCCGGTCAACGTCGAACCGCCCCGCCCCCGAAGGGGCACTTCGACGTTGGCGCCGCATACGGTGGTCGACTTCGAACCGCTCCCGTGGGGCGGAGGCGGTTCGACGCACGCTCCCCCGAGGACGACGGCCGCGTTCCGATCTGCACCTCCCTACCCAGCCGCCGTAAGGGCCGGGCCATTGCACGCGATCGAGTCGGCGGGCGGCCGGCGCGCGACACGGGGGGCGGGGTGACCGGCGGCGCGCCTATCGTCGGTGATCGCCGTGATCGCCCGCGTCGAGCCGCTGACCACCACCCGCCGCCTGAGCGGGCCGTTCGACTACGCGCTGCCCGCCGAGCCGGTGCGCGTGGGGTCGATCGTCCGGGTCCCGTTCGGGCGCCAGGCGCTCGACGGCGTCGTCGTCGGGCTCGCCGACGCGTCCGAGCTGGCGCCCGAGCGCCTCGTGGCGCCCAGCGGCGTGCGCGAGGACGACCTGCCGGCCGACCTCGTGGGCCTCGCGCTGTGGATGGCCGACGAGTACTGCTCCACGCCCGCCCGCGCGCTCTCGCTCGTGCTCCCCCCGCGCGGGCGCCCGCGCACGGAGCTGTGGGCGCGGCGCACCGGCGCGCCGCTGGAGGGCGAGCGGCTGTCCGACCGCCAGCGCGCGCTGCTCGCCAGCCTGCCCGCGCCGGCGCGCGGTGATCTGCCTTCGCTGCGGCGGCTGGAGGCGCGCGGGCTGGTGGCCGTCGAGCCTCGCGCACGCCGCCGGGCGCCGCGCACGGATGCCGCGCCGCAGCCGCCGGTGGAGCTGACGGCCGAGCAGGCGGTCGCCGTCGCGGCGGTGGAGCGGGGCGGATCGCATCTGCTGCACGGCGTCACCGGCTCCGGCAAGACGGAGGTCTACCTGCGCGCCGCGGCGGCGGCGTTGGACCGCGGGGAGGGCGTGATCGTGCTCGTCCCCGAGATCGCCCTGACGCCGCAGACGGTCGGGCGCTTCCAGGCCCGCTTCGGCGACACCGTCGCCCTGCTGCACTCCGCGCTGGGGGAGGGCGAGCGCTACGACGAGTGGCGCCGGCTGCGCACCGGCGAGGCGCGCATCGCCGTCGGCCCCCGCTCGGCCGTCTTCGCCCCCGTCGCCGACCTCGGACTCGTCGTCGTCGACGAGGAGCACGACGCCTCCTACAAGCACGAGGGGGACCCCCGCTACGACGCCCGCACCGTCGCCGCAGAGCGCGTCCGCCGAGCGCGACGCGCCGCTCGCGGCGGCGCCGACCCGGTCGGGAGCGACCCGATCGAGGACGACCCGGTCGGGAACGACGCGGTCGGGAACGGTCCCGCCGCGGGCGGTGCGCGGCTGCTCGTCGGCTCCGCCACGCCGCGACCGGAGACGTGGCAGGCGATGGCGCACCTCCGGCTCCCGAGCCGCGTGGACTCGCGGCCGCTGCCGCCCGTGCGCGTGCTGGACATGCGCGGCGCGCGCCACCCGCTGCACCCCGAGACGCGACGGGCGCTGGCGTCGACGGGCAAGGCGATCGTGCTGCTCAACCGCCGTGGGTGGTCGAACTTCCTCTCCTGCCGCAGCTGCGGGAAGACGTGGGAGTGCCCGCACTGCGAGGTCGCGCTCGTGCTCCATCGCGCCGAGCGCGCGATCGCGTGCCATCACTGCGGCCACCGCGAGCGCGTGCCCGAGCGCTGCGACGCGTGCGGCTCGCTCGCCGTCGCGCGCCACGGCGCCGGCACGGAGCGGATCGAGCACGAGCTGCGCGAGGGTCTCGACGTCCCCGTGTTCCGGCTCGACGCCGACACGGCGAGCGCCAAGGACGCCGTCCCGGAGCTGCTCGCGCGCTTCCGCGCCGCACCGGCCGGGCTGCTGCTCGGCACGCAGATGGTGGCCAAGGGCCACGACTTCCCCGACGTGACGCTCGGCGTCGTGCTGGACGCCGACAGCACGCTGCGCTTCCCCGACTTCCGCGCCGAGGAGCGCACGTTCGCGCTGATCGCCCAGCTGGCCGGCCGCGCCGGCCGCGGCCCGCGCGGCGGGCGCGTGCTCGTCCAGACCAACGCGCCGGACGCGGCCGCGATCGCCGCCGCCGCGCGCCACGACGCCGACGGCTTCCTCGCCGGCGAGCTGGAGCGCCGCCGCGCGCTCGGCTACCCGCCGTTCGCCGACCTGATCCGCGTGGTCTGCTCCGCGGAGGCCGCCGCCCCGGCGCGCGTGGCGGCCGGCGCGGTCGGCGCCGCGGTCGACGGCCTGGCCCGCACCGAGGTGCTCGGCCCCGCGCCGCTGTTCCGCCTGCGCGGTCGAGAGCGCTTCCAGGTCGTCGTCAAGACCACCGAGCGGGCCGCCGCGGTGCGGGCGACGGGCGCCGCCGTCGAGGCCGCCGCCCGCGACCGCGTGCACCGCGAGGTGGCGTTCAGCGTGGATGTCGATCCGCAGTGAGGCGCGAGGCGTCTACGTGGACCCGCAGTGAGGCTCGAGGCGTCTACTGCGGCTGGGTAGGGAGGTGAGGGGGCCGGCCGGAGCGCCTGCCTGGGGGGTGGGCGGTTTGTTACGGGGATAGCACCCCAAAGAACCGCCCACCCCCGCGGTCGGCCGCGGCTTTCCCTGACCCGCGCCGTTGACTTTCGGCTCTAGAATCCCGCGGCGATGGCTCACGACGACCCCATCCCGCCGCGCAGCGCCGAGGAGGCCGAGGAGCTGCAGGAGCGGCTCGACCCGGAGACCCGCGCGCGGCGCGACGCGGCGTTCAAGGTCATCCGCGGCTACGGCGATCCCGTGTTGCGCAGCCGCGCGCTCGACGTCGAGCGCTTCGACGCGGCGCTGGCCGACGAGGCCCGCCGGATGGGCCAGGTGATGCACGACGCGCTGGGCATCGGCCTCGCCGCGACCCAGGTCGGCGTCATGCACCGCCTGCTGGTCTACCGCGTCGACCCCGACGCGCCCGTGGCGACGATCATCAACCCGGTGCTGGAGTGGGCCAGCGAGGAGCGCGAGCCGATGGACGAGGGCTGCCTGTCGCTGCCCGGCGTGCTCGTGGAGGTCGAGCGCCCCGTGCACGTCCGCGTACGCGCCAGCGACGAGCGCGGCGAGGGCCTGCTCGTCGAGGCGTCGGGGCTCGAGGCGCGCGTCCTCCAGCACGAGATGGACCACCTCGACGGGGTCCTGATCCTCGACCGCACCTCCCGCGACCAGCGCAAGCAGGCGATGCGCGCGCTGCGCGAGGCCTCCGCCGGGACGCCGCCGCTCGGCGTCGGCGCCTAGGCGCCGCGCCCCGCGTGCGGACCGTCTACCTCGGCACGTCGAGCTTCGCCTCGGCCGTCCTGCGCCGCCTCGCCGCGAGCGACCACCGGCCGGCGCTGGTGATCACGCGCCCCGACGCGCGCCGCGGCCGCGGGCGCCGGCTGGCCCCGCCACCGGTCGCGGAGACCGCGCGCGAGCTTGGCCTCGAGCTGATCCAGCCGGAGCGGCTGCACGACGCGGACGTGCTGGCGCGGATCGCCGCCGCTGAGCCGGAGGCGCTGGCCGTCTGTGCCTACGGGGCGCTGATCCGCGAGCCGCTGCTGAGCGCCTACGAGCTGCTCAACGTCCATCCCTCGCTGCTGCCGCGCTGGCGCGGCGCCGCCCCGATCGAGCGGGCGATCATGGCGGGGGACGAGCGCACCGGCGTCTCGATCATCCGCCTCGTCGAGGCGCTGGACGCCGGCCCGGTCTGCCTGCAGGACGGTGTCCCGATCGGGCCCGGCGACGACTTCGGCAGCCTGTCCGAGCGCCTGGAGCGGCTCGGCGGAGACCTGCTCGTGCGCGCGCTCGACGAGCGCCCCGGATTCGTCGATCAGGCCGCCGACGGCGTCACGTACGCGCACAAGATCGAGGCGCGCGACCGCGCGCTGGACTTCGCGCAGCCGGCGGAGGCGGTCGAGCGCCAGGTGCGCGCCCTGCGCCCGCACATCGGTGCTCGCCTGCCGCTGCCCGGCGGCGAGTTCCTCGGGGTGTCGCACGCCCGCGTGGACGGAGACGCACTCGCTCCCGCGGGGCGCGTCCGCGTCGAGGAAGGCCGGTTGCTGCTGGACTGCGACAGGGGCGCGCTGGAGCTGACCGAGGTGCGCCCGCCCGGCGGACGGCCGATGCCGGCGGAGGCGTGGCTGCGAGGCCGCCCCGGCGCGGAGCCGATCGGCTTCTCGCTCGAGCAGGACGCCCGGGAGCCGGGCTAGGCCGCGGGCTCGGCGGGGGGCGCCTCGGCCGAGGCCGGAGCGGATTCGGTGGACGGCGCGCTCTGCGCAGGCGGCGCGACGATCGGCGCGGCGGCCTGCGGGGCGGGGCACGGAGTGGAGGCCGGAGCCGGCGCCGTGGCGGGCGCAGGCGCGGCGGCCGGCACGGGCGGCTCGGGCTCGGCCTCCGAAGCGGCGACCTCGGGCTCGGGCTCGGAGCCGTTGTCCTGCTGCGGGGTGTCCGGCGGGTCCGTCGGGACCTTGTCGTCCGGCTCGTCCTCGACGTCGACGTCCTCGGGCTCGGTGGCCGCCACGTCGGCCGGGTCCGGGGCGGGGGCCTCGTCCTCGGGCGCGTCTTCGGGCGCGTCTTCGGGCGCGTCTTCGGGCGCGTCTTCGGGCGTGTCCTCGGGCTCGTCGTCCTCGTCGTCGACCGGGTCCACGGGGAGGACCGGGTCGCCCGGGTCGACCGGGTCGGTGGGCGCGGGCGGCTCCACGGGGGCGGGCGGGTCGACGGGCGCGGGCGGGTCCACCGGCGCGGGGTCGACGGGCTCGCCCGGCTCCTCGGGGTCGACGGGCGGGGTGTCGTAGACGGTCGGGTCGGTGCCGTTGTCGTCCTCGATGGCGTTGGTCATGCCGTCGCCGTCGGGGTCGTCGTCGCCGTCCTCGGTGCCGTCACCGTTGGAGTCGCGGTCGATCGGCGAGGAGCCGAGGCGGACCTCGATCAGGTTGCGCACGCCGTCGCCGTCGTCGTCGTCGTCGCCGTCCTCGGTGCCGTCGCCGTTGGAGTCCCTGGAGTTCGCGGCGGAGCGCAGCCGGAACTCGACGACGTTGGGGATGCCGTCGCCGTCGTCGTCGTCGGCTGCGTCGTCGGCGTTGACGTCGAGGCCGTTGCTCTGCTCGTAGATGTCGGGGATGCCGTCGCCGTCGGTGTCCGGCGCGGTCGCGAAGCTCGTCTCGTCGAAGTCGCCCGAGGGTCGCGGGTCGCCGCCGACGCCGTCGAGGCCGCCGCTCGAGCCGGAGCCGGGCCCGGAGGAGGTCGGATCATCGCCGGCGGCTGGGGCGCCGGGCGCGGCGGCGGCGGTCCCGCCGGCGCCGGTCGGGTCGGCGCCGGGGATGACGGCCAGCGCGGTGCCGGGAGCCCCGCCGGGCAGCCCGGGGGCGCCCGGGTCGGCGGCGTCGGGGCCGTCGTCGTCCGGCGAGCCCGGGCGGGAACTGGGAGCCGGCGGGGAGACGGGCTCGTTGACGGTCAGTGAGCCCTCGCCCTTCGGGCTCAGCGCATCCGGCCACTGGTCCCAGCCCACCAGCGGGGCTGCGATCGCGCCGATGCCGAGCACGCCCACGCACAATCCTGCGGCGATCGTGCCCGCGAAGCGCAGGTCGCGGATCGCCACGTGTCGCGCATCGCCCCGGATCCGGCGGGAAGTGTGGTCTTCAGGCATGTCAGAGTCCCCTTGCACCGGATGACTCGGCACTTTCTAGGCCGAGGATGAGGGGCTTGAGGAAAATTGTCAGCATTTGGACGAAGGTTCGACGCAACTAAAAAGTAGAGTTACTACTTCGCCGCAAGAAACCGGAAACCTGGCGCGCAGTATCGCAAGTCGGCTGCGGTCGGCGGCGCACCCCCATCGGGTGAGCGCTCGGTGAGGTCATCGGGCACGCCGGAGTCTCCCACGGGCGCGTCGGAGCCTCCCACGGGCGCGTCGGAGCCTCCCGCGGGCGTCTCCCCGGCTCGCGTCGTCGCGTACGCGGTCGTGCGCCGGGTCTTCGAGGAGGGCGCGTGGGCCGACCGCGCGCTGCACGGCGAGGCGGGGCGGATGGAGCTGGACCCGCGCGAGCGCGCCTTCGCCACCCAGCTCGCCTACGGCACGGTCCAGCGGCGGGCGACGCTCGACCATCTGATCACCCAGCTCGCCGGCCGGCCGGTCGAGCGGCTCGAGGCGCCCGTGCTGGCCGCGCTGCGCCTGGGCGCCTTCCAGCTCGTCTTCCTGGACCGGGTGGCCGCTCACGCCGCGGTGGGGGAGGCCGTCGAGCTGGCCAAGCGCTCGTCCCCGGGCGGGGCGCGGCTGGTCAACGCCGTCCTGCGCCGCGCCGCGCGCGAGGGGCGCGGCCGCGTCGAGGCGCTGCCCGACGCCACGCCCGCCCAGGCGGCGCTGCGCCACTCGCACCCCGAGTGGATCGCCCGGCTGTGGTTCGACGCGCTCGGCCCGGAGGCCGCCCGGGCGCTGATGGCCGCCGGCAACCGCCCGGCCGAGCCCGCGCTGCGCGCCAACGCCCTGCGCACCACCGCCGCCACGCTCGCCGCCGCGCTGCCCGTCGCCAGCCGGCCCGCCGATGGGCTGCCCGAGGGGCTCGTGCTCGAGGCGCCGTTCGACGCCTTCGGCTCGCCGCTGTGGGAGCAGGGCCACTACATGCCCCAGTCGCGCGCCGCGATGGCGGTGGCCCGCGCGCTCGCCCCGCGGCCCGGCGAGCGGGTGCTCGACCTGTGCGCGGCGCCGGGCGCCAAGACCACGCACCTGGCCGCGCTGATGGAGGACCGTGGCGCAGTCGTCGCGGTCGACCGCCATCCCGGCCGCGCGCAGGCGCTCGCGCGCACGGCCGCCCGCATGGGCGCCGGCTGCGTCGAGGTGCGCACCGGCGACGCCGCCGAGCCGCAGGAGCCGGAGGCCTACGACCGGGTGCTGGTCGACCCACCGTGCTCGGACCTCGGCACGCTCGCCGCGCGCCCGGACGCGCGCTGGCGCAAGGGGCCGGAGCTGCCGGCGCAGCTCGCCGAGCTGCAGGGCCGGATCCTGCGCGCCGGCGCCGCCGCGCTCCGCCCGGGCGGCACGCTCGTGTACTCGACGTGCACGATCTCGCCCGCCGAGAACGAGGCCGTGGTGGAGCGCTTCCTCGCCGAGCGCCCGGACTTCGCGGCCGACGAGCTGCGCTCGGAGTGGCCGGTCTGGCAGCATCCGGGCGTGGCCTCGTTCCTGCAGACGCTGCCCAGCCGCGACGGCACCGACGGCTTCTTCGTCGCCCGGCTGCGCCGCGCGGGGCCGGCGTGAGCGGCGGCGAGCCCGTCGACCTCGGGGACGTGTGCCCCGACTGCGGCGAGCCGTGGCTGCGGCCCACCAACCTGCCGGGCCGCTACCGCTGCGTGAACTGCCTGCACCGCTTCGAGCTGGCGTCCGTGTGCCCCAACTGCGGCGAGCACTCGACGATCGTGCGCATGTCGAGCACGGCGCTGTACGCGTGCAACCACTGCCACGAGTCGATGCTGGTCCACATCTGATGACTGATGTCACGACCCCCACGACGGCCGCGGCATCAATCATCTGATGTGGTCCGGCGTCGCGCCCTCGATCCTGTCGGCTGACTTCGCGCGCCTGGGCGCCCAGGTCGAGGAGGTCCTCGCCGCCGGCGCGCGGGTGATCCACGTCGACGTGATGGACGGCCACTTCGTCCCGCCGATCACGATGGGGCCGCTGGCCGTGGGCGCGATCGCCGACCTCGTGCACGGCGCCGGGGGCGTGATCGACGTGCACCTGATGATCGAGCGCCCGGAGCGCCAGGTGGCCGAGTTCGCCGCGGCGGGGGCGGACGGCATCACGCTGCACGCCGAGGCGACGCCGCACGTGCACTACGCGCTGAGCGCCGTGCGCGAGGCCGGCTGCCGCGCCGGGGTCGCGCTCAACCCGGCCACGCCCGCGGACGTGCTCGCCGACGTCGCGGCCGACGCCGACCTCCTCCTCTGCATGACCGTCAACCCCGGCTGGGGCGGCCAGTCGTTCCTGCCGCGCTCGCCGGCGAAGCTCGAGCGGCTGCGCGCGCTGCTCGCGCCCGATGCGGCGCTGGAGGTCGACGGCGGCATCACCGCGGGCACGGCCGCGCGCTGCGCCGCCGCCGGCGCGACGCTGTTCGTCGCCGGCTCGGCGGTCTTCGGCACGCCCGATCCGGCCGCAGCGGTGCGGGAGATCGCCGCCGCGATCGAGGGCGATCGAGGGGTCTGACCGGTTTACCGCGAGCTAGGGCCACTCGCCGCACGGTGAAGGGTCAGACCCCTCCGGCCATATCACATGACGAAGGGCTCGGACCACTCCGGTCACACGAGGGGAACCTCCCGTACCTCCGGGTACGGCCACCCGTACCGTCGATGGTTGAGCGCGCGATCACACTGAGCTCCGTGGGTCCGCGGGTCCTGATCGTCGACGATCATCCATCCTTTCGCGCCAGTGCGCGAGTCCTCCTGGAAGCGGAGGGCTTCGACGTCGTGGGCGAGGCCGCCGACGGGGCCGCGGCGCTGACCGAGGCCGGCCGCCTGCGGCCGGAGGTCGTGCTGCTCGACGTGCAGCTGCCCGACATCGACGGGTTCGACGTCGCGGCGCGGCTCACCGGCGGCGACGGCGCGCCGTGCGTGATCCTCGTCTCCAGCCGCGACGGCTCGGACTTCGGGCCGCTCGTGACGCGCTCCGGCGCCTGCGGCTTCGTGCCCAAGGCCGAGCTGTCCGGTGACCGCGTGACCGAGCTGCTGCCCCCGTAACCCTCCGCCGTCTAGTCTGCGGCCCATGACCTCCCTCCGCGTCGTGGTCGCCGACGACTCGGTCCTCCTGCGCGAGGGCCTGTGCCGGCTGCTCGAGGAGTCCGGCTTCGAGGTCGTCGGCCAGGCCGGCGACGCCGAGGACCTGATGCGCAAGGTCGGCGCGCACAAGCCCGACGTCGCCGTCGTCGACGTGCGGATGCCGCCGTCGCACACCGACGAGGGCCTGCGCGCGGCGCACCGCATCCGCGCCGAGCAGCCCGCCACCGCCGTGCTCGTGCTCTCCCAGTACGTCGAGGAGGCCTACGCGCTGGACCTGCTGTCGGAGTCGACCGAGCGCACGGGCTACCTGCTCAAGGACCGCGTGTCCGACGTGGACACGTTCACGGACGCCGTCCGGCGCGTCGCCAACGGCGGCTCCGCGCTGGATCCCGAGGTCGTCGCGCTGCTGCTCGGCCGGCGTCGCCGCGAGGATCCGCTGGAGAGCCTGACCGCACGCGAGCGCGAGGTGCTCGGGCTGATGGCCGAGGGCCGCTCGAACAACGCGATCGCCGAGGCGCTGGTCGTCACCGAGCGCGCCGTCGAGAAGCACGTCACGTCGATCTTCTCCAAGCTCGACCTGCCCCCGACGGTGGAGGACCACCGCCGCGTGTTGGCCGTGCTCGCGTACCTGCGCGCCGCCTGACTCGATCAGGTCCCGCCCAGCCGCCCCCACCTCCCGGGGGAGCGGGAGGCCACACCCGCCATGCGGTGGGCAGCCGCACGTGTCCCACCGCGCCGGCCGTCATCCTCGACGCAATGACCGACATCGTCTTCTGCTCGGACCTGAGTCGCGTCTACGGCGAGGGCGAGGCGGCCGTCCACGCCCTGCGCGGCGTGACGCTGCGCTTCCCGGCCGGCCAGTACACCGTCATCATGGGCCCCTCGGGCTCGGGCAAGTCGACGCTGATGCACCTGCTCGCCGGCCTCGACTCGCCGAGCGGCGGCTCGGTCACCGTTGACGGCCGCGAGATCGGCGGCCTCAACGACAAGGCGCTCACCACGCTGCGGCGCGACCGGCTCGGCTTCGTCTTCCAGTCCTTCAACCTCGTCCCGGTCCTCACGGCCGAGGAGAACATCCTGCTCCCGCTCTCGCTGGCCGGTCGCAAGATCGACCGCGAGTGGCTCGACGGCCTGATCGACAGCGTCGACCTGGGCGACCGCCTCACCCACCGCCCGGCCGAGCTGTCCGGCGGCCAGCAGCAGCGCGTCGCCATCGCGCGTGCGCTCGTGCACCGCCCCGCCGTCGTGTTCGCCGACGAGCCGACCGGCAACCTGGACACGAACGCCTCCGAGGAGGTGCTCGGCCTGCTGCGCCGTGCCGTCGACGAGCTGGGCCAGACCGTCGTCATGGTCACCCACGACGCCCAGGCGGCCTCCGTCGCCGCCCGGATCGTCGTGCTCCGCGACGGCGCGGTCGTCCATGACGGCGGCGGCGAGAGCACCGAGGGCGTGCTCGACCTGATGAAGGCCGTCGCCTGAGGCGATGGTCCGCCTCGCGCTCAAGGGCCTGCTCGCGCGCAAGCTGCGCACCGTCCTGACCGGCTTCGCCGTCGTCCTCGGCGTCGCGTTCGTGGCGGGCACGTTCATCTTCACCGACACGATCGACGCGTCCTTCAAGGACCTCTTCGAGCGCACGCAGAAGGGCACCGACGTCTCCGTCCAGGCCCGGCTGGCCGTGGAGTAGGAGTTCGGCGCGCCGCCGACGATGCCGGCCGCCACGCTCGAGCGCGTGCGGTCCGTGCCCGGCATCGAGGAGGCCACCGGCTCCGTGTCGTCCGACGGCACGCTGCTCGACCGCGAGGGCGAGCCGATCCTCTCCCAGGGCCCGCCCACGATCATCGTCTCGACCGGCCCCGAGCGCTTCGACCCGTTCACGTACACCACCGGCGGCCCGGCCGGGACGGCCGACGAGGTGGTCATCGACAAGGGCACGGCCGACGAGTTCGGCTTCGGCGTCGGCGACCGCGTGACCGTCTCCGGCCGCGCGCCCCAGAAGGAGTACGCGGTCTCCGGCGTCGCCACGCTCGGCGACTCCGAGAACCTCGCCGGCTCGCGGCTGGTGCAGATGACGCTGCCGGAGGCCCAGCGCGTGACCGGCCACGACGGCTTCGACGACATCTCGGTGGCGGCCGCGGACGGCACCGAGGCCGACGCGCTCAAGGCCGCCATCGCGAGCGAGCTGGGCCGCGACTTCGCGGTGCGCACCGGCGAGGAGCAGGCCGCCAAGCAGGCGCAGGACCTCTCCGACGCGCTCGGCTTCATCCGCACGGCGCTGCTCGTGTTCGCCGCCGTGGCGGTGCTGGTCGGCGGCTTCCTGATCTTCAACACCTTCTCGGTCACCGTCGCCCAGCGCACGAAGGAGTTCGCGCTGCTGCGCACGCTCGGGGCCTCGCGCGCGCAACTGCTGCGCTCCGTGCTGGCCGAGACGGTGGTCATCGGGCTGCTCGCCTCGGTGGTCGGCATCGCCTGCGGGCTGCTGCTGGCGCCGGCGCTGGCCGCGCTGATGGCCTCCTTCGGGCTCGACCTCGGCAGCACGGGCATCGTGCTCGAGCCGCGCACGATCGTCGCGGGCCTGGTCGTCGGCGTCGTCGCGACGGTCGTCTCGGGCCTGGTGCCGGCCCGCCGGGCGACTCGCGTCGAGCCCGTGGCGGCGCTGCGCGACAGCGTCGCTCCCGGTCCCGGCCGGCTGCGCCGCCGCCGCGTCGTCGCGGCCGTGCTCGTCGAGGCGTCCGGCGTCGCGGCGCTGCTGTACGGCCTGCTCGGCGATCCCGGCGCGGCCAACGCCACGGCGACCGTGCTGGGCGCCGGGAGCCTGCTGATGATCTTCGGGTTCGCCCTCCTCGCCCCGACGCTCGTGCGCCCGCTCAGCGGGCTGATCGGCCGCCCGCTCGCGCGCTTCCAGGGCCTCACGGGCCGGCTCGCGCGCGAGAACGCCCGCCGCCAGCCGCAGCGGACGGCGGTCACCGCCTCGGCGCTGATGATCGGCGTCGCGCTGGTGGTGCTCGTGGCCATCTTCGCGGCCGGCCTGCGCGCGACGATCGACCAGGGCATCGACGAGCAGGTGCGGGCGGTCGGCATCGTCACCCACGAGGACGGCTTCTCGCCGCTGCCCGACGGCATCACCGAGCGCATCGCGCAGGTGGACGGCGTGGCGGACGTCTCCCGGATCCGCTTCGAGACCGGCCGGGTCGTCGGCGAGACGGGCACGACGTCCGTCACGGGCGTCGACCCCGCCAGCGCCGCCGACGTGCTGGCGCTCGAGTGGGAAGAGGGCTCGGACGCCACGCTCGCCGGGCTGACCGAGGGCGACGTCCTGATCAACCCCGACTTCGCGCGCGAGCGCGACGTCGGCGTGGGCGACGCCGTGCGCTTCGTGACGCCGCGCGGGGGAGAGGTGGGCTACCGCGTGGCCGGCATCTACGGCCCCGGCGCCGGCGTGATCGGCGGCGTGCTGGTCTCCAACGCCTCGCTCGAGAGCTCCTGGGACGCGAAGGACATCGCCTTCGCGCTCGTCGCCGGCGCCGACGGCGCCGACGCCGGCGCGATCAAGCGCGCCGAGCAGGCGGCGCTGGCGGAGTTCCCGACGGCCAAGCCGCAGACGCTCGAGGACTTCAGGGCCGACCAGAACCAGCAGGTGGACTCGCTGGTCGGCCTCGTCTACGCACTGCTGTCGCTGTCGGTGATCGTGGCGCTGCTCGGGATCGTCAACACGCTGGCGCTGTCCGTGCACGAGCGCACGCGCGAGCTCGGGCTGCTGCGCGCGGTCGGGATGTCGCGCCGGCAGGTGCGCCGGATGGTGCGCGCCGAGTCGGTGATCACGGCCGCGATCGGCGCCCTGCTGGGGATCGTGCTCGGCATCGCCTTCGCCGCGATCGTCTCGCGGCCGCTGGCCGAGGACGGGTTCGTGTTCGAGATGCCGGTCGTCACGCTGGTCGTGGTCACCGTCCTCGCGGCGCTGGCCGGCGTCCTGGCGGCGATCCCCCCCGCCCGCCGCGCGGCGCGCGTGGACGTCCTGCGCGCCGTCACGACCGAGTGAGGGCGCGCCGGGGCCGCCACAAATGGGTTCTAAGCTGTCGGGCTTCGTGTCCGCCCCCGCCACCGCGCCCGATCTCGAGCCGCTGGGCGCACGGGCGGTGCTCGAGCCCTGATGGACCCCGCGATCGTCCTGTTCGGGTTCGGGGTCGGGGTGCTCGTCGGCGCGACGGGGATGGGCGGCGGCGCCCTGATGACCCCGCTGCTGATCCTGATCTTCGGCGTGAAGCCCGTCGTGGCCGTCGGCACCGACCTCGCCTACGCGGCGGTGACCAAGACGGTCGGCGGCTTCCGCCACCTCACGAAGGGGAAGGTGCACCGGCGGATGGCGCTGTGGCTCGCGCTCGGCTCGTGCCCGGGGGCGCTCGTCGGCGTGTACGTGCTCGGCGTCCTGCGCGATACCTACGGCGGGGGCTTCGACGAGCTGCTGATCGTCCTCATCTCCGGCGCGCTGCTGCTGACCGGCGGGCTCATCCTGCTGCGCGCGCTGGCGCTCACGGAGGCCGGCCGGCGCGAGCGCGGGCAGCTGAAGATGGCGGGCCGGCACAAGATCGCCGCCGTCGTGCTCGGCTTCACGATCGGCGTCGTGCTCGGCATCACGTCGGCGGGCTCGGGCACGCTGATCGCCGTGGGGCTGATCGTCGGCTTCCGGCTGACGCCGCACCTGGTGGTCGGCACCGACGTCGTCCATGCGGCGGTGCTGCTGTGGGTGGCGTCGGCGGCCCACCTGATCTCCGGCAACGTCGACCTCGCGCTCGCCGGGACGATCCTGGTCGGCTCGATCCCGGGCGTGTGGATCGGCGCCGGCCTGTCCGCGCGGCTGCCCGCCGACACGCTCCGCCCCGCGCTCGCGATCGTCCTCGTCGCCTCGGGCCTGGCGCTGCTGTCGAAGGCCGGTCTCGCGCTGCCGGTCGCGGTGCTCGCCGGCGTGCCGGTCGCGCTGGCCGGCGTCGCCGTGCTCGTGACCCGCTCGCGCAACGCGGTCGGCGCCTCGCGATGACGGGACGGCCGCCGCGATCGGACAACGTCGTCTGGCAGCCCGGGGAGCTGACCCGCGAGCAGCGCTGGCTC
>Ga0136617_10003160_pt1 | contig 14712 bp, 12 predicted proteins | sample AntDrymUQ3222106_2_FD_129672 | JGI IMG/M metagenome (GOLD analysis project Ga0136617, IMG submission 129672) | Polar desert sand microbial communities from Dry Valleys, Antarctica - metaG UQ322 (21.06) | ecosystem: Environmental > Terrestrial > Soil > Desert | place: Antarctica: Dry Valley... | reverse complement strand
CGGCGATACGTGACGCCGGGGAGGGCCGGCAGGAGCTCGACGAGGAAGCGGGCCCACATCTGATCACCCACGGCCGCCGTCGTCGCCCCCGCGGCCAGCGCGGCGACGCGGTCGATCGGATTGTCCGTCTCGTCCCACGCCAGCAGCGAGAACACGCCCGGCTGCTCGACCACCCGGGGGGCCTCGAGTCGCGGGATGACCAGCGTGGCCTCGCCGTCGAGTGGCACCACGAGCATCGTCAGCCGCTCCAGCGGCATCGCCGAGTACCCCGTCAGGTAGGGCAGGTCGTGGCCCACCGACAACAGCAGGACGTCGACGTCCTGCTCCCCCATCGCCGCCCGCACACGATCGAGCCGTTGTCGGTACATGCCCAGAGTGTGCCTGTTTCTCAGTGGCGTTCGCCGATCGTCACCGCCACCGGGGAGGTCGCGGTGGCGGCCGACTTGGCGTGGTAGCTGGATCTTGTGAGGGGGCTTGATTCGACGTGGGTGATGCCGTGCGTTTCGCCGACGCGTTTCCAGGTCGCGAATTGGGCGGGGGCGACCCAGCGATCGACGGGGAGGTGGTGGCTGGTCGGGCGGAGGTACTGGCCGATGGTGACGATGTCGACGCCGATGCCGGCGAGGTCGGCCAGCGTGGCGTCGACCTCGGTGTCGGTCTCGCCCATGCCGACGATGAGCCCGGACTTCGTGGTCAACCCGGCCGCCTTCGCCCGGGCCAGTACGGACAGGCTGCGGGCGTAGCCGGCGGACGGGCGCACGGCCCGCTGCAGGCGGGGGACGGTCTCGACGTTGTGGTTGAGCACGTCGGGGCGGACGGCGAACAACGCGTCGAGAGACTCGGCGTCACCTCGAGCGTCGGAGATCAGGGTCTCGACCTGAGTGCCGGGACGGCGCTCCCGGATCGCAGTCACGCAGGCGGCGACGTGGGCCAGGCCGCCGTCGGGCAGGTCGTCGCGGGCGACCATCGTCAGCACGGCGTAGTCGAGATCCATCCGCGCCACCGCTTCAGCCACCCGCGCCGGCTCGTCGGCGGCCGGCGCCAACGGCTTGCTCGTGTCGACGAGGCAGAACCCGCACGCCCGCGTGCAGCGCTCGCCGAGCACCATGAACGTCGCTGTGCCGTCGGACCAGCACTCCGACAGGTTCGGGCAGCCGGCGTCCTCGCAGACGGTCACCAGCCCGAGACCGCGGATCGTGCGCTGCAGGGCGAGCACCTCGGTCCCGAGGTGGACCTTCGGCCGCAGCCACTCGGGCTTGCGGGATTCGATGGCGAGGCCGTCGGTGACGCCGGCGGCGGCGAGGCGGGCCGTCAGGCGCACCGGTGCGCCCGGGCCGTCGCCGCGCGAGAACGGTGAGAGGTCGTCGGGCCGGTGTCGCCAGGCCACGTCCTGGCGCTCGCCGGCGCCGTTGCCCCAGCGCTCGCCGGCCAGCCGGGCTACCACGTTGACGACGTCGCGCATCGAAACGTCGACGCCTTCCTCGGCCAGCGACGTCACCGGCCGGTCGGGGATGCCACAAGCGACGATGTGCTGGCGCAGGTAGGTCATGTCGGTCGCCACGTTGAGCGCGAACCCGTGCATCGTGCGGCCCTGCTTCAGGCGCACCCCGATGGCGGCGATCTTGCGCGGAGCGGGCCCCTCGGCGTCGACCCACACACCCGGGTACTCGCGCAGTCGCCCGGCCGACACCCCGAACGTCGCCAGCGCGTCGATCAGCAGCTGCTCGACGTTGCGCACGTGGCCGGCCGACCCCAGCCGATTGTCCAGGCTGAGGATGGGATAGCCGACAAGCTGACCCGGCCCGTGGTACGTGATGTCACCACCCCGGCGGATGCCGACGAAGTCGGCCCCGACGGCGGCAGGGTCGCAGCGCAGGTTGTTGATCAGGTCCGAGCGGGGCCCGTACGTGAAGACGTGCGGATGCTCCAGCAGCAGCAGATGCTGATCCCGACCGTGGTCGAACAGGGCCTGCTGGACGGCCAGTGCCTCCCGGTACGGCACCGTCCCCAACCACCGCACCCGCAACCCACGCGCGTTCACAATTCGGCGGACCAGTCCTTGGTCTCGAGGATCTCCTTGATCCGGGCGAGGAAGTTGGCGGCGTAGGCGCCGTCGAAGGCGCGGTGGTCCCACGCCATCGCCAGGTTGCCGACGGGGTGGATGGCGATGCCCTCCTCGCCCTCGGCGGTCTCGATGACGACGGGCTTGCGGGTGATCGCGTCGGTCGAGAGGATCGCCACTTGGGGCTGGTTGATGATCGGCATCGTCAACACCGAACCGGCCGAGCCGTTGTTCGAGATCGTGAACGTGCCCCCGCTGATCTCGTCGGGCATCAGCTTCTTCGTGCGGGCCCGCCCGGCGAGGTCGTTGATCTCGCGGGCGATGGCCCGAAGCCGCTTACCGTCGGCGCTACGGATGACCGGCACGATCAGGCCCTCGTAGTCGAGGTCGACGGCGATGCCGAGGTCGACGAAGCCATGGACGACGAGGTCGTTGTCGCCGACGCTGGCGTTGAGGTGCGGGAACTCGACCAGGGCGTCGATCGTCGCCCGGCTGATGAACGGCAGGTAGGTGAGGCTGAACCCCTCGGTCGACTTCCACTCGCCCTTGACCGCCCCGCGGGTCTTGTCGACGTTGGCGTAGTCGACCTCGACGACACTGAAGGCGTGGGGGCTGACGCCCTTGCTCATGACCATATGGGCGCCGGTGAGCTTGCGGATCTTGGACAACTTGACGGTCGTGTCGCGCTCGCCGGCGGCGACCGATGGTGCCGCGGCAGGGGCCGGCGCCGTCGCGGCCGCCGGTGCGGCGGCAGGAGCCGGTGGCTCGGGAGGAGCCGGCGCCTCGGCCGAAGGAGTCTCGTCGGCGGCAGGAGCTGGCGCCTCGGCCGCGGGAGCAGCCGGGGCGGGGGCCGTCGCGCCGGCGCCGCCCTGCTGGTCGATGAAGTCGAGCACGTCATCGCGGGTGATGCGCCCGCCCGGTCCGGTGCCGGTGATCGATGCCGGGTCGAGCCCGTGCTCGTTGACGAGGCGGCGCACGACGGGCGACAACAGCATCCCGCCGGCACCGCCGGTGGGGGGGGTCGGCGCCGCCTCCGCCGCCGTGGCGGGCGCCTCGACCGGGGCGGGCGCGGACCCGGCCTCCGGAGCGGGCTGATCGGCCGGCTGATCGGCCGGCTGGCCGGCCGGTGCCTCGTCGGCGGTGGTCTCGGCCGCCGGCGCTTCGGTCGCCCCCGCCTCCTGCTCCGGCTCGGCCTCGGCCGCCGGTGGTGCCGGAGCCTCCTCCGCGGCCGGTGCCGGCGTCTCAGCGTCGGGGGCGGGCTCCTCGTGGGCCGGTGCGGGCGCCTCCTCCGCGGCCGGAGCCGGCGCCTCGGTCGCGGCCTGGTCACCGCCCCCGTCGGCCGCCGACGCGGCGCCGGCGTGACCGACGACCGCGATCACGGCGCCGACGGCGACCGTCTCGCCCTCCTGGGCCCGGATCTCGGTCAACGTCCCCGCCACCGGCGACGGCACCTCGGTGTCGACCTTGTCCGTCGACACCTCGAACAACGGCTCGTCGGCGGCGACGTCGTCACCGACCTGCTTGAACCATTGCGTGATGGTTCCCTCGGTCACGGTCTCACCGAGCTGGGGAAGCGTCACATCAGCCATGCGCTGTCTCTTTCCTGTGGTGTCGGGCGGTCGTCGAGTACGCGGTCGGGGCCATCAGCCGTTGAAGTTGCGGCCGGTGAGTGTCAGCACGGTCTCGCCGAACAACTCGCTCAGGCTGGGGTGCGGCTGGATGAACTCGGCGACCTCGTCGACGGTGGCCTCCCAGTTCACGGCCAGATAGCCGCCGCTCAGCTGCTCGGTCACCCACGGGCCGACCATGTGGACGCCGAGGATGCGTCCGGCCCGGCCGTCCGGGCCCTTCTCGGCGATGATCTTGCAAAGGCCTTCGGTCTCGCCGACGATCTGCGCCCGCGAGTTGAACTTGAAGGGGTGCTTGGCCACGACGACGTCGAAGCCCTGCTCCTTGGCCTCGGCCTCGCCCGGACCGGCGAAGGCCACCTCGGGGTGGCAGTAGATGGCCCACGGCACCCGGTCGTACTGCACCGGCAGCGCCGGCTCGCCGAGCGACAGCTTGACGGCGAGGATGGCCTCGGCGTAGCCGACGTGGGCCAGTTGCGGCGTATCGATGAGGTCGCCGATGGCGAACACCCCGTCCTCGCCAGTGCGACAGAACTCGTCGACCACGACGAACCCGCGCTCGTCGACGACGACCCCGGTGCCCTCCAGCCCGAGCTCGTCGGCGAACGGACGCCGGCCCACCGACACGACGACGGCGTCGACCTCCAGGTTGTCGCCGTCGCCGAAGTGCACGGTCGTGCCGCCAGCATCGTTGGGCGTGTGCCCGTTGACCATCACGCCGGTGCGGATGTCGATCTGCTTGCGCTTGAAGCTCTTGACGACGACGTTCGCTACATCCCCGTCGAGGCCGGGGAGGATCTTGGGCAGACCTTCGAGGATCGTGACCTGGGCGCCGAGATCGGCGAACGTGGAGGCGAACTCGCAGCCGATGGCGCCGCCCCCGATGACGGCGACGCGGCCGGGCACCACGTCGAGATCGAGCACCTCGTCGCTCGTCATGATCGGGCCGCCGCGCGCGAAGTTGGGGATCAACCGGGGGACCGACCCGCTGGCCAGGATGACGTGCTCGCCGCGGATCTCCGCCGATGAGCCGTCGGTGCCGGCGACCGTGACGACGTGGTCGGCGCCGAGCGAACCGGTGCCGTTGTAGACCTGCACCTTGCGGCCCTTGCACATGGCGGCGATGCCGCCGACCAGCCCGTCGACGATCTTGCGTTTGCGGGCCTGCGTGACGGCGAAGTTGACCGACGGCGCGCTGGTCTCGATGCCGAAGTCGGCGGCGTGGGCCACGTGGCGGTGCACGGCCGCCGTCTCGAGGAACGCCTTGGCCGGGATGCAGCCCCGATTGAGGCAGGTGCCACCGAGGCGGTCCTTCTCGACGAGCGCGACGTTGCGGCCGGCCGACGCGGCGTACAGGGCCGATGCGTAGCCACCAGGCCCGCCGCCCACGACCACGAGATCGAACTGCTCAGCCGTCGGGATCACCTCTTCAGCGTCGGACCGCAGGTGCGGTCACCGTCGTCAGACCCCGGGCGGGGCATCCGCCGGACACGGTAGCGCCGGGCCGCGCGAGCGCGTACCGGCACGCAGCCCTCGACCGGCCAGGACGAACGGGGTAGTGCGCTAGCCGGCCAGGAGGTCCCAACGAGCCTGGTCGTCGCCGCGATGGAGCACCAGCACGCGCGTCGTGCCGGGGTCCTCCGGCAGCACGAACGTCAGCGTGCAGCGCTGCGACGCGACCGTCGCCGGGCCACAGCCGTCGGTGTCGGAGACCGCCGCCGGCGCGATCGATGCGCCCGGCACGACGAGCCGGAAGTCGCCGGCGGCATCGCCGTCGTCGACGCCGCCGAGCGCGACGTCGACTCGCACCTGCCGACCGTCGTCGGCGATGCCCTCGACGACGACGGCGAGGTCACCGACGGTGACGACCACGCCGAGGGCAACCGGGCGGGCCGGTTCGTCCTGCCCGGCCAGGCGGACGAACTGGGCCACGCCGGCCACCAGGATCGCCGTCCCGCAGGCGACGGCGAGCAGCAGCAGCGTCCGCGTGCGCACTCGTTCTCGGACCGATCAGGTCAGGTCATCCGAACGCGCACTCGAACACGCGGTCGAGGTAGCCCTCGTCGTCGGACACCGTGTACCAGTTCCGATCCTCGAGGCACTGCGGGTGGCTGAGCTCGATCGGCAATTCGAACTCGTCGATCGTGCCGTCGGCCACGCGCGCTTGGAAGCACGGCGCCGCCTCTTCGACGAGGGCCATGAACTCGGCATCGCTCAGCGAGAACAATCCGCCCTCCCAGAACGGCTCGGCCATCCCGCACTCCGGCACGCGCAGGTAGATGGGCACGGAGGACGGCTCGATGTCGCCCTGCTGGAGCGCGGCGTCGTAGCACTCGACGGCGTCGGCGGCCGTCTCGGCGGCGAAACACTCGTCGGCACCGCCGGGGTCAGTCGCCCCCTCGTCGTCGGACGAAGGCACGCTGGCTGCGACTTCGGGCAACGTGAAGTCGGGCGCCGACACCGCGGGTTCCTCGATCTCCGGATCGAAGACCTCGGTGACCTCGGTGACTTCGTCGGTGCCCGATCTTTCGAGGATCTCGTCGGGGATGTCGAGGGCGCCGCCAGACAGGTCGTCCATCATCTCGTCGAAGAGGTCGCCGACGTCCGTCCCGATCTGCTCGATCTCGTCCCGGTCGAGGGCCTGGACGAAGGCGAGGAACTGTTCGGCACTGGTCGCCATCGGGCTGAGGTACCAGATGTCGTCGACGCGCTTCATCACGATGCCCGGGTTGTCGTAGTCGGCGAAGGCATCCGTGATCGTCCTCGCGATGTCCTCGAACTCGGGCGGTATCTCGGTCTCCGAGGTTTCCGCCAACACCTCACACGAGTTCACCGGCTCCTCGTCGGGGATCTCGAGCGTCAGACAGCCGCCCTCCCAGGTGAACGACGCCGACTCGCCCTCGGCGGTCAGTTCGCCACTGAGGTAGGTCAGGTCGATGGTCGCCGTGTCGCCGTCGACCGACGTCTCGTAGTCGGCCTCGTCGAGGCTGATCGCCACCTCGGCCTGATCCAGCTCGTCCTGGCCCTCCTCGACGAACAGCGGGGCGTAGCGCTGCAACGCCTCGAACTCGTTCGGGTTGAGCGACGCCATGATCGCCGTCAGATCGAGGCCCTCGATACCGTCGAGAAACGCGTCGAAGGCGTCCTCGGGGCTGTCGCCACCGGTCGGCGTCAGACCCTCGGTCGGAATCTCGACCTCATCGCCGTCGGTCGCCATCAGCGTTCGGGCCCCCTCGGCCGCCGTGTAGAAGGCGCTCAGGTACCACCGGCCGTCCTTGCGCACGGCCGTCACCTGGACGTCCTCGAAGGCTTCGGACGCCTCGTCCTCGTCGATCTCGGATGGGTCGAGTTCGGGGAAGTTGTCGGTGATCAGGTCGCCGATCGGCAGGTCCTCGCCGTTGACCGAACCCACGGTCGTTCCCGACATGCGAACGTTGGCGATGTCGTCGACGTTGGTCGGCTCGACGGTGATCTCCTCGTCCTCGATCCGCAGGTCGACCCCGCCGACTTCCGACAGTGAAGCCTCGTCGCTGAGCACGCCGAGGCGGCGCAGCTCGTCGACGAGTTCGGTCGCTGGGCCGCGCAGCGTCTCGCGCTCACCCGGCAGCAGCAGGTCGATCATCCCGAGCACGTCCTCGTCCTCGATCGCCTGGAGGAAGCCGGCCCCGACCGCCTCGGGCGACTCCGCCCCACCGGCGGCTTCGTCCCCGCCCAAGCGGGTGGCGGCGAACACGCCGGCGGCGACGAGCGCGGCGACGCCGACGACCAGCGCGACGACCTTGCCTCGAGAGCGACCGCCCGCCGGCGGCTGCGCGTCACCGGGATCAGCCGTGGGTCCGTACCCGGTGGGAGGCGGCGGCGGGGCGGGGACGTAGCCGCCCGGCCCGGCCGAGGTCACCCCAGGTCCGGGCGGCGGTGCGCTCGGGGGCGGAGGACCGCCGGGTTGGGGGGGCTGCCAAGTTCCACCGTTGCTCACGGGCTGCTCCTGTCGGGTTCGCGGTCGGGGAAGGCTACTGCGGGGACGTTCGGTCGCCGCCGGAAACAGGGGCCGCCAGGCGGCCGTATGGTCTCTGACGTGTTGATCGCCGTCGCCGGTTCCACCGGCCTGATCGGGCGGGCGCTCGTGGCGCAGCTGGGCGTCGACGGCCACGAGGTGATCCGGCTCGTCCGAAAGGACCCGACGGGGACGGACGTGCGGTGGGATCCGGCCGCCGGGCAACTCGACCCGGCCGCGCTGGAGTCCGTCGACGCCGTCGTCAACCTGGCCGGCGCCGGCATCGGTGACCATCGCTGGACCGACGACTATCGCCGCACGATGCGCACCAGCCGCACCGGCACGACGACCTTGCTGGCCGAAACGCTGGCGACGGTCGGCGGCGAAGGTCGCGTGCTGTTGTCAGGGTCGGCCGTCGGGGTCTACGGCGATCGGGGTGACGAGGAGCTGACCGAAGCATCGACGCCGGGCACCGGCTTCCTGCCCGAGCTCGTGCGGGCGTGGGAGGCGAGCACGGCGGCGGCCGAGAATGCCGGCGCGCGGGTGGTGCACCTGCGCAGCGGGATCGTTCTGACCGCCGACGGCGGCGCGCTCAAGAAGATGCTGCCGCTGTTTCGCCTCGGCCTTGGGGGCCGCTTCGGATCGGGCCGTCAATGGATGAGTTGGATCTCGCTGCCCGATGAGGTGGCGGCCATCATCCACCTCCTCACCAGCGAGCGGCGGGGGCCGGTCAACCTGACCGCTCCCCACCCGGTGCGCAACGCCGACCTGGCGCAGGAGCTCGGCCGGCGGTTGCATCGACCCTCGGTGGTGCCGGTCCCGGCGGCGGGCCCGCGCCTGCTGCTCGGGCGGGATCTCGCCGACAACCTGCTCTTCGAGGGGCAACGGGTCGTCGGCGACGTGTTGGGCGACGACGGCTTCGAGTTCGAGCACCCCGACCTCCCCGCCGCCTTGGCGGCGGTGGTCTGATGGCGACCGACGCCGGCGAGGTGGTGGCCTGGCTCGACGACCGCGAGATGCTTGCCTGGCGGGGCTTCATCGAGACCGTCCACGACCTGTTGCGAGCCCTCGAGGGCGACCTCGCTGCGGACGCGTTGACGCTCGGCGACTACCAGGTGCTCGTGTACCTGTCGGAGGCGATCGGCCCGATGCGCATGTCGGACCTGGCCGCTCTCCTGCAGCTGACGCCGAGCGGGCTGACCCGACGTCTCGATGGGCTGGTGGGCACCGGCGACGTCGAGCGCGTCCCCGACGAGCGCGACGGCCGTGTCATGAAAGCTCGCCTGACCCAGGCCGGGAGACACCGGCTGGCGACGGTCGCGCCGCACCACGTCGCCAGCGTGCGCGCCCGCTTCCTGGCGCCGATGGCTGACGCCGACATCGACGCCGTCGGACGGGCGTTCATGGCGATGCGCGGCGCCTTGCCTGGCGATCCGCCGGCCCGGTTTCTGCGTCTCGCCGCCAGCGCCGCCGACGCCGATCAGGTCGTGTAGTCGGCGTTGATGCGCACGTAGCCGGCGGTCAGGTCGCATCCCCAGACGGTGGCTTCGCCCGCCCCGGTGCCGAGCGTGACGTCGATACGCACCTCGTCGCCGCGGAGGTAGTCGCTGAGTCCGGCCAGTCCGGCCGCGTCGACGGGACGGGGATACAGCTCGCGGTCGCCGAAGCGGATGGTGACCCGCGCCGGGTCGATGTCGAGGTCGTCCTCGCACTTGCCGATGGCCATGGCGACGCGACCCCAGTTGGGGTCGGCGCCGTGGACCGCTGTCTTGACGAGCGGCGAGTTGACGATCGCCTTGGCGACCCGTTTGGCTTGGTCGGCGTCACGAGCGTCGCCGACGTGGACCTCGATCAGCGTCTCGGCCCCCTCGCCGTCGCGGGCGATCTGCTTGGTCAGCGACCGGCAGACGTCCTCGAGTGCTGCCTCGAAGGCGGTCGCGTCGACGGCCCCGGCGACGCCGCTGGCCAGCACGACCGCCGTGTCACTGGTCGACGTGTCGGTGTCGATGCTGACGCAGTTGAACGTGCGGTCGACGACAGCCCGGAACCGTCGGTCGAGTTCCGCCGTCGCGACGGCGGCGTCCGTCAGCACGAGGGCGATCATCGTCGCCATGTTCGGCTCGATCATCCCGACGCCCTTGGCGACCCCGACCACGCGGGCGGGTCCCGAACCCACGATCGCCGTCGCCACCTTGGCCACGGTGTCGGTGGTCATGATCGCCCGGGCCACAGTGGCAGCGTCGGTGCCGGTGGGTTGGCGCGGCACCTCGGCAACACCGGCCAGCAGGCGTTCCATCGGGTAGCGCCGTCCGATCACGCCGGTCGAGGCGAGCAGCAGGTCGTCGGGGCGTCCGCCCAGCCGGTCGGCGACCGCCGCCAACAGGTCGCCGGCGTCCTGCTCCCCCGCCGCGCCATTGGCAACGTTGGCGTTCTTGGACACGACGACGACGCCCCGCGCCTGGCCGTCGCGCAGATGGTGACGCGAGATCGTGACGCTGGGTCCGGCGAAGCGCGATCGCGTGAACACGCCGGCGGCGGCCACCGGTTGGCGGGCGGCGATCACGACGAAGTCGGCGCTGTCGTCCCTGATCCCCACGTTGGCGACGTGGGCACCGAACCCGGCCGGCAACTCGACGGAGGGGGTGAGGGGGTCCACAGCGCGCGCCGCCGTCAGCTCGTCGTCACTTCGGGGGCATGCGGATGCCGCCGTCGACGCGGATCGTCTCGGCGTTGAGGTAGCTGTTCGTGACGCACTCGACGACGACCGAGGCCAGCTCCTCCGGGGAGCCGAGACGCTGCGGGAACAGCACACCCTTCTGGAGGTTGGCCTTGAACGTCTCGCTGTTGTCGCCCTCGCCGTAGATCGGCGTGTCGATCAGGCCGGGGGCCACCGTGTTCACGCGCACGCCGATGGCGGCGAGGTCGCGGGCGACGGGCAGCGTCATGCCGACAATGCCGCCCTTCGACGCCGAGTAGCTGGCCTGGCCGATCTGGCCGTCGAAAGCGGCGACCGAGGCGATGTTGACGATCGCCCCGCGCTCGCCGTTGTCGAGCGGTTCCGTCGTCGACATCGCCGTGGCGGCAATGCGGATGCAGTCGAAGCTGCCGATGAGGTTGATGGCGATGACCTTCTTGAAGGCGTCGAGGTTGGCCGCCGAGTCGTACGAGCCGTCTTTGCCGACCGTCCGCTGGGCCCAGCCGATCCCGGCCGAGTTGACGAGGACGCGCACTGGGCCGATCGACTTGGCCATCTCGACGGCGTTGACGATGTCGTCGGTGTTCGTGACGTCGACCTTGGCGAAGGCGCCGCCGAGCTCGTCGGCGAGGGCGTTGCCCTTGTCCTCCTGGAGGTCGGCGATGACGACCTTGGCCCCCCGCTCGGTCAGCAACCGCGCCGCCGCCGCCCCGATGCCCGACGCCCCACCCGTGACGATTGCGCTCGCTCCAGAGATGTCCATGGCGCCGGACAGTACCGACCCCCGTTCTGCCTTGAGCAACCGACCGGATTGCGTCGTTTGTACAAGGCAGAACGAGGCGATCGGCCGATCGATACCCTCACACCCTCGTGAGCGACGACCTCTCCCCGGCGACGCGGGCGGTCACGGCCGGGCGCCGTGCCCAAGGCGCCAGCCTGGCGACGCCACTCTGGGGATCGAGCACGTGGCAGACGGGCGGGCTCGACGACACTCGCCGCCGGGCCACCGCGCTGCGGGCCGGCGAGTTCTACAGCCGCTACGCCAACCCGACCGTGCGCGCCTTCGAGGAAGCGATGGCCGATATGGAGGGCGCCGAGGAATCGCTGGCGTTCGCCTCGGGCATGGGCGCGATCGCCTCGACCGTGCTGGCGCTCTGTTCGACGGGCGACCACGTCGTCGCCCAACGCCAGGTCTACGCGGGGACCTCGGCGTTCCTGGTCGGCCCGTGCGCCCGTCTCGGCATCGAGACGACCTTCGTGGATGCGACCACGCCCGGTGAGATGGCGGCCGCCGTCCGTCCGGGGCACACGATGCTGGTGATCGCCGAGACGCCGTCGAACCCCCGTCTCGACCTCGTCGACCTCGACGAGCTGGGCGGGATCCAGGGCCCGTTCACCGTGGTCGACGCAACGTTCGCCACGCCGATCGGCCAGCAGCCGATCCGCCACGGCGTCGACCTGTCCCTGCACTCGGCGACGAAGGGGATCTCCGGGCAGAACGACGCCACCCTCGGCGTCATCTCCGGCGAGCGTGATCTGCTCGACGCGATCTGGGCCTACTCGGTACTGCACGGCGCCGCGGCCTCGCCCTACGACGCGCTGAACGCGCTCAAGGGGCTGCGCACGCTGCCGGTCCGCCAGCGCACCCAGGCGGCGACGGCGCTGGCCCTTGCCACCGCGCTCGCCGACCATCCCGGGGTCGGCGCCGTGCACTACCCCGGCTTGGCGAACCACCCGCAACACGAGCTGGCGCAGCGCCAGCTGACGTGTGGTCCGGCCGTGCTCGCCATCGACCTCGCCGGCGGGTTCGACGCGGCCCGCGCGCTGGTCGACGGCGTGCGGCTGGTGCGTCCAGCCACGTCGCTCGGCGGTCCGGAGACGCTGGTGTGCCACTCGGCCACGAGCACCCATGTCAGCTTGACGCCCGAAGCACAGGCGGCCATCGGTATCACGCCTGGCCTGGTCCGCATCTCGGTCGGCCTCGAAGACGCCGACGACCTCCTCGCCGACCTCACCCAGGCGCTCCCCCGCTGAGGACCCCGTTCAGCGGGGGATGGCGGCGACGGCGAGCTGGTCGACGAGGTCGTTCATGCGGTCGCCGCTGTGGCCCTTGACCCAGCCGAACGTGACGTTCGCGTGCTGCACGTGCTCGATCAGCGGCCGCCAGAGATCGACGTTGGCGACGGGCTGCTTCTTGGCGTTGCGCCAGCCGTTGGCCCGCCAGCGGACCCACCAGCGGTCGCGGAAGCAGTTGACGACATACGTCGAGTCCGAGACGATGTGCACTCGCCGGCCGTCGACGGCGAGCGCGCGCAGCGCGTCGAGAACGGCGTAGATCTCCATTCGCTGGTTCGTCGTCGTGAGCTCGCCGCCCGAGGCGCGGGGCTCGCCACCCGGTGCGACGGCCCACGCCCAGCCACCGGGTCCGGGGTTCCCCGAGCAGGCCCCATCGGTGTACACGGTGAGACGGTTGTCGGGTCGGTCGGGCGTCATCGGCGCGCACGGTACCGGCGATGGTGCGCGCTAGTTCTGGGAGAGGCTAGGGCGGGGTATGTCGACCACGAAGGACCGATAGAACTCGAGGTTGTCGATGGCCTCTTCCCACGGGATCGCGGTGGCACTCGCCACGATGGTCAGCACGTCACCCTCGCTCCATGGGAGGATGAACGGGTGGTACGCGACCCGGTCGGCGCCACCGATGACACTCGGATCCTCCGTGCCGCCAAACTCGGGTCGCGGTGCGTCCATCGGCGACCGAGCGACCTCGATCCACGGACCCCACGGTTCCGTCGCGACGTCGACCACCAGGTCGCGACCGACGAAGCCGTCCTCCTTGGTCACCGCGATCCATTGCCCCTCGATGTAGGCGACCTGCATCTGGTTCTCCAGCGCGAAGCGTTCGGAGATCGGGACGGACGCGGTCGGATCGGGTGACCAGCCGGCGCCATCCCAGTACGTCGGCAACTCGTCGAGCCGACCGCGAGGAACACGGGCCACGTACATTCGGGTCGCCGAATGATCGGCGCCGAAGAACCCGCCCTCATAGCTGAAGTTGAGGAGGTTCGAGTTGCCGAACAGGTAGGTCCAGTCGCCCACGGTTTCGACGTCGAAGCCGTACTGCGGGAACACGCCGGAGTTGGGCATCGGCCGGAAGTTCAGACGCTCCAGCGTCTCGGCGTCATAGGTCGCATACCAGGTCGCGATCGGGTGACGGACGATGCCGTCGATCGAAGCCGGACTGGGGTGGTCGTTGAGCATCTGCGCCCAGACGACGTGGACCTGGCCGTCGACGAGCGTGCCGCCGAGTGGCCAGAAGAAGAGTTTGCTGTCGAGATCGGGAAGAATGCCAAGTTCGAACTCCGATGGCGACTCGAGCGAACCGCCGTGGAGCGCGCTGAAACACGACCCGACCTGCACGATGGCGAGGTTGTTGACGTACGCGGCCTGCGTCAGGGCGGTGACCGTGCCGGCGTGATCGACGTAGGCGTCGTTGACGAGCCAGAGGTAACGAGAGCCGCCCAGCGGGTAGACGTGGGCGTTGTCGAAGCCGATCACGGGACTCGGTCGAGCCAGCCAGGCCGAGAGACCCGCCGCATCCAGCCCGTCGGCGCAGCCGAGGTCGACCGAGATGCGCGGGCCGATTGCGGCGGCGACCGGCGGGGTCGGCAACGGCTCACTCGATCGCTGAGCGGCAGGAACGGTCGGTGCAGGAGTCGCCGGCAGGGCCGTCGAGGACACCAACACGCGGACGACCACGGCGCCGGCCGCGGGGACGGCCACGGCGGCCACGAGCGCCGTCACCGCCGCCACCCACGACCGTCGTCGGGCACGACGGACCGCGACGGTCGACCCGCTCGGCCGCGCAACCCTCATAGCGGGGAAAAGCTACCCGCAGGTCACTTCGTCCCAGTGGCCATCGCCGGCCCGCGTGCAGAACGGCGCGACGGCGCGAGAATGGGCCCATGATCTTCGACGGCTACGTCCATCAGATCCCCGACACCGACTCCGGGGAGACGCGTGAGTGGCTCGATTCGCTGGACGCAGTCATCGACACCCACGGCAAGACGCGCGCCCGCTACCTCCTGACGAAGCTGCTCGAGCGAGCCCGCGAGAGCCAGGTCAGCTTCCCGGCCACCGTCTCCACCCCCTACGTCAACACGATCCCACGCGAGCAGGAACCGTGGTTCCCTGGCGACGAGCACATCGAGCGGCGAATCCGGGCCTTCGTGCGCTGGAACGCGGCGATGATGGTCGTCAAGGCGAACAAGCAGGCCGACGGCATCGGCGGCCACCTCTCCACGTTCGCCAGCTCGGCCAGCCTCTACGAGATCGG
>Ga0136617_10003159_pt1 | contig 14712 bp, 16 predicted proteins | sample AntDrymUQ3222106_2_FD_129672 | JGI IMG/M metagenome (GOLD analysis project Ga0136617, IMG submission 129672) | Polar desert sand microbial communities from Dry Valleys, Antarctica - metaG UQ322 (21.06) | ecosystem: Environmental > Terrestrial > Soil > Desert | place: Antarctica: Dry Valley... | reverse complement strand
TCGGCGGCGCATTCGCAACTGCCGCGGCTCTAGCGCCGCTGTTGCCGGTACGCGCGGCGCTGGCCGCGTCAAGCGGCGACCAGGCCGTACTCGAAGCCGCCCTCAGGCTCGAGCAAAGCGCCGTGGTGGCATACGACGCGGCAGCCCAGAGCGGCGTTCTCGACCGCCAGGCCGACAGCCTGGCCGACGTGTTCAGGGAGCAGGAACAGGCTCACGCCGACGCCCTTCAAACTGCGCTGGTCGCGCTGGGCGCACGCGCGCCCGCACCCCCCAAAGCCGGAGAGATCGCCGGACTCTCTCGAGTCCGGACCCAGGCCGGCTTTGTCCGCTTTCTGATCGCGCTTGAGCTCCGGGCCGTCGCGGCCTACTACGACGCTCAGCACAAGCTCGCAGACCCCGAACTGCTGTCCCTCGCCGCGCGCATCATGGCCAACGAAGGACAGCACCTCGCGCTGTTGCGTCCGCTGGCCGGCGTAACTGCGGTCCCACACGCCTTCGAACGTGGAGTAGCCTGATGAACATGCTGGGTTTCATATCCGCTCCCGGTCCCATGGAGCTGATCGTCATTCTCGTGGTGGCCCTGATCATCCTCGGCCCCAAGAAGCTGCCCGAGGCCGCCCGCTCGGTCGGCCGCGGCATGAGGGAGTTCAAGGAGTCCATCTCGGGACCGGACGACGATTACGACGACGAGCCCGACGACCGGCCCGCCGCGAAGCCCGTCCCTTAACCGTCGGGCGCGATCCCCGGCGCGCCCTTAGCGGCGCGGCGAGGAATCAGCGGGGGTCCGGAGGCGTGAGCCCTTCGGGTGCTTGCCGCCGACCGGCCAGGAATCAGCGGGGGTCCGGGGGCGTGAGCCCCCGACTGCCTACCAAAACGAGCCGGTTTCGAGCGTGCCCTCGGCCTCGAGCTGCTCGATCGTCTTGGTGTAGACACCGGAGCTCAGGTACTTCCAGCCGTCGTCGGGCGCCACGAAAACCACGTTGCCTTCGTCGAGCTCGCTGGCCACTCGCACGGCGATCGCGGCGATGGCTCCGCTTGAGACCCCGGCGAACAGGCCCTCCTCCTCGAGCAGCTTCTTCGTCCACACCACGGAGTCGCGGTTGGACACGAAGATCTTGCGGTCGAGCAGGGACAGGTCGATGATCGGCGGGATGTAGCCGTCCTCGAGCGAGCGCAGGCCTTGCACGAGCTCCCCCTGAAGTGGCTCGGCCGCCACCACGATCGTCTCGTCGTTCTCCTCCTTGAGCCGGCGGGCGTTGCCCATCAGCGTGCCGCCGGTGCCGAGCCCGCCGACAAAGGCGTGCACCTCGTCGAGCTCCTCCAGGATCTCCACCGCGGTGCCGTAGTAGTGAGCGTCGGGATTGGCCTGGTTGCCGTACTGGTAGGGCATGTAGTACGACGAGTCGGCTGCGGCCATCTCGAGCGCCCGGGCCACGGCGCCGTTGGAGCCCTGATCTCCTGGCGAGTAAACGATGTCCGCGCCGTACATGCGCAGCAGCTGGGTGCGCTCCTGGGTCACGTTGTCCGGCATCACGACCTTGAGCGGATAGCCCTTGCGCGAGCAGATCATCGCCAGCGAGATACCCGTATTGCCGGACGTGGGCTCGAGAATCGTCTGACCGGGAGATATCAGCCCGTCGCCTTCCGCTCGTTCGATCATCGAGCGCGCCACGCGGTCTTTCACGGAGCCCGTCGGGTTGTAGCTCTCGAGCTTCGCGTAGATGCGCACGCCCGGCTTGGGGCTCAGGCGCCGCAGCTCCACCAGCGGCGTGTTGCCGATGGCTTGGACGATGTCGCCGTACTTGCCCCCGCAGGGCCGGTTCTCGAGACTCGGCTCAAGCACTTCATAAAGTGTAGTAGGGCGCTTACCTCGGCGTAAGCGCCGCCAGCACCGTGTTCGAATCGTCCACCCGGCCGAACTTCATCTCGATGTTGCGCAGCGTGGCGCGTTGGAGTTCCGGGTCGAAGGACGAGACCGCGTCGCGCACCATGACCATCTCGAGGCCGCGGTGAAAGCCCTCGCGCACGGTCTCCTCCACACAGATCTGGGTGACCGTGCCGACGGCCACGACCTGTGACACCGCCCGCGCGCGCAGCACGTCCTCGAGCATCGTGTTGTGAAACGAGCCGTAGCCGTACTTGTCGACCACCGTCTCGCCTTCGCATGGCTCGAGCTCGGGAATGACGTCATGGCCCGCGAGCTCCTCGCCGTCCTCGTAGAGCCGGGACACGCCGGGCCAGCATGAGCGCAGCTGAGGACCGCACTGGGGCGACCAGTTCCACAGCAGCGTGCGCTGTGGTCCGGCGCTGAAGCGGGTGAAGACCACCGGGCGGCTCGCGGCCCGAAAGGCGTCGAGCAGCGCGCCTATCACCGGGATGGTCTCCCGCGCGTCCGGAACCTCCTGAGGCGCGCCGGACCTCACGAAGTCGTTCTGCATGTCGACCACGAGGAGAGCTTGGCGCTCGGGCTCGAGGACGAACGGCTCGGCCTCCATGGTGGCCCAGGCTACTCCGTGAGAACGGTGCCCTCGTGCGAGTAGGCCGGAGCGCAGCAGCAAAGCAGCCGTAGCGGACCGGCGCCGGTGTTCCACAGCTTGTGCCGCAACCCGGGCGCGATCACCACGGCGTCGCCGGGCTCGACCTCGCGCACCTGCTCCCCCACGCGCAGGCGCCCGAGGCCGTGAGTGAAGAAGTAGATCTCCTCCGAGGAGCGATGGAAGTGCTCCTGGGTCTCGCCTCCGGACGGGATGGTCGCCTCGGCCAAGCTCTGGTGGACGGAGTTGCCGGTTGGGATTCCCGCGACCTCGCGGATCTCCGAGCCGTCGAGGGTGGTGAACGGCTCGACGCCGTGAAGGTTCGTGAGCTTCACGCCCCGCCGGCCATGGCCGGCAGGATCACGACCGTGTCGCCATCGGACACGTTGGTGTCGAGCCCGTCGAGCACTCGCACGTCCTCGTCGTTGAGGTACACGTTGACGTAGCGGTTGAGCCCACCCTCCTCGGAGAAGAGCTGCGACTCGGTCGCGGGATGCTGCTCGGCCAGCGAGCGCAGGACCTCGCCGACATTCGAGCCGCTCGCTTCGATTTCCTTTTCGCCGCCGACCGACGCGCGGAGCACGGGTGGGATCTTGATGGTGCTCATGGGAGGCCGGGCAGCCTACTAGCCGGCCCCGGCGCAGAAAGCTTCGTAGTCCGGGAAGACGCCCATCTCCTCGTCGGAGATCGCGTCCGGCTCGCGCGAGCAGATCGGGCAGTCCGGATCGCGGCGCACCTTCAGCTCGGTGAAGGTGGTTCCGAGTGCGTCGTAGAGCAGCAGGCGGCCGGCCATGGTGTCGCCCGCACCGGTAATGAGCTTGATGACCTCGACCGACTGCAGCAGGCCCATCACACCGGGCAGCACGCCCAGGACGCCGGCGGCGCCGCAGGACGGCGCCAGCTCCGCGGGCGGCGGTGTCGGGTAGAGGCAGCGGTAGCACGGGCCCTCGTAGGGATGGAAGACCGACAGCTGGCCCTCGAAGCCGAGGATCGAAGCCGAGACCACCGGGGTCCGGGTGCGCACGCTCGCGTCGTTGAGCAGGTAGCGGGTGGGGAAGTTGTCCAGACCGTCGACGATCACGTCGTAGCCCTCGATGATCTCCATGATGTTGTCGGCGCCTAGGCGGACCGGGTACTTCTGGACGTTCACGTCGGGGTTGATCTCGTGAATCGCGATCTCCGCCGAATCGACCTTGGGCACGCCGATGCGGTCATTGGAGTGCGCGACCTGGCGCTGCAGGTTGGAGAGATCGACAACATCGTTGTCGACGATGCCCAGGGTTCCCACGCCGGCCGCGGCCAGGTAGAGCGCCGAGGGCGAGCCCAGCCCGCCGGCGCCGAGCAGGAGCACCTTGGCGTCGAGCAGCTTCATCTGGCCGGCGAGCCCGACCTCGGGCACGAGCAGGTGGCGCGAATAGCGCTCACGCTGCTCGGGGGTGAGCGAGCGCGGCACCTCGACCTCGTAGCCGCGGTCCTTCCACAGCGTGATGCCGCCGCGCATTGAGGCCACATCCTCGTAGCCCAACAGGTCCTGCAGGGTGTGAGCGGCCAGGGCGGAGCGGTTTCCGGACGCGCAGTAGAGCACCACTCGCTTCCCCCGGTCGCTCACCGCGCCCTCGATGCGCGACTCGAGATGCCCTCGCGGGACATGCACGGCGCCGGGCACGTGGGACTCCTCGAACTCGTGCTGCTCGCGCACGTCGACGATCACGGCGCCGTTGCCGTTCTGGCCGAGCTCGTGGACCTCCTTCGGGTCCACCTCCTCGATGCGCTCCTTGATCTTGCGGATGATCTCCGCGCCGCTGGCCATGGGCCTGTAAACCACCTAAACCGGGTCGAGATTCAATACTTCAGAAAGTGTAGCGCCGCCGAAAAGAAAGCCGGGGCGCTCGAAAGAGCGCCCCGGCTGAGAGACCCAGACCTAGATTGTTTGCTGCGAAAGCCCCGGCCGGCAGTTCCATCTGCCTGGTTGAAGCCTCACCAAGAGTGTCGTCTTTGGCGCGGCCTGCCGATATGGGGTGAAGACCCCATTTCACCCCCATGGGCGTCATCCGATCCATGCATAGACCGAGAATGGCCCGCCGCGACGACTCCCTCATAGGCCAAGTAGTGGCGGCCAACGTCGTTTTGGTCGCGCTCACCCTCTTCGCGGCCAGCCTGGCGGCGGGTCTCGATCTTGACGTCGAGGAGCAGCGCTGGCAGTTCCTCATCCTCGCGATGGCCATCATGCTCAGTCTCTGCACGAACCTGTGGATGCTTCAGCGCCGCTTTCGCCCGCTCGAGAACCTGATCGACCGCATCGAGTCGATCGACCCCGCCCGGCCTTCGCCGCTCGAGCTCGACCGGCGCGACCCGGTGGAGGAGATCGACCGCCTGTCGCACTCCTTCAAGCGCCTCCTGGACCGCATCGAGGAAGAGCGCCGGCGCTCGGGACAGCTCGCCATGCGCGCGCAGGAGGAGGAGCGTCGCCGTCTCGCGCGCGACCTGCACGACGAGGTCAATCAGGCCCTCACCGCGATTCTGCTGCGCCTGGAGGCCCTCGCCCAGGAGTCGCCCCCCGAGCGCGCTCCCGAGGTGGCGGAGCTCAAGAAGCTCGTCAACCAGGCCATGGAGGAGCTGCTCAATCTGGCTCGCCAGCTACGGCCCTCCGCGCTCGACGATCATGGCCTGCTTCCCGCCGTCGAGGCTCAGCTCAAGCGTTTCTCCACGCGCACCGGGATCGAGGTGCGCCTGCATACCGAGGGCGACCCGAACGAGCTGCCGGAGGTTCTGCAGACCGCGATCTACCGGGTGGCCCAGGAAGCGCTCACCAATGTCGGGCGCCACGCCGGAGCCACCGCGGTCGAGGTCGACCTCGAGACCGTCGGAGGCGAGGCCGAGCTCCGTATCCGCGACGACGGCGCCGGGTTCGATCCCGGAGCGATTTCGCGAGCGGCAGCACAGGCTTCCCGCCCGGGGCTGGGACTCAGCGGGATGGCGGAGCGTGCGCGCCTCGTTGGTGGCGACCTCGACGTGCGCTCCGCGCCCGGTGGCGGCACCTCGGTCACGCTGAGAGTGCACTCATCGTGATCCGGGTGGTCATCGCGGACGACCACGGGATCGTCCGCTCGGGGCTGAAGCTGCTTATCGACCGCCAGCGCGACATGGAGGTGGTGGCCGAGGCTGGCGACGGCGTGGCCGCGCTCGAGCGAACCCAGGCCGAGCGCCCGCACGTGGCGGTGTTGGACGTCTCCATGCCGCGCATGACCGGTCTACAGGCGGCTCGCGAGATCCGCTCGCACGTGCCCGACACGCGCGTGCTGCTGCTGTCGATGCACGAGGACGAGCGCTATTTCCTCGAGGGCCTCGAGGCGGGCGCGGCCGGCTACGTGCTCAAGCGCGCGGCCGACACCGATCTCATCGGCGCGTTGCGCACCGTCGCCGGGGGACGAACCTTTCTCTCCGACGACACCCAGCGGATGCTCATGGACGAATGGCTCGAGAACGGCAGCCCGGTACCCGACGACCGGCTCACGCCGCGCGAGCTCGAGGTCGTGAAGCTGATCGCCGAGGCGTTCACCAATCGCCAGATAGCGAAGATCCTGAACCTGTCGGAGAAGACGGTGGAGTCCCATCGGGCCAACGTGCTCTCGAAGCTCGAGATGCGCGACCGCGTGGAGATCGTGCGCTACGCGATCCGGCGCGGGCTGGTCGAGCCCTGATCTGGCGCTGCGAGCAGCGCGCGCAGCTCGGCCATCATCAGTTCTGACTCTTCGCAGACGTCTAGCGGCGGAAGTCGTCGCCACGCGCTCGGCCACCGGAACGTCGCCGTGCAGCACGTGGCGGAGTTGGCCGCGCCCTTGGCGTTGGGGTGGCGGGCCAGTACCGCTTCGACCTGTGCGGGGGCGGTGTGGTGGCGTGTGCCGGCTTCGTGACAGGCGCGGCCAGTTCTGGTTCGTCTACGCCAGCAGCCAAGACGACCAGGATTCGGGCCGGGGTAGTGGATTGGGATGCCTCGCCACAGCGAAGCCACGTTCCTTCCACCGTCCTGCTCTGACCGCTCATGAGACGGTCAAGTCAGGACAGCCCCGAGATTCGCCCCGCCGTCGGCTCGGCTCTAGGCTTCGCAGACGTGAACGCCCGGGTTCTGATTGCCCTCTTCCTCGTTGCTCTCTTTGCTTTCGGCGCCGTACTGCTGGCCGCCCGCTCGCGCGACCAAGAGGGAGGCGACATCGCCACCGCGGGCACGCGCTTCGAGGGCGCCGTGATGCCTGAGGGCCTCCGCGCTCCCGACTTCGAGCTCGAGGACCAGGACGGCGAAAGCGTCTCGATGCGCGACCTGCGCGGGGAGCCCGTGATCGTGACCTTCCTCTACACGAGCTGCGAGGACACCTGCCCAGCTCAGGCCCAGACGATCCGCGGCGCGCTCGACGAGCTTGGGGAGGACGTGCCCGCGCTGGCCGTAGCCGTCGACCCGCCGCGCGACACCTCGGAGAGCGCCCGCGCCTTTCTCGCCGAGCAGCGGGTCACCGGGCGCCTCAGGTTCGTCCTCGGCAGCCGTCGCGAATTGCGTCCGCTGTGGAACGGCTTCTACATAGCCCCCCAGACCGTGACGCGGGAGCACCAGGCTCGTTTCACGCTGGTCGACAAGCGCGGCTTTCAGCGCGTCGGCTACCCCGGCTTCGAGGCCACACCGGAGCGCCTCGCCCACGACCTGCGCATCCTGCGCGCCGAGGGATAGCGCCCCAGCGCGCGTGCGAGACGCACGGAAGTACGGGGGCGCCGCGTTCGTGGCGGCGGCGCAGGGCGTGAGGTGAGGGTGCGTGAGGCGAGCGTGGCCAGCATCGGACCTGATGCCATCTCGTGCTCCTTCAAAATCGAGGGCACCGCAGATGGTGCGGCCGGCGGGGCTTCGCTCGCGTCAGGGAGCTCCCTAGCTCTGGACCCGCTCGAGTAGGGGATCGCCCTCGGCGCGAGGCAGGGCGCGACCGAGCTCAGTTCGCGAATGAATGCCGAGCTTTCGGTATGAGCGCCCAAGGTGAAGCTCAACGGTCTTGGGGCTGAGAAAGAGCCGTGCGCCGATCTCCCGGTTGGAGTGACCTTCCGCCGCGAGCAGGGCAACCTCCAGCTCTCGCGGGGTCAGCCGGTCGAAGACGCTCGAATCGCCGCGGCGCGAGCGCTCGCCGCTGGCTCGCAGCTCCTCGCGCGTGCGCTCGGCCCAGGACGTCGCGCCGAGGCTCTCGAACTGCGCGAGGGCCGACCGCAGCCGTGCGCGTGAGTCGAGGCGGCGTCCCGCGCGGCGCAGGCGCTCACCCCACAGCAGCTCCACGCGCCCCCGTTCGAAGGCCGAGACGTTCTCCTGGCGAGCGAGCTCGTGAGCTTCCGTGAAGCGGTCATCGACCTCGGCGTCGGGAGCCAGCAATGCGCGGCAGCGGGCCTCGGCCGCCGTGGCCCAGGAGTGCGGCGATGCCTCGCACATCGCCGCGAAGCCCCCGAGCAGCTCGAGCGCCCGCTCGCGCCGGTTCGATCGCAGCTCGGCCTCTATCAGGTCGGGTATCCAGAGCAGATAAGCGGGGTGCTGAATGGCCCCGGTCAGGGCGGCCACTCGCTCGAATGCGCTCACGGCTTGTGCCACGTTGGCGAGGCCGAGCTCGAGCCGCCCGAGCGCATCCAGGCAATGCGCCTGAGTCTCGCGATCCTGCGCCTGGCTGCTGAGCTCGGCTGCCCGCCTCACGTGATCGCGGCCCTCCTGCTCACGCCCGAGCACGGCCTCCACGGAGGCAAGCCGCGCAAGCGACCAAGCCTCCCAGTAGCTGAGGGCCCATTCCTGCGCAAGGGTCACCGCCTCGTGGGCTGCGACGCTGGCCTGCGCCACGCGGCCCTGTCGCAACTCGAGCGACGTGAGCGCGGCCAGAGCACGGATCAGCTCGACCACCGCGCCTCTGGCCCGCAGCTCGCTCAACAGCCGTTCGAGCAGGCTGCGGCTCAGCTCGTAGCGCTCGAGAAAGGCAAGGCATTCAGCGAAAGGCACCGCCGTGTCGCTCATCCGCTCCCGTTCGAGCTCGAGCTCGGCGCCGCGCTCGGCGGCCGCCAGCGCGTCCGCGACCCGCCCGTCGGCCACGGCCTGCAGGCTCACGCCCGAGAGCACCGGCAGCGTCGCCTCGTCGTCGGCCCCGTTCACCATTGCGCTCGCTTTCTCGATGAGCTCGCGGGAGCGATCGAGGTCGAAGCGCTCGAAGGCGTGGTGGTGGGCGTGGTAGAGCAGAGAGGCCGCCCGCTGCGGATCGAAGGCCTCGACGCGCTTTGCCTCCACCAGGCAGGTCTCGATCAGATCGCCGAAGTGCCCAGTTGCGCGAGCCACGCGCAGACGCGTCAGCTGGAGGTCGGCGCGCACCCGTGGATCGTCAGCCACAGCAAGCCCGCGTTCGAGCAGCGCCAGCGCTCTTCGCTCAGGCCCGCCTCCTGGGCGGCCTGGCCGGCGCGCAGCAGGCGCGGCACTCGCCGGGCCGGATCGGGGCTGAGCAGCGCCGCCCGCTCCAGCAGCCGGGCCTCGTCCTCCGAGCAGCGCGCCCCAGCCTCCGCACCCGCCGCGTCGAGCGCCTTGGCAATCGCCTCGTCGGGCCCCAACACCGCCTCGGATAGGTGCCACGCGCGCCGGTTGTGGTCATCGGGCCCGAGGGCTCGCGCCAGCGCGGCATGAGCGGCACGCCGCTCGCCGGAGGGCGCGCCAAAGTAGACAGCGGAGCGCACGAGCGGGTGGCGGAAGGTCAGCTCGCCACCGTGCACCCGGACGAGACCGGCGCTCTCGGCCTCGTCGATCGCGCCCGCGTCGCCACCGGCGGCTTGGAGTATCGCCTCGAGCCGGCCGCTGTCGCTGGCCGCTGCGATGAGCAACGCCTGCCGGGCTCGATCGGACAGCGAGCCCGCCTGTGAGTAGAACGCCTGCTCCAGGGCCTCCCCCACGGGCAGCGGGTCGTCGAGCGCCGCGTGTCCCGCGCGCTGGTCGGCGGTGAGCATCGAAGGCACCTCGATCAGCGCGAGCGGGTTGCCTCCCGTTTCGGCGATCACGCGGTTCGCCACCGCCGGCGCCATGGGCTCCCGGCCGGCCGCGAGCAGCTCGCGCGCGTCGCCTTCGGGCAATCCGCCGAGATCGATCTCCTCGAGGCCCCGCGGATCGAACGGGCCGCCGGCGGCTGGCCGGCGCGCAAAGACGAGGGCGATCTGCTCTGCCTCGAGGCGCCGAGCCACGAACCCGAGGGCCTCGGCCGAGCTGGCGTCGAGCCAATGGACGTCGTCCACCAGCAGCAGCAGGGGCTCTTGCGCGGCCGCCGCGGCCAAGAGCGACAGGGCTCCCGCATAGGAGAGAAAGAGCCGCCGCTCACCGGCCTCACCCAGTCCCAGCGAGCGTTCGAGTGCGTCCCGCTGAGCCTCCGGCAGGGCTTCCAGCGCACCCAGCACCGGCCGAACGAGCTGCATCAGTCCAGAGAACGCAAAAGCGGACTCGGCCTGCACGCCGACGGTGCGAAGGACACGAAAGTCGCGTCCCGCGCCTGCCGCGTACTCGAGGAGCGCGGTCTTGCCGATACCCGCCTCGCCGCTCAGAACGAGAGGCGAGCTGCACCCCGCGCGCGCGCCGGCCAGTAGGCGGTCGATGTGCGCGCGCTCCTGCGCGCGGCCAACCAGCATGGACGCAGTCTAGGCCGGTGCTTCTCCGACTCACCAAGTAGGATTTAAGGAAGCAGATGATGTTCTCCACCAAAGCTGAGTACGGCGTGCGAGTGATGGCCCATCTCGCGAAGAGCGACGACGAAGGGCCGATCTCGCTCGGCGCCATCGCCGACGCCGAGGGCCTACCGCTCGCGTACCTGGAGCACTTGGTCCAGCGGCTACGCAAGGCCGACCTGGTGGAGTCGCGCCGCGGCGCGCACGGCGGCTACACGCTCGCTCGGCCGCCCGCGGACATCACGATGGCCGAGGTGGTCTCGGCGCTCGAGGGCGACATCGCCCCGATCGAGTGCATCACCGCCGACGCCGACGGCGTGCTCACCTGCGCCCGCGAGGGCGCGGAGCCCTGCCCCACGAAGCTTCTGTGGACCCGGGTTCAGGGGTCCATCGTCCGAACCTTGAACGAAATGACGCTGGACGACCTCGTCCAGCCGCTTAGGAAGGCCACACCTGTATGACGCTCCAGATCGAGAACCTGCACGTCCGCACCGAAGAGCGGGAGATCCTCCACGGCGTCGACCTGGTGGTGAACAAGGGCGAGACCCACGCCCTGATGGGACCCAACGGCTCGGGCAAGTCAACCCTCGCCAACACCCTCATGGGCAACCCCAACTACGAGGTCACCGAGGGGCGCATCGTGCTCAACGGCGAGGACCTGACCGAGGCGGCGCCCGACGAGCGCGCCCGGGCCGGGCTGTTCATGGCCTTCCAGTATCCGGCCACGATTCCCGGGGTCTCGGTGGCCAACTTCCTGCGCATGGCCGTGAACGCCAAGCGCGATGAGCCCATCAAGGTCAAGGAGTTCGGGGCCATGCTCAAGGAGAACATGGACCTCCTGAAGATCCGGCGCGAGTTCACCAGCCGCTACCTCAACGAGGGCTTCTCGGGCGGCGAGAAGAAGCGGGCCGAGATCCTGCAGCTGGCCATGCTCCAGCCCGACTTCGCGGTGCTCGACGAGACCGACTCGGGCCTCGACATCGACGCCCTGCGGATCGTCTCGGACGGCGTGAACGCCATGCGCGGTCCCGAGCGCGGCTTTCTGATCATCACCCACTACACGCGCATCCTTGACTACGTCAAGCCCGAGTTCGTGCACATCCTCATCGATGGGCGGATCGTGCAGCAGGGTGGCGCCGAGCTGGCGAGCGAGCTCGAGGACAAGGGCTATGAGTGGGTCCGCGAGGAGGTTGCCGCCAGTGCCGGCTAAGCCCTCCCCTGCGCACTCGGCAGAGCCGAGTGCTTCGGGCTCTCATGCCTTCGTGGAGGAGCGACGCAAGGCCGCACTCGAGGTCTACGAGCAGGAGGACACGCCGACCTGGCGCCGCTCGGGCTTCTGGACCACGTCTCTGCGAGGCCTCGACCTCGACACCCTCGAGCCCAAGCGCTACGAGCCTGGGCTGCCCGAGCTCGACCTCGGCGACGACGAGCATTCCGCCCTGATCGTGCAGCGCGGCGCGAGCGTGGTTCACACCGACGTGAGCGACGACCGCATCACCGTCATGCCACTCGATCAGGCCGTCGAGGAGCACGGCGAGCTGGTGCGCGAGCACCTCGGCCGGCGCATGCCCTTCGAGGGCGACAAGTTCGCCGCCGGATCGGCGGCGTTCTGGACCGGCGGCGTGTTCATCCATGTGCCCAAGAACCTCCAGATCGAGAAGCCCATTCAGGTGGTCTGGCTGATCGACGAACCCGGAACCGCGCAGTGGGCCCACACGCTCGCGGTGGTGGGCGAGCACTCCGAGTGCCGCATCCGCGAGTTCTTCCTCGCTCCCGACTTCGAGGGCCAGGCCCTGCATGCGGGATCGTTCGAGCTGTTCGCCAAGACCGGCGCCCAGGTTGACGTGGCCCACTACCAGGACTGGGGCAGTGGCGAGGTCTTCGACTTGTCCACCCGGCGCGTGGACATCGGCCGCGATGCGCGCGTGAAGTGGGTACCGATTCACCTCGGCGGGCGCCTGACCAAGCAGACGCTCGACATCATCACCGCTGAAGAGGGCTCGGACATGAAGCACACCGGGCTCTACTTCACCGAGCGCGACGAGCACCTCGACCTGTTTACCAGCGACCGCCACGAAGCGGGCCATACCACCGGCGACACGGTATGGAAGGGCGTGCTCACCGGCGACTCGCGCGCCTCGTACGAGGGTCTGATTCACATCATCCCGAAGGCCACCGAGGTCGACACCTACCTGCAGACCCACCAAATGCTGCTTTCCCCGCGGGCCAAGGGAGACGCGATCCCGTCCCTCATAGTCGAGGTCGACAACGTGCGGGCGTCGCACGGCGGAACCGTGGGCGAGCTCGACCCGGAGCAGATCTTCTACATGATGACCCGCGGCGTGCCGCGCGCCGAGGCCGTGCGCGTGCTGGTCGAGGGCTACTTCGAGGAGGTCGTGCAGCGCCTGGACGACCCGGGCCTGGAGGACCTGGTGCGACGCAGGATCGCCGAGAAGCTCGAGAGCGCCAAGGACCAGGTGCGCGAGTTCATCGGCGAGCGGGCGGAGGCCGTCTGATGGGCGCCGTGGCCGAGCGACCGCTGGTCGATGTCCGCGCCGACTTCCCCGTGCTCGAGCGTGAGTTCAACGGCCGCCGCGTGGCCTACCTCGACTCGGCCGCCACCTCCCAGCGCCCGAACCAGGTGGTCGAGGCGATGGACCACTTCCAGCGCCACTCCTACGCCCCGATCCACCGCGGCGTCTACGAGCTCGCGCGCGAGTCCACCGACGCCTTCGAGGGAGCGCGCGAGCGCATCGCCGCCTTTGTCAACTGGGAGCCCGCCTGCTCGATCTTCACCCTGAACGCCACCGAAGCAATCAACCTGGTCGCCTACTCGTGGGGGCGGCGTAACGTGGGCGATGGTGACGAGGTGCTCATCACCGAGATGGAGCACCACTCGAACATCGTGCCCTGGCAGATCCTCTGCCGGGAGCAGGGCGCGCGGCTGCGCTATGTGCCCGTCACCGACACCGGCGAGCTGGCGCTCGACGAGCTCGACGCCATTCTCGGCGAGGGCCGGGTCAAGCTGCTGGCCGTCACCCACGTCTCCAACGTGCTGGGCACGGTCAATCCGATCGCTGACATCGTCCGCCGGGCGCGCGCCGCGGGTGCGGTCACCGTGGTGGACGGCGCGCAGGGGGTGCCGCAGCTGCCGGTCGACCTCGCCGAGCTTGACATCGACTTCTACGCCTGGACCGGGCACAAGGCGCTCGGGCCTACGCTCGGCATGCTGCACGGCCGGCGTGAGCTCCTGCAGGAGATGCCGCCCTTCCTGAGCGGCGGGCACATGATCAAGCGGGTGGAGCTCGAGTCATCGACCTGGAACGACCTCCCCTGGAAGTTCGAGGCCGGCACCTCGGACGTGACCGAGGCCGTGGGCCTCGGCGCCGCCGTCGACTACCTCGTCGCGCTGGGAATGGACAAAGTCCGCGCTCACGAGCGCGAGCTCACCGCCTACGCGCTCGACCGCCTGCCCGAGGTCGAGGGACTCACGGTCTTCGGACCGCCCGACGCCGAGCGCCGCGGCGGGGTGATCTCCTTCGCCATCGAGGGCATGCATCCGCACGACATCGCCGAGCTGTGCGACCGGGAGGCGGTCTGCATCCGCGCGGGCCACCACTGCGCGCAGCCGCTGATGCGCTGCCTGGGCGTGGGCGCGACGGCGCGGGCATCCTTCAGCGTCTACAACTCGCGCGACGAGGTCGACCGGCTCGTGGCGGCGCTGACCAAGGGCCGCGAGGTCTTCGGGCTGTGAATCGTCACAGGTCCGAAAACCGAGGAGATCAAGGACGCAGGGTCGAAACCCTGGCGGGCCAAGGCGAGACCCGAGGACGCCGAGAACCGAAGGTTTGCAGGCTCCTGTGATGGACGCGCTGTATCGGGATTACATCCTCGATCACTACAAGAACCCGCGGAACTTCGGCGAGCTCGAACCGCACGACCTCGAGTTCCACGATCACAACCCTCTCTGCGGCGACGAGCTGGGCGTCCACATCCTCGTCGAGGACGGCAAGGTCAAGGACCTGCGCTTCCACGGCCAGGGCTGCGCGATCTCGCAGGCCTCGGCCTCGATCAGCTCGGACGAGCTGATCGGCATGCCGCTCGAGGAGGTCGAGCTGCTCGGGGCCGAATGGGTGATCGACCAGCTCGGCATCGAGATCTCCCCCACCCGCCGCAAGTGCGCCCTGCTGCCCCTGAAGGTCATGCGCGGCGCGACTACAGGCGATCCTTCCTGGCCGGAGTGAGGGCAGCCGGGGGCTCGCGCCCCCGGACCCCCGCTGTTCCTGGCCGGAGTGAGGGCAGCCGGGGGCTCGCGCCCCCGGACCCCCGCTGATTCCTGGCCGGTTTGCTAGGGGGCGGCCGCCAAGAGAAGAAGTCGCCGCTTGGTTTCGGCGCGGTTGCCGTCGGAGCCGCGGGCGGCCGAGGTCGCGAGTACGCGCATCGAGCCCGCGCGCGCCAGGCGGCGCAGCGCGCTGCG
>Ga0136617_10003158_pt1 | contig 14712 bp, 8 predicted proteins | sample AntDrymUQ3222106_2_FD_129672 | JGI IMG/M metagenome (GOLD analysis project Ga0136617, IMG submission 129672) | Polar desert sand microbial communities from Dry Valleys, Antarctica - metaG UQ322 (21.06) | ecosystem: Environmental > Terrestrial > Soil > Desert | place: Antarctica: Dry Valley... | reverse complement strand
TCTTCGACAAGCAGATAACTAGATGTAACTCGAATGTCAAAAAATAAGGGCTTTTTTGACGAGTTTCTAAGAAGACACAGAGAACACGGAGGAGGCACAGAGAAAACTAAACTTAGGACACTAGCAATTAAGCCAGGCAGGGACAGGCGGGAATGCCTGTCCTACTAAACTATGAAGATTCTGTATCTCACCGGCGGAGCCGGGCAGATGTATTGCGGGAGTTGTCTACGCGACAACGCCCTCGCGGCGGAACTGATCGCACGAGGTCATGATGTAACTCTTCTGCCCGTCTACACGCCGACGTTGACAGACGAAACGAATGTTAGCGGCGACAAAGTTTTCTTTGGCGGAATCAGCGTTTACCTTGAGCAGTATGTGCCGTTCTTTCGCAAATCGCCGCGCTGGCTCGACCGATTATGGGATTCCGGGGCGATGTTGCAGCTAGCTTCACGTCGCTCCATCTCCACGAGTCCGAAAATGCTTGGCGAACTAACGGTTTCGATGTTGAGGGGCGAAGCCGGTTTTCAAAACAAAGAGATCTCAAAGCTATTGGAGTGGCTGGGATATGAGGGCGCTCCGGACATTGTTAGTTTGCCGTACACGCTTTTGCTTGGATTGGCCAAGCCGATCAAGGAAGCCCTCGATCGTCCAATCTGCTGCACGCTTCAGGGCGAGGATCTTTTTCTCGAAGGTTTACACGAACCCTACCGCACGGAAGCTAAAGATCTCATTCGCGCTAACGTCGAGTATGTCGATGCTTTCATTGCGGTCAGCGAATATTACGCTGAGTTCATGCCCGGATATCTTGGGATTCCGCCCGACAAAATTCGCCTTGTGCCCCTGGGAATTAACCTTCAGGGTTATCCGACGACACTGAAGCGAAGACCCGACACAGGATCCCACCCTTTCACGGTTGGATTTTTCGCACGTATCGCTCCGGAAAAGGGATTGCACGTTTTGGCAGATGCTTATCGGCTACTGCGGAAGGATGGTCGTTTACCCGGTGCCCGTCTGGAAGCCGCAGGCTACATGGCGCCGGAATACGCAACCTATCTCAAAGATATTCAGCGCCAGATGGACCAGGCAGGCCTTGGGGACGAGTTTAATTACCGCGGGGTGCTCGATAAGGAGCAGAAGATCGCATTCCTGCAGAGTCTCGATCTGCTTTCTGTGCCGGCCACTTATGATGAACCGAAGGGCATGTTCTTGTTGGAAGCGATGGCTTGCGGCGTTCCGTTGGTCCAGCCTGAACGTGGAGCGTTCAGCGAGATTCTTGCAAAAACCTCCAGCGGGTTGTTAGTTCCGCCGGATGATCCGGAAAGTTTGGCCGCTGGTATTGCGAAAATCTATGACGATCCCGGGTTGAGAGAAAAACTGGGGCAAAGCGGTTTTGAGAAAGTGCGCGAGCATTACAACGTCACACGAATGGCGGACCGTGCGCTCGAGGTTTACACGAGCGTTCTCAAGAAATCAAAAACCGCGGATTTGCGGATAGAACGCGGATCAGGATAAGAAACACCTGGAAGAGTAGCGCTTTTAGGGCCTACCTATTTTTGACTTGACGATTTCCTGATCCGCGTGTTTCCGCGTTAATCCGCGGCCGTTAGTTTTTGGAGGTTTTGTGCTGAAGGTTGAAAACGTTTCCAAGGAGTATCCGACTCCGCGCGGACCGCTCAATATTATTTCCGACATCTCGCTTTCGTTAGCGCGCGGGACTGCTGTCTCGATCATGGGTCCATCGGGAAGCGGCAAGAGCACCCTGCTTTACATCATGGGCGCCCTCGAATCGCCCACGAGCGGCACCGTCACGCTCGACGGACAGAATCCTTTTCAGCTCAAAGAGAAAGAGCTGGCCGCCTTCAGAAACAGAGAAATTGGTTTCATTTTTCAGGACCACTGCCTGCTGCCACAATGTTCAGTTCTGGAAAATGTACTAACGCCAACACTGGTTTCCGAGGCCAAAGGTGATAGTACTGATCGCGCGCGTGAGTTGCTTAAACACGTGGGGCTGGGTGATCGTCTTGATCATCGACCTGCAAAGCTTTCCGGCGGCGAGAAACAGCGCGTATCCCTCGCGCGCGCCCTGATTACAAAGCCGCAACTCTTGCTGTGTGACGAACCCACCGGCAATCTCGATCACAAAGCTGCAGACGTGGTCGCCTCCCTGTTGCTGGAGTTGCATCAGGAACAGGAAACGATCCTGGTGGTGGTAACTCACAGCGCCGACCTGGCAGCGCGATTTCCGTTGCGCTACGAGTTAACTGACCAGGAGCTTCGCCAAGTAGGTTCTGGTACGGGTTGAACTGCCCCAACGAGGTAGTCGGGAAAATCGCGATCACCGAAACATACAGGCGTATAGAGTACAACCTTTAGGTTGCCGCCGCCCAAACATGCAAGCTAAAGCTTGTACTCTATACACCCGAAATGCTGACGATCTTTTTCCGCCAGAGTTAAGAACCAAAGAATGACCATCTCCCAACTAGTCAGACGAAACATTACGCATTACTGGCGCACCAACCTCGCCGTAGTGCTGGGAGTGGGGGCGGCGGTGGCCGTGCTCGCAGGCGCATTGCTGGTCGGTGATTCCGTGCGGGCCAGCTTGCGCGACCTTGTGGTCCAAAGACTGGGACAGACAGACCATGTGATCACCGCCGCGGGGTTCTTCCGCGAACAGTTGGCCGCGGACATTCAGCATCACGAACAGTTTAGACCCGGCGGATTCGAAGCTGCCTGCCCGCTGATTGCGCTTGAAGGAACAGTTACACATGAACCAAGCAGGCGGGTCGGCTCAGCCATAAAGGTCTACGGCGTTGATGACGGATTCTGGAAATTTCACCGACTGGAAGGTAAACAAGCGCCCCGTAATCATGAAGTCTTCGTGAGTGAAGCGCTGGCGCGCGAACTGGGAACAAACACGGGAGATTCGCTGGTGCTGCGTGTGCAGAAGCCTTCAGACATTCCCGTCGAGTCGTTGCATAGCAAGAAGGATGATCTGGGTAGCACGTTGCGTTTGACCGTGCGCGAGGTTCTGGCGGCGGACGCACTCGGAGAGTTTTCGATTCAACCTCAACAGAGCGCCGTGCGCGCTGTATTCGTGCCTTTGAATCTGCTCCAGCAAGAGATAAGCCAGCCCGAGAAGATCAATCTGATCTTGGTTTCCGAAATATCGCGTAAACCCACCGATCCAGCCGCGAATGCCGGGAAGGCGGCACTGCTTGCCAAAATTCTGAAGCAACGGGCGTCACTGGAAGACCTGGGCATCAAGCTGCGGGTTTTGAACGCGCAGCAAGCGTTGTCGGTTGAAAGCTCGGCGGGATTCGTTTCCGAAGCGTTGGCTGAGAGAGTGGGGACGGCGGCGCAGTCCGCAGGCACGTCCGGCGCCGGGCCCTATCTGTCGTATCTCGTCAACAGCATCCGAAGATACGATGGACGCGAGATTCCTTATTCGATTGTCACGGGCGTAGAAAGCAAGATGCTGGAGTTAATGCAGCACGACGAGCTCGGGCATCGTGCCGGTTGCGATGCCTCTGCAGCAACAGGGAGCGTCCCGGGGACAGCTCAGTTACCTCCGATCATGCTTAACGAATGGGCGGGATCCGATCTGCAAGCCAAGCTCGGCGAGCGCGTTACGCTCGATTACTACGTCTGGCTGGAGGAAGGAAAGCTCGCCGAGCGATCGGCTGACTTCCGCGTGGCCTGCATCATCCCGATGGAAGGAATCGCGGCTGACCGGGATCTGGTGCCGGATTATCCCGGCATCACCGAATCCGAAACGTTCAGCGAGTGGGATCCGCCATTTCCGGTTGACTTGAAGCGTGTCCGCCCGCCGGATGAAGATTACTGGAAAAAATACCGTACGACGCCGAAAGCTTTCATTCCACTCACAGTGGGGCAAGAGCTCTGGCAGTCGCGTTTCGGCAAACTAACTTCGCTGCGTGTGTCGCCGAGGCGCGGAGCGACGCTAGATGAGACACAACCAGTCTTCGAGCGAAGCCTCCGAGAGACACTTGATCCGTTACTCGTCGGTTTCTCGATTTTGCCGGTGCGCGCGCAAGGCGTGGCAGCCTCGCGCGGAGCAACGGACTTCGGCGAATATTTCCTCTACTTCAGTTTTTTTCTGGTCATCTCGGCGCTCCTGTTGACGGGGCTTTTCTTCAAACTCGGGATCGAGCAACGGTTGCGAGAGATTGGCGTGCTGCAGGCCGTGGGATTCCCGGCTTCGAGAATCCGCTCGCTCTTTCTCGCGGAAGGAATACTCCTCGCCGTGATTGGAAGCATCATCGGTTTGGGTGGAGCGCTGGCTTATGGTCAGTTGATGATGCTGGGCCTGCGCACCTGGTGGGTCGACGCTGTCGGAACCACGATGCTCAACCTGCACGTGTCGCCTCTGTCTCTTCTGCTCGGTGGCCTGGGAGGTGTCTTCGCGGCGCTGATCTGTGTAGCGTGGACCTTGCGAGGTTTGAGAAAACAGACAACGCGCAGCCTGCTGACGGGGGCGCTTTTCACTGACGAGGAAACGCGGGGACGCGGCGAAGGAAAGACACGGAGACACGGTGACACGGTGACGCGGGGAGATGGCGCGAACGGAGCGGATCGAGGGGAGAGTGGCAGATCACAATCCCCGAGTCGCCGCGTGTCCCCGCGTCTCTTAATTGCCAGTGTTCTCAGTTTAATCGGGCTGCTGCTGTTGATGATCTCCGCGCTGGGTCTGATCGGGCAAACACCCGGATTTTTTGGCGGTGGGATGCTGTTACTGGTGGCGGCCCTCTGTTTTCAATCGGCCTGGCTGCGTCGCGGTGGCGGACAGACGATCAATGGCGCGGATTGGTGGGCGGTCGCGCGTTTGGGATTCCGGAATGCCACATACCGTCCGGGCCGAAGCGTAGTGTGCATCGCGCTGATTGCTTCGGCGGCCTTCATAATCGTTTCGGTCGATGCATTCAGGCGCGATACAGCTACGCCCGGCGAAACAACCTCGGGCAGCGGTGGTTTTCCGCTATTAGCTGAATCCTTGTTGCCCATCGTCCACGATCCAAGTACGCCCGAGGGGCGAGAAGCCTTGAATCTAGGCGACGACGAGGCTTCATCTCCAACTGCGGGCGTCACCTTTGCGCGCTTTCGGGTGCGACCGGGCGACGACGCCAGTTGTCTCAATCTCTATCAGCCGCGGAATCCTAAGATCATCGCCGCCACGGACGACTTCGTTCGCGGCAAGCGCTTCGCCTTTCAGAGTTCCCTTGCCGTCAGCGCCGAGGAGAAAGAAAACCCCTGGCTGCTCTTGAACCGGGAGTTTGAGGATGGCGCCTTGCCCGTCATCGCCGATGCGAATTCAATGAACTATGTGCTGCACCTCAAGCTGGGGGAAGATTTGGTCTTGCCTTCAGGGACGGATGCAAATCCAGTCCGCTTGCGTTTCGTGGCGTCTCTCGCGGACAGCGTTTTCCAAAGCGAGCTCGTAATGGGGGAGAAGAATTTCCTGCGTCTTTTTCCAGAGCAGCAAGGCTATCGTTTCTTTCTGATCGCCACGCCAACTTCCGCGCCAGCGACAGCAGTCGGCGCCGTGCTCGAGGACCGACTTTCGGATTTTGGTTTCGATGTGGTGTCCACCAGCGAAAAACTGGCCAGTTTCCATCGCGTGGAGAATACTTACCTCTCGACGTTCCAGATGCTGGGAGGCCTCGGCTTGCTTCTGGGTACACTCGGAATGGCCGCAGTCTTGTTACGCAATGTGCTTGAACGACGTCGCGAGCTGGCCTTGCTGCGCGCGGTGGGTTACAACTCCTCGCACTTCACTTTGATGGTAATCGCGGAAAACGCGTTTCTGCTTGTCTGTGGACTGGTCACCGGAACCGTCTGCGCGTTGCTGGCGATCGCTCCAGTATTCTTTTCGCGGCAAGCCAGAGGGGCCAGTATTTCGCTGGGCTTGTTGTTGCTCGCGGTATTAATATCCGGACTGGCAGCGTCGATTGTGGCCACGTGGGCCGCCTTGCGCGCACCATTGCTGCCAGCGCTGCGTGCGGAGTGAGAGATCTCAACTATCTGGTTCTTACGGCTCTGCCCCCTGATGTGCGGAAGGGCTTCGCCCTTCCGGAAGCTGTAATTAGTTTTGGGGCTGCGCCCCGATCTGAATGTAGAAGCGGGGCGTAGCCCCAGGGAAGGTGACGCGTTTCGGAAGGGCAAAGCCCTTCCGCACATCAGGCGGCAGAGCCGCAGCAAACAGCGTAAGGCGAAGGGGGAAAATATGCGCAAAGGAGTTTTCGGAATACTCGGAATCATTACGATTTCGCTGACTACTGCCAGCGCCGAAAACTGGCCACAGTGGCGCGGGCCAAGTCTTAACGGCGTCAGCGCGGAAAAGAATCTTCCGGTAAAGTGGACAGCGGAAGAAAACGTCGTTTGGAAGCTGGCAATGCCCGGCTGGAGCGGTTCGACTCCAATCATCTGGAACGATCGAGTTTTTCTGAATGTCGCTGATGGCGACGACCTTTATGTCTGGTGTGTGGATCGAACGAAAGGAATACTCGTCTGGAAGAAACTGCTGGGCGCCGGCAACGTCAAGATGCGGAAACAGAATATGTCGTCGCCGTCTCCCGTTACCGACGGCAAAAATGTTTTCGTCATGACGGGCACTGGCATCCTGAAAGGTTTTGACTTCAAAGGCAATGCATTATGGTCGCGTGATATTCAAAAGGAGTACGGCGAGTTTGGACTTAACTGGGGCTACGCTTCGTCGCCGTTGTTATTAAACGACGCGCTTTACATTCAGGTCTTGCATGGAATGAAGACCGACGATCCGTCCTACGTTCTGCGTCTGGACAAATCGTCCGGCAAGACCGTTTGGAAAGTTGACCGCCCGACAAATGCGATTCGTGAATCGCCTGATTCGTACTCCACGCCAGCGGTGCTCCGCTACGGCAAAACCGCCGAGCTGATAATAACAGGAGGCGACGTCGTCACAGGTCATGACCTGTCCACTGGTAAAGAGCTCTGGAGAGCTAATGGTCTAAATCCTGACAATAATCCCTTTTACCGCATCGTTGCCTCGCCAGTGATTTTCAACGACATCATTTATGCGCCGACACGTGTGAAACCGCTCCTCGCAATAAAGGCGGGCGGGCGTGGCGATATCACGAGCTCGCATTTGCTGTGGTCCACTGCGAACGGTCCTGATGTGCCGACTCCCGTCACCGACGGGAAGTATTTTTACATCGTTAACGACAAAGGAATCATGTGGTGTCTTGATGCAAAGACCGGCGCGGAAATTTACGGACAACAGCGGATCAAACCCGGCACCTATAGCGGGTCGCCGGTGTTGGCCGATGGAAAGATCTATGTGACCAATGAAGATGGACTCACTACGGTGGTCCGGGCTGGGCCCAAGTTTGAAGTGCTGGCGGAAAACGCGCTTAACGACTACTCACTGAGTTCACCGGCCATTTCCGGTGGCCAAATTTTTATCAGAACCGCCCAGAACCTTTATTGCATCGGTAAGAGGTGAACCCTACTCGGCGCCCTGCGCACGGGACAAAGAGAACGCTCTTTACTGGGACCGCGGGCGTCCCGCCCGCATGGTAGGGTGGGTGCTACTAAAGTTTAACCCTATGACTTGGCTTAGTGGCGTTTCACGTTGAGGCGGGCGAGACGCCCGCGGTCCCAGCAACTAGGCGCCTCTTCCCACTAGATTGAACCGTGACAACTGATATTATTCTTGAGGAGTTGCACATGAGACCGCAGAAAAGTATTTGGCGAAGTCAATGCTTGTTGGTTGTCTTAATCGCGGCGCTCGCCGTGAGCGGGAGCGCGCAGAGTTCGCAACTCGGAAGTGTTAAGTTTCCGACCTCCGGCTCAGAAAAGGCACAGGCAAGTTTTCTGCGCGGGTTAGCTGCGCTTCATTCATTCTGGTATGAAGAGGCGCTCGAAGCCTTTCGCGAATCAACCAAAATTGAGCCAGATTTCATGATGGGTTACTGGGGTGAGGCGATGGCCCACAACCACCCGCTCTGGTCGGAACAGGACACTGTCGCCGCCCGCCAGGTGATCGCCAAAATAAAAGAAACTCCTAAACTTACTCCGAGGGAACGGGCATATCTGGGCGCCGTCAAGCTGCTCTATGGCGAGGGCGATAAGCGCGCGCGCGACTTCGCTTACTCCGCGGCCATGGAGAAGGTCTACCACGACCATGCAAACGACCTCGACGCAGCCGCGTTTTACTCGTTGTCCTTACTCGGCATGGTGAGGATGGACGAGAAGAGTTACCGGTTGCAGGCGAAGGCCGGGGCCATCGCTCTGGAAGTTTACCAACAGAACCCACAACACCCGGGCGCCGCCCACTACATCATTCATGCTTTCGACGATCCCGACCACGCTATCCTTGCCTTACCCGCCGCGCGACGGTATGCCACCATCGCCCCGGAAGCGCACCACGCCCGTCATATGCCTTCGCACATTTTCCTGCAACTGGGGATGTGGACGGAGGCTGCGGCCTCAAATGAGTCGTCGTGGCAAACGTCGGATGCCTGGATGAAACGCAAGAACCTTTCGCCAAACGTTCGCGATTATCATAGCCTCCACTGGCTGCTTTACGTTTACTTGCAGCAAGGCCGCTACCGCAAAGCCGATGAATTATTGACCCTGATGAAGCAGACGATGTCCGAATCCACTTACGACAACAAATTGCGGCCAAACTATTACGAAAACAACTACGCCAACATGGCCGCGGCTTTCGTCGTGGAAACGGAACGTTGGGAGCTGGCGACAAAATTGTTCCCGGCTTCGGTTCCAGGCGAACCGGTCGCGCCGGAGTTAGCCGCCATCGGCAGCCACACTGGGCACAGCGCTCCGCAAACTTCGTCAAGCTCCTCATCAAGTGCCCCATCCAGTGATGGACCAATGACCGTGCGCTCTTCAAATCGGAGCCAGACGCTACCGATATTTGTGCGCGGTCTGGCGGGTGCGGTTAGCGGCTCTGCCGAAGCCGAGAAGAGTTTAATGGCTCTGAAGAGCATGTCTGGCCTTGAAGGTCCCGGAGTCGGAATGCTGGGAATTAGGGAGATGGAGATCGCCGCGCTCAGGGCAGCGACGAAGCAGGACTACGAGAGCGCGATTAGCTCGATGAGATTCGCAACCAAGCTGGAGGAGGCAATGGGCCCGCCTTCCGGCCCGCCCGGCATAATCAAGCCCGCTCATGAACTTTATGGCGAAATACTGCTGCTAGCCGGTAAACCAGGAGAAGCTGCGGAACAGTTCAGAATTGCGCTACTCAGACAGCCAAACCGCGCGCGTTCACTGCTCGGTTCGGCACGAGCGGCTGCGAAGAGTGGTGACGCGACAACCGCCGCAACAGCTTATGCGAAACTATTGGCCCAGTGGCAACAAGCCGACGAGGGATTGCCGGAACTCCGCGAGGCTCGAGATTATTTGAAGAAAAGGTGACACTAAACAACTGAGGGTTGCTCAAATTACAACCAGTGTGTCGGGAAAAGTCCCGGAGGGACGAAATGTCTATAGATAAGAGTCGGCCCGACCAACCGTAGCCCATTTATGGGCGACAGAACCCAGTTTCGCTCCTATCGGAGCTTGGAGTGCGAGTGTTGGCTTTCGGTTCTATAAACATTTCGCCGCTACGCGGCTTTTCTCGACATCGTCCGAAGCTGGCGATTCAATATGAACAAGACTTCACATCCCGTTTCCCTCAAGTTTGATCCGGACCTTGACCGGCTCGACAAAGACAAGCACCTCCGTGATGGCCTGTCGGCCGTGGTCCTTGCCGGCGATACGCTCTGGTTAGCCGGCGACGAAACGACGCGAGTAGAAAGGCTCTCGCGGGTAGAAAAAGATGTTTATGATCAACACGTCGCGTTTCCCCTGGGCGATTACCTTACTCTACCTGCCGGCGAAGAAGAGGAAGCTGACATCGAGGGCCTCGATGTAGCAGATGGCTATCTTTGGCTGGTTGGTTCACACAGCCTTAAGCGAAGCAACCCCAAACCCAACAAGCCGGTCGCAGAGAACCGTAAACGCTTGAGCTCAGTTGAGAGTGACGGCAATCGCTTCCTGCTCGCACGCATTCCTCTGGATAAGCATGGCCCGGCTCGAGTACTGGTAAGAGAGGTAGGAGAGCAGCATGAGAGGCGCGCAGCCGGTCAACTGCAGGGTGACGCAGAAGGCAACGAACTGACGGCCGCGCTCGCGAAGGACAAGCATTTCGAAAACTTTCTGGCAATTCCCGGCAAGGACAATGGCCTCGACATCGAAGGACTCGCCGTCGGTGAAGGTAGAATCTTCCTGGGCCTGCGCGGTCCGGTGCTGCGCGGATGGACCACGCTACTGGAATTGGCAGTTAGAGAAGAAGATGAATTACAGTTCACTTTCGGGTTGGAGGAAATTGGATCGAATGGACATCCTTACCGCAAGCACTTTCTTGACCTGGGCGGCCTGGGAGTTCGTGACCTTTGCCTTGACGGCAATGACCTTTTGATTCTGGCGGGCCCTACAATGGATCTCGACGGGCCGGTTACAGTTTTCCGCTGGCCTGGCGGTGGTACACCAGAAGAAGAGAGCCTGCTGTTTGGCGAATCGCTGGAGAAAGTTATCGACGTCCCCTACGGTAAAGGCAACGATCATGCGGAAGGCATGACCCTACTGCCCGCGGACGAGAAGGGGCGTCGATCTGTCCTGATCCTTTATGACGCTCCATCTGAAGAGCGCAAGAAAAGCGAAAAGGGCGAGGCCGCGTTGCGCGCGGACGTCTTCGAGTTGCCGTAAATCACTGGAGAGACTTGGGAACCCCGTCGAGATTGGTTCCTTCCACTCTAGTGGCGCGTGCGCATTCCCGGCTCGGCCGAAGGAATCGGAGCGTATTCGGTTACAGGTGAAACTAATTCGATCTTCGTCGCCGCTATCTTAAATGCCGTACCCCAGCACCCGCGAGAAAACTCACCGTTGAAACGTCCGGCGATAATCGCCTCAGCCTGCTGAATTGGATTGCGGTTCCCATCCACTAGTACCTCTTCGACGAACGTTCCGGTAGTTTGGCTGTGCATGACGCCATCGAACTCCACCACCGACGCCAGCGCCGATACCGGATCACATTCCTCGAAAACGTACATTCCTTCTGAACCAAAAATCACCCTCGCTCTTACTGTTATGACCTGCCCGTGATAAAGCTCTGCGTTGCGGGCAACTTCGCAGTAGGGTAATGTACTTGTTCCTTTCCATAAGAGTGTAGACGAAAGGCCGACCACGAGAATCAGCAGTGCGACGGAAAGACCCCAGGTGATTCGCTTAACAAAATTGATGGCTGTCATGGCTCAACTACTTAGACATGGCTCGAGGGCCAAGGTTCCCTAATGTGACCACAATTGGTGAGTTTGTTACTAGCGAGCAGCCCACCCGAAACAATCTTCTCGTTCAGCCCGTAACCAAACATTATTCATAGGGCGCGGCTTCTATGCCGTCGCTGCAGACTTCATCCAGGAGATCTCAATGAACAAACAACTTAAGTGGCAAACGAGCATTCTGTTGGCCTGCGCCATGATCCTTCTCGCGCTTCAGGGCGCTGCTCTGGGTCAGCAAGCGGCCCGGGATAAGGCCGCAAAGATCGACGAGGTGATGACGGCCGCAAATAAGCATCGGCTCTTTAACGGCTCTGTTCTCGTCGCTGAAAATGGGAAAGTGATTTACAGAAAAGGTTTCGGCCTGGCCAACATGGAATGGAATATTCCGAATACACCCGAAACCAGATTTCGTCTCGGTTCGATTACCAAACAATTTACCGCAGCGCTCATCTTACAGCTCGTAGAGCAAGGAAAGATTAAGCTCGACGGCAAAATCACAGACTATCTACCCGACTATCGCAAGGACACCGGCGCAAAAGTAACGGTTCATCAATTACTCAACCACACGTCCGGCATTCCCAGCTACACCAGCCTGCCAGACTTTGGCAATGATGTGAGTCGCAATCCCTACAAGGTTGACGACTTTGTTAAGAAGTACGCCAGTAAGGATCTGGAATTCGAACCGGGCAGCAAGTTCTCGTACAACAACTCCGGTTATTTCTTGCTTGGTGCAATCATCGAAAAAGTCACCGGGCAAACTTACGAACAAGTTCTCAAGGAGAAAATTCTGGATCCGCTGGGGATGAGGAACACCGGCTACGACCACCACGGCACAATCCTCGAAAAGCGTGCTTCAGGATACGAAAAGACGGGAGAGGGTTACGTGAACGCGCCCTATCTTGACATGTCGCTTCCCTACTCCGCCGGGTCACTGTATTCGACTGTGGAAGACCTTTATCTCTGGGACCAGGCGCTCTACACCGGCCGTGTGCTTTCGGCCCAGTCAAAGGATTTGATGTATAAGCCGCATCTGGATGAGTACGCTTACGGTTGGGTCATTACTAACGCGAAGTTGGGAACGGGGACTGAGGCTATCCCGTCGATTAGACACGGCGGCGGAATCAACGGGTTCAACACAATGATAGTGCGATATCCCGCTCAGCAGAATCTCGTCGTGCTGCTCGATAACACTTCGCAAGGCGGGAATGTAGACCGCCTCACGAGAGAGATAACTAACATCCTCTACAACCAGCCCCATACCGTGCCGAAGTTGCCTGTTGCTGATGTGCTGCTGAAGACGATCGGAGAAAAAGGCATCGAAGCAGGAATCGCGCAGTATCGTGACCTCAAAACGAGGCAAGCAAACGTCTACGACTTCAGCGAACCGGAACTAAACCAGCTCGGATACAGATTGCTGCAAACAAAGAAGCTCAAAGAAGCTGTCGAGATATTTAAACTTAACGTTGAAGCATATCCGCAGGGTTTCAACACCTACGACAGCCTGGGCGAAGCCTACATGGTCAGCGGTAACACCGAACTCGCGATTCAGAATTACAAGAAGTCGCTCGAACTGAATCCTCAGAACACGGGCGCAACCGCAATGCTGAAACGTTTGGAGAACAAGACGGCCAGCGTTGATCCCAAAACCTACAACGCGTACGTGGGTGAGTATGAATTGAGCCCAACTTTTAAAGCCACCGTTTTTAAGGAGGGCGACAAGCTCATGGCCCAGGCCACGAATCAACCTGCTTTCGAACTCTATCCGGAAGGTGAAAATAAGTTCTTTCTTAAAGTCGTAGATGCGAAGGTTACTTTTATTAGGGACGACAAAGGCCAGGTGACGGGGCTGATCCTGCATCAGGGCGGGCAAGACGTGCCGGGCAAGAAGATCAAGTGATTCCATTTGATGCGAGCGGCGACACTTGATTCCCAATTACAGCACGTTCGAGGTGGAACGAGCTTAAACTTTGCTTTCTTCTTTGGTTTTTCTCTGGGTTGTGGTAGTTGCGCTTGTTGCAAACAGACATCTGCCACTGCAAGGGTTGTTACAGCGCGCTGAAACTTGTCAGTGAAAGCGCCGGTTTGAGACAGCGCACCGCCGAAGTCAATCTTGGCCATTTCACGAAATGCGTTTTCCGGATCAAGCCCCGGCATGTAAAACCTGATGAGGAAGCGGCCAGGGTTGCTCTTTCTCCTGATCGCTTTTACCAGGGTTTGATCGCCGACGGAAAAATCGGGAGCCTCCAGGTGGTTAATGCGATCAATGGCGTCTCCCAAAACTGAGATTGACCTACCGAGATCTATTTTCGCGTAGAGAATCGACGCTGTCAGCAGCGTACGCGCCGCAAAGATCGTCGCCCCAGCTTTATTGGCTTCAGTTATTGCCTCCTCGAGAACCTCGCGCGCAGGGGTCTGCGTCTCGCTTGTGTTCAGTAGCCCCTTTGCGATCTCGGTGTGAAGAAAGGCGCGTTGCTCCCGTCCTCCAACCTTAGCAGCCAGCCTCTCGGCTTCGTCAAATTGCTTGCCATTGGCGGCCTCTCTTGCGCGGTAAAAGTAGAGCCATTCCAGTAAAGACGCGCGGATGCTTGAATCGTTAATCTTCTCGATCGCCTCAACGACGCCTGCCAGACTCTCTTTAGCGGATGCGGCGCTTAAAACTGCCGAAGCGATGAGGTCGTCGCGCTGATTTACATTAGGCGTCTTCTCTGCCGTCTCTATCTGTTCGTCAAATGTTTTCTCCGGTGGAGAAGCAACCTCATTGCTGCCAGGCAGCCGAAATATCTTCTGGGTTTCGACTGAGAGCGAAACCAGGATCTTCTCGCGCGCCTGAACCACTGCCTCCGATAAATCAGGTAGCAGTCCCCTTACCTGCGGGTCAATTCGAATCAATACCTGCAGGATGTGTCCCGTGCCCGGCAGTTCATTAAAACTATCGCCTTCATCTAATGGGACCTCCAGTGCTTGTTGGGCTCGTCGCAGCAGAGTCTGGACGAACCGGCGCTGCAGAGAATTGTTGGTCACGAAATTGGCCGGCACCACATACGAGGCGAAGATCGGCATGTCGCCGCCCTCGCGAAACGCAAACGGGTATGCTTGTAAATATAGAAACTCGCGCATCGGTCTGTCGGCGTAAACCACCAGAGCCTGGTCGTAAAATCGATCGGCCGCTTGCTGATTCAGTTCGGCAAGCTTATAGAGGAATCTGCTGATTTCGGCAGTGGCGGGGTAATTCAGACTGGCTTTGGCAAGATCCAAGGCTGCGTTGAGATCCGTGGCTATCAACTGCATGGCGGAGTCAAGCAGCCTGTACGCCGTTAAGACGTCGTTGAACGAATCTCGCGTTGATGCCTGCTCCCCACTTTCACGATCTAGTTTG
>Ga0136617_10003157_pt1 | contig 14714 bp, 14 predicted proteins | sample AntDrymUQ3222106_2_FD_129672 | JGI IMG/M metagenome (GOLD analysis project Ga0136617, IMG submission 129672) | Polar desert sand microbial communities from Dry Valleys, Antarctica - metaG UQ322 (21.06) | ecosystem: Environmental > Terrestrial > Soil > Desert | place: Antarctica: Dry Valley... | reverse complement strand
GCTCGAGGAGGCGCACGACGAGCTGTCGCGCCTCGCCGACCCCGAGGACGCGTACGAGGTCCACATGAGCATGCTCCGCCACGGTCGCCGCATCTGCGTCGCGCGCGACCCGCGCTGCCGCGACTGCGTGCTGCGGCGCATGTGCCCGTACGGGCGCGCCCGCCTGCGCGCCGCCGGCGCTCGGTAGCGTTCGGTCTTGAATCCGCGTTCCCGCGGGGACACGCCAGACCTAGCTGGGCGCCGCACGCGGACGAAGCCGATAGTCGGTGCTATCGGCGAGGACGCGGGTGGCGATCCAGCGACGGTATGGCGTGTCCTCCGTGGGTGCGGGGGTTCGGGATCGAACGCTAGAGTCGCCGGCGATGTCCGAGGCTCCCGAAACTCGCGACGAATGGCGCGTCGAGGCCGAGCTCGACGAGCCCGACCACGACCGCTCGTTGTCCGAGCGCCTTCACGCGCTCGAGCTCGACGACGAGGCCCGCGACCGCCTGTCCGACCGGGTGATCGTCACGCGCGACGGGCCGAGGGTCTTCCTCTACGCGGCCGACGAAGAGGCGGCGCGCCAGGCCGAGCGGGTCGTGCGCGAGGTCCTCGCGGCGGACGGCCTCGCCGCGACTGTGTCGCTCACCCGCTGGCACCCGGTGGAGGAGGCGTGGAAGGACGCGTCCGAGCCGTTGCCCGCGAGCGAGCCCCAGCGCGCGGCTGAGCGCGAGCGCCGGCTGGCGGCCGAGACGCGCGAGGTGGCCGAGGAGGGAGAGTTCGACTGGGAGGTGAGGGTCGAGCTCGACAGCCACCGCGCCACCGCCGAGCTCGCCGAGCGGCTTCAGGAAGAGGGCCTCCACGTCGTGCGCCGCTGGCGCTACCTGCTCGTGGGAGCACTCACCGAGGAGGGCGGACGCGAACTGGCCAACCGTATCCTCACGGAGGCGCCGGCGGAGACGTCGGCCCGAGTCGAGCCCCGCTTCTCAGAGCCGACTCACCCGCTGCTCGTCTTCTTCGAGAGTCGGTAGGTCGCACGTCGCGCCGTTCGGCGGCCCTTGCCCCGGGCGCCGGTTTCGGGTTAGGGTCACCGGACAGCAGCTTCCGCACCGATGCGCGGCAGCTGCCCGCGGCTACGTCTCGGTGCTACTCCGAAAATCTGCCACAATAAGGCTCAGATTTCACGCAGGCAGCGCTTTAATGGCTAGGCAGAAAGAGGAGTCTCAGTATGGCTAAGACGATTGGAATCGATCTCGGCACGACCAACTCGTGCATGGCGGTGCTCGAGGGCCGCGACCCGTCCGTGGTCGAGAACGCCGAAGGCGCACGGACCACGCCGTCGGTCGTCGCCTTCACGCAGGGTGGCGAGCGCCTCGTCGGGACCGTCGCCAAGCGGCAGGCGGTCACGAACCCCGAGAACACCGTCTTCTCGATCAAGCGGTTCATGGGCCGCAAGGAGGCCGAGGTCAAGGAGGAGGAGAAGATCGTGCCGTTCGAGGTCGTCTCCGGCCCGAACGGCGCGGCGCGCGTCAAGGCGGGAGACAACGAGTACTCGCCGCCCGAGATCAGCGCGATGATCCTCCAGAAGCTGAAGGCCGACGCGGAGGCGTACCTCGGCGACACCGTCGACAGCGCGGTGATCACCGTCCCCGCCTACTTCAACGACGACCAGCGCCAGGCGACGAAGGACGCCGGCAAGATCGCCGGTCTCGACGTCAAGCGCATCATCAACGAGCCCACCGCGGCATCGCTTGCGTACGGGCTCGACAAGGAGGCCGACCAGACGATCCTCGTCTTCGACCTCGGCGGCGGCACCTTCGACGTCTCGGCGCTCGAGATCGGCGACGGAGTGTTCGAGGTCAAAGCGACCGCCGGCGACAACCACCTCGGCGGCGACAACTTCGACAAGGCGATCGTCGACTGGCTCGTCAAGGACTTCAAGGCGCAGCAGGGCATCGACCTCTCGCAGGACAAGATGGCCCTCCAGCGTCTCTACGAGGCGGCCGAGAAGGCGAAGGTCGAGCTCTCCACGACGCAGGAGACGCAGATCAACCTCCCGTTCGTGACGGCCGACCAGTCGGGGCCCAAGCACCTCGACACGCGCCTATCGCGGGCGAAGCTGGTCGAGCTGGTCGGCGACCTGCTCGAGCGCGTGGTCGGGCCGACCAAGCAGGCCATGGACGACGCCAGCGTCAAGGGCGCCGACGTGGACCACATCGTGTTGGTGGGCGGCATGACCCGCATGCCCGCGGTGCAGGAGAAGGTCAAGGAGCTCACCGGCAAGGACCCGCACAAGGGCGTCAACCCGGACGAGGTCGTCGCGGTGGGCGCCGCGATCCAGGCCGGCGTGCTGGCTGGCGACGTCAAGGACGTACTGCTCCTCGACGTCACCCCGCTCACCCTCGGCATCGAGACCAAGGGCGGCGTGATGACGAAGCTGATCGACCGCAACACCACGATCCCGACGCGCAAGTCGGAGGTGTTCTCGACAGCCGAGGACAACCAGCCGAGCGTCGAGGTCCACGTGCTCCAGGGCGAGCGCGACATGGCCTCTTACAACAAGTCGCTCGGCAAGTTCCAGCTCACCGGCATCCCGCCGGCGCCGCGCGGCATGCCCCAGATCGAGGTCACGTTCGACATCGACGCGAACGGCATCCTCAACGTCTCGGCGAAGGACCTCGGCACGCAGAAGGAACAGAAGATCGAGATCAAGGCCGGCTCGAGCCTGTCCGACCAGGAGGTCGAGCGGATGGTCAAGGACGCCGAGACGCACGCCGACGACGACCGTCGCCAGCGTGAGCTCGTCGAGGCCCGCAATGCCGCCGAGAACGCCGCCTACCAGGCGGAGCGTCAGCTCGGCGAGTTGGAGAACGTCGATGAGTCCGCGAAGTCGGACATCGAGCGGGCGATCAAGGACGTTCGCGACTCGCTCGGCTCTGAGGACGTCGCCGAGATCCAGGGCAAGACCAACGCCCTCCAGGAGGCGTTCCACAAGGTCTCGGAGCAGATCTACGCGGCGGCCGCGCAGCAGCAGGCGGAGGCAGCAGGCGACGGCGACGGCGCCTCGAGCGACGACGGCACCGGCGAGACCTCCGACGACGAGGTCGTGGACGCCGAGGTGGTTGACGAAGAGCAGCGGCGCTGATGGCGGGCCCAAGGAGCGGAGGGCGCGCGGCGGACGCCGCGCGCCCCGCGTCTGACGAGCCCGACGTGAAGCAGGTCGTCGACGGCGAAGACCCGGACGCGGCCGAGGCGGCGGAGACCACGGATCAGGGAGCGCCCGCCACGCCGGCCGAGGTTCCGGCGCCGGATGAGCACGATGCCGAGCCGGCGCTCGACCACGAGACGGTCGATGACGACCCTGTCGCCGCTGCGGAGGCGCAACGCGACGAGTACCTCGCGCTCGCCCAACGCGCGCAGGCCGACTTCGACAACTACCGCAAGCGGGCCACGCGCGACATCGCGGCCGCCGGCGCACGTGCGAAGGCGGCTCTCGCCACCGAGCTCCTGCCGGTCCTCGACAACCTCGAGCGCGCGCTCGACTCGGCCGAGGAGGAGGAGGAGGAGAAGGCGAGCCTCGCCGAGGGCGTCCGGCTCGTGCACTCGGAGCTGCTCGGGGCGCTCGACCGCAGCGGCGTGAGGGCGATCGAGCCCGCCGGCGAACCGTTCGACCCGAACGTCCACGAGGCGCTGTCCACGCGGTCGGAGAACGGCGCGGATGCGGGCGTCGTGCTCGACGTGATCCAGAAGGGCTACCGGCTCGACCAGACCGTCCTGCGCCCGGCGCGCGTCGTGGTGGCCGCCTGAAATGGCTGTGCCGAAGCTCAAGGACCCATACGACACCCTGCGCGTCGATCGCAAGGCGACCGACGACGAGATCAAGAAGGCCTACCGCAAGCTGGCCCGCCAGTACCACCCGGACCGCAACCCCGACGACGCCGGCGCGGAGGACCGCTTCAAGGAGGTCCAGGAGGCCTACTCGATCCTGTCGGACCCGGAAAAGCGCCGCCAGTTCGACGCCGGTGGCGGCGTGTTCGGCGCCGGTGGCTTTGACCCGAACGCCTTCCGGGGCGGCGGCTTCGGCGGCTTCGGCGACATCCTGTCCGACCTGTTCGGCGGCGCCGGCGGCGGTCGAACCGCGGGCCAGCCGCAGCAGGAGCGCGGCCGCGACCTCGAGACCGAGGTCCACGTCTCGTTCGAGCAGGCGATGGAGGGGGCTCAGGTGGCGGTCACGGTCCCGGTGCAGGCGCCGTGCGGCACTTGCGGCGGCAGCGGCGCAAAGCCCGGAACGAACCCGACGGTGTGCGCCCGCTGCCAGGGCCGCGGCATCGAGTCGCAGGGACAGGGGCTGTTCTCGATCTCGCAGCCGTGCCGCACCTGCGGCGGGACCGGCACGCAGATCGAGGATCCCTGTCGCACGTGCGGCGGCCAGGGCCGGACGCGTCAGGTCAAGCGCTACCGCGCGAACGTCCCCGCGGGCGTCCGCGAGGGCAGCCGCGTCCGCCTGGCCGGCAAGGGCGAGCCCGGCCGTCGCGGCGGCCCGGCCGGCGACCTCTACGTGGTGACACACGTCGGCTCGTCGCCGGTCTTCCGGCGGCGGGGCCACAACCTGGACGTGGACGTGCCGATCACGATCGTCGAGGCGATCCGCGGCGCGACCCTCGAGGTGCCGACGCTGTCGGGCACGAAGCGGATCCGGGTGCCAGCCGGCACGCAGCACGGGACCGTGCAGCGGCTGCGCGGCGAGGGCCCGCCGAAGCTCTCTGGCCGCGGCCGGGGCGACATCCACTACCGGCTCGCGATCGACGTCCCGCAATCGCTCAACCGCGAGCAGCGCGAGGCGGTCGAGGGACTCGCCGAGGTGATGGACGGCAACCCGCGCGAGCGGCTGTTCGGCGGGAGGGCCGCCTGATGGCTGGTCGCGACGGCGGGCGCGCCGGACGGCGCTCGGAGGCGTTCGCGGTCGAGGTGGATCGGGAGCGCGGCGTGTTCATGATCTCGGTCGCCGCCGAGCTCGCCGGGATGCATCCGCAGACGCTGCGGATCTACGAAGCGCGGGGCCTCGTCAGTCCGAAGCGGTCGCCGAAGAAGACGCGTCTCTACTCGCAGGCGGACGTGGACCGGCTTCGCCGTATCCAAGAGCTCACCTCCGAGCTCGGCATGAACCTCGCCGGCGTGGAGCGGGTATTCGAGCTCGAGCAGGAGATGGAGCGAATGCGCTCACGGATGCGGACGCTCGAGCGTCAGGCCGAGCGGCTCGAGCGCGAGCTCGTCGAGGGCATCGAGCGGGTCAGGCGCTCCTACAAGCGCGAGCTCGTGCCCTACGAGGAGCCTGGCAACGCCCTCGTGCCGGCCCGCCCAGGCGATCACGTTCGCGTCCGGATCACGCGCTCTCGCGGATGACACGACGAGCGGTGAGGCTGGCCCGATTGATCTACTATATACACACTTAGATTTCTTATGCAAGCTGATCGGTTCACAGTCAAGTCGCAGGAGGCCCTTGCAGCCGCGCAGCGAATAGCGAGGGCGCGACGCAACTCGGAGGTCGCCCCCCCGCACCTCCTCGTCGCCCTGCTCGAGCAGGAGGGCGGCATCGTCGTGCCGGTCCTGCGCAAGGTGGGGGCCGACCCGCGGGCGGTTCGCACGAAGGCGAACCAGGCGCTCGACGAGCTTCCGACGATCACGGGCGACGCGGCCGCGTCGCCGTCGACGTCGGCAGCCACGATCGAGCTGCTACGCCGCGCCGACGAGGAGGCGCGCTCCTTCGGCGACGAGTATGTCTCGAGCGAGCACCTGCTGCTCGCGCTCGCGAGCGACCCGAGGGTCGACGCGGGCGCCGCCCGCGACCAGCTCGCGGCCGCCGTGTCCGAGGTCAGGGGGCCGCACCGGGTCACCGACCAGAACCCCGAGGACAAGTACCAGGCGCTCGAGAAGTTCGGGCGCGATCTGACCGAGGCGGCCGAGCAGGGCAAGCTGGACCCGGTGATCGGCCGCGACGACGAGATCCGTCGCGTGATCCAGGTCCTCTCGCGCCGCACCAAGAACAACCCCGTCCTGATCGGGGAGCCGGGCGTCGGCAAGACGGCCATCGCCGAGGGGCTCGCGCAGCGGATCGTCTCGGGCGACGTGCCCGACTCGCTGCGCGACCGCCGCGTCGTGGCGCTCGACATCGGGTCCTTGGTCGCCGGGGCCAAGTACCGCGGCGAGTTCGAGGACCGCCTGAAGGCCGTCCTCAAGGAGATCGCCGACGCCGACGGGCGGATCATCCTGTTCATGGACGAGCTCCACACGATCGTCGGCGCGGGCGCCGCGGAGGGCGCCGTGGACGCTGCCAACCTGCTGAAGCCGATGCTCGCGCGCGGCGAGCTGCGCGCGGTCGGCGCCACCACACTCGACGAGTACCGCAAGCACATCGAGAAGGACGCGGCGCTCGAGCGCCGCTTCCAGCCGGTGCTGGTCGAGGAGCCGTCGGTGGAGGACGCGATCGCGATCCTCCGCGGGCTCAAGGAGCGCTACGAGGTGCACCACGGCGTGCGCATCCAGGACGCCGCGATCGTCGCCGCGGCGCTCCTCTCCCAGCGCTACATCGCGGACCGCTTCCTGCCCGACAAGGCGATCGACCTGATCGACGAGTCGGCCTCGCGGCTGCGGATCGAGATCGACTCGATGCCGATCGAGATCGACGAGGTCGAGCGGCGCGTCCAGCAGCTCGAGATCGAGCAGCAGGCGCTGCGCAAGGAGTCCGACGACGCGAGCGTCCAGCGGCGCGAGGCGATCGAGCGCGAGCTGGCCGAGCTGCGCGAGCGCTCATCCGAGATGAAGGCGCACTGGCAGGGCGAGAAGGAGGCCATCGACGGGATCCGCGACGCGAAGGAGCGGCTCGAGCAGGCGCACCGTGACACCGAGCGCGCCGAGCGCGACGCCGACCTCCAGCGCGCCGCCGAGCTGCGCTACGGGGAGATCCCGGAGCTCCAGCGGCTGGTCGCCGAGCAGGAGGCGCGATTGACCGAGCTCCAGGGCGACCGCACGATGCTCAAGGAGGAGGTCGACGACGAGGACGTCGCCGAGGTGGTGGCCAAGTGGACCGGCATCCCGGTATCGAAGCTGATGGAAGGCGAGGTCGAGAAGCTCGTCCACATGGAGGACCGCCTCCACGACCGCGTGATCGGCCAGGACGAGGCGGTGGAGGCCGTGTCGAACGCTCTGCGGCGCTCGCGCGCCGGCCTCCAGGACCCCGACCGCCCGATCGGCGCGTTCCTGTTCGTCGGCCCGACCGGCGTGGGCAAGACCGAGCTGGCGCGCGCGCTGGCGGAGTTCATGTTCGACTCCGAGCAGGCGATGGTCCGCATCGACATGTCCGAGTACATGGAGAAGCACTCGGTAGCCCGGCTCGTGGGCGCGCCGCCCGGCTACGTCGGCTACGAGGAGGGCGGCCAGCTCACCGAGGCGGTGCGCCGCCGCCCCTACTCGGTCGTGCTGCTCGACGAGATCGAGAAGGCGCACGCCGACGTCTTCAACGTGCTGCTCCAGGTGATGGACGACGGCCGGCTCACCGACGGCCAGGGCCGCACGGTCGACTTCAAGAACGCGGTGCTGATCATGACTTCGAACATCCCGGGCGGAATCGAGGGGGTCGAGGCCACCTTCAAGCCCGAGTTCGTCAACCGGCTCGACGACATCGTGCAGTTCCAGCCGCTCGAGCGCGGTGAGATCGCCCGCATCGTTGACATGCAGGTGGACCACCTGGTGCTGCGGGTGCGCGAGCGCGGCGTCGAGATCGAGCTCACCGACGACGCGCGCACGCTGATCGCGAACCTCGGCTACGACCCCACCTACGGCGCCCGGCCGCTCAAGCGAGTGATCCAGAAGCAGCTCGTGGACAGGCTTGCGCTCGCCCTGCTGGATGGGCGCTTCGGCGAGGGCGACTCGGTGCGCGTGGACGCGTCGGGCGGCGAGCTGGGATTTGAGAAGACGGGGGCCGACGGCGCCGCCCGGGCGGCTGGGGAGCCGGCCTCCACCGAGCCGCTGGCCGCGGCCACCTAGGCCCCTTCGCCCCCCGCTCCCAGCCCCGGCTCGCGCCAGGCTCGCCTTGCGGCGGCGCATATCTGCCTATGCAATGCTTAGGCACTCGATGGCCGATGACCTGACCCTCGGCGAGGCGGCGGGCGCGATCGGCGTAAGCGTCGACACGCTCCGGCGCTGGGACCGGGACGGCAAGCTGCGAACGCTGCGCGACCAGCGCAACCGGCGCCGAGTGCCGGCGGCCGAGGTCGAGCGGTTGCGCTCGCGGCCCGAGCGCCACTCCACTGGCGACGCGCTGTCGGCGCGCAACCGCTTCCCAGGGGTCGTGCGCTCGGTGGAGATCGACGGTGTGATGGGGCTCGTCGAGGTGGAGGCCGGACCGCATCGCGTCATTGCCGCAATCACCCGCGACGCGATCGAGGAGCTCGGGCTGATGGAGGGCGTCCGGGCGATAGCCACGGTCAAGGCCACCTCAGTGATGGTCGAACGCGATACGCACTGAGCGCCGAGAGATGACCTGCTAGGCCGTGGTCGGATGAGCGTGACCAGGCGGCCGTCCTCGCGCCCGGCGGCGACATTGGAGGAGCGGACGGAGGATGCCAGCCCGCTGGCCCCGATTGCCATCGATCGACGCGAGGCCGCGGGTGCGGTCGCAGACCTCGGCGTGATGCTCCCGATCGCCGCCGCGCTGATCGTGGTCAACGGGCTCTCGGCCACCGCCGTGCTGCTCCCCGCCGGACTCCTGTACGTCGCCGCAGGGCTCATCTACCGGCTGCCGGTGCCGGTGCAGCCGCTCAAGGCGTTCGGGGCCATCGCCATCGCTCAAGGTCTCGGCACCGACGTGATCGCGGCCGGGGCGCTGTTGATGGGATCTGTCTTCCTGGTGCTCGCCGGGACGGGGCTGCTGGATCGAGCCGCCCGAGCTTTTCCGCGGCCTCTCATCCGCGGGGTGCAGCTGACAGTCGGTCTTCTCTTCCTCGAGATCGCCTGGGGGCTCGTCACAGATCCGCCCGAGGCTTTCGCCGCGCACGCGCTGCCGACCGCCGTCGCCCTTGCCACGGCGGCGCTCGCGGTTGTCGCTCTGCTCGCGCTCCGGCGGAGACTGCACATCTCGCTCGTCCTCGTCACCGCGGGAACGCTCGTGATGCTCGTCGCGGCCTCGGGGCAGATCGCGGTCGGCCCCTCCGCGCTGGTGGTCCCCGCGATCGACGCTGAGACGCTCCTGACGGCGCTGACCGTGCTCGTCCTTCCACAGGTGCCGCTGTCGTTCGCGAATTCGTGCCTCGCTACCGCCGACGCCGCCCACGTGTACTACGGCGACGCCGCCCGGCGGGTCACGCCGGCCCGGCTTGCCTCAACGCTCGGAATCGCCAATCTCGCCGCTGGGGCCATCGGCGGGATGCCCTGCTGTCACGGCGCCGGCGGCATGACCGCTCACCGGGCGTTCGGAGCACGTTCCGGCGGCGCCCCGATCCTCATCGGGACGGGGCTCGTGTCTGTCGCGCTGGCGCTGGGCGCCGGTCTCGGCGCGCTGCTCGCGGCCTTCCCACTGCCGATCCTCGCCGCCATGCTGGCGGTGGCCGGCGTGCTGCACATCGGCCTGCTGCGTGATCTGCACAGCCGCGAGAGCTGGCTCGTGGCGCTGGTCGTGGGAGCGCTCGGCGTGACCACGAACCTCACGATCGGGCTCGCCGTCGGCCTCCTGATCTGGTGGCTTCCTCGGGCCGTCCAGCGGCTCCGGACCACCTAAGGCTCGGCGAGCGCCGACGCGGGTCGCGCGACCGTGTGACGCGCCCGCGCACCCTCGGCCGCGAGCCAGAGCGCGGCGGCGGTCGCGGCGCCGACGCTCGCCCACGACAGGGCGTCGACGTCGATCTCCGGATACGGGAGGCTCAGCGATGCGCTCCACTCCGGGAGCACGTGCCCGGCCACGAAGCCGAGCGCGGTGCCGGCGCCGAGTGCGACCGCGGCAACGGACGCCAGTCGATGCCGCGCGAGCGCGAGGGCCAGGACCGCGACCGCGAGCGCCGTGCCGGCGAGCCCGAAGGCGCCGAGCGCGTTCGGCACGGCGGTGTCCTGGCGCAGGGCATGATCCGCGACGTGCAGCAGCAGTAGCGCGACGAGCACGGTGGAGGCGGTCGACAGCCTGGTCATGTAACGAGCTTAGGGTGCCGCGACTCGCCCGCTCTCCGGTATCGGCTTGCATCGTCACGGCAAAGATGCGAGAACCCGAGCTACAAGCCGCCAGCGACGAAAGGGAGAGATGCCGACCTACGTGATGCTCAGCACGCTGACCCCGGAAGGCGTTCAGACGATCAAGAACAACCCCTCCCGCATCAAGGAGGTCAACCAGGAGATCGAGCAGCTTGGCGCGACCGTCAAGGCGCAGTGGGCTGTGCTCGGCAGGTTCGACTTCGTCAACGTGATCGAGGCGCCCGACGAGCAGGCGATGGCGCGCATCTCCCTCGAGCTCGGCTCCCGCGGCACCGCCAGGTACGAGTCGCTCGCAGCGATCCCGATGGACGACTTCATCTCCGCGCTCTAGTGGCAGCGCCCGGCTCTGCGCGGTCGGGGCGGAGTGCCCCGCGAGGACGGCCGTGACCAAGGTGCTGGTCGTCGGCGGCGGCGGGCGCGAGCACGCGCTGGTCCGCTCGCTGCTCAGGAGCCCGCGGGCGCCCGACCTCCTGTGCGCGCCCGGCAACGCCGGCATCGCCCGTGACCGTGTGCCGTGCCTGGACATCGCCGACGACGACGTGGAGGGCCTCGTCCGCGTCGCCCGCGACGAACGCTGCGACCTGGCCGTGGTGGGCCCTGAGGCGCCGCTGGTCGTTGGCCTCGTGGACCGCCTCGCGGACGCCGGGATCCGCGCGTTCGGGCCGAGCGCGGAGGCTGCGCGGGTGGAGGGCTCGAAGGCGTACGCGAAGGAGCTGATGCGGGCCGTCGGCGTCCCGACCGCGTCGCATGTGCTGCTGCGGAGCGCCGCGGAGGCGCGCGAGCACCTGGCATGCGCTTCCTATCCCGCGGTGCTGAAGGCCGACGTGCTTGCGGCGGGGAAGGGCGTCCTGATCTGCGCGAGCGAGGCCGAGGCGCGCGAGGCGCTCGACGAGCTGTTCGTGGAGCGCCGCTTCGGCGAGACCGACGTGCTGCTCGAAGAGCACCTGGAGGGCGAGGAGCTCTCCCTGCTCGCGGTCTGCGACGGCGAGCGCGCCTTGCCGATGGCCGCCGCGCGCGACTACAAGCGCATCCACGACGGGGACGCGGGGCCGAACACGGGCGGCATGGGAAGCTTCTCGCCGGTGCCCGGGATCGAGCAGGGCCACGCGGAGGTGCTCGTCCGAGCCGTCCATCAGCCGGTCGTGGACGAACTGCGCCGTCGCGGCACCCCCTACCACGGCGTGCTCTACGCCGGCCTGATGATGACCGCCGCTGGGCCGCGCGTGCTCGAGTACAACTGCCGCTTCGGCGACCCGGAGACGCAGGCCGTGCTGCCGCGGCTGCGCACCGACGTGCTCGACCTCATGGATCGGGCGACGCATCCGGGCGGGCTCGAGGGGCTGAGCCTCGCATGGTCCTCCTCGTGGGCGGTGACGGTCGTGCTCGCCTCGCGCGGCTATCCGCAGTCATCGTCGGCGGGCGACCCGATCGACGGCCTGGCCGCGGTCGACTCGCTGCACACCGAGGTGCTGCATGCAGGCACCGCCGAGCGCGACGGAACAGTGGTCACGGCGGGCGGTCGGGTGCTGAACGTCACCGGGATCGGCGACGGCCCGGCCGAGGCACGGCAGCGGGCGTACGAGGCGGCGGACCGGATCGAGTTCGACGGCAAGCAGTGTCGGCGGGACATCGGCGCCCACGCCGAGGAGATGGTGGCGGCGAGGGCATGACGGGCGAGCGTCGCGAGACCCCCGCTGCCGAGCGCCCCGCGCCGGCCACTGAGGCGACGGTCCCGCCCGAGGATGCGCTCCCGCCCGACCCGCAGGCCGAGGCGGAGGTCGAAGAGGCCTTCGAGGAGCTCGACGCCGACGCCCCGCGTGTCGGCATCGTGATGGGGTCGAAGAGCGACATGCCGGCGATGGAGCCCGCCTGCCGTGAGCTCGAGGAGCGCGCCATCCGGCACGAGGTGCGCGTCATGAGCGCGCACCGCGACCCGGACACGGTCGCCGACTACGCCCGCAACGCCGCCATGCGCGGCCTGCGCGTGATCATCGCCGGAGCGGGCCTGTCGGCTGCGCTACCGGGCGTCGTGGCGGCGCACACGCAGCTGCCGGTGATCGGCGTCCCGCTGACGAGCGGGAACTCGATCGCCGGCGGGCTGGACGCGCTGCTGGCGATCGCCCAGATGCCGCCGGGAGTGCCGGTGGCCTGCGTGGGCGTCAACGCCGCCCGCAACGCGGCGGTGCTCGCCGCCCGCGTCATCGAAGCCTGAGCCGGCCGGCGTCGCCGGGACGGGGATCCGGGAGCCGCCCGGATACGCTCGACGCGTGATCCCCCGCTATACCCGCCCGGAGCTCGCGGAGATCTGGAGCGACGAGGCGCGGATGGAGGCTTGGAGCCGCGTCGAGATCGCCGCGTGCGAGGAGATGGAGGGCCCCACCGCCGTGGATCTCGCGGCCATCCGCGATGCCACGTTCACCGTCGAAGCGGTGGCCGAGCGCGAGCGGACCACGAACCACGACGTGGCGGCTTTCGTGGACGTCCTGTCCGAGTCGGCGGGACCGGCGGGACGATGGATCCACTTCGGCCTCACGAGCTCCGACGTGCTCGATACGGCACTGGCGCTCCAGCTGCGGGCGGCCGCGGAGGTCATCGTCCCGGGCGCGCGGCGCCTCCGCGACGCGCTCGCCGAGCGCGCCCGCGAGCATCGCGCGACGCTGTGCGTGGGCCGGACCCACGGTATCCATGCGGAGCCCACGACCTTCGGTCTCAAGCTCGCCGGCTTCGCGCTGGAGGCGGACCGCAACCTGAGGCGGCTCGAGCGAGGCTTCGAGGCGGTTCGGTTCGGGGCGCTCTCCGGGGCGGTCGGGACCTACGCCGCCACGAGCCCCGACTTCGAGCTCCGCGTACTGTCGCGGCTCGAGCTCGAGCCGGAGCCCGTCTCGACCCAGGTGGTGCCGCGCGACCGCCACGCGGAGCTCCTCTCGCAGGTCGCGCTGGCCGGCGCCGGCCTCGAGCGACTGGCCACGGAGGTGCGCCATCTCCAGCGCACCGAGGTGCTGGAGGTCCAGGAGCCGTTTCACGCGGGTCAGAAAGGGTCATCGGCGATGCCCCACAAGCGCAACCCGATCGTGTCCGAGCGGATCACCGGCGTCGCTCGGCTGCTGCGCGGCTACGCCCAGGCCGGCCTCGAGAACGTGGCGCTCTGGCACGAGCGCGACATCTCGCACTCGTCGGTCGAGCGGGTGGCGCTGCCCGACGCCACCACGCTGCTCGACTACGCTCAGCACCTCGCGCTCATGGTCGTGGAGGGAATGACCGTGGACGCCGAGCGGATGCGCGCCAACCTCGACGCCACCCACGGGGCGCTCTATTCCCAGCGCGCGCTGCTGGCGCTCGTCGAGGCCGGCAGCACGCGAGACGATGCCTACCGCCTGGTGCAGGAGGCGGCGCAGCGCGCCTGGAGCGAGGGCGTCTCGTTCCGGGACCTGCTTGCGAAGGCCGCACCGCAGCTAGACCTCGACCCCGTGTTCGACACGGCCGTGTTCGTTCGCCACGTGGACGAGGTGCTTCGTCGGCTCGATTCGCTCGACTAACCGGCGGCGACCACCTCTGTTGGTAGCCTCAATTCGTGAGCGCCGCCGCCACGCTCGAGGGTCTTCACCTGGTCAACCGCGGCAAGGTTCGCGACATCTACGAGGCCGGCGATCGCCTGCTGCTCGTGGCCTCGGACCGCATCTCGACCTACGACGTCGTGCACCCGACGCCGATTCCGGGCAAGGGCGCGGTCCTCACTGGGCTGTCGGCGTTCTGGTTCGGCCGCACCGAGTCGATCTGCGCCAACCACGTCGTCTCCCATGACGACGTTCCGGCGGAGGTGCGTGGCCGCGCAGTGCTCGCGGAGCGGCTCGAGATGTTCCCGATCGAGTGCGTGGTCCGGGGCTACATCACGGGCTCGGGCTGGAAGGACTACCAGGCGACTGGCACCGTCTGCGGGGTGTCGCTGCCGACGGGCCTGCGCGAATCCGAGCAGCTCCCCGAGCCGATCTTCAGCCCGGCGACCAAGGCTGAGATCGGCGACCACGACGAGAACGTGGACATCGAGCGGGCGGCGGAGATCGTGGGCGACCGCGGCCTCGTCGAGGAGCTCCGGCGGCGGTCGATCGAGATCTACACCTACGCGGCGGACCACGCCCGCGAGCGGGGCATCCTCCTGGCCGACACCAAGCTCGAGTTCGGCCGCGACCGCGACGGGCGCATCATCCTCGCCGACGAGGTGGTCACGCCCGACTCCTCGCGCTTCTGGCCCGCCGAGGGCTACGAGCCGGGGCGTCCGCAGCCGTCGTTCGACAAGCAGTACGTGCGCGATTGGGCCTCGGCGTCCGGCTGGGACAAGACGCCGCCCGCGCCGGCACTTCCCGACGACGTCGTCGAGGGCACGCGGCGGCGCTACGTGGATGCCTACGAGCGGATCACAGGGGGACCGTTCTCGAGCTGGCTCGACCGCGGCGCCGGCTCGTGAGGGGCGCTTCGCCGGGGGTGGTCGCATCCGCGCGCGT
>Ga0136617_10003156_pt1 | contig 14714 bp, 11 predicted proteins | sample AntDrymUQ3222106_2_FD_129672 | JGI IMG/M metagenome (GOLD analysis project Ga0136617, IMG submission 129672) | Polar desert sand microbial communities from Dry Valleys, Antarctica - metaG UQ322 (21.06) | ecosystem: Environmental > Terrestrial > Soil > Desert | place: Antarctica: Dry Valley... | reverse complement strand
GCCCACTCTCGGCCCTCGTGCTCGCCGCCGGGGAGGGCACCCGCATGCACTCTGAGCGGCCCAAGCCGCTGCACCTGCTCTGCGGGCGGCCCATGGTGCGCTATGTCCTCGATGCGCTCGGCGACTGCCCCGTCGACCGGGCCGTCGTCGTGGTCGGCCATGGCGCCGAACGGGTGACCAAGATGCTCCAGCTCGAGGAGTCCGACTTCCTGCTCGACTTCGTCGAGCAGCACTCCCAACAGGGCACCGGCGATGCCGTGTCGGTCGGTCTCACCGCCTTCCCCGACGACGCCGAGCGCCACGACGGCGACGTCCTCGTCCTTCCCGGCGACCACCCCCTGCTGCGGCCCGAGACCATTCGACGCTTGGTCGAGCACCACCGCTCGTCCGATTCCGCCTGCACCGTGCTCACCGCCCGCTTCGAAGATCCGTCGGGCTACGGCCGGGTGTTGCGGGGCCGTGACGGCCGGGTCGCCCGCATCGTCGAGCACCGCGACGCCACGGCCGAGGAGCTCGACATCGACGAGATCAACACGTCGATCTACTGCTTCCGGCGCAGCGTCCTGGCTCCGGCCTTGCGCCGCGTCCAACCGGCCAACGACCAGGGCGAGTACTACCTGACCGACGTGATCGAGGTGCTCCACGACGCCGGCTACGGCGTCACCGCCGTCGTCGCCGACTCCGAGGAGACCTACGGCGTGAACGACCGGGCCCAGCTGGCGGCGGCCGAGGCCGAGCTGCGGCGGCGCACCAACCAGCGGTGGCTTCGGATGGGCGTCACCATGGTCGACCCCGATCGCACCTACGTCGACACCACCGTCGAGCTGGCCGCCGACGTGACGCTGTTCCCCGGCACCGTCCTCCAGGGCCACACCGTCATCGGGCGGGGCGCAGAGATCGGCCCCGACACCCGTCTGGTCGACTGCGTGGTCGGGGCCCGCTCGACCGTCGAGCAGACGACCGCCCGCGACGCCGAGATCGGGGCCGACGCCCACGTCGGTCCCTACGCCCACATCGGTCCGGGCGAAGCCGTGTCCGACGGCGTCACCACCGGCCCGTTCTTCGCCGCTCCCCGGCTCGGCGAGACCTGACGTGGCCTCCCCGGGGCCCCACCGGCCCGATCAGCCCGACGATCGGATGAGGGAGGCGGTCACCACCAAGCGGCTGCACCTCTACTCCGGATCGTCCCACCCCGCGCTGGCGGGCGAGATCGCCGACCGCTTGCACATCAGTCTGGGCGAGCCCAACCTCCGCCGCTTCGCCAACGGTGAGATCCACTGCCGCTACGACGAATCGATCCGCGGCGCAGACGTGTTCATCGTCCAGACCCACTCCGGCGAAGAGGGCCAGTCGGTGAACGATTCCTTGATGGAGCAGCTCATCATGGTCGACGCGGCCAAGCGAGCCTCGGCCAAGCGGATCACCGCGGTGTGCCCCTACTACGGCTACTCCCGCCAGGACCGCAAGGCCGAGGGCCGCGAGCCGATCACGGCCAAGCTGGTCGCCGACATGCTCAGCGCAGCCGGGGCCGAGCGGGTGGTGTCGGTCGACCTGCACTCAGGGCAGATCCAGGGTTTCTTCGACGTGCCCGTCGACCACCTGACGGCGATGCCCATCCAGGTCGCCTACCTGCGGGCCCACACCGACCTGGCCAACCTGGTGGTCGTGTCGCCCGACTCGGGTGGTGTGAAGGCGGCAAAGCGCTTCGCCAACGAGGTCGGCGCCGACCTCGCGTTCGTCAACAAGTACCGGCCTCGGGGCGTCGCCAACGAGGTCGTCGCGGCCAACATCATCGGTGACGTCGAGGGTCGCAACTGCCTGCTGTTGGACGACATGATCGACACCGCCAGCACCATCTGCGCAGCGGCGGACCTGCTCCACGAGGAGGGGGCCGTCGACGTGTTCGCCATGGCCACCCACGGCGTCCTGTCGGGCCACGCCATCGACAGGCTGAAGGCCTCGATGCTCACCAAGGTGGTCCTGACCAACACCCTGCCGCTGCCGCCCGAGAAGCAGATGCCCAACATCGAGGTGCTGTCGGTGGCCCCGATCATCGCCCAGGCCATCGAGTCAGTGTTCGCCGACACCTCCGTAAGCGAGATCTTCGGTGGCCGCAACCAAGGGTGATGTTTCGTCCTCGAAGCGGAGCCTCTGCCCCTCACACTCCCCGCCACACGTGGCCGTCACCGGCCCGTCGGCCCCACCGGGTTGCGGGGCGTCCGTCGTTCGGTCCTACGCTTGCCACGCTCATCCTCCATGCGCTCCGGCGCGATCTCTGACGTAGGAGTCCCGATGGCCGAGATCACCCTCACCGCAACACCTGGCCGCCCCACCGGCACCCGGAGCTCCCGACGCCTCCGCGCCACCGGAAAGGTCCCCGCCGTCGTGTACGGCCTCGGCCGTGACCCGGTGGCGGTAACCGTCGACTGGCGCGAGCTGCGGACGACCCTCATCACCGACGCCGGGCTGAACGCCCTCATCGACCTCACCATCGAGGGAGAGGGAGAGGGAGAGGCACAGCTCACGATCATCAAGGAGATGCAGCGCCACCCCATCACCCACACCGTCGACCACGTCGACTTCCTGCTGATCCGGCGCGACCAGGAGCTGTCCGTCGAGGTCCCGATCGTCTTGGAGGGTGAGGCCGAGCAGGTCACCAACGAGCAGGGGATGGTCGAGCAGCCCATGCTGAGCCTGACCGTCAGCGCCAAGCCGGGCAACATCCCCGATCAGCTCACCTACGACATCAGTGGCCTGGTCATCGGCGACACCATCACCGTCGGCGACTTGGCCCTGCCCGCCGATGTCACCACCGACGTCGACGCCGAGGAGGTCGTGGCCACCGCCCAGGTGTCCCGCGCTGCCATCGAGGCCGAGGCCATCGCCGAAGCCGACGCGGAGGTGGCGGCGGAGCAGGCCGAGGAGTCCGCCGAAGAGGGTGAGGCGACAGCGGATGTCGACGACGGTGACGAGGCCGGAGGGGAGCAGGAGTCCTCCGACGACGACGGCTGAGCGAGCGGGACCGGCCCGCACGCGGCCGCTGGCGATCGCGCCCGACCGCTCTCGACCTGCCGCCTGACGCCGCGCCTGTGGCCGACCTCCTCGTCATCGGGCTCGGGAACCCCGGTGCCGAGTACGCCCGCTCCCGTCACAACGTTGGGGCCGACGCCGTCGCCCTGCTGGCCGAGCGCCACGGCGGCCGGCTCCGCAGCGGGCTCCGCAACGAGCGGGCCCTGACCGACGAGGTGCGGCTTGGCTCCGTCCACCTCGCCCTGGCCTTCCCGCAGACCTTCTACAACGACTCGGGCCTGGCCGTGACCGCGCTGCTGCGCCGTCACGACATCGAGGATCTGGGCCGCCTCGTGATCGTCCACGACGAGCTCGACCTGCCTCCCGGTCGAATCAAGGTCAAGGTCGGTGGGGGCCTGGCCGGCAACAAGGGGCTCAAGTCGATCGTCGCCCACGTCCACGACGACGGATTCGTGCGCGTCCGCATCGGCGTGGGCAAGCCGCCCGGACGCCAGCAGGGTGTCGATCACGTGCTGCGTCGGCCGGGGAAGGCCGAGCGCACCGAGCTCGACATCGCCATCGCCGAGGCCGCCGATGCCGTCGAGGTGATCGCAACCGACGGGGTCGAGCCGGCCATGGGCCAGGTCAACGCCAGGCCCGACCCCGCCTAGGCCGCCGGCCATTAGGTAAACGAACCTCGTCACGGAACATGTGAGCGGTCACGGCAGAAATTCCCAGGACCTCATGCGTTCGACCCGCCTCGCGTCACAACCGTCGAGCGGTGTCCACGAAACCCGACGTCGGTCTGCTCCCCGGGTGTTGCCGGTCGACCTTGGGGTCAGCTGAGGCCGATCTCGGCCAGGCGCTGGTTGAGGAAGTCATCCGCGGTGATGGGGTCGAACTGTTTCAGGTCGCCGTCGAGGAGGGCATTCGGGGCGTCGAGGACGACCTCGGGGCGGGGGTGGCTGAAGAACGGCATCGAGTAGCGGGCCTGGTCGTCGGCCGCTGGGTTCACGACCCGGTGGGTGGTGGAGGGGATCTTGAGGTTGACGTGGCGGCTGAGCATGTCGCCGGCGTCGACGACGATCTCCCCCTCCAGCCCGTCGACGGAGTGCCAGTTGCCGTCGCGGTCGAGCAGCTCGAGACCGGTGTCGGTCGCCGCCGGCAGGAGCGTGATGAGGTTGATGTCCTCGTGGGCCGCCGCCCGCACCGCTCCGGGCACGGCGGCCGCGGCCAGCGGCGGGTAGTGGATGATCCGCAGCACCGACCGACCGTCGACCACCATGTCGGCCAGGTGCCGTTCGGGCAGGTCGAGGTACAGCGCCGTGGCCTCGAGCAGGGTCTGGGCCGCAGCCTCGAGGTCGCGGTAGAGGCGCATCATGGCCGGCTCGAAGTGGGGGACCTCGGCGGGGAACACGTTCGGGCCGTAGGAGTCGAAGAGGGGGTGCTCGACGGGGACGTCCTGGTGGACGTGCCAGAACTCCTTGAGGTCGATGGCGTCGCTGTCGCGGGCGTGCTCGGTGCCGAACGGCGTGTAGCCGCCCGCGCCCCGCTCCTGGACGTAGGTCAGCTTGGCCTCGACCGGCAGAGCGAAGAAGTCCCGAGCGGCGGCGTAGGCCGTGTCGATGTCGGCCGGGGTGACGCGGTGCCCGTCGACCTTGACGAAGCCGGTCTCGACCAGGCTGCGCCCGAGTGTCTGGACGAAGGAATGGCGGGCCGAGGCCGAACCGCCGCTGAAGTCACGGAGGTGGACGGTTGCCACGTCGAAGGCCATGGCCCCAGGATGCCACTGTCGCCCCTCCCGTACTGGTGTCGGTTGCGCGGTCCATGGCCGGTCAGATCGACACCAGTACGGTCCGGCGCTCGTACTGGTGTCGGTTGCGCGGTCCATGGCCGGTCAGATCGACACCAGTACGGTCCAGCGCGCGCCGGTAGGTTGGACGTCTCGCTCGGGCCCGGCTCTCGCTGGTCCCGGCGTCGCGCCGCGTCCGCCCTCCTGTCGAGCCACCTTTGAGCACCGCCGTCACGACCCAGCCCCTCGGGCTCACCGACATACCGGCGTTGTTGCGCGACGAGCCCGGCCTGCGCCAGGTCCGGGGGCGGGTGCGCGCCCACCTGGCGGTGGCCGAGTCAGCCCGGGCCGTGACCGTCGCCCATCTGGCCGGCGGGGCTCGGACTCCGGTGCTCGTCGCCTGCCCCACCACCGGTGACGCCGAGCGCCTGGCCCACGACCTGGACGCCTACCTGGGCGCCGATGCCGTCGAGCTCTTCCCAGCCTGGGAGACGCTTCCGTTCGAGCGGGTGAGCCCGGCGGTCGAGACCATGGGTCGGCGCCTGCGGGTGGTGTGGCGGCTCCGCAACGCCGAACACTCGCCGAGCGTCGTCGTGGCCCCGATCCGGGCCCTCGTCCAACGACTCGGACCTCACGTCGACGAGGTCGAGCCGCTCATCATCCGGCCCGGCCAGACCCTCGACCGCGACGACGTGGCCCGCTGGCTCGTCGCCGCCGGATACCGCCGCGAGCCGCAGGTCGAGGCCCGGGGCGAGCTCTCGGCTCGCGGCTCGATCGTCGACGTGTTCCCCTCGACCGAGGACCGGCCCGTCCGCATCGACCTGTGGGGCGACGAGGTCGACCGCCTCACGGAGTTCTCCCTCTCCGACCAGCGGGCCACCGACGCACTCGGCGCGGCCGCAATCTTCCCGTGCCGCGAGCTGCAGCCCACCGCCGACGTGCGGGCCCGGGCCGCGGCCCTGGTCGGCCGCCAGCCGTGGGGCCGCGAGCAGTGGGAGCGCCTGGCCGAGGGGCTCGTGTTCGACGGGATGGAGTCGTGGCTGCCGTGGCTGACCGACGGCGAGCACGTCCTGTTCGACCTGCTCGGTGACGACGCCCTGATCCTGTTGGTCGAGCCCCGGCGCATGCGGGACCGGGCCCAGGACCTGCTGGCCGAGGAGGCCGACCTGGCCCGGCACCTGGCCCGCAGCACCTGGGACGTCCCCGACGGCACCGAGATCCCGAGCCTCCACCTGCCCTTCGACCGGCTGTTGCGCCACACCGGGGCGCCGGCTTGGACCGTCGTCAACGTGGCCGACTCGCCCGACACCCCCGTGGTGCAGAGCATCGGCTGGGCGCCGGCCGTGGGCGACGGCGCCGGGCTGATGGGTCAGGCCCGCGACGCGGTCCGGGACGGCTACCGCTTGGTGGTGGCGGCCGACAGCGAGGCCTCCGCGGTGCGGGTGGGCGACCTGCTGCGCAGCCAGGACCTCGATGTCGACGTGCGCGTCGCTCGCATCGACCGGGGCTGCGTCCTGCCCGGCGCCAAGGTCGCGGTGCTGGCCGAGGCCGACCTCACCGGTCGGCGCCGTCCCCACCGCACCCCCCGGTCGAGGCGACGCGACGCAGCCGGGTTCTACGACGACCTCAAGGCCGGCAGCTACGTCGTCCACCACCAGCACGGGGTGGCCCGCTACGGCGGCATGGTCACCCGGTCCATCGGCGGCGCCGAGCGCGACTACCTCCTGCTGGAGTACCGGGGCAGCGACCGCCTCTACGTCCCTTCGGACCAGATCGACGGGGTCCGGGCCTACACCGGCGGCGAGGAGCCGAGCCTGTCGCGCCTCGGAGGCGGCGACTGGGCCAAGACCAAGGCCCGGGTCTCCGCCGAGGTCCGACACATCGCCCAGGAGCTGGTGCTGCTCTACCAGCAGCGGCTCAACACGCAGGGCATCGCCTTCCCGCCCGACACCCCCTGGCAACAGGAGCTCGAGGACGCCTTCCCACACCGCGAGACGCCCGACCAGCTCACGGCCATCGCTGAGGTCAAGGCCGACATGGAGACCGACCGGCCCATGGATCGGCTGGTGTGCGGCGACGTCGGCTTCGGCAAGACCGAGGTCGCCATCCGAGTTGCGTTCAAGGCCATTCAGGAGGGCAAGCAGGTGGCGATCCTGGTGCCCACCACCCTGCTGGCCCAACAGCACCACCAGACCTTCTCCGAGCGCTTCGCCGCCTACCCGGTTCGGGTCGAGGTCCTGAGCCGGTTCCTCACCCCCGGCCAGGCTCGCCAGGTCGTCGAGGGCCTGCGCACCGGTGAGGTCGACTGCGTCATCGGCACCCACCGGCTGCTGTCGGCGGACGTGGCCTTCAAGGATCTCGGTCTGTTGGTCATCGACGAGGAGCAACGATTCGGGGTCAGCCACAAGGAGAAGATCAAGGCCCTCAAGACCAACCTCGACGTCCTCACCCTGTCGGCCACGCCCATCCCACGCACCCTGGAGATGAGCCTCACCGGCATCCGGGACCTCACCCTGCTCCACACGCCGCCGGCCGAGCGTCAGCCCATCCTCACCTACGTCGGCACCTACGACGAGCGGGCCGTGTCGGAGGCGATCCGACGCGAGCTGCTGCGTGAGGGCCAGGTGTTCTTCGTGCACAACCGGGTCCGAGACATCGAGCTGACCGCAGCCCGCCTGAGCGACCTGGTGCCCGAGGCCCGCATCGCCGTGGCCCACGGCCAGATGGACGAGGGCACCCTCGAGCGGGTCGTGATCGACTTCTGGGAAGGCCGCTTCGACGTGTTGGTGTGCACGACGATCATCGAGTCCGGCATCGACATGCCCACGGTCAACACGCTGGTGGTCGACCGGGCCGATCGGTTGGGCCTCGGCCAGCTGCACCAGCTCCGGGGACGTGTCGGTCGAGCCGGGCAGCGGGCCTACGCCTACCTGTTCCACCCCGAGGACATGGTCCTGTCCGACGAGGCCTACGAGCGCCTCAAGACGATCGGCGAGGCCACCGAGCTGGGGTCGGGGTTTCGCATCGCCATGCGCGACCTCGAGCTGCGCGGCGCCGGCACCCTGCTCGGTACCGGCCAGTCGGGCCACATCGCCGCGGTGGGCTACGACCTCTACTGCCAGATGGTCACCGAGGCGGTGTCGGAGCTGAAGGGCGAGGAGCGCCGCGAGCCGGCCGAGGTGAAGCTCGACCTGCCCCTCGACGCCCACCTGCCGGAGGTCTACGTGCCCCGGGAGGACCTGCGCCTCGAGGCCTACAGGCGGTTGGCGACGGTCACCACCCAGGCCGAGGTCGACGACATCCGGACCGAGTGGGAGGACCGCTACGGCCCGGTGCCCGCCCCTGCGGCGCAGCTCCTGGAGATCGCCCGCCTCCGCGCCGAGGCCCACCGCATCGGGGCCCGGGAGATCAACGTGACCAAAGGCCCGGCCTTCGGTGGCCCGGCCTTCACCGCCCGGGTGTCGCCGCTCGTGCTCAAGGACAGCCAGCAGATGCGCCTCCAGCGGTTGTTCCGGGGGGCGGTCTACAAGCCCGAGCAGGGGCTGCTCGTGCTGCCCGTGCCCAAGACCCCGGACCTGGCGGCCACGCTCGTCGACCTCCTCCGCCAGCTCGTCCCCGCCGCCTGACCCACGCTCAGTGGTCGGGCGGGGCCAGGCCGGCGAAGCCGTCCCAGAGCAGGTCCACGAGGTAGGTGACGAGGCGGTCGCGGGGCAGGGTCCGGGTCCGCACCCACCAGTCCCCGGCCAGGTGGACCATGCCGACGATGCCGAACGCCCACGGCTCGGCCGCCCCCGAGTCGGCCCCGTTGTCTCGCAGCTGCTCGCCCAGCACCAGCGCCACCGAGCGGGCCACCTCCGCGGCCAACCCGGTCTGGACCGGACCCTGCGTCGCTCCGGCCTGGTCGGTCACGAAGCGGTAGACCTCGGGGTCGTCGTCGATGAGCGCCACGTACGCGGCGATTGCGGTTCGCAGCATCTCCTTGGGGTCGTCGCCGGGGGCCCGCTCGAGCGCCTCGGTCACCTTGGCGGTGACCTCTCCGGCCATTCGCTCTCCCAGGGCCCGCAGGAGCCCGTCGCGGTCGCCGAACAACCGGTAGACGATCGGCTTGGTCACCCCTCCCTCGCGGGCGATGGCCTCCATCGAGACCGACGGTCCGTCTCGGCGGATGGCCGCCACAGCAGCCTCGAGGAACGCCTCGCGGCGCTCTTGGGGCGAGCGCCGAGGCCCTCGGCGACGAGTCGGGGCCGATGTCACCCGAGCAGTCTGGCTCCTCGGGGGTGGAGACCGACTTCCACCGGGTGCCCCCAGGTGACCGCCACGCAACCCTTGTGTCGGTACGATCTGCGCCCGTGGGTGACCGCATCCGACTCGATCCCGAGCCGCGCAGCGTCGGGCAGGCCCGCCGGTACTGCACGTCGGTGTTGCGTGGTTGGGGAGCGGACGCCGATCTGGTGGACACGTGCGAGCTCCTCGTCGGCGAGCTGGCCACCAATGCCGTGCTCCACGCTCGCACCCCGTTCACGGTCGGGGTGAGCCGCCTCAGGGGCATACGCGTCGAAGTCCGCGACGGCGACCCCTCTCTGCCTCTCGCTCGCGACAACCCCATCGATGCCATCTCGGGCCGCGGTCTCCAGCTCGTCGAAGCGCTCACCCGGGCGTCAGGCGCCGAGCCGAGTAGTGGGGGCAAGGCGGTGTGGTTCGAGCTCGACTGGGCTCCGGCCCTGGCTCGATGATGCGGCCTCGATGAGGGTTCCCGCCGCCTCCGGGCATCGGCCCGAACACGCGGTCTGACGGCAGGGTGGAGAGCGTCGCGTCCGTGGCCGGCAACGTCCTCTACCTCACCGTCGACCAGTGGCGCGGCGACTGCCTGTCGGCGGCGGGCCACCCGCTGGTTCGGACCCCGACCCTCGACGCCCTCGCCGCCCGGGGCGTCCGCTTCGCCCACCACTGGGCCAACACCGCCCCCTGCGGCCCTTCGCGCACCACGCTGCACACGGGGATGTACGCCCAGAACCACCGCTCGGTGCTGAACGGCACACCCCTCGACGCCCGGTTCAGCAACCTCGCCCTCGAGGCCCGACGAGCGGGCTACGCACCGACCCTGTTCGGCTACACCGACACCAGCCTCGACCCCCGAACCGTCGCTCCTGACGACCCCCGTCTCTCCAGCTACGAGGGCGTGATGACCGGCTTCGCGGTGGCCGTCACCGATCCCTCCGAGACCGCCGGACCCCTGCGATGGGCCCGCTGGCTGACCGAACAGGGTGTCGACGTCCCGTCCGACCCTCGGGAGCTGTACCTCCCCGACCTCGATCATCCGGGCGCCGACGCCCACAGCGAGTGGTGGGCGCCGGCCCGCTTCGGTCCCGAGCAAACCGAGACGGCGTTCATGGTCGAGCAGATCATCGACTGGTTCGTCGAGCGCGATGAGGGCGACCCGTGGTTCGTCCACGCCAGCTTCATCCGCCCCCACCCTCCCTACCGCAACCCCGTCGGCTACCACGACATCTTCAAGGCCGAGGACGTCCCCGGCTTCCGGGGCCATGTTCGCCGCGAGGCCGAGGCGGCCAGCCACCCCCTCGCGGCGGGAGCGATGCAGATGCCCGGTGTCGCGGCACCTGTCGAGGAGGGTGACCGGCGCCAGCTGCGGGCCACCTACTACGGGATGATGACCGAGGTCGACGACCAGCTGGGGCGGCTCCTCGCCTGGCTCGGCGATCAAGGGCTGATGGACAACACCCTGGTGGTGCTGACCTCCGACCACGGCGACCAGATGGGCGACCACTGGCTGGTCGAGAAGCTCGGGTTTTGGGACGAGAGCTACCACGTTCCGCTCATCGTCTGCGATCCTCGTCCCGAGGCCGACGACCGCCGGGGCACCGCCGTCACCGCGCCGACCGAGCACGTCGATGTGTTGCCCACGCTTTGTCGGTGGATGGGCGTCGAGCCGCCCCTGCAGTGCGACGGCCGAGCCCTGCAACCCTTTCTCCACGACGATCCGGGCCCGACCGGCCCCGAGGGGTGGCGGGATACGGTCCACTGGGAGTGGGACTTCCGCAACCCGTGGCTGCACGCGGCGGAGGACATGCTCGGCGTGCCCATGGAGCAGTGCTGCCTCAACGTCGGGCGCAGCGACCGCTGGAAGTGCGTCCAGTTCGCCACCGACCCCGAGGTGATGCCGCCCCTCCTGTTCGATCTGCACGCCGATCCCGAGCAGGTCGATGACTTGGCCGCCGATCCGGCCCACGCGACGGTCATGGCCGAGCGGACCGGCGAGTTGCTGCGCTGGCGCATGCGCCACGACGAGCGGACCCTGTCGGGCCACATGCTGACCCCCGAGGGCCTCGTCGTCCGACGCGATCCTCACCGGTGACCCGGTCTCACCCTGGTCGTTGCCCGGACCTGCGGGCTTCGGCGGCCTGCAGCCCCCTGAGGCCCAGGTCAGGCCTGGTCGGGTAGGCCGACGCCGGCCAGGTCGGCCTCGAGGGTGGCCATGACATGGTCGATCGTGCCGGCCCGCAGGATCGCCTTGGTTCGAGCCACGGCACCGCGTCGCAGCGTCGCTCGGTCGTGGGCCAGGGCCACGGACTGGTCCACCACCGCGGCGGCGGGGACGAGCCGGTCGAGGTAGCCGGCCTCAACGGCGCCGGCGGGGTCGTAGACCGCGCCGAGGACGGCTCGGGTGAGGTGCGCCGGAGCCAGGCGGTCGCGGGCCAGCTCGACGGCGAACACCGGCAGGCCCATGCCGATGGCCACCTCGTTGAGACCGATCTTGGCCGCCTGGTCCTCCGGGCCGAGTCGCTCGTCGCAGGCGAGGAGGGTGAGGGCGCCGCCGGCGAGAGCATGGCCGGTGCAGGCGGCGACGGTGGGCAGCCCGCAGCCGTAGAGCCGCATCAAGAACCGGGCGCCGGCCTCGACCAGAGCCTGCATCGACTCGACGCTCTCGGTCATGGCCGCCAGGTCGTAGCCCGCGGAGAAGGCCCGGGCCCCGCCGGCCAGGACCACGGCGGTGGCCTCGGCCTCGGCCCGGTCCAGGGCGTGGTGGAGCCCGGCGAGGGTCTCGTGGCCCAAGACGTTGACCTTGCCGTCGTCGAGGGTGACGACCGCGACATCGCCGTCGAGGCGGTACTGGGGCGAGGGGAGCGGCGCGTCGGCGGCCATGGCAGGTGCCATGGCCGGCGACGGTAGTCCAGAGCCTGCGGCCCTCGGCGGGCTGCGCGCCCGGTCAGCCCGGGGTGTTCGCGGTGGCCCGGTGCAGGGCCCGCTGCGCCGCATCGCGCCCTGAGGTGCCGGCGACCCGACCGTCGGGCCACAGCACCAGGATGCGGTCGACATCGGCCGACTGGCTGCGCTGGAGGGCGGTCAGGACGGCCTCGTCGGCCAGCGCCGTGGGCACCCGGTCGAGGGGCCAGGCCACGTCGATGGCCCGCACGTCGGACCAGCCGGCTGGGTCGACGGCCAGCACCAGCTCAGCGGTGAGCAGGCCGGTGATCCGACCGTCGGCGGCCTGGACGGGGAAGGCCGTGTGGGGCCGCCAGGCCTCGGCTCGGGCCACGACGTCGCTCAGGGTCGACCACTCGGGAACGAGCGGCGGGTCGGCGAGCATCACGTCGCCCAGCCGCGTCTGGCGCAGCAGTCCCTGGGCCGGGGCTGAGCGCAGGCGGCTGCGGGCGTTGGTGGCGATGAACAGCCCTACCAGGATCCACCACAGGCCCGAGCCGTTGCCCCGGTCGTAGAGCAGCAGGAACCCCCACACGGCGATGCCGGCGCCGAGGGCCAGGCCGATGGCGGCGGTGATGGTCTGGGCCTTGGTGCGGTCGCGGGTGACCATCCACACCACGGCACCGAGCACGGCGGCGCCGTCGAGGGGCGCTCCGGGCAGCAGGTTGAGCACGGCCAGCAGCAGGTTGACGAACGCCAGCCAGGCGAACACCTCGCCCATGAGCGCCGTGAGCCCGAAGCCGCCGTTGAGCGCCACCGAGCACACCCAGAACACCCCGGCGCACGCGAAGTTGGCCAGTGGACCGATGCCGCTCACCCGCAGCTCGGCACCCGGCGTTTCCGGTTCGGTCTCGAACTGCGTGTACCCGCCCAGCAACGTGAGGGTGATGCCCCGGACCTTGATGCCCTCGTGCCGACCGACCAGGGCGTGGCCCATCTCGTGGGCCAGCAGGGACATGAAGAACAGGGCCGCTCCGATGCCCGCCGCGAGCCAGTACGACGACTCGGCCTGGGCGGGGACCGCTGAGCGCAGTGGCCCACGAGGCTGGGCCAGGGACCAGGCGTAGAGGGCAGCCACGAGCGGCACGACCCAGCTCATGGCGATGCGCACGCCGGCCAGGTGACCCAAGGGGATGGCCCGTTCCACCCACGCACTCTACGACCGGTCCCCGGCTAGCCCCCGGCGCGAGCCAGTGGCTTCCACGGCATTGAGGGTGCCGTAGCCTCGCCCGGCTTTGATCTGACCGGTCCCCTTCCCCAGGAGCGCCTCGTGCCCCTAGAGCCCAACGCCGACATCCGACCTGCGTCAGGGAAGCTCGGGGTGCTGCTGCCGGGCATGGGCGCCGTCGGCACCACGTTCATCGCAGGCGTCCTGGCCGTGCGCAAGGGGCTGGCCAAGCCGATCGGGTCGCTGACCCAGATGGGCACCATCCGCATCGGCCCCCGGCCCGACGACAACGTGCCGATGATCCGCGACTACGTGTCCCTGGCCGGCCTCGACGACCTGGTGTTCGGGGGATGGGACGTCTTCTCCGACGACGCCTACGTGGCTGCCAGCCGGGCCGGGGTCCTCGACGGGCACCTCCTCGAGCAGCTGGGCGACGAGCTGCGGGCGATCCGGCCCATGCGCGCCGTGTTCGAGCAGGCCTACGTCCGCAACCTGCACGGCGACCACGTCAAGACCGAGGCCTCGAAGTGGGACCAGGCCGAGGCCCTGGCCGAAGACATCCAACGATTCAGCGAGGAGAACGCCTGCGACCGCCTCGTGGCCGTGTGGTGCGGGTCGACCGAGGTGTACCGGGAGGCGACCGCCGTCCACAACAGCCTCGACGCCTTCGAGCAGGGCCTACGCGACTCCAGTCCCGACATCGCGCCCAGCCAGATCTACGCCTACGCCCACCTGAAGCTGGGCATCCCGATGGCCAACGGCGCGCCGAACCTGAACCTCGACACCCCGGCCCTGCTCGAGTTGGCGAGGGCCAACGACGTCCCGGTCACGGGCAAGGACTTCAAGACCGGCCAGACCCTGATGAAGACGATCCTGGCCCCAGGGTTCAAGGCCCGGATGCTCGGCGTCGAAGGCTGGTACTCGACCAACATCCTCGGCAACCGCGACGGCGAGGTCCTCGACGACCCGGAGTCGTTCCGGGCCAAGGAGGTGTCGAAGCTCGGCGTCCTCGACACCATCTTCGAGCCCGAGCGCAACCCCGACCTCTACGGCGACATCCACCACGTGGTGCGGATCAACTACTACCCGCCTCGCGGCGACAACAAGGAGGGCTGGGACAACATCGACATCTTCGGTTGGCTCGGATACAAGATGCAGATCAAGGTCGACTTCTTGTGCCGGGACTCGATCCTCGCCGCCCCCCTGGTGCTCGACCTGGCCCTGTTCCTCGACCTGGCCAAGCGGGCCGGTCTCTCAGGCGTGCAGGAGTGGCTGAGCTTCTACTGGAAGAGCCCCCAACCGGCGCAGCCCGGCCTCTATCCCGAGCACGACCTTTTCATCCAGCTCACGAAGCTGAAGAACACCCTGCGCCACCTCATGGGCGACGACCCGATCACCCACGTTGGCGCCGAGTACTACGACTGAGGGTTTCGTCGTCACTCGCTCGCTTGCGCTCGCTCCGTTCCGACGAGCTGATGGGGTCGCCTTCGGCGACGCTGCTTCACTCGCCGACCAGCAAGCTGG